>Ga0302325_10025934_pt1 | contig 12179 bp, 9 predicted proteins | sample Palsa_T0_2_FD_201948 | JGI IMG/M metagenome (GOLD analysis project Ga0302325, IMG submission 201948) | Peat permafrost microbial communities from Stordalen Mire near Abisko, Sweden - Palsa_T0_2 | ecosystem: Environmental > Terrestrial > Soil > Palsa > Peat permafrost | place: Sweden: Abisko...
CCAACATCGGGGGGACCAACGGATGGCCATCCGTTGGCGTTTCCGGGGGGGGCGTGCGTGCGCGAACGCGATGAGTGCAGAGGCCAGAAGTCAGAATGCTCGCTCTGGTCTCAACTTTCTCCTGCTCTGCTCTCTCGCGCAGGCGCCCCGGGGGGGATGTCAGGAAGTGTAAGGTTTTGGAAGGCGGAGGCGGGGAGGGGAGTGAATGGTGAGGGGGTGACAAGGGATCGACACGCTCAATTTGGCCCTGGAACAGGCGGCAAAAAACCCGAAGCGGCGAATTGCGGCGCTATTTTACAAAAAAGCCGCGGGAACAGCTCCAAGCGCCTTTCCCGCGGCTCAAAGGATTCGGTTGGCTCCGCAGTGGGCGGTGGCTTATCCCTTTGTCCACGAATTACGCAGATCGCGGACGCGGTCGCGGCTACGGACAGCTTTGTAAAGCCGCAACCATCGGTCGCGCCGCCGTTGATAGGGCGGCCAACCCTTCGGCGCGACCACTCGCGGCTTTGCAGGGGACGTGGGTTGTCCGGCATGTTCGACGGATGTCACGTCCCGCTTGTTCCGCGTACGCCGTCAATCTATTCTGCTCACATGGCCAAGCGGTATCTCATCACTGGCGGGGCGGGCTTTATCGGATCGCATTTGGCCGAGCGCCTGGTGGAAGAGGGGAACGCGGTCACGCTGCTCGACGATCTGTCGACCGGGCGGCTCGAAAACATCACGCCGCTGCTGGGAAATGCGCGGGCGCAATTTGTGCGCGATTCAGTCGAGAACCATGCGACGGTCAATATCCTCATGTCCTCGTGCGACGCGGTCTTTCACCTGGCGGCGGCGGTTGGCGTGCAGCTCATTATCGATCAGCCGGTGCGCACCATCAGCACCACGATTCACGGCACCGAAGTCGTGCTCGAGGCGGCCAATCGATATGGTCGGCCGGTGCTGATTACCAGTTCTTCGGAGGTGTACGGGAAGGGCACGCGCGTGCCGTTCAGCGAGGAAGATGACGTGGTGATGGGGCCGACCAAATCGAGCCGGTGGTGTTATGCCTACAGCAAGGGAATCGATGAGTTTCTCGGGCTGGCGTATCACACGCAGTTTGGTCTGCCGGTTTCCATCGTGCGGCTTTTCAACACGGTTGGGCCGCGGCAGGTGGGAATGTACGGAATGGTGCTTCCGCGCTTCGTCGAGCGGGCGCTGGCACATCAGCCATTGCAGGTGTACGGCGACGGAAAGCAGACCCGCTGCTTCTGCCATGTCAGCGACGTGGTGGATGCGGTGATCCGATTAATGCATTCGCCGGCGGCGGTGGGGCAGGTGTTCAACGTCGGTGGAGATGAGGAAGTATCGATCAACGCGCTGGCCGAGCGCGTGATCCGCTTCACAAATTCTTCGTCAAAGCTGGAACATATATCGTATGAACAAGCGTATGGTCAATCGTTTGACGACCTGTCGCGGCGTGTGCCCCGGCTGGACAAGATTCGGCGGATCTTCCCGTTTTCGCCGCGGATGAACCTCGATGAAATCATTCAGTCGGTCATCAGCCGACGCCGGGAGTGATTATTGGACCCGCGCGGGGCCATGTGGAATAGCTGCGGTAAAGAGTCTTCTCCGCTTGTCCGAACTCACAAGGCACGGCGGGTGTATTGTTTAGGTGCGTGATGCAGGGGGCGCGGTTCCCCGGCTGAAGTGACATTCGCCGCGGTCAGCGGAAAACCGAGCCATGTTCTGGATCCTCTCTCAGGCCGCCACGCCCGTCGTCCACAACGATGACGTGCTGTCAAACTACATGGACGTTTTTTACGTCTCGTTCGTAGTTTCGTTCATTTTCACGCCGATCATGCGGATGATCGCGATTTACTTCAATATCATCGACGAGCCCGACCGGGTGCGCAAGCTCCACTCGGAACCGATTGCCTATCTCGGAGGCCTCGCGGTTTTTCTGGGTTGGCTGACGGGGGTCACCCTCAGCCAATATCTCACGCTGCACCGCGTCGATGCCGGGTGGCCCACGGTTCATCCGAAAGTGCATTTCGGCATCGTTCTGGGCGCGCTGATCATCGTCACACTCGGATTGTGGGACGACGTCCTGAAGGTTCGGCCCAAGATCAAGATCATCGGGCAGGTAATGGCGGCAATCTGCCTGCTCGGCGATGGGGTCGGGGCACGCTGCGGCCAATCGCTCGTGCAGCCGCTTGTGTCTCGGCTGGCCATGTCGATTGCCGGAATACAAGTGATTATCCCATCGTGGATTCTCATGCTCTGCAGCGCCGTGCTCGTGGTCGGTGTGGTGGTCGGATGCTGCAACGCCTCAAACCTGATGGACGGGCTTGACGGGCTCTGCGGCGGAGTCACCGCGATTATCGCCGCCGGGTTCCTCTTCCTTGCCGTCCATCTGGCCACGGTGGGGGGCCTTGTCGACGCCAACTGGGACGCACTTCGCATCATCCTCGGCCTGGCGCTGCTCGGCGCCGTCCTCGGCTTTACGCCCTACAACTTCAACCCCGCTTCTATCTTCATGGGGGATACTGGAAGCATGTTCCTCGGATTTGCCTGCGGCACCATGATTATTCTGATGGCCCAGGAACGTGCCAAATGGTTCCTCGCGGCCATGGTGATGTTTGCGCTGCCGATTCTCGATACGGCCCTGGCGTTTACCCGCCGCTGGATCAACGGTCGGCACCTTTTCAGCGCCGACCGGCAACATTTTCATCATCAGCTGGTTGCGCGCGGATTTACCATAAGGCAAACCGTACTCATCAGTTACGGATTGGCGACGTTTTTCGGGCTGATGGGCGTGGCGATGGTATTTCTTCGGACGCGGTATACTCTGGCGATCTATTTGGTAATCTTCGGTTCGATCGTGGTGGCCGCATACAAAATGGGAATGGTGCATGAGAATTCCATCGCGCCGGAACCCCAGAAGCCGATGGATGTTCCCCTTGACGATTATTCGCAAGTGATTCAACCTCAAGTTGTGATGAGCGTGTCGGGTTCATCGGGCGGTGCGCGTCGTATCAGCCGTACCTGATGTTTGACCGCAATTAACGTCCCCTTCAGCAACGGGTTATTGGGCGTTATAGTGGAGTCCGCCAAAATTCGACCGCCGCACAAAAGGTACAGCCGCCAGACTCCGAAAGTGGAACAAGAGACTCTTACTTAATTCAGGTGAATTCATGGATGTAACGGTGATTGGTTGCGGATACGTCGGTTTGGTTACGGGAACTTGCCTGGCCAGCATCGGGCATACGGTGCGAGGCGTCGAGAAGGACGTTAAGAAGCTGAAGACGCTTCAGGATGGCCATTGCCCGGTTTTCGAGCCGGGCCTCCTGGAGCTCATGCAGGAGCACTACGCTTCGGGGCAGCTTCAATTTACAGATAACGTCAAGTCGGCCGTGAAGGACGCGGAAGTGGTCTTTCTCTGCGTCGGCACGCCGCCCAAGCCGGACGGGACCGTCGACATGAGCTATCTGGAAAACGCCGGCAAAGAGGTCTGCGATGCGCTGGCGGAGTTGAACAACGAATATCTGGTGACCATCATCGTGAAGTCCACGGTGCCGGCCGGGACCAACCGCAAGCTCTACGGGTTTCTCAAAGAGCAGACCAACGCACACGTGCAGGTTGTCAGCAACCCCGAGTTTCTCCGCGAAGGCTCAGCCGTGCAGGACTTCCTCGAGCCGGACCGCATCGTCGTCGGCGGCGACAGCCCCGACGCGTTCCGCATGATGCGCCGCCTGTACGATCCAATTGTCAAGCGTGAAGAAGCGTTCATGACCATGAACTGGGAGTCAGCCGAGCTGACCAAGTACGCGGCCAATGCGATGCTCGCCACGCGCATCTCCTTCATGAACGAAATGACGATCCTCTGCGAAGCGTACGGCGCCGACGTGGAGGACCTCCGCAAGGGAATTGGCACCGACTTCCGCATCGGCCCCGCGTTCCTGCGGGCCGGCTGCGGCTATGGCGGGTCGTGTTTCCCCAAGGACGTGGCCGCCCTGCAGCACATCAGCCGCAACGTCGGGCATGAGAGCCTGCTGATTCACGCCGTGCAGACGATCAACCAGAATCAGAAGCGGCGTTTTGCCGAGAAGATCGTGAACAAGCTCGGCCGTTCGATCGAAGGCGCTCGCATCGCGGTATGGGGTCTGGCATTCAAGGCCGATACCGACGACATCCGCGAATCGGCCGCCTTGGACGTGATCCGCTACTTGCTCGACAAGGGCGCGCATGTCACCGCGACCGATCCCAAGGCCATGGAGAACATGAAGCACATCTTCAAGGACGAGGTTGAATGGTCGCCCGATCCCGTGCACGCCGCCGTCGGCGCCGACGCGGTTGCCCTGCTGACGGATTGGCCGCAATACAGCACGCTGCCGTTCCGGAAGATCGCCGCCACGATGAATCAGCCGATCATCTTCGATGGCCGCAACTGCCTGCATCGCGACCTCATGCGCGAGACCGGCTTCCAGTATTACCCCATGGGCCGTCCCGCGGTGGAGAACACGCTGCGGCTGAAGCAGAAGGCGATGAACGCGGACTGAGAAAAAATCCGATTTCAGTGAAGAAGGCCCGGCGCACCACGCGCCGGGCCTTTCACGATTTCCGCAGTTACCTAATAACAATTATGTTTGTAGCTTGGGGAAGAAATGCGAGTTTCAACATGAGGCGGACAATCACGGCGTTGGTTGGCGGTCTGATTTTGTCAGTCTGGGTCGTCTCGTCGGCGTCAGCCAAGACCAAGCCATCAAGCACGACGCCGCAGTCCTCGGCGGAGACCCAGCAGCAAAAAGCGGGGGCAGCCGCGCAGCAGGCTCACGACCAGGCGGTGACCGACGCACAAACCGCGCTGACCAACGCACAGGCCGATCTCAATGCGGTCGTGGTGAAGGCGCAGAGCGCATTTCAGGGATCGCCGGAATATGTCGCGGCAAACAGCGAGCTGACAAGCAGTCAGGCCGCTTATGCCGCCGCGTCGACCGTCGTCAAAGGTCGCGTGGACGCCACTCCCGAGTTTGCCGATGCAAAGGCCAAGAGCGACAAATCGCAGGCGGAGCTGGCAGACGCGAAGGCGAACAGCGGCACCACGGATGACGAAATGCTGGCCGTAGCGCAGGCGGCGTTGAACACCAGCTCCGCCGCCCACAAGATTGAAGCCGACGCGATCGCCGCCGATCCCACTGCGTCATCGGCAATGGACAAAGTGGTCGCGGCGCAAAAAAGCATCGATGCGCTCAACGCCGATTTCCACCAGAAAGTGACGCAGACGCCGGATTACATCGCAGCGAAGAAGGCGGTCGACGCCGCGGAAAAGAACCTCATCGCCGTTGAGAACTCTCGCGCGGCCAAGCCGACGGCTGCGGGCAAGAGCATTCGCGGGAAGATTACGGCGATCGTCAGCAACACCAGCTTCAAGATGTCGGTTCCAGGTTCGAAGATCAAAATTCTGATCGTGAACTATACCAACAGCGTCACCCTCACCGGCGTCGCCAGTGGATTGATCGACAAGACCACCATCGGTGAAACCGCCACCGTGGTTGGAGACGAGAAGGGAAGCGCCATCACCGCCACGAGCATCACGATCAGCGGCACGCCGAAAGCAACGGGCAACTGATTGCCGCGGCAGGGTGATCGATACGCTGGATGCTTGATTATCGGCGGCGCAGAAGGCGGATCGTTCTGAAGGTGCCGCTTGTTCCGGTCGATAAGAATGTCACAACCTTTGGAGGAAATCTAATGATGCGATACGTAAATAAGGCTGTCATTGTTGCCGCCGCCGGCGTGCTCTCAGCTGGATGTGTTGTCGTTCCGACCTATGAAGTGTACCGGCCGGCGCCTCAGCCTGAGGTGGTCGTGGCCGGTCCGGTCGTGGCCGCCCCAGCACCTGTCGTGGTCGCAGGTCCGGTATTCGAGGCTCCCGGCGTGGAAGTCATCGATGTCGAGCCCGCGCCGGAAATGCGGGTCTATTGCTACGATCCGGGCTATCCCCCGGGCTGCTACTTCTACAGCGGTTTTTATTGGTACGGCGGATACCGTTACCCGCATGACGTTTTCATCAACCGCTACGTCACGGTGAACGTCCGCCAAAACCGCTTCATCAACGTCGAAGAGAACCGCCGTCAGAGTGAGCGGATCCAAGTACAGCACCGCGCGGAGTTCGCGCAGAATCACGGCGTGCGGCAACAAGGCCGAGTAGCCAGACCCGCTGCCGCCCGTCCAGCTCCTCAGCATGAGCGGGAGCACGAGCAGTCGCAGATGCCGCGGTATTGATTGACGTACCGGGCAGGGCCTGCCTTGCCTGAACTAACCCCAACCCCAGCGAGCCACCCGGCGCCGCTACGATCATCCGAGGGCAGTGCGTGATAGCCACGCACTGTCCTCGGTTTCTTTGTTTGTTGATCGCTTTCAACGAGCGCGACGGGGCTCGAACCCGCAACCACCGGATCGACAGTCCGGTACTCTAACCAATTGAGCTACGCGCCCAGGATTCTCACATCTTTTATTCGCGGGGCGTTCAATGTCAAGGGTGAAAAGAGATGACCGCCCGGCGGGAGGGGAAAACCAGCGACTTTGCGAGTGGTGCCGTACAAAGACGGCACCCCGATGCCTTGGCATCGGGCGTTCAGCGCGAGCGGATCAGCAGCTCATCGGGGATGCCCAGCTCGCGCCTTTTCTCGGAGATGTCGGTCAGGAAGCGGATGCCGTCGTTGTGATAGCCGGCCGTTGGATGGACGCCGGGGGATTGCGCTTTCCAGAAGGCGTTGAACCGGTGCATCATCGCTTCGCGCAGATATTTGCTCACCATCGAGGCATACGCCACCGGCAGGCATCCCGCCTCGGCTTTTTCACGGAAGATGATGCGCACGGCGCAGCCGGTCTGGTGCAGTTGGTATTCGCTGACCGCTTCCTGCTCGCTGACGATTTCCAGGGACCATTCTTCGAACATGAGCCGGAGCAGCCCGCCGTAGTGACCGCGCCCGCCGTGGCGATCGCAGATGATGGTCAGGTTCATCCGTCCGTAGGTGCGGAGCAGGTGATCGAGGTGCATCGACGTGACGGAGAAGAGTGTGTTTCCCTTGTTGCGGGTTGCGTTGAGCATGCGATTAAGCTCATGCTCGCAGACCACGCGGGCGGCGATGTATACGCAGCGGGCGCTGGCCTGCTGCATCTCGACGCGCAGCGCGTTGGCCAGCAGGCGAATCGCCATCCCATCCTGCACCAGAGGAAACGGTTCGTCAGCCGGCTGCTGGTACCAGGGATAGCGCTGCATTTGGCTGACGACGTCTGCCGCCACGGCGCGCAGCAGGGCGGTCAATCCATCGGGCCACTCTCCCGCGGCCGTCACCAAGGCGAGGACCGACCGCTCCAACTCCGCCAGCCCGCCGGCGGGGGAGTAGACGAGCTTACTATCGTTCACATGCAGTTTTCGCCCGCTCTTCACCCGGTTCTTGCTGACGCAACGGCTCAGCTTTTTCCAGAGGCACGGGATGTCCGCCGGCTCAATTTCCGGCTGAATTTCAAACGCCGTGCATCCAACGACCAACGGCCCGAGGACTGGCCCGTATCCCGCTTCATCGATGCCGGCCAGAATCATGGCGGGCATTATAGGACGGAGGCTTCAGGATGAAACCCGAATGCTTCAAGCTGAAACCCGAATGACGAAACCCGAAACCAGAATCAAACCAGAATGACGAATGACCGAATGACAAAACGGGCGGCTGGCGCCAGATGGACGAACCGTATTCCGAATGCGGTGCCCCGTTTCGTCATTTGGTCATTCGTCATTCGGATTTGATTCTGGTTTCGGGTTTCGTCATTCGGGGTTTTGTGCCACCTGAACCCTCCGCCGCCCCCAATTTTAGCGCTTGCTATTCGCCAGTATCGCGGTATCGTATACGCTCAAGGTGGTGGGTACGTCGATCGGCCTCAGGAATTGCTAGTGGTTAGTTCCTTCCTCCGTCTGTGTCGCACATCCCCCGGTTGGTATGTCAACCTCTTTCGATTCTGGCCCGGAAAGAACCATATCAAAACACGGGCTGTTAATACCCATGATTTAGGAGATTCCAATGGGTAAGAAGTTGTATGTGGGGAACTTGAGCTACAGCGTTGATAGCTCAGAGCTTGAGCAGCTTTTCACTGCTCACGGGCAGGTTGTTTCTGCTCAGATCATCAACGATCGCGACACGGGCCGCAGCAAGGGTTTTGGCTTTGTCGAAATGGCTAACGATGCCGAGGCCGATGCCGCCATTCAGGCGCTCAACGGTCACGAGCACAGTGGCCGGGCTCTCACCGTCAACGAAGCTCGTCCGCGCGAAGAGCGTGGCGGCGGCGGTGGTGGTGGCGGGTACGGTGGTGGCGGCGGCGGCGGTGGCCGTCGCGGCGGAGTTGGTGGCGGCGGCGGTGGTCGTGGGGGTGGTGGCGGTGGCTACGGCGGCGGCGGTGGCGGCGGTGGCCGCGAACGCGGCGGCCGGGATCGCTACTAAGCCGGCTGTCGACTCACGTCGATAACGCAAACAAAAAACCCCTCGTCTTCGGACGGGGGGTTCTTTTTTGGGTTTGGCGGTGGCGGATGTTCGGGTGGGCCTGCGGACGGCCAGAGGGGCCAAACCCGAATGACGAAACCAGAAACCAGAATCAAGCCCGAATGACGCATGACCGAATGACGAAACCGCGGCTGGAGGGTCGGCATCCACAAAGCGGACTTATACGGTGGCAATTAACCAAACGTCGTGAGATACGAGCGGCGTGCCATTCAGTCATTCGTCATTCGGGCTTGATTCTGGTTTCTGGTTTCGTCATTCGGGTTTCGGAGCCCCAGCGAGGTCATTGTTCGTCCCGCCCCAAGAAACGAAGGCCGGTCACAATTCCGTGTTCACGCTGCGGCGACGCCCAACTGTTTACAAATCTGCACCGTCGCCTTGCTCTTGTTGAGTGTGTAGAAATGCAGACCATCCACGCCGTTGAAGAGCAGGTCCTGGCATTGGCGGGTGGCGTACTCGACGCCTGCGGCGTGAACGGCTTCCGGGTCGGCTTCGAGCGCTTCGAGTTTCACCAGCAGGCGTTGGGGGATCTTGGCGCCGCACATCGAAACGAACCGCTTGATCTGCGCGACATTGAGGATCGGCATGATGCCGGCGACGATCGGGACGGTGATTCCCATCAGCCGGGCGTTTTCGCGGAAGCGGTAGAAATCGGTGTTGTCGAAGAAGAGCTGCGTGACGACGAAGCAGCCGCCGTTGTCGACTTTTCGCTTGAGATTTTCCAGATCGCGCGAACGGTTGAGGCACTGGGGATGCCCCTCGGGATAGCCGGCAACACCGACGCAAAAGTCGTGGCGCGATTTGACGTACGAGACGAGCTGGTCGGCATAGGCGAAGCCGCCCTCGGTGGCGACAAACTGCGGCTGGCCGGCTTGCGGGTCGCCGCGCAGGGCCAGGACATTGCGGATATTGGCCTTCCAGAGGTCGTCGAGTATCTGGCCGATTTCGAGGGAGGTATGCCCGACGCAGGTGAGATGGGCCATCGCGCGGAGCTTGAGATTGTTTTGAATGCGTTCGACGAGTTCGACGGTTTTCGACCGCGTGCTGCCGCCGGCGCCGTAGGTCACCGACACGTAGGATGGATGCAGCGGATGCAGCTCGTCGATCGTCTGATAGAGCGCGTTGAATCCCGCCTCGCTCTTCGGCGGGAAAAATTCGAACGACACGACCGGCTTCCCCTTGCCGAGGATCTGGTCGATGCGGATCTCCGAACTGTTCGCGCTTCGTGCGTCCATTGCAGACACATCGTACTCCGCGCCTGTTTCGGTTGAAAGTTTGTACCACGGGTTTCCAACCCGTGCGGGGAGCGTGGGAGAAGGTAATCGCCGTTACATGGGTTAATCTTTCGTCGAAGCGGTTTGCACGGGTTGGAAACCCGTGGTACGCATGATCCCGCTCGGGAGAAAGTTCCTTGCGTTTGCTTGTAATTGGCGCGTCTGTCGTATCGCCGATCTTGTTCATGTTGGCGATTGCGCACGTGGCGGTCGCCGACCCTTCGGTAGCGCAACAACAGCAGGCGACCGCGCTCTCTCACCGCGCGTCCGATCTGATTGACGCCGGCAAGTTATCGCAGGCCGAATCAACTCTGCGGCAATCGCTCGCGCTGGCGCCGGCGAATCCGACCCGGCTCTACAACCTGGCGTGCGTCCTGGCAGCTGAGGGAAAATCGTTGGACGCGATGGGGGCGCTGGAGCAGGCGGCCGACGCCGGTTTCACGGACTTCACGATTCTGGCGCACAACCGCACGCTCGCGCCGCTGCGGGATTCGCCACGGTATTCGGCTCTGTTGTCGCGCAGGCAGCAAATCGTGCATCACGCCGCGGAGCTTGCGATCGCGGCATTGCGGCGTGAACTGGGTGATCAGTATCTGTACGACGTCGATGAGCGGCACGAGCTGGTCTTTGCGGTGGCGCTGGATCGGACGGCGCTGGAGATGCTCAAGAGCGATCTGCTGGCGATCGAATCAGCCGAGGAGAGCGAAGTCTTTTCGCATCCGCCGGATGAGTTCATCCGGATCGTGATTCCCTCGGAGGCCGATTTTTCCCGCATCGCGCCTTTTCCGCATCTCGGTGGTGATTACGACGACACAACACGCACTGCGGTGTCGATGCGCCTCGGGCAATTCATGACCCACGAGTTCACCCATGCCCTGCACGCCGCCGACCAGCACGCGCTGGGGCAGGAACACCCGGTCTGGCTCAGCGAAGGGCTTGCATCGTTGTACGAAGGCGCACAGATCGATGGAACGAAGCTCATCCCCCACGACAACTCCCGGCTCAAATACGTGCGCGCCGCGGTGAAGAGCGGCACGCTGCCGTCGCTGGACAAGCTGCTGCGAGCGACACGGGAAGACTTCAACGCCCGCCCGAATCTGGCCTACGGCGAGTCCAGTTATCTGCTGCGCTATCTCCAGGAGAACGGACCGCTCAAAAGCTTCTACAACGCATACACCGCCGGCTATGACGCCGATTCAATCGGTGCAGCCGCGCTGGAGCACGTTACCGGATCGAAGCTGCCGGAATTGCAGAAGATCTTCGAGAAGTGGATCGAGGAGCGTCCCGATCCGCCGAGCGCACAGCGGCCCGGCGGCCCGATGCTGGGCGTCGGAGTCGCCGACGCGATCGACGGCGTTCGCATCACCAGTATTTTCCCCGGAAGCCCCGCGGCGTCGGCTGACATCAGAGTCGGGGATGTGCTGGTCGCGATGGACGGGCAGGAACTCCGCGATCGCGCCGCCCTGGAGATGCTGCTGGCGCCGCATGAAGCCGATCAACAAGTTCAGGTTCGGCTGCGACGCGGAAAAGAATACATACAGTCGATGGTGACGCTGGGAAAGCGGCCGCAAGGGTAGAAGGCTGATCGGGAACGCGACGCGGCGAGGAAGGGGCAAGCCGGGTTCGAACGCGAACCCCGATTCGGTGCGCGCCTTGCAAATCGCAAATTCGGGGACAGTCAGCTCACGTTTTCACGCTTCACGTCTCACGTTTCCATTCCTCACCGCAACCCGACAAACATCGCGAACATTGTGAGCCAGACGCCGTCGAGGAAATGCCAGTAGAGGGCGGCGTTACGGACGGGGTAGAAATGTTCGTGGTCGTATCTGCCGCGTTGGGCGCCGATGTAGACAAGCAGGAGGGCGATGACGCCGCCGACGACGTGGAGGCCGTGGAGCAGGACGAGAAAGAAGATCAGGCCGTAGAGGACGATCCCCTGCGATTGCGACTCGGCGTGCCGAATGAGCAATTCGCGCAGGAAGACGGTCTGGAGCATCAGGAACGCGATGGAAATCGCGAGCGTGATCAGCAGCCAGTTGCGGAGCTGCGCGAGTTTTTCCTGCCGAACGTCGCGCACGGCAAAGTGCATCGTGAAGCTGCCGGCGATGACCATCGCGGTGCTGAGAAACAGTCCGGCGGGAACCTGAATTGTTCCCAGCGGCGGGCTCTGGGTGCTGCGGGTGCGGATCAGCACGTAGCCGAGAATGCTGACGAAGAAGAGCATCCCCAGCGACAGGAGGAAGAGAATCATGGCGACGGTGCCGGCGCGGGTGGGAAGCGTGGCCGGGAGGTGCGACGCCGGGGAGTAGCGAGGAGGGGACGAATCGTCAGGGGATGACATCGGTGAGGGGATTATAGCCACGTGCTGAGC
>Ga0302325_10025935_pt1 | contig 12178 bp, 11 predicted proteins | sample Palsa_T0_2_FD_201948 | JGI IMG/M metagenome (GOLD analysis project Ga0302325, IMG submission 201948) | Peat permafrost microbial communities from Stordalen Mire near Abisko, Sweden - Palsa_T0_2 | ecosystem: Environmental > Terrestrial > Soil > Palsa > Peat permafrost | place: Sweden: Abisko...
CCGCCCGCGGTGCGGATGGCCTCGGTGACCGGAGCCTCCGACGCGGTGGCCGACTTCGTCGGCTCGGTCGGCCTGCCGGACCAGGCCGAAGTGCTCGGGCCCGTGCCCGCTGACTCCTTCCCCGCCAGGAGCGCGGGGCGGCCGCCGGCCGACCCCAAAGAACCCAAGCACCCCCCAGAACCCCAGGAGAGGGCGCTGATCAGGATCGGCAGGGGAGAAGGTCTCGCGCTCGCCCGTGCGCTGCATGCGGCGCAGGCCACCCGGAGCGCGCGCAAGGAAGGCCCGGCCGTCCGGGTGCAGCTCGACCCGGCCGAGGTTGCCTGACGGATAGACTGGAAGCTGGCGGCACCACGGGAGGAAAGGTGCTCAGCTGTACGTGTCCAGGAGGGTTTTCGTGAGCGTCAAGCCGATCCGTCTCTTCGGTGACCCGGTGCTGCGTACGCCGGCCGAGCCGGTCCGCGACTTCGACGCCGAGCTGCGCAGGCTGGTCAAGGACCTCACAGAAACCATGCTGGACGCGCCCGGGGCCGGTCTCGCCGCCCCCCAGATCGGGGTGGGCCTGCGGGTCTTCACCTATCATGTGGACGACAACGAGCCCGGGCACCTGATTAACCCCTCGCTCGACCTGTCCGAAGACACCGACGAAGACGACGAGGGCTGCCTGTCCTTCCCTGGCCTCGTCTACCCGGTGAAGCGGGCGTGGGGCGTGGTGGCCAAGGGCTTCAACATGTACGGGGAACCGGTGACGATCGAGGGCACCGAGCTGCTGGCTCGCTGTATCCAGCACGAGACCGACCACCTGGACGGCATCTTGTTCATCGACAGGATGGATCACGCTCAGCGCAAGGCGGCGATGAAGGCGATCCGCGAGGCGGAATGGTGGGGCGACTCCCTTCCGCAGGTGCGGATTTCCCCGCATCAGACGCTGGGCCAGGCCCTCTGACGTGCGGCTGGTGTTCGCGGGTACGCCGCAGACGGCGGTGCAGGCACTCGACGCGCTGCTGGCCTCCCGGCACGAGGTCGTCGCGGTCGTGACCCGGCCCGATGCCCCGGCGGGCCGTGGCCGCAAGGTCGAGCCGAGCCCGGTGGCCCAGCGTGCCGCGGCGGCCGGGCTGGAGGTGCTCAGGCCGGCCAGGGCCCGGGATCCGCAGTTCCTCGACCGGCTCCGGGAGATCGCCCCTGACTGCTGCCCGGTAGCCGCCTACGGCGCGCTGCTACCGCAGTCCGCGCTGGACATTCCGCCGCACGGCTGGGTCAACCTGCATTTTTCCCTGCTGCCCGCCTGGCGCGGGGCCGCGCCGGTGCAGCACGCCATCCTGCACGGCGACGACGTGACCGGCGCCAGCACGTTCCGTATCGTCAAAGAGCTGGACGCGGGCCCGGTCTACGGAGTGCTCACCGAGCCGGTGCGACCCGGCGACACCACTGGCTCGCTGCTTGAGCGGCTGTCGCACTCCGGCGCGGAGCTGCTCGTGGCGACCCTCGACGGAATCGAGGCCGGAACGGTCCAGGCCATCCCGCAGCCTGCCGAGGGCGTGAGCTTCGCCCCGAAGATCACCCCGGCCGATGCGCGGGTGGACTGGAAGCTGCCCGCGCACGTGGTCGACCGGCAGATCCGGGCGTGCACGCCCGATCCGGGCGCGTGGACCGAGCTCGACGGCGCCCGGCTCAAGCTCGGCCCCGTATCGCTGGCGGGCCCGGCGGACCCGCCCCAAACGCCCCAAACGCCCCAAACGCCTCAACCGCTCGACCTCGCCCCCGGTGAGCTGCTGGCGCAGCGCCAGGCCGTGTTCGCCGGCACCGGGTCGCGCCCTGTGCGCCTCGGTGATGTCCAGGCCGAGGGCAAGCGCCAGATGACCGCCTCCGACTGGGGCCGGGGCCTGCGTTCCGGCGGCCCTGTGCGGCTCGGCTGATATGGCCGAGCAGACCGGCCGCCCGCGGCCCTCCCGTTCCGGCCGGGCCGACCCGGCCCGGCGCGCCGCCTACGACGTGCTGCGCGCCGTCGCGGACCGGGATGCCTACGCTAACCTGCTGCTGCCCGCCTTGCTCAGGGAGCGCGGCCTGACTGGCCGGGATGCGGCCTTCGCCACCGAGCTGACCTACGGGACGCTGCGCGGCCATGGCACCTATGACGCGATCCTCGCTGCCTGCAGCGACCGGGACGACCTTGACCCGCCGGTGCGCGACGTGCTCAGGCTGGGCACGCATCAGCTCCTGGCCACCAGGGTCGGCAGCCACGCCGCCGTGGCGACCTCGGTCGACCTGGCCAAGGACGTGTGCGGGCCGCGGCCCTCCGGCTTCGTCAACGCCGTGCTCCGCCGGGTGGCCACCCGGGACCTCGAGGCCTGGATCGCCATCGTCGCCCCGAGCCGGTCGCATGACCCGACCGGGTACCTCGCTGTCCGGCACAGCTATCCGCGATGGATCGTCGAGGCGTTCCGGGACGCGCTCGGTGACGCCAGCGGCGCCGAAATCGAGAACGCCCTCGCCGCCGGCAACGTCAGGCCCGAGGTCGTGCTCGCCCTGACGCCCGCGGACCCGGCCGGCGCCGACAGCGTCCTGCCCGCAGGCGAACCAACCCGATGGTCGCCGTACGGCTTCCGGCTGGCCAGCGGCGACCCGGCGCCCCTGGTCGCCAGCGGTCAGGCGACCGTCCAGGACGAGGCCAGCCAGCTGGCCGCGCTGGCCCTGACCCGCGTCGGGCTCTCCGGCCCGGACGAACTGTGGCTTGATCTTTGCGCGGGCCCCGGCGGTAAGGCACGGCTGCTGAGCGGCCTAGCCGCCGCCCGGAGCGCGCGCCTAGTGGCCTCCGACGTCCGCCCGCACCGTGCCCGCCGGGTCGCCGAAACCCTCCGCCGCGCCGGGCGAGCCGAGCACGCTCCCGCCATCCAGCCCGCCACCGGCGTCACCCGTTCTGACGCCGTGGTAGCGGCCGATGGTCGTCACGTGCCGTGGCTGCCGGGAACATTCGACCGAGTGCTGGCCGACGTGCCGTGTTCCGGCCTCGGATCGCTGCGCCGCCGCCCCGAGGCCAGATGGCGTAAGACCCCGGAGGACGTCAAGGAGCTCGCTGTGCTGCAGCGCGAGCTGCTCGAGGCGGCCATCGATTCAGTGCGCCCCGGCGGCGTGATCGCCTACGTGACCTGCACCCCGCACCTCGCCGAGACCCGGGAGGTGGTCACCGCCGTCGCTGACCGCCGGGACGACGTCACCGTCCTGGACGCCCCGGCCGTCCTCTCCGAGGTCCCCGACCTGCGCTGCCCTGAATCCAGGCGCTCCTCCGATCCGCGCTATCGCCGGTTCGCCCAGTTCTGGCCGCACCGTCACGGCACCGACGCGATCTTCCTCGCCCTGCTGCGCCGCGGCTGAGTAAGGGTCCAGCCCACGCCCCATCAGTGCCCCCAAACCCCTATCATCGGCTGCGGCTGAGCGCCCGGGTTGACTTCAGCCGGGCGTTGCCGATGTCGGCCCGCTGACCCTGGGCATAACCGTCGGTGTAGCCCCGGCCGCTGTAGGTGATGCGGGTCCGGCGGGTTACCGGGTAGGCCTCTTCCAGCTGGCGGCGGATGACTACCGCCCGGTCAGCGAGGACGAGGGCCGTGCTCGGGCCCGGGTGGGTTTCCCCTTCCGCGCTCGTGGCGGCGCGCTCCTCCGCGGATTTGACCCGGGTGATGACGGCGGTGACGAAGCCGAGCAGCCAGCTCCGCCGCCAGGCCCGTGCGCTGCGGACCCCGGTCGGAACGACCGCGGCGGTCAGGCCGTGGGCCATCTGGAGCAGCAGCGAGGTGTACAGGATGTCGGCCCGCTCAAGATCGGAGGCATAGCCGAAGACATGAATGCGCGCTCCGGGCCCGTTGGTGCTGAGCAGGACGCACTGGCACCGCATGGCCCCGGCCAGTCCGGCCAGCAGGTGGGCCCGGACCTGCGCCCACGGGTTGGAGATGTCGATGACGCGGCTGCCCGGCCGGTCGGTGTCCGGGCGGGTCGCGGCCAGCCGGGCCCGGTCGATGCCGTAACGGGCCATCAGCTCGGCGGCCTTCGCGGTGAGCGCCTCGGCCTCCGGCGGGGTCACGCCCTCGGCCTCGGCCTTCGCCAGCAGCTTACGCACCCGGTCAAGCAGGGCGCTTGACGGTTCTGAACGCATGAACAACCTCCAGTCGGTACCAAATCGAACCTAGTATCGAACTGTAGTCCCGCGGTACGACATTTCCGGCACGCCACGCCTTCCGGCCGATCATCATCCGCCCGGTCAGGCGCCGGGCCCGCCCGGTGCGAGGTTTCTTATCCCCTCCGCGGGGATCTCGCCCGCACCCAGGCACTCTACACTCGGGCTCTATGGCCGTTCAGATCTCGCCGAGCATCTTGTCCGCGGACTTTGCCCGGCTCGCCGATGAGGCCGCCGCCGTCGCCGGCGTCGCGGACTGGCTGCACGTGGATGTCATGGACAACCACTTCGTGCCGAACCTCACCCTGGGCCTGCCCGTGGTGGAGTCGCTGCTCAAGCACGCCACGCTGCCCATTGACTGTCATCTGATGATCGATGAGCCGGACCGGTGGGCGCCGGACTACGCCGAAGCCGGCGCGCGCAACGTCACCATCCACGCCGAGGCAGCGCACGCCCCGGTCCGCACGCTGCGCGCTATCCGTGCCGCGGGAGCCCGCGCCGGGCTGGCCGTCAACCCGGGCACCGCGGTGGAGCCGTATCAGGACCTGCTGTCCGAGATCGACATGCTGCTGCTGATGACAGTGGAGCCGGGCTTCGGCGGCCAGCACTTCCTGGACATGGTGCTGCCGAAGCTGCGCCGGGCCCGCTCCCTGGTCGCCGAGCGCGGCGCCGAGATCTGGCTCCAGGTCGACGGCGGGGTCCACGAGGAGACCATCGAGCGCTGCGCGGATGCGGGTGCGGACGTGTTCGTGGCCGGCTCCGCGGTCTTCGGTTCCGACGACCCCGCCCGCGCCGTACAGGCCCTGCGCGTTCAGGCCGAGCGCGCCACCGCGCACGCCGCCTGGACCGCGCCGGGCCGCCCCGGCTAAGGTCCTTTTCTTTCAGGCCGAACGGACCTGGCTGACACCCTCCGCGCCCGCCCCCGGGTCCCCGGCCGGCGCGGCCTGCGGCTCGGCGCGGCTCACGAAGTCCTTGCGGCGGATGAGCAGCAGCGCGCACACCCCGCCGACCAGCGCGATGGCGGCGGTCACGTAGAGCAGGTCATTCAGGCCGGCCGCGAACGCGGCCTTGATCGCCACCGCGACCTCGCCTCGGCGGGCGGGCGGCAGGCTGGCCAGCAGCTGGCCGACCTGGCCCTGCCGGACCATGGTCACGATGCGCGGCGCCGATGAGGCCACAGACGAGGCGTAGGTCAGGTGGTGCTGCAGGGCCGCGGTGAAGATCGAGCCGAGTCCGGCGATGCCCGCCGCGATGCCGATCTGACGGAACGTGGTATTGACTCCGGAGGCCATCCCGGCCTTCTGCGGCGGGACCACCCCGATCGCGGTGGAGGCCAGCGGCGGGTTGACCATGCCGCCGCCCAGGCCGGACACGATGAATCCGGGGATCAGGTGCGTCCAGTTGCTGCCTCCGGTCAGCCCGCCCATGATGATCAGACCGACGCCGACCAGCACCAGGCCGGGGCCGATGAGCCAGCGGGCGGGCACGTGCTCGCTGAACCGCCCCGCGATCGCCGCGGTGACGAACTGGGCGCCGCTGATGATGGCCAGCCGCAGCCCCGCGTCCTGCGCCGAGTAGCCCAGAATGTCCTGCAGGTAGAGGACCAGCCAGAGCAGCACGGCGTACAGCGAGCCGTTCATGGCGAAGGCCGCGATGGAGGCGCCCGCAAAGGTCGGCGTGCGCAGCAGGGACAGGTCGAACATCGGATGCGCGACGCGCCGCTCGGCCGCGATGAACCCAGCCAGCGCCGCGGCCGCGGCCGCCAGGCAGATGATGACGCCCGTGTCGGACCAGCTGTTCTCGCCCGCCCGGATCAGCCCGTAGACCAGGCTCACCAGACCGGTGGTCAGCAGCGCGAACCCGGCCCAGTCCGGCGGCGTCGGGTGCGGCGACTTTGATTCCTCCACCCGCCAGGCCGTCAGCGCCACGGCGAGGACCCCGATGGGCACGTTGACCAGGAAGATGCCCCGCCAGCTCCAGTCGGTGGTGATCACGCCGCCGAGCACCGGACCAAGCGCCGTGGCCACGCCGGTAATCGCCCCCCACACGCCGAAAGCCACGCCGCGATCCCGGCCGCGGAAGCTGTTCCCGAGCAGGGCCAGCGACGTGGCGAACATGATCGCGCCGCCGACGCCCTGGCCGCTCCGCGACAGGATCAGCATCAGCGGGTCCTGGGCCACGCCGCACAGCAGCGAGCCAAGGGTAAAGATGACCAAGCCTATCTGGAACAGCCGTTTCCTGCCGTACCGGTCGGCGAGCACGCCCGAGGTCAGCAGCAGCGAGGCAAGAGTCAGCGCGTAGGCGTCTAGGACCCACTGCACGTCGGTGAACGACGCGTGCAGCCCGCTTTGGATCGCGGGCTGGGCAACGATGACGATCGTGACGTCGAGCAGCAGCATGAAGGTCCCCGTGCATACGGCCAGCAGGGTCCACCATTTCTTATCCATAAGTCCCTCCGTAAAGTCGGCGCCCCCGGGGCGCCTGGCATCATGCTGCGCTAGCTGAATCTTAACTTTCCACGGCCATGTCTCTTTGTGCCGGATCTCGACATCTCCTAGGCTGAGATATGTGGAAAACATCATGCTGGATGCCATCGATCGTCAGCTGGTTCACGTCCTAACGGTTGAGCCGAGAGCGTCATTCCGCACCATCGCCGAGGTGACGGGGATCTCCGACCAGACCGCCGCCCGGCGATACCATAAGCTCAGCGAATCCGCCGGGCTGCGTGTCCTCGGCGTGGTGAGCGGAGCCTTGGTGGGGTGGGTCGACTGGTTCGTCCGGCTGCAGACCACGCCCGGCAGCGCGGATTCGATCGCCGAGGCCCTGGCGCGCCGGCCCGATACCAGGTGGGTAAACCTGGCATCGGGCGGAACCGAGATCATCTGCACGGTCCAGGCGAGCACCCCGGAGCAGCGCGACGCCCTGTTCCTGCGGGGGCTTCCCGGCAGCCGCCGGGTGGTGCAGATCTCCGCGCACTCGATCCTGCACAACTTCACGCCCGGGGCATGGCACAGCATCCGCCAGGCGCTCTCCGCCGAGCAGCTAGCTGTTCTATCTCCCGGCGGGACGACCCCCCCGGAGACCCCCCCGGCCCCCGGGGTCCTGCTACCTGAGGACGAACCTTTGCTGGCCGAGTTGGGCCGGGACGGGCGGACCAGCCACGCGGCGCTCGCCACCGCCCTGCACTGGCATGAATCCACGGTCAGGCGCCGGATCGAGGAGCTTCGCCGCAGTGGGCTGCTGCATTTCGAGGTGGACCTGGACTCCCGCTTCCTGGGCATGAATGTCAGCGCGATGCTCTGGCTCAAGGTGGAGCCGTCCCGGCTCGATGCGGTGGGACGGGCCCTGGCCGGGCACCCCGAGGTCCCGTTCGCCGCCGCGACCACGGGCCCGTCCAACGTGGTGGTGACTGCCCTATTCCGCGATACCCAGCATCTCTACGAGTACCTGACCGGCCCGCTGGCCTCCCTGCCCGGGGTGAGCTCGGTGGAGACCGCGCCGATCATCCGCACGCTCAAGCGCACCGGTTCCGTTCACTGAGACGACGCCGGGAACTCAGATTTTCGGGGATCAGGACCAGCGATCGAGGTGGCTGAGGAGCTCTGACAGCCTGGTGATGATCGCGTCGGGCGCGGCGGCGTCGTACCGGGGGACGTCGGAGTTCGAGATGAGGACGGCACGCATGCCCGCGCTCTTGGCGCCGTGTATGTCGTCGTAGGGCCGGTCGCCGACGAACACGCAAGCCGCGGGGTCGGCTTCGCCGATGGCCTGCATGGCCGCGCGGAAAGCCTCCGGATGCGGCTTGACCCAGTCGATCTCGCTGCTGTAGACGGCGCCGTCGATCAGCTCGAACACCTCATCCCTGAGGAAGATCTGCTCATGGGCGCTACGCGGCCACATGGTGTTGGACAGCACGCCGACCTTGATGCCGCGCCGCCGCAACTCGCGCAGCAACGGCGGCACGTCCGGGTCGGTGAACGTGTGCGGGTCCCACGCCTCGAAATAGCTGGACAGGAAGTCCGCCGAGGCGGTGACCCCGGCCCGCTCGAAGATATGGTCCAGCGTCCAGCTCCGCTGCGACTGCTCACCGTGGCGCCACAGCTCAACCTCGGCGGTGCGGACCGCGGTGGCTATGGCGGCCGCCTCGGCGGCCGGATAGTGCCGCGCGCACACCGAGAGCCAGAGTTCACCGAGGTCGATGCCATGCCACGGGGTAAGCGTCCCGCCCCAGTCGAAGATGACCGCCCTGACCGCCATGATCCCGATCCTAACCAGCAGCCCCGCACAGCCGCCGGTACCACCAAGGCCCTGTTTTCACGAGTCTTCACGGCCACGCGCGAGAGGCCAGGGCGGGATTGTTGCATGGTTGTGGCACCCTGCACAATAGCGTGTGCAGGGTGCCACAACCATACACACGAGTTTGTTCGTGGAGTGGCCACTGAGCTTGATGTGGCAGTTGTGACTGCGCTACCGGCGTCTGTTCGGCGCGCCCGCTCATCCTTGGCCGCTCATCCGGCCGCCACTCGCTCTGGAGGACTGCGGCGCCAACCGACCAGGTAAGTGACCATTCACGGTCACGGCGAATCCGGGGCGACGCCGCCGGCCGAAGTCCGGGCGATGCCGCCGCCCGGCCTTCTTGACAAAAACGACCTGTTTAATAGAGTATGGGAACGTGTCCTCTGGATATGTAGCAGTAGAAACTCGCCTGGTCGATCGGCCCGAGACGCTGGACGAGGTGTTCAGCCCACCGGACGCCGGACCCGGCCACCCGTGGGACGAGCAGGTGCCACCGCCCGGCCGGGATGCGACCTTGCTCGCCGTGGTGCCGATCCCGGGCACCGGGACGTCGCTCGCCATCGTCGGCTACGCCATCGCCACGACCAGCGACGCCGCGACCAGCGACGCCGCGACCAGCGACGCCGCGACCAGCGACGCCGCGACCAGCGACCCCAAGGGCCGGCCTGCTCAATCCGATCCAGCCACCAAACGCCGTGCCGATGGCGGCCTTCGCCTTGATCACTCGCAGCGCCGGATCTGGGCGGGCGGCCGCGAGATCATGCTGACCTTCCAGGAGTTCCAGCTGCTGGCGTTCTTCACCGTGCATCCCGCGACGGTGTTCAGCCGCGCGGATCTCGTCAAGCAGGTCTGGCACCGCGACATCGCGCGAGACGCCCGAGCCGTGGCGCAAGACAGCCGAACCGTCGACGTGCACGTCAGCCGCCTCAGGCATAAGCTCGGCCCGGTTTACGGCCAGTGCCTAGTGACTGAGTACCGGGTCGGGTACCAGTTCCGGCCCCCGGCAGCGTGACCGGAAGATTTACCGCCCTCTGGTCCGGAATACCTGGTATGGCACACTGGCTATAGGAGTAGGCGTGCTCCGGGGTCGGTGAAACTCCGAGCCGGCGGTGAAAGTCCGCGACCCGTCCGCTGCCAGCGGTCGGCTGACCCGGTGAAATTCCGGGACCGACGGTGAAAGTCCGGATGGGAGGCAGCACGCACGCGGTCGGCGACCCCGGCCGCGTCAAGCGCGTATGCAGGTACCCGCGCACCCCCCGGAGCCGAATGCAGGACTGGCTTCGAGGAGGAAAGTGCGATGTTCACCGGGATTGTGGAAGAACTCGGCGAGGTAGCCGGCATCGAGCATCGCGGTGACGCGGCGCGGCTGACCATACGGGGTTCCACTCAGGGCACGTCCCTCGGCGAGTCGATCGCGGTCAATGGCGTCTGCCTGACTGTGACCGACATCATGGACGGGACCTTCACCGCAGACGTGATGGGGGAGACACTGGACCGGTCCGGTCTGGGCGCGCTCGCTCCGGGAGCGCCGGTCAACCTGGAACGCTCGGTCCGCCTCGCGGACCGGCTGAACGGCCATCTCGTGCAGGGCCACGTGGATGCCACCGCCACCATCGTGTCCCGGACACCCGCCGCCCACTGGGATCAGGTGCGGATCAGCCTGCCTGGCAAAATCTCCCGATATGTCGTTGAAAAGGGATCGATAGCCGTGGACGGGATCAGCCTGACGGTCTCCGCCCTCAGCCGCGGCGACGAGGCAGAGGCCTGGTTCGAGGTCTGCCTTATCCCCGAGACGCTGAAGCGCACCACGCTCGGCGTCGCCGAACCGGGAGACACGGTGAACCTGGAGGTCGACGTGATCGCCAAGTACGTGGAAAGACTGCTCAGCGGGGAAGGTTCGGTGTGACGAAGATGCTGGACGACGTCGACCGCGCGATCAAGGACATCGCGGAAGGCCGCCCGGTCCTGGTCGTAGACGACGAGAACAGGGAAAACGAAGGCGACATCATCTTCGCGGCCGCCATGGCCACCCCGGAGCTGCTGGCCTTCACGATCCGCTACGCCAGCGGCGTGATCTGCATGCCGATGCGCGAAGCCGAACTCGACCGGCTCCAGCTCCCGCAGATGACCTCACACAACACCGAACCCCACCGCACCGCCTTCACCCTCAGCGTCGACGCGCGCGACGGCGTCAGCACGGGCATCTCGGCCGCCGATCGCGCCACGACCATCAGAAAGCTCGTCGACCCGGCCACCACGCCCACGGACCTGGTGCGGCCCGGGCACGTGTTCCCGCTCCGCTACACCGACGGCGGCGTGCTGCGCCGGGCTGGGCACACCGAGGCTGCGGTCGACCTGGCCCGGCTGGCCGGGCTTCCGGAGGCCGGCGTGCTGTGCGAGGTGGTCAACGAGGACGGCACGATGGCGCGGCTGCCCGAGCTGCGCGAGTTCGCAGATACCCACGAGCTGGCCCTGATCTCCATCGAGCAGCTCATCGAGTACCGCCGCCGCACCGAGCGCCAGCTCAGCCGGCAGGCCCGGACCAAGATCCCGAACGCCTACGGTCAGTGGCAGGCGTTCGGGTACCGGCACGAGATCGACGGCACCGAATACGTCGCGCTCGTGCTCGGTGACGTCACGGACGGCGTGGACGTGCTGACGCGGCTGCACTCGGAGTGCCTGACCGGGGATGTGTTCGGCTCGCTGCGCTGCGACTGCGGCGCGCAGCTGGACTCGGCCATGGCGGCGATCTCGGCCGAGGGCCGTGGGGTGGTGTTGTACCTGCGTGGCCACGAGGGCCGCGGGGTCGGCCTGCTCAGCAAGCTGCAGGCCTACGAACTGCAAGACGCTGGCGCCGACACGGTGGACGCCAACACCGAACTCGGCCTGCCCGTCGACGCACGCGAGTACTCGGCTGGCGCCCAGATGCTGGCCGACCTGAGCGTGCGCTCGGTGCGCCTGCTGACCAACAACCCGGCCAAGGTGAGCGGGCTGACCGACGGCGGCGTCGACATCACCTCCCGCGTCCCGCTGGCCGCCGCCGTTACCCCGTACAACCTCCGTTACCTGATAACGAAGCGCGACAAGCTCGGCCATCAAATTCAAGATCTCAACGAAGCCGAACGGACACTGGTACCACCCCCTATCCCCCTGACTCCTCTCCCGGTGAATGGCCGCCCGGTCCGGTCGCCCAGCGAGGCGGAGTCAGCATGACCGCCGGGCCAGCGACCTGCCGGCGAGCAGAAAACACGGACATCCCATGAGCGGCGCCGGCCGTCCCGATCCCGCCGCGGTCGACGCGTCGGGGCTGAGCCTGGCGATCGCGGCGACTCGCTGGCACGCCGAGATCACCGACTCGCTGGTGGCTCGCGCGACCGCCGCGGCCGCCGCGTGCGGCGTCCCGGACCCGCTCATCGTCCGGGTGCCAGGTGCGATCGAGCTGCCAGTGGTGACGGCCGAGCTGGCCCTGCACCACGACGCGGTGGCCTGCCTCGGCGTGGTCATCCGCGGCGGAACGCCGCACTTCACCTACGTCTGCGATTCGGTCACAGCGGGCCTGACCCGGGTCGCGCTCGACGCTCGCGTCCCGGTCGGGAACGGCGTGCTGACGTGTGACACGGTAGAGTCGGCTCGTGACCGGTGCGGACTGCCAGGTAGTCACGAGGACAAGGGCTGGGAGGCCGTGGTGGCAGCGCTCGACACCGCGCTCGTACTGCG
>Ga0302325_10025936_pt1 | contig 12178 bp, 10 predicted proteins | sample Palsa_T0_2_FD_201948 | JGI IMG/M metagenome (GOLD analysis project Ga0302325, IMG submission 201948) | Peat permafrost microbial communities from Stordalen Mire near Abisko, Sweden - Palsa_T0_2 | ecosystem: Environmental > Terrestrial > Soil > Palsa > Peat permafrost | place: Sweden: Abisko...
GTCGTAAATGCGCTTGCCCAGCTCACCGGGGTAGGGAACGTAGTCGAGGCCATCGGCCTCACGCTTCAAGAACACACAATTCACACGGCGCGCCATGGGCGCAATCTTACCCTAAGCGCCCTCGCCCCCGGCCAGGCCTTCGAACAGCTGGCGTATGGGTTGCGGCAATCCCACGCGCGGCGGTGTGCTCAAGCGATACCACAGGCGCCCGAGGTCGCGCACCTCGCCTTTCGGGGTGCAATGCACGCGCAAGGGATGCAGGCATAAATCGAAATGCGTGAAGGCGTGATTGATGGGTGCCAGATGTGTGGCGGAGGATTCGGGTTCGCCAAGCTCGCGCCGGCACCAGTCGAGCGCCGCGAATTCGCTTTCAAATTGCGGCGGCGACCACAAGCCTCCCCAAATGCCGGGCGCGGGGCGCTTTTCCAGGAGCACCGACAGCGATCCCTCTTTGCCGGTCTCCGCAATGAGCAGAGTCGCCTCGCGCGAGCCTCGCAGCCTGCGTGGCTTTCGGCCAGGCAGCTCCGCTTGGCGACCTTCATGCGCGGCGATGCACTCCCCGCTCATGGGACAAATGGTGCAGGCCGGGCGAGCTCGGGTGCACACTGTCGCGCCCAAATCCATGATGGCCTGGGTGTATGAGCGCACCCGTAAGGTCGGCGTGCAGGCCTCCGATTGCGCCCACAGCGCGGCGACGATGCTCGCCGATCCGGGATCTCCCGCGATACCAAACACCCGCGCCAGTACGCGCCGTACGTTGCCGTCCAGAATCGGATGCCGCTGGCCGCGCGATAACGCAAGAATGGCGCCGGCGGTGGAGCGGCCGATGCCGGGCAACGCCATCATGGTCTCGAGATCCACCGGAAACTCGCCCCCGTGCCGGGCCACGACAATTTCGGCGCAGGCCTGGAGGTTTCGCGCCCGCGCATAATAGCCAAGGCCGGTCCACAGATGCAGCACCTCGTCCGCCGGCGCTGCCGCCAGTTCCCGCACGCTGGGAAAGCGCGCCATGAATCGCTCGTAATAGGGAATGACCGTCGCCACTTGCGTCTGCTGCAGCATCACCTCGGACACCCACACCCGGTACGGCGTTGGATCCTGCTGCCAGGGAAGGCCTTTGCGGCCGTAGCGATCGAACCAGGTGAGCAGACGCAGACTAAACGACGCCGCTTCTGGCGAAGTCATGGCAGGCAAAGGTTGGGAGTCCATGCTCACGGTTGTACGTCCGCTGGACGTCGCGCGCAAGTGGACGGCGCTAGAAATTTACCCCGTCGCGAGAATCGGCGCCGGGGCCAATTCGCGCCCCGTGGTGCGGTTTCGGCCTTCCTGCTTGCTTTGGTACAGGCACTCATCCGCCACCCGGATGAGCGTATCCACGGTGAGCGAGCTGTCCGGGCCTTCGTTGCCCGTGGAGGCGACGCCAAAACTCACCGTCACCGGGATGTTGCCGGCTGGGGTCACGAAACCTGTGGCTGCGATGATGCTGCGAATCTTTTCCGCTACGACCATGCCGGCAGCGTGCGGGGTCTCCGGCAGCACCATCAGGAATTCCTCGCCGCCGTAGCGCGCCACCCAATCGCTGTTCGAGCGGATGGATTTTTGGGCACGCTCGGCGAACTGCTGCAAGACATCATCGCCCGCGGCGTGCCCCTGATCGTCGTTGATCACCTTGAAATGGTCGATGTCGCACATCAGCACCGTCAAAGGATACCCATAGCGGCGGCAACGCTCGAGCTCGCGCGGCAATTGCTCCATCAGGTAGCGCCGATTATAGGCGCCGGTGAGCGCATCGGTAATCGAGAGAACCAGGCTGCGTTGATTGGCGGCGCGCAGCGAGTGCTCGAGCGCCAGGATGCGGCGGCCGGCATTCAGGCGCGCGATCAATTCGAGTTCGTGTACCGGCTTGATCAGATAATCGTCGGCGCCGGCTTCCAGACCCGCGATCACGTGCTCTTTGGCATTGCGCGAGGTCATCAGCAATGCATACACGTAGCCGTCAAACTTCATGTTGCGCACTGCCTTGCAGAGCGCCACCCCGTCGATACCGGGCATCTCCCAGTCGGTGATCAACATGGGATAGTAATTGTGCGCCATCTTCTCCAGCGCTTCGCTGCCATTGACCACCGCGTCGACCTGATAGCCGGCGTTCTTGAGGAAGCGCGTTACGAGCAGCCTCGTAACGGGGTCATCCTCCGCAAGCAGGATCGCCGGCGTGGCGTCGCTCGTGATGGCTGTCACAGTTACCGTATTGGACACTACTGGAACCCCTTAACTCAGATTCCGATTATCCGGGATGTCTTCGCCTGATGCGTGGACTGGCTCCAGATTTATGACTTATTGCAATTTTCGCCATCGCCTAGCGTAGGCCTGAACCGCGACGTCCGTCACCGTTTACGCTGCGACGGGAAATGGAAGCTGTCGGCGCGCCGCCGACGTTCCAACCATGGCTTAAGTATGACGGCGATTCTGTGCTGTAGCGCACAAAGACCGCACCGACCAGGGAACCAGCAATGTCGCTACGATTCCAACCCTGCGCTGGGACGGAACTGGGCGCCGAATTCCCGGCCGGTAAACCAGTTCACCGCGTACTGCACCAGCTGGGTGCCGGTGCTCAAGTTTAGCTTGCGCTTGATGCGCTGGCGGTGCGACTCCACCGTCTTGATGCTCAGGTTGAGCGATTCCGCGGTCTCCCGCGTGCTCATCCCCTTGCCGATCATGTGCAGGATTTGCAGCTCCCGATTGCTCAGCCGATCGATCGGATTGGCCGACAGATACGCGCCGCCGGCGGCAAATTTCTGAATCATCTTGTTGCCGATCGATTCGGAAACATAGATTCCGCCGTCGATGACCCGGCGTATCGCCACGAGGAACTGCTCGCTGGCCGCCTGCTTCATGATGTAGCCATTCGCACCGGCCGCCAACATGCGTTCCGCATAAATGGTCTCGTCGTGCATGGATAACACCAAGATCGGCAAATGCGGATGATGAGCCCGTACATCGCGTACCAACTCGATGCCATCGCCCTGCTTCAGACTGACGTCCGCAACAACTACGTCGGGATTGAGCTCTTTGACGGCGACGCGGGCATCGCGCACCGACTCCGCTTCACCGCAAACCATCAGGTCGTCTTCGTTCTCCATGACCCGCCGCAATCCCTGCCGCACGATCGGATGATCGTCCACGATCAATACCCGGCGCACTGAGCGCTTGGCGCCGAGGAGCCCGGACTGGGCTGCGGACGAACCCACCCATGCGTTGTTGACGGCCATCGACTACCCCCTCCTAAAATGGAAGCGGATTGTAACCCAGGAGTCCGCCCTAGTTGGCTCCCAGTACTCTGGATATTAGTCGAAGCCCTCGTGCGCTGCGACAAAGAGGCCCTTGATTAAAGGAATTTCACGTAACGCCCCTCTAGAGAGATTGCATTTTCGAAAGGCGATCCGGTTACTTTTTGAACAGTTCGTCCAATGCGGATTTTGACCGCTCGATCTCGGCAGTATTCTTTGCGACGTAGGCACCCGCCTTTGGTTTGAAGTGGTCGCAAAAGTTCGCCTCGTCTTTCTTCCGCACTTCTTCGGCCGTCGGTTCCTTGCAATGTTTCGCATAGCTGACGTCGTACTCGATGCACATCTTGCACACGTGCAGTTCCGCGTTGCAGGCTTTGCACACATCTAGACGCCGCAATGGCAAGCTCAGAGCGGCTAGAGACGTCCCGCAACGCCAGCAAACTAAGGAGTGCGGCATTCAGATATCGCCGAATTTATGGTTGTTTGCAGAACATTCTAAGTTTCGCATAGTCTTCAATTCCTATTATGCTCGGCCCGATTTCACCGGTCGCGACGCGCGTGCTGATCGGAGATTCTCGCCGATATAAATGCATATTTGTGTTCAAACTTTCGCACAAATGATATCGTCTGATTAGACCACCGTGCGACGCGAGTTACATTCTAGAGACCCACTAAGAGAGGCGGCAATCATTGCTGGAAATGATGCTTGACGCAGGGGTCTCGACTCGGGAGTTTCATCATTTAGTACGTGAACAAGCGGTTCGTGTTGCCACCCGTCGCGTAATCAAGGAGACCGGGCGAACTAGTAAGTCCCGCGTGGCAATTATGACGGGGCTTCCACGCTCCGAAGTCGCTCGTATATTGCGGAAGCCGGTGGTTCTTACAGGAACAAGCCCCGATCAACACCCTGCAAGGCGAATACTTGCTGCTTGGTTCGATAATCCGCGCTTTCTGACCCCGAATGGTGAGCCAGCCGTCCTACCAGTATTTGGAAAGCGACGGAGCTTTGAAGCCCTGGTTTCTCTGCATAGCGGAGGAATGCCAGTTCGCGCAATGCTTGATGAGCTACTGCAAATTGATGCAGTTGAGTCACTTGAAGACCAAAAGGTCAGGGCCAAGTCTCGGGTACCTATATTGACTGGGCTTACGAAGAGTGCAATTGCGGGTATCGGCGAACGGGCAAAGGATCTACTCGATACTCTTATGAAAAACGCCAGGCGAACATCTCAGCCGTTGTTTGAGGCGACTTCCTTTATAAACGACGCCGACCCAGACATGGTGTCAGTAGTTCGCCGAGAAATAGCGGAGCAAGGCGAGAGCTTCATTAATGGCGCCAACTCTATCTTGAATCGGTCTAAGAAAAGGGCCTCTCCGTCTGCTCGCAAGGAATCGAAAAAATGCAGGGTCGGCGTGACCGTATATTACTTTCAAGATGAGTCAACTGAGAAGTCGCAGTCCGGTGTGGCACCGACTCCAAGAAAGAATCTGCGACGAAAGCGACGCTCTTTAGTCGTAAGTCGCAGCGAGACCGCATCACGACCCCGGGTAGCCAAAGTACGCCGATGACCGCTAACAGAGAAATTGCGGCCGACCAGCTTGTAAATCGACAAGGGGCTCAGGTCCTATTGTCAGCAATCCTAGCTTTTCTTCGTAGAAATAGGATCCCTGACGACTTGATTACGGATTTTATTCGGACACAATTCAATCAGCGTAAGAAAAAGGGAAGCGTTCGGCGATATCGAAATCAGGTTAGCAATTACGAGGAAATGGGAATAATCATGTCGACCTGGCATTCGCTTCCGCGATTCCTGGACGAATCGGGCCGACCGAGGCCTTTATCACTAAAACGTGGCAGGAGTTCTGTCGCCAGTTTGGTGCGTTATTCGCGGGTCCGAATTCCTTGGGATCTAGCCGTAGACCTTATGCGTCGGTCCCCAAGTGTTGCAACAGACAAACTTGGCAATTTCATGGCACTTAAACGAGCATTTGTGCTCCCGGGATTTGAAATTCCGCGGGCAGCGCTGGTCATTGAGCGGTACCTGGACACGCTCGGACGCAACTCCAGCACCCGAAGAAACAAGACATTGCTGCTTTTGGAAAAGAATTGCTGGGTACCCGAAGTTGATTTAACCACGATCGCGCCAGTTCTCAGGGACATCAAAGATCGGGGCTCGGCATTGATACATTCAATTGACGGAGAAATCGAGAGAAGGCGACTGCGTCGTCCAAAGAACAAGGGGGTCGGAGAGATGGGCCTACTTATCTTTTCTTGGACTCGACCGCGGAATGCGAGGTCGCGAACGCGCCAAATGTAGGTTCAGATCGGCTGCGCTTTAGTGCGCCAATCGTGAGAATGTGTGAACACTTCTAATAAGGCCGCGCCTTATATTACCGCTCGCTGAGCTTGCAGCGGCGGAGCCTAGCCTTTGGATGCCGCGCGTGCTGCAGCTAAGGCAGCCTATGATGTGCCAATTATTGAATCCGGCGTCCGCTTGGTGACCGAAGTACCAATAATCGAATCCGGCGTGGAGGTGCCGATAATCGAAGCAGGTGTGTGCTTGGTCACCGAGGTACCAATGATCGAATCGGGCGTTGAGGTGCCAATAATCGAAGCCGGTGTCGGCTTGGCGACCGAAGTGCCGATTATCGAAGCGGGCGTGTGCTTGGTAACCGACGTACCGATGATCGAATCTGGCGTTGAGGTACCGATAATTGATGCCGGTGTCGGCTTAGCGACCGAAGTACCGATAATCGAGTCTGGCGTGGAGGTACCAATAATTGAGGCCGGTGTCGGCCTGGCGACCGAAGTACCGATGATCGAATCCGGTGTGGAGGTGCCGATAATCGAAGCAGGCGTGTGCTTGGTCACCGACGTACCGATGATCGAATCTGGCGTTGAGGTACCGATAATTGAGGCCGGCGTCGGCTTGGCGACCGAGGTACCAATGATCGAATCCGGTGTGGAGGTGCCGATAATCGAAGCAGGCGTGTGCTTGGTCACCGAGGTACCAATGATCGAATCGGGCGTTGAGGTACCGATAATTGAGGCCGGCGTCGGCTTGGCGACCGAAGTACCAATGATCGAGTCTGGCGATACGCTGTCGGCTAACAGACGGCCCCCAACTGTCGGCTGTACTCCGGTTGCTTCGATTACCTCACCCACCTCTACTTTCGTAAATTTGGGGTCAGACATCGCCGGCGTGAAATCTATATTCAACTCGCCGACACTAGCTCTTCCGACAGACGTTACGACTGAACCAACCTTACCCTTAACAAAAATCCTAGTTGCCCCTGGAACGTAAGACTCCTCAATTCGACTGACTGATACCACTGCCTCGTCTAGGGATCCGGTAATTACCAAAACATCGCCGGCATGGAGCATGTGCAAAGCTGCCGCGTGGTCTGCAATGACTGTGCCGTTGTAGGAAACAGATGTTTCCCTTGCGAGTGAAACTTGCTGTCCCGCTACCATCAGAGATTGCGCAGACAAATTGATGCTCTGAAGCTCGCCAAGAATCTGCAAATCGCGGCCGTACTGGCTCTTCATTTGCGCGGCGGTTATTTGTCCTTCCGCAGATGCAATAGTCATACATCCAAAGGCCGCGAACGCGCACGCCACAATCGGGGGTAACATCCCTAACTTATCAACCCTCATCCCGTTCCCCTTAATTTGAATTTTTGAACAAAGCCATAATCAGTTAGTTGAACTCGATTGCGTCCCTAAGTCGGACCTCGTCAGCCTCAGGCTCAACATATAAAAAACATTGCAAACCAGCACGGATGTCCGCGACTTCACCCGGCTCAATGCCCATCTTCTCTTGCAAATCCACCGCGGCGAACGCATCGACGCGCTGCAGAAATTGTCCGCCGTATACCTTTAAGTAAGCCTGCAGCTCGAGCAGTTGAGCGGCAGTCAATGGCGCATCTACGATCATTGTTCGTTCAAACAAATCGGTGCCGTCACGAGCACTGCGCGTATTGTTTTCAAGAGTCGACAACAGTGATTCAACCAGGCGTGCCATTCGTCTTAGGTTTTCTGGGGAAAGATTAGGCTCGATGTATTCCTGTTTCAGTGGTTTCCAAACGTTGGAACCAACCTCTGTTACAGCATCGATGCGTTGAAGCTCCTTCAACACTACCTGCGGAGAAACACCGGAAGCATGCCGGGCAGTCAGTAACGTAAAGCTCAATGGGCTACCAACAAACGGCAAGTCCACCGGAAATCCGTAAGGCCCTACATAGTCGCGATCGTTGTGCCAACCGTGAAGGACACGAGCAAAGGGATTGGAGACCTCTAACAGCTCACTAGCCTCAAATCGTTCATGTTCAAGAAGCGCCAACTTGACCTCTTGTTGAGACATGCCCGTAAGAGCGCAGACCGACGAACTGGATGACTTCATTCCTTTGTCAACAAAATCGCGCGCAGCCGAATCCACGAACGCCATTTGGGCGATCGAGGCAAAATGAGAATATGTAATCCCTTCACGCAACATAATCTTGACCAGCGGCCTAAGCAGCCTTCGGAGCGATATGGAAAACGCTGTTTTTACATTATCCGGCATTTGTGAGCAATTTCACACATTTCGCTAATGAATTGGTGTTTTCTTCACTTCTAGTTTCTCCATTATTATGTCAATAATTCGCCAAGGGATGCAGCAAGTACCTGAAATTACTCATATTGCTCTGGGGACGCGTCCTCAAGCCATTGAATGTGCAAGAGTTTTATTGCATTGCGGCATTTTATTGGGAATTGCCATCGGCGCGAGCGGTTGCGGTTCCAAGACCAGCGGGCAAGGGGCGCTGCAGCAAAGGGGGGAATTACCCGAGGCATCGGTGTCTCGCACCCTCAGGCGAGGGTTACCCGGCGACCCCCGTACATTGGACCCCCAATTGGCGGACGACGATTTCTCGTTTCAGGTAGTGCGTGATTTATATGAAGGCCTTACGGCCGAGGATAGACACGGAAAAATAGTCCCCGGCGCCGCGAATTCATGGACCGTTGATTCGACGGGAATGGTCTATACGTTCCAACTGCGTCCAGATGCCAAGTGGTCTAACGGTGATCGCACGACTGCAACGGAATTTGTACAGGGACTGAGGCGAGCCGTGGATCCCCATACAGCTTCAGGGTCAGCTTCCTTATTAGAGGTTATAAAAGGCGCGACCGATGTAATTGCCGGGCGCAAGAACGTGACCGACCTTGGCATTAGTGCGATCGGCCAGTCCACCGTTCGGATTGAGCTCGAACATCCCGCTCCGTTTGTGCTGCAAATCCTGTCGCAGCCGATAGCTGCGCCTCTTCACATCCAGACACACGTGCCGCAAGCAAGTGATCCGCGGGACGAAGCCAAAGTGTCCAACGGAGCCTATACGCTGGTCAGCCGAGTTCCTGGATCATTTATTGATTTGGCTCGTAATCAAAATTACTGGGATGCGTCGCACGTGCTGATTGAACGCGTTCGTTACGTAAACGCTGAGTCGGAGGCTACCGAATTAAGGGAATACATAGCCAATCAACTCGACCTAACATTCACAATTCCGATGCCCGACCTTGATCGAATTTCCGAAGATTATGGCAAGGAAGTGCAGATGGCTCCGATCCTCGGGACGATATATCTGGAGTTGAATGTCTCTGAGTTACCGCTTCGAGACAGCCGCGATCTTAGGCAAGCTCTCTCTATGGCAATTGACAGAGATCTAATATCCACTCACGTGATTCAGGGCGTGACGCCTGCATTTTCCTATGTCGCCAAAGGAATCAGCGGATACACCCTTCCAACGTACGAATGGGCGAGTTGGACCCGTGATCGTCAGCTGGCGTATGCGCGATCGCTGTTCGCACGATCAGGGTATTCGGACAAGCACCCACTACACCTGAGAGTGTATTTCAATAGCGGCGAAGGTATCCAACGAACAATGATCGCAGTCGCGAGTAATTGGAAACAAAACCTCGGCGTGGATACAGATCTTGTGAGCGAGGAGTTCAGAGTGTTTCTTACGGATCGAAAGGATCGCCACCGATGGGACGTTACACGACTTGGTTGGCAAGCAGATTATGACGATCCTGCGAGCTTCTTGGAGGTCTTCTCCCGAAACAATAGTGAGAATGACCCAGCCTACAACGGCGTCCAATTTAACGAATTATTGGACGCTGCAAGAATTGAATCTCAGCCAGACGCTCGCATGAAGTTACTGCAGAAATCGGAAAAAGTGCTTCTAGAAGACTACCCGATCATTCCATTGTATTTCTATCAGGCGCGTCGGCTGGTAAAACCGTACCTTGGCGGTGCCGAAATTACGCCGATGAACCGGACTTATTCGAAGCACCTATATTGGAAGTCGGCTTCGTAACGCGCACCTCAGGTCGTCTCGCACCCGGCCGTCCCGCTGCGTAAACATCAACTGGCGTAGTTGAATTGTTTGCACCACCCCGGCGCACTTTCCGCCACTACTTGGTGCGCGATTGCGGCTCGCCGGGTGTAAGTACATGATTGAATACAAAGCGAACGCCTTGGCACGGTTTTCGCTCCAACTCATCATCAAGGGGGGATTTTGGCCAGCAGTCCGTATAACGAGCTGTTTCTCAACGATGGCGTGGCGCGGGCGCATTACTCCCGTTATAGCGAGTGGCTGTCGGACCAGCCGGCCGACCGGCTGGCGCAGAAGCGTGCGGAGGCGGACGCTCTATTCCACCGGGTGGGCATTACCTTCGCGGTCTACGGCCAGGAGGAAGGCTCAGAAAGGCTCATTCCCTTCGACATCGTGCCGCGGGTGCTCCCGCTGGAAGAGTGGATCCGCCTCGACAGCGGCCTGAAACAGCGTGTGCGGGCGCTGAATGCCTTCATTCACGACATCTACCACGACCAGCAGATCCTGAAGGCCGGCATCATTCCGCCCGAGGAGGTGCTGTGCAATGCGCAGTACCGGCCGGAAATGCAGGGCGTGGATGTGCCGGGCGGGATCTATGCGCACATCGCGGGCATCGACATCGTGCGTGACGATGCCGGGGAATTTCGCGTGCTCGAGGACAATCTGCGCGTGCCGTCGGGCGTGTCCTACATGCTCGAGAACCGCAAGATGATGATGCGGCTGTTCCCGGAACTGTTCTCGGCGCATCGGGTGGCGCCGGTGGATCATTATCCGGACCTTCTCCTTGAGAACCTGCGCAGTGTGGCGCCGACCGGGGTCGCGGACCCCACGGTGGTGCTGTTGACCGCCGGCGCTCATAACAGCGCCTACTTCGAGCATGCCTTCTTGGCGCAGCAGATGGGCATCGAGCTGGTCGAGGGCCAGGATCTGTTCGTGCGCGATGAGGCGGTGTTCATGCGCACCACCTTGGGTCCTCGGCGGGTGGATGTGATCTATCGGCGCATCGACGATGATTTCCTGGACCCGCTGGTGTTTCGGCCGGATTCCATGCTGGGCGTGCCGGGGTTGCTGACCGCCTATCGCGCGGGGCGCATCACCATCGCCAATGCCATCGGTACCGGCGTGGCGGACGACAAGTCCATCTATCCCTATGTTCCGGAAATGATCCGCTTCTACCTTGGCCAGTCGCCCGTCATCCCGAATGTGCATACCTGGATGTTGCGCCGCCCGGAAGACCGGGAATACGTGCTGGCGCATCTGCCCGAACTCGTGGTCAAGGAGGTTCATGGCGCGGGCGGCTACGGCATGCTCATAGGTCCTGCGGCCACCAAGGCGGAGATCGAGGCCTTCCGCCGCCAGATCATCGCCACGCCGGAACGCTACATCGCGCAGCCCACCCTGGCGCTGTCCACCTGCCCGACTTTCGCGGGCGATACGCTCGCGCCGCGGCACATCGACTTGCGTCCCTTCGTGCTCTCAGGAAAAGAAGTGAGCATCGTCCCGGGCGGCCTGACCCGCGTCGCGCTGCGCGCCGGCTCCTTGGTGGTCAATTCAAGCCAAGGCGGGGGCACCAAGGACACCTGGGTGCTGGAAGCTTAGATGCTCAGCCGCACAGCCGATCATCTCTACTGGATGTCGCGCTATATCGAGCGCGCCGAGAGCCAGGCGCGCCTGGTGGATGCGCATTACCGCATGTCGCTGCTGCCGCATACGGTGGAGACCCTGGCGCAGTCCTTGAACGCCACCTTGAAAGCGCTGCGCATGGACGGGGCCTACCAGGAGCGCCACGCCGCCACCGTGCCGCGCTCGGTATTCGAATTCGTCAGCCTGGATCGGGACTACCCGGGCAGCATCTTCAACTGCCTGAAGGCGGCGCGCGAAAATGCGCGTGCGGTGCGCGGCTCGCTCACCTCCGAGCTATGGGAAACCATGAACTCCACCTGGCTGGAGGCCCGCTCCATCGCCGCGCGCCGCGGCGGCCAGTCCGACATCGGCCAGTTCGTCGAGTGGGTCAAGGAGCGCTCGCATCTCACCCGCGGGGTCATCATCGGCACCATGCTGCGCGACGAGGCCTTCCACTTCACCCGCATCGGCACCTTTCTCGAGCGCGCCGACAGCACCGCGCGCATTCTCACCGCGCATCAGACCGACCTGGTGCCCGGCGCCGATGCCGGCGTGGTGCCCGACCCCTTCGCCTGGAGCGTGCTGCTGCGCGCGCTGTCGGCTTTCGAGGTGTACCGGCGGGTGTATCGCGACGTCATCACCCCTTCCAAGGTGGCGGAGCTGTTGATCCTGCGCGACGACATGCCGCGCTCGCTGCTGCGATGCTGCAAGGAGCTGTATCAGAACCTGAAAGCCGTCGCCAACGAGCAATCGGAAGAAACCGAGCGGCGCGCCGGTGAAATGCATGCCATGCTGTCCTTCGCGCGCATGGAGGACATCAACCGGAACGGCCTGCCGGTGTTTCTGGCGCGATTCCTGGAGGGGCTGCGCGACTTGGGCGATCGCGTGGCCACGGATTT
>Ga0302325_10025937_pt1 | contig 12178 bp, 8 predicted proteins | sample Palsa_T0_2_FD_201948 | JGI IMG/M metagenome (GOLD analysis project Ga0302325, IMG submission 201948) | Peat permafrost microbial communities from Stordalen Mire near Abisko, Sweden - Palsa_T0_2 | ecosystem: Environmental > Terrestrial > Soil > Palsa > Peat permafrost | place: Sweden: Abisko...
CAACAACGTTGCATTTCTTGGAGTCGTACCTAATTGGTGCCCGCATTTCCCCCTCGCCTCCACACACCAAAAAGGGGGAAGGGTCCGGCTTGACTAATAAGCGAGGGACTAAGGCTGTAAGATGTAGATCGCAAGTCGAGCTCGCTAGTGAAGGTGAGCTTCCTTGTGAGCTTTAAACTTCGTTGGATATATCTATGTATTTGTGACATTTCATGGGCCTTCCTATTTTTAATCGTCGCTCAGTGCCCCGAGCTTTGCCTGGGTGGTCCTCGCATGGGGCTGTAAGCGAAGCGCCCTTTTCCTCGTACCAAAAAAATATGCAAATCCTCCCCACGAAAGACGAAAACCCAGATCAAAACTTAAAAATGATTGTCACATAATTTAGTTCAAAGAAACAAAAGAATCCGTTAGGACCAGAAACTCAGCCTTTCTAAACGGGCTTGGTTTGCTGTGGCAGAGCATACACATCTTAACTGCTGGACGTTTGTTCGTTAGAACACACATGGAATCCCACACAGTGCCAGGCTGCGGGGCTTCGGAGCGTTCTAACTTACCGTCCGTTAAGGAATCGTCTCTAATTGTGCTGGGAAATGGCTTATTTTGGGTTATTAAGTTAGGTGGCGACGTCGATGTCGGCGATTTTAAGCGAGGTACCGTTTGGAAGGCCCCTCGCAGAGGAATAGGAAAAAGAAGTCACGAGATGGATTTGAGGAAGAATGGATAGGTACGTTGATACATTTTATTGCCTCTGAGGCTTGCGCATCCGCATCTTAAAAGCAAAGCGAGCCACACCCCAACCGTCTTGTTAGTCAAATACAATGTAATATACACGAATATTAAGAGCAAAGATGCTCAAGACACCGCCGCCATGTTCTACACCCCAGCTATATGCTAACCTCCGTCTGGTGTTCATTGCATGTGAACGTCCCGCCAAGTGGATCACCGTAAAGGGCTTGATCGGCGAAGTATTCAAGTGGATATGCATAGTTCACACATTTGCCACCTCCAGTGGGACCAACATGTGGGCAATGGACCTGTTTGAGAAAGATCAGTATCTGTCTTAGGAATGATACCGCACTTGATGCGGAGGGGAACTTACATCTGGCCGCACTTGTGTGAGAATGAGATGAATAGTCCGGCAGACGATGTTGTCTCCCCATGCCTCGTCGTAGTTGCCGTATGGTTTCTGAGAGAGAACGGTTACACATTCCTCGGTGCTGTTCCATTGGGCATTTGGGCCTGTGCACCTCTGCTGGGTGCCACCGCAGAGTTGTTCGATTGATTGCTCGATGACCTGGGGATTCGAGAGATCAATGCCCAGACCAGCGACAATCCAATCGTTGAGATTGGGAATCCAAGCGTCGTACTTGAGAACCGCTCCGCAGTCGTCAAACTTCCAAAATGCTACCTGGAAAGGGATGTCAGTGATGTGATCACGTGATATATACTGAGACTGATTCATTTTACTGACCTCTTTCAAGGGTGCAACGGCTTTTCCATGGTTTTGTCCTGTTGGATCCGTCATCTCACAAAACAGATAGACTACGGACGCTGCAACATTCGGGCAAGCAGAATTGAACTCAGTAATTTGAATGCTCGTTATGGCTGTCGACGCCGGGTTCGTTGACGGGACTGGTGCGAGAGCAAAGAAGTACTCGATAGAGTCGTCGAAACCCGTAAAATTGCCCACAGGATCTACTCGCCCAGTAGCGTCCTCATTGAAAAGGCCTGCCGGGACGCCTGCTGCTCCTGCCCCCAATATTGGCAGTTGATTGGGATAGACTGTGAGGTTGTAGATTTTGCTGATGGTATCGAAGTTGCGCTGCTCCCAATTTTCTGGCTCCCATTTGCTCGGCTTATAATGCTCCTCATGGTGGTCTTCTCTTTGCCATGGCAAACTCCATGTTGATGGTACCAGACAGGCCAGACAAACGCACACAACATGAAAGTTAAACAGGTGCATGGCCAGAATTCATAGGGTTTCCAAAATTCAACGTCGGTCCACCGGTAACGTGAAGCACCGTCACGTAAGGTCGTGGAATGCTGATTGCGTAAAGGAGTGGTGGTTGATTGTTGTTGATCGTCCAGCTCCCACAATGGAAGATGGTAATGCTTCGTAGTGCGTGGGGACTGTCCAGTTCCTCCTGGCGGCACAATACAGGGTGCAAGGTGCTGTGTGGTATTGGTGGAAGGGAAGTAGAGGAAAGGTGATGGCGCGGTCGAAATAAATATCTCATTCGCGGGGTGAAATTTAGGTCGTGAAAAAACGAGGGTGAAAGTTCGAGTTTTCGAGAGGGTTTGAGGCTCCAAGCTCGAGAGGTTCGACTTTAAGGTAAAGGTGAAGTCGTCCGTTTATTGCTTAGCAAGAGCCAGTATCTTCTCCGTAGGCCGCCGGACGCTTTGTTAGGAGTCGAGTTTTGCACCAGTTCCCCCCTTCGACGTAGAAAGCAAGAGTTCTGCTGTAGGCCACCGGACAATTTTTCAGGCTTATCTAAATCTTCCTCTGATCTGTATGTACATTGTCGATAAGACTTTGCGACGGGGAGGTTTTGTCCACGTGGGGAGGGTGTACCGTGCTTTTTGTTCTGCATCGGGTGCCAGCAAACAATAAAAGAAACTTTTCAATACGAGTATAGCGTCAATGATATCATGAGCAACGTGGCGGCTCGACAACGTTCAGAAAAAAATGCCATGCTGCAAGATGATGGGCAAGTCGACCATCGGTCCAATCTGAGGCGGCCATGGCGCGGCCCAGAAGCCCGCGATGATACGTCTCCGTGTATGCTGGGTACAGGCTGTTCAATTCGCCTCACCGCTACAAAGTTTCTCCGCATCAGGGCGAACGAATGCAAGCCATCGATAGCAGCGTGAGACGGATCTCAAATACTTGGATCTAAAACCCCTCACTGAACTACGCCCTGCAGACCCTATCGCACCAGAAATCGAAGGCGTGGCGTGGTGGTGAACAGGTACAGGTACTGTGACGTGTCTTGCGTCCGTGGCCGTGTATCCGGGTCTCGGCTAATTTTCTTGTCTGACCTCAGCGACAGCAAGGTCCAGCTTTCTGATTCAGGCACAAAATTTTGGTAGAATTGAAGCCCTATTAAGGCCATGGAGTTGAATAACAAAGTATAGATCAATTGAGGAACAACAAGTGAGACCAGTACAAGTGTTTTTGTGGCCAAGCGAGAGCATCGCGTGATGCGCGATCACGTGGGTAGCTTTAGCGGCAGCCACTCAGCTGACCGATAGGCGCCACGTTACCTTGGGAATTTAGAGCTGCGCAAGAGATGAAAAGATAGATATGTAAGGAAGATGGAGAGAGTGAAAGGCTAAGCAGATACTATCCACTTATCGAGAGCCGAGAAGTGCAAGTCGAGATAAGGAGGGGAGTGACACGTGACGGCCACGATCGTTGGAATCGAGCAAACTAATACTTACAATATCCTGCGACTGAAATGTTAGCCGTCAAAGCTCAATAATGATTTTGATAGCTTATATGTAGTCTTTGAATGAGTCGTATCTAACAATTTTCGACACGTTTTTCGAAAACGTATCTGCTTTTCGTGATCGACTTCAGCTAGGTATCTCAAGGTGCTCATTCGAAAGGGGCGTAAAATGCCAATATACTTCATGAGATCTTTGAGGACACTTCGGTACTTAGGGGTCGAGCTGCGGGAGTGCCGGGAATCAGAACTTATCATATGGCCTGACATTGGGGTATTAATAAATGTAATGCAGCGAGGGTAACACAAAGACCAGAAAACTTGTCATGCCTCGTGATAATAGCTGCACCTGAGAACCCGCAGCATAAGTGTGATGGAGATTACGCAAGTGGGGGCCATTGGTTAGTCTTTTCACGAATGTTGGTTTGAACGTTTCAGTGGTGCATTCATCCGATCAATAGGGAGCCGTTATTGGTTGCGCTTCTCCATATGTTGCGGATAGCCTTTGCAGGCACCAATGAGATTGGAAACCAGCCACCCCAATAATCACAACTGCTCCTATGTTTTCCCATAGGCTACAGAGCCTCAAGTTAGCACGCCACTGGCATTGGTACCTTGCTTAGCTCGGTGTCAGTGATCCAGTGATGTTCCCAAGAGCCGCACCCATGTAAATCGGAGATTTATCGATGGCCTATGAGTTCGTGACCTTGGGTGGCAGCATGCCTTGGCCGGACGGCATAAAGTCCCTGGAGCATGATACGGGGAGATCATCATAACCACCCCTGTTATTGGCCTCCTATTTTGTGGCCAGACCCAACAACGTGATTGTTTGGTCCACCACGGCATGGAATCGAGCGAGTCCTGCTTCTCAAAGATGTGATCGAGAAGATGAGCGGCCGATATGCTCTCTATTTTCAGGGTAAACTCGCGGGCAAGAGGGTCGGCGCGGGCTGCCCTGTCCGGATACGGCCCGCCACCTCCTCAGATCCCCAAATCCCTTGCAAAGGAACACTCTATGTAGTTAGCTCAACGTGACCGCGCTATTGTATACCAACCAGTGGGGGACACGGACAGTGCTATGCATGTTCCAGAGAAATTCTCCGCTTCCTAGACATTCAGCTTTAAGGTGCAGATGTGCCACAACGATACCCCGTGTCTCATCCCCAAAAACTTATTGATATACGGGCACGGACAGTATCACTCACATCTTCTCAACACAGTACTACTCCGTATACATCTCAAAAGCAACGAAAGACGCCAGCGAAGCCACAGATATGCAGGTCCCTAAGTCTGTAGGCTCTCTACCGCGTCAATCCCTCCTGGCTGTGGTATGGACAAGTTTCAGCGTCGCATGCCTCCTCGTCATCCTGCGGACGGCAATCCGCTTGAAGTATATGGGTCGTCTGAACATGGAGGACTATTGGATATTCCTGGCTTTGGCGACGTTGCTTACGAGCGCAATCCTGCAGACGATTCAGGAGCCGAGTCTCTACTATATGTTGGCCATCGAGGCAGGCGTGATCCCTGTATCTGCGCAACTGATAACTGCGGTCGAAAACTATTTGAGGTTTGAGTTTCCAATCATGATACTCTACTGGACGGTCCTTTGGAGTGTCAAGGCGAGCTTTCTGGCCCTCTATTTCAAGTTGTTCCAGGAGCTGGCGATGTATCGCCGCGTATGGTATCTCCTCGCCGCATTCACACTTTGTGCGTATGCAGGATGCTGGATTTCACTTGCCACCTCATGCCACCCGCTTTCGAATTTCTTCAAGTTTGAGCAGTGCAATACCGCCAAGGATATTTGGGCCTCGAGATTCAGTGTCTACTATAGCACTGCCATTGATATTTTTACGGATTTATGCAGTAAGTGCATTTGCAAATCGATTTCAGAAGGATGTTGACAATATCGCCAGTGATGGCCATGCCTATCAAGTTGATTTACAACCTCCAGATATCATTGAAGCAAAAAGCAGGTCTGGTCTGTGTTTTCAGCCTGTGCTTGATCATGATCACCTTCTCCATAATTCGAGCAAGGCAGGTTTTGGTCGATCAATATTTTGTAAATCTTGTTCTTCTTCAGATCTGGTCTACCCTCACTTCTTCAATATGTGAGTATCCGTACTCTCTTGGTTGTGCTACAGAATTCACAAGCAAATTGCAAAGTGGTCTCAAGAGCTAACGATGACACCACGTCCAGCTGTGATTGTAGGATGCCTCCCTGCCTTCAAGTCCCTCATTGCCAACCGTGCCGCAACTCGCAGCAAACTTGGCTATCCTAATGGCAGTGGAAACAAGTCCAAACAGAACAGCAACCTTCGCAAAACTAGCATCCCACTTGACTCGTTCTCGAAGGAGAAGAAGAGCCCCAGTGGGTGGCACCCGAGCGGCACCGATTCGCAAGAAGAGATGGTAAAGCCTGACGACGCAAATGCCATTACAGTCAAGAATGATGTTGTAAGTGGTGCAAGTCTGTCCGCCTACACTAGTCACTGACGTACTACGCAACAGACTGTCTCATACGCTGATATGGATGGACCCCATCTTGTCTATCAAAACAATCGGGATCCTGAAAGCAACCGTCGCTTGCGATATTGAGAACCTCTTTATGTTGGGTTAGGCGCGAAACGGAGTAAGTTTACTTATGTATACGTTTTATTTTTGCTTCTTAAACGAAAGGGCAACCTCGAGCGGGATTATTGTGTTTGATTTCAGGCTTTGTACTCGGGGCATCGCCAGACCCCGAATGGTAATCTAGAGGACTCGCTGGAGACTATGAAATTGTATTTAAAACAAATAAAGATGTTATACGATAGTTTCAAGCAGTAATCGAATGGGGAGAATCAACTTTGATGTTCTTCATTGGATAGGATTTGCGCTGCAAGCATGCCGCGAAACAGGAAAGCAGGGGATGCAAAATGGCAGCGGCCTTGCGCTTCAAATAATGTATCTCTTGTAATAAGATTTACCTGGCAATGGCTTTCATAGATGTGGGTTTAGGTGAAGATTTGACAAGACGTTGAAAATGAAAAGATGCTTTCGTAATTGCTGCCCTCCACGGCAGAAAATCCACACCGCCTTTTGTTTGGAGCGCCCCAACCTTCCCACGCGACAATTGATATCCCTCCATAACCACTGTCAACCGCCTTCTGGAACTACCTCTACACGCGTCAATCATGGCGGCCCAAACATTAAACTCCTCCATGCAGCCGACGGACGTCTATGGCGGAGGTACGTAAGCTCCTAACTCCCTCTTTGCCTCTCTCACACCCTGCAGATGAAGTATCAGCCATCGTCCTCGACCCAGGCTATTCCAGCATTCGCGCCGGGTTCGCAGGAGAAGATGCACCCAAGTCCTTTGTAAACAGTCATTACGGCATAAACTCCGAGGCCCGTCTCGTCTTCGGCGACGACGCCATCCACAACCCCGCCGCAGGTCTCGAGATCCGCAACCCTATGTCCAAGGAAGGAATTGTCGAGGACTGGGACACCGCTACCTCATTGTGGGAATACGCGATTACGAGCCGATTGACGAGTTTCAAGCAGGCGGACCCGAGGACTAATGGGCTGAATGATGACAATAAGGACTTGGAGATGCAGATGGAGGTTGTGGAGGGAGAGGAGAAGGCGTTGGAGGAGCATCCGCTGTTGATGACGGAGACGGCGTGGAATACGGTCAAAAATAGAGAGAAGAGTATTGAGATTGCGATGGAGTCATGGGGATGTCCTGCTTTCTGGCTTGCGAGGAACAGTGTGATGGCCGCATTTGGAGCGGGCCGGGCTACCGCCCTTGTGGTTGATGTTGGCGCTTCAACAGCATCAGTGATTGGGATACACGATGGTTTGATTCTTAAAAAATCTGTTCAGAAATCAAACCTCGGCGGGAACTGGCTCTCTTCACAACTACGCTCTCTCTTTGCTTCTCAGGACCCGCCGCTTGAGCTAATCCCTCACTACATGATCGCATCCAAGACTCCCGTCGACGCCGGAGCACCCCCCCAAGCCGTCTACCGCAAGTACGAAAAAGAGCCATCAGAAAGCTTCAGGGCTCTGGAGGAAGAGCGCGTGCTCACCGAATTCAAGGAGTCAGTCGTGCAAGTATGGTCCGGACCCGGCAGACTGAACAGCATGAACACCACTGGGAGCAACAACCTCGACTACGCCCGTTCGCAACCCGGCCGCGTCTTCGAGTTCCCCGATGGTGCGAACCAAATGTGGGGTGTTGAACGCTTTACCGTCGCTGAAGGGATGTGGGATGAGAAAGCTGCCTTGCCTGTCCCTAACGAGGCCCCAGGTACGAAGATGACGATTCCGGAGATGGTGCGAGCGAGTATCAGCGCTGTGGACATGGATCTCCGTGCGCATCTGCTGCAGAATATCGTGGTTACAGGTGGAACTACGTTGGTCAATGGCTTCACGGATCGGTTGAATAATGAGTTGATGGCGATGTACCCAGGTGCGAGGATCAAGATCCAGGCTGCTGGTTTGACGGCCGAGAGGCGGTTTGGAAGCTGGATTGGGGGCAGTATTCTGGGAAGTTTGGGGACGTTTCATCAGATGTGGATTTCGAAGGCTGAGTACCAGGAATTTGGAGCCAGTGTGGTGGAAAAGAGGTGTAAATGATCATGTTGCTGGCTGAGAGGGGCGGGGGATAGATGGAGGGCAAAAGTTGATAAAAGTGAGGGAGGTTGGCGTTCGGTGTTTTGCTTGGATGGGAATACCATTCCAGTGTATGTTCTAGAGCATCAATCATCCGATTTATGAAGCACTGTTGCCTATCTATCGTCTCTCATGATTCATTTCTACATCGGGAGTTCACCATCCTCTCCAACGAGGCCAAACATCAATAATTTCATCCTCCTTTCCCTCCCTCGTCTCATCCACAACCAAATACCACCCAAACCCAGCCCCGGCAACACAAGCATGATTCGGCCATACTCTAACCTTCTGCCCTACACTCAGCTCCTCGGGCTCTCCCTCTCCACTCCAAACCAAGATCCCATGTTCCTGACTAATCCGCCCAACCCGCCATCCAACATGGTTCTCCGGTCCCGTACTCGGCATCTTGGCTCCTGGACGATTCCACGGAGTCAGGATTCCCCAGCCTGGATATGCTTTACATGACTCTCTGCCGAGTGCCAGACTGCCGGATCCAAGGAGTGCTTCTGGCGTTCCGTTGACGCCGCGAGTGGGGTAAATGGAGGCTACTTCCGCGACGATAGTCAAAGCGAGGTCATTCCATGTGAGCATTGCGTGTGGACCTTCTGTGGGAAGAGCATGTGTTGATAGTTGTTGGAGATCAAGTATTGGGTACACGCCAGCGTGAATCTCAATGGCGCATTTCTGCAATTGAATCGCGGCGATCGTGGCTCTTAGGGCTGCTATTGCTTTCCCTTCTTCAGTAGGTACGGCACCTGCATCCTCGTGATCGATTAGAAGATTCCGGATAGAGGTTGTTGTTGGAGTTGCTCCGACGGAGAGAATGAGGTGTTTGAAGGGGGCTATCGAGTGAACGGCCTCGGCAGTCACGAGGAGGGCTTCGAATTCTTGACGTAGGAAATCGAGGGCTTCTGATCTGCGGGAGCCATAGTAAGACTGTCCTGCATGGGCGTAGAGACCTAGAAGGTGGGCTTTACCGGCTGATTCGAGGGATAAGAGGGAGGCGATGAGGTTCGAGCAGGCTTCTGTTTGGGGTACCACGCCAGCACGTCGGGCTCCCATGTCGACTTTGAGGAAAGTTTGCGGAGCGATGGAGGTACTGGAATGAATAGCGAGGACGGCAGAGAGTTGATCGGGGTGGTCGACTAAGAGAGAAAGACCGTTTGGTCCGATTGTCTTGGATATCAGGGAGAGGCGCTCTACGGCACCTGGAGTTGGGGGAAAGCCGTACAGAAGCTGCAAATTGTCAGAATTGGCCAAGAGTGGGAAGGGAAGATTTACGTTAACTGCTCTACCTGCATTTTTGTATTCTAGGAGCAGTGGTAAAACATTCTCGGCTTCTATCAAGGTCGAGACGATGATGTTGACAGGTCCCAAGCCTCCACCGACCATCAATCTTGTGAGCTCTACGGTCTGTAGGTAGTTAGCTCATTTGTTGTATCGAAGGATGCAAAATCCAGGAGTTAATCAGACAAACATAACAAGTAGATCTTGGATGCATGAGAGACTTTGCCATTATACCTTGTGAGTTTTAATATGAGCTCTCCATCCGAATTTCAGGGTATCGACAGCTTCCAGCATCCGAGAACAGTTGTTCTTCAACTTGCTGAGATCAAGCACTGCTGCAGGACCTGCGACATTTTTCAATGACTTCCCAGCAAATCGCTGCAGCAATTCCTCTTTTATAGGTATAGGATAATAGGAGTTCATGGCCATGTTTGCTGGCTGAGACTGCTCCGCCAAGATGCTGATGAAGTTCGATAAAAGTGGGGTTGCAGAGTCTTCTCAACCCCTAATATTTGCAAGTTGTATCAGCAAGATCGTGCTGTAGTTGATGAAAAGTCCCACAACTTGTCCTACTGTGACGTGAGATTATCTTTTCGATCAGGTGGGGTGCGTCCCCAGCGCTCAAGTCATCTAGCTGGCGCTATAAAGCATGATACTGGCCTGACAAGGCCGCTCTTCGGCATGCAGAAATCAGAAATGCAGCCGAGTTTACCATGGGAATGTTTGAGCAAAAGCGACGCGAATGTGGCCAGAAGCTTATCCAAGTTAAACCAATTCACTCCTGTGCACTCGACATTTTCGGACGGTGGAAGCATGTGCCCGCCAATCAGCGTGGTCGTCCCTCCGCTTTGCGGGGAATTTTTATGGGTCACACGTGACTCAGCCTTGTGAAATCGCGCTAGCGCGCATTCCACTTCGCGAGAGCTTCGACGTCAGGAATTCTATAAATTCAACCCCTCCCACCCTCTCTTCAACACCAACAAACACCGTCGACAGTGATCTCTCGACACCATACCCTTGCGAAACCACTTCTCTTTTCACGAACACCTTCTGCACGTCACTTACCACTGCGAAAGTCAAATCACGAACATCCTCGCGCCTTCGTCTCGCTTTCATGAGCCACGGTGCCTTTCGAGGTTGATTTTGCTCAGCGGAGGATTGCAAGATCGACAACCGACACCATGTCGGACTTACCACCACCTGAATACTACGAGAACATCGACTGGGATGAGCAGGTTGCTGAAGATGAACGTCTCATTGCGCGTGTAACGGCTCATGCTCCCGGCGATGAAAACCCCCTCCTCGACCTCAGCCGTCCGCTCGATCTCGGTGAGAAGGCCGACGATGCTATGGACTACGAGGATATCAGCGACGACGATCTCCCGGACGAAGAGCCTGCTACCAATATCAAGGTTGAAGACGCTCCCGGTCTTACGGATGATGATGATCTATTCGGTGATGATGACACTCAAGACCTCTTTGGCGAGCACGATGACCAAGAACAACATGATCTCAATGGTACCGCGCAACCACATATCAATGGCGGCCTCACATTCCCTTCTTTTGAGGTAGAAGAGCCTCAGGAGGAGGATCTGTACAACATCAACTTCCCCAACGATCCCATGACTCTCGACGAAACCCACCCTGATGCTGCGGCCGTCTACGAAGACTTTGTTACGCGCGGCTTTGAGAAAGGCGGCATCTTGTCATGGAACAACCTCATGCCATCTGCTGAGGAACACAGCGAGCCCAAGCAGCCCCTCAAGACTCCAAAGTTCGTCAATCCAACCAAGGCCAGCTTGGATCTTGCTGCCGACTTGGAGAAGACTTTTCGTTCTGCAGGACCTGCAACCGGTGACAAGCGCAAGCGAGTAGAGGAGTCTGAGATTAAAGGTCTCATTGCGATTGTCGACGAGTCCTCTGATGAGAGCGACAGCGATGATGGCTTTGATTACTCCCTTCCCGACCCCAACGAGAAGGTTGGTGGCCTTTCATACGATGGTCTCAAGCTCGCGGTTCTTGACTTGGAGTCGATGATCAACTTGGTTCCTGAAGTTCTACCCGAGCCGGAGGTAGCACCAATGGATGAGTGGGAGCGCGAATTCCTTGGAGAATCTTCACAGCTCAAGAAGGAAAAGAAGAAGGATGACTTCGTCTTTGCCCAGCAATTCCCTGTTCCCAACTTCGACAACTTCGAACAAATGACTGCTCATACTTCGAAGCGCGTCATTCTTGATCTTAACGATCCATATCTCCTGGTTGATGTCCAAGAACTCAAGCCGGCAAAGCGCCAGCGTACCCTCAGAGGCTACAAGCGCGTCGGAGCTGGCACATTTTCTTCGACTCTCAAGGAACGATTCAATATCTCCAATGATGAGGCTTACGATGCATTGAAGGAAAATCACCAAAGCAAGGTTCGCGCCACTCTCGGTAGCCTTTCCGTCGAACATAGTATGCCCGCTCAGAAGCTTCAATGGCCTTACTATCAGGTCAAGCTGTCGAACTCCCAACTCCGATCATTCCATAGGCCTCAAATCAAGCTCACCAAGTTCATCAATCAACCCATCTACTTCTCGAAGCCTGGCATGCGAAAGAAGAAGGCCGTCAAGGGTCTATCGACTGTCGAGCTCTTCAAGGAGACGAAGGATCTCTCTCTTGCTGATCACTACTCTACTGCAACCTTGTTTGAGTACTCTGAGGAGCATCCCACCGTTCTATCCAACTTTGGCATGGGCAACCGAGTCATCAACTACTATCGACGCAAGGATGCCGATGACAAGGAGCGTCCG
>Ga0302325_10025942_pt1 | contig 12175 bp, 13 predicted proteins | sample Palsa_T0_2_FD_201948 | JGI IMG/M metagenome (GOLD analysis project Ga0302325, IMG submission 201948) | Peat permafrost microbial communities from Stordalen Mire near Abisko, Sweden - Palsa_T0_2 | ecosystem: Environmental > Terrestrial > Soil > Palsa > Peat permafrost | place: Sweden: Abisko...
ACCGGGTCCGCCAAGGCAACGTCCACCCCCAGCAGGCCTGGCCCGACACCGACGGCCCCCGGATCCTGGCCCTGGCCCGCCGCGACCCCGACACCCAGACCGTCAGCCTCGTCCTGGACGCCACCACCGCCAACATCGCCCTATTCGCCATCGCCGCCCACGCCGACGAACGCGAAGCCCACCTCCGCGAGGTCGAACGATCCGGGCAGAACCTGCCCGAAGGCTCCTACGGCCGCCGCAACCGCCAGGCCATCGCCGCCCGCGAAACCCGGATCGCCACCCGGCTCCGCGCCGTCGAGCACGCCTACCGCACCGCCATCGAACACGACACCACGCACCCGCCACCCGCGCCCGCCCGCACACCCCGCTCCCCGGAGCCCCGGTCCGGCAGGCAGATCGAGATGGAGGCCGAGCCGTGACCCGCGAGACTGTGGCCATCAACGTGGGACGAGGTCGGAACGACGCTGCTGGGCAGCCTGTTCCGCTCCAAGGCGCGTACTGGGACCTCGACCTGCTCACCCCCGATGATGTATGCGCTCTGCTGAAGGTGAAAAAAAGCTGGCTCTACGACGCCGTCGAGAACGGCGCACTCGAGGCCATCCGACTAGGAAAGCAACTCCGTTTCCGACCATCGGCGCTCGTCCGTTATCTGGAGGAGCGAGCAGGTAATGGGAACGGGCGCAAATGATCCTAGACGCTCGACAGGAAGGCGGTCCCTTCACGCTGAAGCGAAGATGCGCTATCAGAGATAACGCGCGGGAGCCGGGTCCCGCCGCAGGCGGTATTCCCGCAGGACGGCCAGCGTTCTATCAGGGATAATGTGTCATTACCTCTGATAACATAGGCGCATGGGAACGGTTCACCGCCTCCCGGCGACCGCCGGTGACATCACTCTCGGCCGCGCCGCAGACGCCTACCTCGCCACCTTGAGCGGATCCGAGCAGGCCAGCACCCGCCGCACATATGGCCGCGTCCTGCGCTGGATCGTGACCGAGTTCGGCAGCGACGCCGCGCCGGAGATCGACGCGGAGCGGTTCGTCGGGTGGTTCGGCGCCCGGTGGGGGGACCGGGCCCCGTCCACGTGGAACGTCTCCCTCGATGCCATCAGGTCGGCTGCGGCGTACTGGCAGCGGCAGGGCTGGATCACGGCTGACCCGTCGCGGATGCTGTGCCGCCGCAGGCCGCGCCCGGACCGCGCCCGGGCGCTGTCCCGCCCCGAGCTCGAGCAGTTGCTCACTCGCGCGGACATCAGCCTCCGGGAGCGGACGCTCTGGCGGATGCTGTACGAGACCGCCGCGCGGTCGGCCGAGGTCCTCGCGCTCGACGTCGAGGACCTGGACCTGCCCAACCGCTGCGCCAGGGTGCGCCGCAAGGGCGGCGCGATCGACATCATCGTCTGGCAGACCGGCACGGCCCGGCTCCTGCCGCGGCTGCTGAAGGGCCGCAAGTCCGGGCCCGTGTTTGTGACCGAACGGAAGGCGCGGGTGCAGCTGCCCGCGGCCGACCTTGACCCGTCTGGCCGGGCCCGGCTGAGCTATCAGCAGGCCGAGGCGCTGTTCTCCGGGGCCTCCGGCGGGGCGACCCTGCACCAGCTCAGGCACAGCGCCCTGACCCACGATGCCGAGCTCGGCACCGGGACACCGATGCTGATGGCCCGGTCCGGTCATACCTCGGTGCGGTCGCTGGCCAAGTACGCGCGGGTGAGCGCCGAGGCGCTGCAGCGGCACCAGGCCGGCCGCGACCCCGCCCGCAGGCGGTACGAGCCCGGCCGCCCGCAAGCGTTCTTACGCGCGTGCGGGCTAAGTGAGTGTCTGATTAATCGGTGGGCTGGGCCAGGCGGCGGGTCATGAGGGCGAATCTGTACGTACAGCCCAGTCTGAAACCTGTCGCGGTCGAAGATGGGACGGGCGTTCACAATCCGATGCCGGTCCCGCTCATGTTAGATGTCCAGGAGGAGTCAATGGTGATAGCACTGGCGGCGGCTCGTCGGCTCGGTGGGCACAGGTGACCGTCGTTCTCCTCGCGCACCACGCGGCGACTCAGGCGGCTGGCCCGACCGAGTCGGACTGGATCCGCTGGGCAGGCGTGCTGATTACCGCCGTGGGCACGCTTGTCGCTGCACCATCTGGTGTCGTACGTCTTCTTCGTGCAGTTGCCGCGACAGTTGTCCTCATATGGTGGCTCTTGAAACTCGTTTTCAGCAAGAAGGCCCGCGCCGAGGTCGGCCGCGGGGTGGGCGGGTTCCTCAAAGTGATGGGCTCCATGTTCCTCAAGCTCCTGGCCGGGAAGGAACCCGAAGCAGCGCCCCCGGCGACCCCGGGTAAGACTCAGATTCGGTGGGAGGAGGGCGAATCGCTTGAGGGAAAGCTTGAGCGCCTGCGGAGCTGGCTTGAGCAGGCCTTTGAGCAGATCTCCGACGTGCGCCGGGAGGCTCAGTCAGCGGACGCTGAGCTACAAAAATCTCTAGGCCAGCTCTCAGATGATCTGCAGAAGGTGAACGCGGATCTGACTTCCCGGATGGACGCGGCGGAGAAGCAGGCCGCGGCGATCGATTCCCGCGGGATCCTGCTTCTTGGCGCCGGCGTCATCCTGACGGGGATTCCCGACGAACTCGCGCGGGTCGCCTGGATCGGCTGGGTGGTGGTCGGCGTCTCAGTATTCGTGATGCTCTGCGTCCTGCTGGCCTTGGGGCTCGCTCGGCGTGGCAAACGTTCATCGGCAACTGCGGCAGCCGCGTGAGACCTTGCCGGACGAGATCGGCGGCGGGCGGTTCGCTGAGTGGTTCGGCTCTCAGTGGGCCGGCCGGTCGCCGTCGACGTGGAATGTCTCCCTCGATGCCGTCAGGTCAGCCGTGACGTACTGGCAGCGGCAGGGCTGGCTCGCCGCCGACTTCTCCCGGATGCTCGTCCGGCGCAGGCCGCGGCCCGATCGCGCCCGGGCGCTGTCCCGCAGCGAGGTTGACCAGCTGCTCACCCGCACGGACATCAGCCTGCGCGAGCGGACGTTGTGGCGGATGCTGTACAAGACCGCCGCCCGGTCGGCCGAGGTGCTCGCGCTCGACGTCGAAGACCTGGACCTGCCGAACCGCTGCGCGCGGGTCCGCACCTCCTGGACAGACACGCCGCCCCCAGGCGTGAAGCTCCCCAAGAAGGAAGATCAATCACAGGCGTAGGCCTGCCCTGGGCCGGACGCGCGGCCCTGGCGGCCGGTGATAGCGCCGCAGGGCTACCCCGCGGATCCATGCCTCCTTGCTGGAGATTGCCAGCCACTTGGCCGGTCTGCCGTTACTCCATAATTACCAATATGGAGTAGTCACGAGCCTGCCCCCGGCCGGTTCAGGCCGGATGTTCGCGACCCAGCGGGAATCCCTGTGCAGGGCCGGCAACGCCGCCCCCGGCACCCTGGGAACCGCGTCAGGGGGTGCGGGGCCAGGCTGCGAACTGTTCCCGCAGCCGGGTGACGTCTTCCGGGGTCAGGCCGTAGCGGGCGAACCTGTCATCGCCGAGACGGTCGAGCCGCTGTCCTGCGTAAGCGAAGTCCTCGGCGGTCAGGCCAGGGTCCAGGGCCGCCACGAGGCCGGTGAGCTGCGCGACGCTGTAGCCGCGGGCCAGGGCCGCGGCGACGTCGATGTAGTCGCGCTCATCCGCCCGGCTGGCCAATGCGGCGACCTTGCCGCCGAGCACGTCGTCCAGGTCGAGCACGGGACCGAACTCCATGAGGACCGGCTGGTGGCCGCGGTCGAAGTAGGCCATCTGGAGCATCATCTCCCGGCCGTCCGGGGTGGTGATGATCCACTCGGCCAGCCCTTCGCCCATCCCCTCGAACACCTCGGCGAGCTCTGCGATCTTGTCCTGTCTCTCGGCCGTATAGCCCGCCTCACGCAGTGCGGCCTCGACGGCGTCCGCGGCGGCCGCTACGCCGTGCTCGCGGTCGGTAAACAGGTCCACGTCCTCGGTGGGCCGGTCGATGATGCCGTGCGCGATGAGGGCGTTGCCGCCGGCGAGGGCGAACCCGTGCCGGGCCGCCGCGCGCAGGGCTACGGCCGCTACCTCGCGGTGAAGGTCGCTGACCGGCATCAGGCAGCAGCCAGCCGGGCAACGCGCAGCGCAGAATGCTGATCCTCCCACGCGCGCCGGACCCCCTTGGGCAGGAAAAGGTCCGGCCAGACGGCGACCAGGATCTCGCCGTTGAGGTAGCTGGTGAGGTCGTCCGGACGGCTCGCCTCCCGCAGCACGGTTTCATACAGCGCCCGCAGCATCGACGGCTGGTCCAGGTCGAATGTCCGATCCGGGGCGCTCCAGAACAGCCGTAGCGGCAGCTCCACGACGCCATGGGCCGGGCCGGCCAGGTCCGCCATGCTGGCAGCCACGAGCGCGGCCCGTCCGGGCCGCGCCTGGTACGCCGCGCGCCGCGCGACGGGATCGGTCGGCACGCTCGCCTGGCCGGCCAGCATCTCAAGCGCCCGCAGTACACTACGCAGGCTGGCGGCCGCGGCCTCGAGCGCGGGCCCGGCATACGGCCGTAGCGGCCCCCCGCCGGGCTCTCCGAGCCGGCCGAGGAGCGTTACCGGGACGATCGCTGCGGCGGCGTGGCCGTGGCGGGTGATGAGCGTGATGTTGCCCTGCTCGGCGTCGTCGAGCAGCTCGGCGAAGCGGGCTCGGGCCTCGCGCATGCTGGCGCTGGCAGGCTCCATGCAATAGAGTGTACATAAAAGGCGAGCTGTGTACACACCGGCCGGAAGCACGTCAGGCCCGGGTGCGCGAGGCTCAGCGCCTGGCCCAGGAGTAGACGGCCGAGGCTGGCTCCCGGCCAGCTCGGCCCGCCCGGTGCCCACGCCGCGTGCGAACTCGCATAACAGCATGTCGGCAAAGCCCCTACCGGGGACAATCTCGGCCTGGACAGGACATCGCCGGGGGATGGCGACGGGCCAGTTCAGGCGATACTTGCTGCCATGCCTCGCGAGCGAGAAGAGGGCGAGAACCCTCTGGTGGTGAAGGTGACGGCCGCGGCAATCGGCGCGGCCGCCGGGTTCGCCGGCCCGGACGCCGCCATTGCCGGCGCAGGCCTTACCCCGGTGATCGAGGAGGTCCTCGGCCGGGTCTTCAGCGGGCTGACCGCCAGGCGGGTCGAGCGCGTCGCGGAAACCCTGACCGACGCCGCCGGCGAACTCGGCGGCGATGCGGCAGAGCAGCTCAGGCGGTTCGCCGACGCTGCGGCATCGGATGAGTCCTACCAGGAGCTGCTGGCCCGCACGCTGACCATCGCCCAGGACACCGCGATGCGCGACAAGCGCAGGGCGCTGGGAAGGGCCCTGGCTAATGCCCTGGATGACACCGGCACCAGGGTCGACGACGAGATCGCCTTCGTCCGGATGCTGTCAGACCTGGACCCCGTGCACATCCGCGTGCTAAAGATCATGAGCCGCAGGCCAAAGCACCTGGATCGGGTCGCGGTTCAGATGAACTCCGCCGACGACCCCAAGGCAGCCCGGCAATGGTACGAGTGGAGCATCGTCGAGGCCGACCCCGGCCTTGAGGGAGCAGTGTGGGGGGCGCTGCAGGTGCTCAATCGACACGGCCTGATCTGGGACGGCGGAGAGCAACTGGTACCTCCTCCCCATGGCATGCAGCACGAGTACGAGATCTCGCCCTACGGCGACTACCTCATCAACCGGCTGGCAGCACCTGACTGAGCCTCACCCAAGGCACGAGAAGCCCCACCCGGAAATCACAATGCTGCGTGTCATCGGTCTCAAGCAGCTGGGCGCCGACCACCCGGACACGCTCACCTCGCGGAACAACGTGGCGTACGCCTACCGGTCGGCGGGCCGGCTGGCGGAGGCGACCGCGCTGTTCGAGCGGACCCTGGCCGACCGCGAGCGGGTGCTGGGCGCCGACCACCCGCACACGCTCACCTCGCGGAACAACCTCGCGGGCGCCTATGAGTCGGCGGGCCGGCTAGATCAGGCGATCCCGCTGTTCGAGCGGACCCTGGCCGAGTACGAGCGGGTGCTGGGCGCCGACCACCCGGACACGCTCACCTCGCAGAACAACCTCGAACGAGCCCGGACCAAGGGCAATTTCAGCTGATCTGATGTGGGCCGTCGGGAGCAGGGCACCCTGGTCTCGTTCGAGTGCAGGCCGGACTTCGCCGAGATCGCCGGGCGGAACGTCAAGCTGTTACGGCGGCCCGCCGCCTGGCCTAGCAGCTGGTGACCGGCGAGTTTGGCCGGGTCGACCTAGGCTCGCTGGGACTTTGAGGAGGAGAACCCGCTGCGGGACGCGCGGGATTCGACCTGACCCGCGAGGCACTCCCACGTCCGGATGGACCGCGGTTGTATAACCGGCTGGCAGTCAGCGGGCGGATGGCGCGGCTGACCGACGACGCCACTGTGGAACGGGCGGTCGAGAACCCGCCCGAGGACACCCGGGCCTACTTCCGCGGCCCGCTGACGGCGAGCGGCCGCTGGTCATTGCCTAAGCGGGCGAGGACCGTGGTCCGGCTTTCCAGGTCGAGCTCCAGCACTACGAGAAGATGGAGGGCAGGTCGCTGTCCCTGGAGGGCAAGGCGGACCGGTTGGCGCGGATGGTCAGGGGGAACCTGGCTGCGGCCATGCAGGGCCTAGTCGTCGTGCTTTGCTCGTGGGCTACGACGAGGATCTAGGCTTCGCTTGGACCGCGAGTTCTTACCGATTTCAGCCCGGCGTGATTGGGCGGGACTCCCGCGGGTGACGATAGCGTTGAGAACGACGGCGAGGGCTAAGCCCGACAAAGGTGACGGCCCCCTGCGCCAACAGGAGGCCGTCGGAGTGGTTAAGGATCCCTCGAGGAGGTCCTCGCTATGAGCGTAGTACCCACAGGTCTCCGCGTTCTAATCCGGTGCCGTCATCCTTTCCTGGCCTGGGCAGTCTGCCCCGGACCTGCCTGATAAGCGGGACGGGCGATGCTACCCGGTTCGGGGACCGCACTGGTCCGGGCCGCAATAGTCGTACCGGTGATCCTGCTCGTGCTGTTCGCCGGGGTGTTCGGGCTGCTGGGACTGTTGTGTGGGCGTGAGCGCCGTAAGTATGCAACCAATCTCAGTCTGCGGGCCATGAGCACGGCGAGTTCGCTGATTCATGGCCCGGCCGTCACGAGCCCGCAGCGTCGCCAGACGTCAAGCAGACGTGCACCGGTGACCAGATCTACCGGATTACGTTCGGCGGTTCGGTGAACGAGGATCACCAGCTCAAGCCTCCGAAAGGGGTCCCGCTCTACGGCCCGCCCGGCTGCGGCAAGACGCTGATCGCCAAGGCGGTGGCGGCCAAGACGGCGGCCGACGAGGGGCCAAGGAGGGCAAGAGCTTCTTCCTCAACATCAAGGGTCCCGAGCTGCTGAACAAGTACGTGGGCGAGACTGAGCAGCACATGCGGCTTCAGAGCCCGTCATCCTCACTTGGATCCCCGGCCCCAGCCCGAGTTGGAACACCATGATGTCTCCCACGAACCCGCGTTGATCGCGGCCGCCAGGTCCCAGATGACCGCGAGTTCCCCGTATGGCACCTTCAGTCAGGCTGAACTCATTCAGTCAGGCTGAACTCACGGCTGACCGGGTGATAACCCGCTGTATCACCCAGATGGGGTGTCGGCTGCTAAGGCTGGCCGCATAAAGAGGATGGCCCGGGCCAGCAGCGGCCCGGGCCATCGTCTGCTCTGATCAGTTACCGGTCACCGCTACCAGCGGTAGACCCCGGTCCAGTACGGCCAGAAGTGGATCTCGGCCCAGATGCCGTGATTCGACAGCGGCCCGTACCCCTGGGCCAGGTTGTCCATGGTCACCACGATGCCCACGCACACCGCGGTGGCGACGACCGGGTCGGCGATCACCGACAGCCCCACCTCACAGTAAGGCTCCGCCCTGGACAACGCCTTGCCCAGGATGTCGGCGTACGAGGCGATGACCCAGAAGTGCTCGCCGCCGGAGCCCGATAGTCCCCAGCTCAGGTCGAGCCGGGCGGTGCCGGGGGTCACCAGGGGGCCCGTGCCGACGCCGGCGACGCGGCCGAAGCTGTCCTGGAACACCTGGAAGACCTTTTCGCGGCCGGCCTTCGTGGAGACCACCTTGTGCCACGCCGTGGCCTCGGCCGGGGTCAGCGCGGGGGCGCGGACCTCGGCGGCCGTCGTGGCGGCCTGGTGCGAGCCGGCCGCGGCGTGCCCCGGTACCGCGGTGAGGGCCAGCGTGACCGCCGCGGCCGCGGCGACCAGGCCGGTGGCCGCCGCGATGACGCGGGACGGCCGGAAACCGGATGTCCGCGGCTGGCTGCCGGGCTGACGGTGCCTGCCTTGCTGCCTCGTGTGCTCGTTCATCTCCCGCTCCCTTGCGTTAGTTGGTGCCGGTCTGACCGGCGTGAGACATGACCTTACGAGCATGACTTTCGCATCGCAACCCAGATACCAAAAAAATCTTCAAGATCTTTTAGAAACTCTCGTTTTGCAGGCATGTCATGTTGGTCTAGCATGTCTTCAAGATCACCACGGGGGGCCGGGAGCAGAGGTCGGCGATGAACCACGAACAGTTCCAGGACATGCTCGACAACCTCGCCAACGTCGGCGTGGGCCAGGAGGTCCTCGGCGAGGTCCTGGCCCGGGTCTCCCTGATCGCCCCGGAAGAGACATCGCGCATCGCGATCGCGGCCGGGAACCCCGCCGCCCGGCGCGCGGTGGACCAGCGCGCCATCCCCCAGGGCACGGTCAGCAAGGCGGTCAAGGCGCTGATGGACGAAGGGCTTCTGGAGGCCGGCGAGAGAGCCTTGTCCAGCCCTGACGGCCGCCCGCTTCTGCCGATACGCCTGGGAAGCAGCTACGCGATCGCCGGGGTGAACATCACGCAGTCAGGCGACCAGCCCAGGCAGGTCACCACGGCGCTGCTCGGGCTGGACGGCACCCGCGATCCCTTCGGCATCGCACACGACCGGGCCGACCGCTGGGACCAGGCCATCGAGCTGATCCACTACCACGTGGCCTCCCTCAAGCGGGCTTGTGACCGGGACCGGGCCGCCCGCGGGCTGAAGCCATTGCGGATGCTCGGCGTGGGCGTCGAAGTGGGTTCACCCGTCTACAACGGCGAGGTCATGGCACACCTGAGCGACGGCTCCGCTCCGCCGGTGGCCCTAACCGCCGCGCTGAACCGTCTCTTCAAGGCCGACCCGGGCTTCGGCCAGGCCGTCCCGGTAATCGTGGAAAACGACGTCAACGCCCTAGCCGTGCTGGCCATCCACCAGGCCCACTACGCCGAGCCCGACCTCGTGGTGGTCGGCGTCTTCGACGAAGGGGTCGGCGGCGGCCTGGTCATGGACGGCCGGCTGCGGCGGGGCGGGAACGGCCGGGCTATGGAAATCGGCCACCTCGCGGTCAGCTTCCCGCCCGGCCACCAAGAACGCGAACCGGACCCGCGGGACCGGGGCCGCGGCGCCCTGTCAGCGGGGCTTCCGGATTTCTACACCAGGTGCTGGTGCGGTCACCTCGGGCACGTCGACACCCTCGCACCGCCGCGCCGTATCCAGGGCATGCTCGGCGACTTCCCCCTGGACCAGCTCGGCGAGACCGACTCCCGCCATCCCCGGTTCGAGGAGGCCCAGCACGTCTTCGCCCGCAGCGGCGCCGCCCTCGGCCGGGCCCTGGCGCACGTCAGTAACACCGTCAACCCCAGCAGGATCATCACCTACCTGCCCGCCCCGCTGGCCGGCCCCAAGCCAGACACCGCCGCGGCCGCCTACCGGGCCGCGATGGAGCAAGAAGTCCTCAGCGCATTCGCGGCAGGAGACAAGGACGACTACCTCACCATCCGCGCGCTGCCCGCCGAACCGGAAGACCTCGCCCTGCTGGGAGCCAGAGCCGCGGCAATATGCGTCCTGGAAAGCTTCATAGAACACGCGCTGCGGCTGGACGGCTGCACGACCACGCTCAGACGCTCCAGCGGCAGCACCGGCGGCTTCCCGGTGCTCAAATTAACTGGGATACCTGGTGACGGGGGGCTGCCGGGACCTTCTTATGTTCCCGGGAGCCTGGCGACTGGTGAACCCCGCGAGCAGTATCGCTTACAGTCCGCCAGGGGCGCCGTCCGTGAATGGTTTGCGAAAAAGTGCTCGAAGTGATTATTCTGGCGTTTTAAACCCGTCGAGCGGTCCTGCCGATCTCACGGGAGTTGCCGCACGGGCGGCCCCGCGCAACGAAGTCATCGCTGAGCACCGGCGCGGCCGCCGTCACGGAAGGGCCCGGCGTCGACGAGCACTGGCCCGGACCCGGCATGGGGGTTAGAGCTCAGTGGGGTAGAGCGCGTCCCTGATAAGGACGAGGCCCGTGGTTCAAGTCGACAGGCGAGCACCCGGCCTGGTCAGGATGGGCGTAAAGCTGACGGGCGTCGAGCTTAACGGTGACTGTATTACCAGCTGACCAAGGCCTAGACGTCGAGCGCGGGCAGCTCGACGGCCTCCAGGGCCTCGATCGCCTCGGCGTTGCTCAGATGGTCGAGATACCGGCTCGTGACCGCGATCGAGCTGTGCCCGAGCAGCTTGGATATCTGGCTGACCGGCACTCCTGCGCGTTCCAGCTCGACCGCATATGTGTGCCTCAGGCCGTGCGGGTGCACGCGCTTTTCCACCCCGGCCTGGCGGCCGAGGCGGTGCAGGGCGTTCCTGACGTACTGATCGGACACCGCGCCGCCTTGGAGCGTGCAGAACAGCGTGCCGCCGCGGATGCCGAGCGCCTTGCGCGTGTCGATCCAGCGGGCTAGCGCGTCGTCACAGCTCGGGTGGAAGCCGCGCGTGGTCGCTTTGTCGCCCTTGCCGTGCAGCACGCGCACGCTGTGCTTGCGCAGGTCGACGTCGGCGGGCCTCAGGGCGACAATCTCACTGACCCTCAGCCCCGAGCGGTACAGCAACGCGATCAGGGCCCGGTTCCGGATCCCGCTCGCGGACCTGGCCGAGCACGACCCGATGAGCGCCAGCACCTCATCGGCGGTCAGGACTTCGGCCGGGTACTTCCGGCCCTTGTTCGGCGGCTCCTGGCCGGGCTGCATGAGCGGGCTCATCGCTGCGGGCCCCCGGGATCGTTTCGGTGTGGCTTTGGTACATTAGCCACACCATACCGGGCTCGGATCCGGCCCGGTCCCGGAAGCGGCGCAAAAGCCAAACTATTCGGGCGCGGGCTGGACTGGGCCGGCACCGCCGCAGCACGCCCTCGCCAGCGCCAGGGTGCCTTGCTACCCGGGCCCGGGCATGAGCCGTTATCAGAACAGCGGCTCGCAATCGGCGGTGGGAACACGCCGATCCCGGCGCGGCGGCCCGGACGGCGTACCGGCCTGGATCGCGGCCTGGTCGGCCGCGGCGACGAGCTGGCCGGTCTCCGCGTCGATAGCGATGTTCCGGCGGAGCAGCATGCGGCGGACGACCTGCCCGGCATGCGGGGGCGCGGCGGGCGGGCCGATGGTGGCGGGCTCGGTCACACCTCGGACTGTAGAAGAAACGGTCCTGGTCCGGTTGCCGGACACGCCGGATTTGCGACGCCTTTTACGACGATCACCGGGGGGCGCTCGCTCGGTCCCGGGGTCCGTCGGTGATCGCGGCGTCAATCGTTCGTTCTCGACATGGCGGATACCCGGCGGGCCCAGGTTAGTCCCACAGCCGCGCCGTGCCGTCGTCGCTGGCGGTGGCGAGCAGGCGCCCGTCCGGGCTGAACGCCACCCCGTAGACACCATCGTCGTGGCCGGTCAGGGTGCGCAGGTGCTCGCCGGCGGCCGGGTCCCACACCCGCGCCGTCTTATCGCCGCTGGCGGTGGCGAGCAGGTGTCCGTCCGGGCTGAACCCCACCCCGTTGACCCCGCGGGTGTGGCCGGTCAGGGTGCGCAGGTGCTCGCCGGTGGCCGGGTCCCACACCCGCGCCGTGCCGTCGCCGCTGGCGGTGGCGAGCAAGCGTCCGTCCGGGCTGAATGCCACCCACATGACCGCATCGTCGTGGCCGGTCAGGGTGCGCAGGTGCTCGCCGGTGGCCGGGTCCCACACCCGCGCCGTGCCGTCGCCGCTGGCGGTGGCGAGCAAGCGCCCGTCCGGGCTGAACGCCACCCCGTTGACAAAGTCGGTGTGGCCGGTCAGGGTACGCAGGTGCTCGCCGGTGGCCGGGTCCCACACCCGCGCCGTGCTG
>Ga0302325_10025943_pt1 | contig 12175 bp, 8 predicted proteins | sample Palsa_T0_2_FD_201948 | JGI IMG/M metagenome (GOLD analysis project Ga0302325, IMG submission 201948) | Peat permafrost microbial communities from Stordalen Mire near Abisko, Sweden - Palsa_T0_2 | ecosystem: Environmental > Terrestrial > Soil > Palsa > Peat permafrost | place: Sweden: Abisko...
GGCGTCATGCTGGATAGAGGACGCTTCCTGGGGCCGACCGCGTTCGCCGGACCCTGCATCAGCCCGAACATATTCGGCGCGCCGACCTTTGAGGTAAAATCGTCCATCTCATCGTTCAGCAGGATCCCCAGGCCTTGCGCCGTAGCCCCGGATCCAAAAGAATTGTTCAGGGTATAGGTAACAGACACTGCATCGCCGGCCTCATCGAGAACGGAATAGTGAGTGGTCTGGGAGCTTTCCGGCGGAACAAAGCCGGCGGGGCGGGCGAGGGAACTGGAAGGCGTGGCCTGCGTCAGGCTGATACTTTTGCGCCAGGCCGCGGCGTAGCCCTTGTCGATAAGCTGTGCGGTCGGCATGGGCTGGAAATCGGGGTCGCCCAGGAACGAAGTCCGGTCTTTGAAGGCGCGCCGGAATGCCTCGAGGATCAGGTGCATCGAGGCCGGCGTGCGGTCGCCCAGCGCAGCCAGGTCGTAGCCTTCAAGAATATTGAGCGATTCCAGCAAGGCAACGCCTCCGGAAGAAGGCGGAGGCGGAGCCAGAATTTCGTACTGCCGGTAAGTACCGGTGAGAGGCTTGCGATCTTTCACCTGGTAGATGGCCAGGTCCTTCTTGCTGACCAGCCCGCCATGTTTCTGGATGGCGTGGGCAAGCTCCCCGGCCAGCGCCCCATGGTAGAAACTCGCAGGATCCTGCTCGATGCGGGTAAGTGTGCGCGCCAACTCCGGCTGCCGGAAGAGCTCTCCCGCCTGGTAGAACCTGCCGTCCCTTTGGAAGATGCGCCGCGATTCAGGGAATCTCGACAGCACCGGATCGTGCAGCATCTGTGCCTCTTCTCGGCTCAGAACATAGCCTTTGCCGGCAAACTCAATGGCCGGCTCCATCACTTGCCGCAGCGAGAGCTTGCCAAAACGCCGCTGAGCCTCGACCAGCCCCGCGACCGTGCCTGGAACTCCGACTGCCAGGTAGCCAACCGTGGAAGCCTCGGGAATGATCTTGCCGTTTTTGTCCACGTACATATTGGCGGTCGCGCGCAGCGGGGCTTCTTCGCGAAAGTCCAGGAAGTGCGATTCGCCATTCGCCAACCGCAGCATCATGAAGCCGCCGCCGCCCAGGTTGCCCGCGTCGGGGTAAACGACCGCCAGCGCGAAGCCGGTAGCAACCGCGGCATCCACCGCATTGCCTCCAGCCTGCAGCATCTTCACCCCGGCATCGCTGGCGAGGTGATGAATGCTCACCACCATGGCGTGTTGTGCGGCGCCGGATTGGTTTTGGCTGAACACAGGAAGAAGGGAACCGAGCAGGAGCAGCAGGATGGGAAGTGCGGTCTTAGCCAACCCGGATTTCCTGTGAAACATGGTGGCTTCGGCCAACTTCATGCGCCTTTCTTTGCGGAAAGGCGCACACCACGCCTCGTCCAGTGAATCGTGCAGGAAATCCCGGTCCATCGACAATAGATTACAGGGCCTGCAAAACGAGTTCGCGCGCGGATTCAATCTCCTGCGGAAGCACGGTGTGGGGGCGGCCGGCATGGCGTTGTATCTCCACGTTTGCCCCCATGGCGGTAAATTGCTCGGCCGACGCCAGCACCCGGCTCCAGGGCACATGCGGGTCGGGATCGCCGGAGCTAAAAAGCGCGGGCATTCCCGCGAGATTGCCCGGGTGGCGCAGGTCCGCGTCCGCTGGTCCGATCAGGCCGCCGGTCAACGCAATCATGGCCCCGTAGCGCGCGGAGTGTCTGGCCACAAACTCGGTCGCGAGGCACGCCCCCTGGGAAAAGCCACAGATCACAATGTGCTCCCGCGCCACATGGGCATCGAGCGCGAGCTGCACTGTGGCCGCCACCTTGGCCAGAGCCGACGATAGCCAGGGCTCATTCTCAGCGATTGGCGCCATGAAGGAGAAGGGGTACCAGCGTTGTCCGGCCGCCTCGGGAGCGAGGTAAGCGACGCGATCGTCGTACATCTCCGCAGCCAGGCCGAGTATGTCCTCTGCGGACGCCCCTCGGCCGTGCAGAAGAATCACTGCCGCGGCTGCCTGGTCGAGGGGCGCGCCCAGCCTACGGATCGGTTCAAGGCGATGGGGATCATTCACAGCGCTTTCCTTCGTGCGCCCGTGCGGCCAACCGTGACCGGCGGGAGATCACCCTTAGAGGATAAGTGCAACACGACAGTTTTGCATGTTCTTCGGGTACGCCTCGCGAAGGTTGAATCTATTTGCGCGCGTGCAGCTCGATCGGCGGCAGCATGCGCTCCACCCGGGCACGCTGCCGCTCAAGCCACGGAGGCAGCTTGAGCGCTTCGCCCAGGGATTCGATCGGCTCGTCCAGCGCAAACCCCGGCGGATCGGTCGCGATCTCGAACAATACCCCGCCCGGCTCGCGAAAGTAAATGGACTGGAAGTAGGTGCGGTCGAGGACCGGCGTCACATCCAGCGAGGTAGCCGCCAGCACTTCACGCCATTCCAACTGCGCGGCATCGTCGGCGGCACGAAAGGCGATGTGGTGCACACTCCCCGCGCCCATCCGGCCATAGGTGAGTTGGGGTTGGACCAGCACATCGATGTGGTTGCCCAGCGCATTGCCCTCCGCGGCAAAACGAAAGCGAGTGCCATGTTCCCCAATTTTGCCGAAGCCCATGGTATTCAGCACGCTTACAGTCCTCTCGTAGCCTCCCTCACAGAGAGTCACCCCAAAGAATCCACGGATTGCGTGCTCAGCTGCGATGTCGCTGGTCCGCGGCGCCTTGGCTAGGCCCGCGTCCGCGTGCCCGACAATCTCCAACCGCATGCCGTCTGGATCGGCAAAGCTGAGCACCTCCTCCTCGAACCGCTCGCCCGCGCGTTCCGCAGCAATCCCGGCGCCCAGCAAACGCTGTTCCCAGAACTCCAGCGACGCGCGGGGAACGCTGAATGCGGTGGCCGAAGTCTCGCCTACCCCCTGGCTGCCGCGCGTGGCATGGGGCCAGGGGAAGAAGGTAAGGATGGTCCCCGGGGACCCGGCATCGTCGCCAAAGTAGAAGTGGTAGGTCCCGGGATCGTCAAAGTTGATGGTGCGCTTTACGAAGCGGAGCCCCAGCACTTCGGTATAGAAATCCAGATTCCGCTGCGGGTCCGAAGCAATCGCGGTGACGTGGTGCAGGCCAACAATGGGTTTTGGCATGAAATCGCCTCGAATCGAGTGTAAGACCTCGGAGAAGCCGGTTGACAGCGTAATCCTGCTTAGAAGATAAATCGCGAGGTGATCGCAAGCTCGTGATTATAGGTATGGAATTGCGAGGTGGCAATTTGCATGCCTGCGCCGAACGCGACCCCGGTGCGGCTTTTCTCGTCGCTGGGATGGAACTTGAATTTGCTGAAGACAATCCCGGGAGTGAGAAAATTTTGCTTCTTCCCATCATTCTTTCCGGCAAAAAACCAGGTGCTGTTTGACTCCAGCTCAGGCCACACATATTTGGAGATGTGATATTGCGCCGTGGTGTTCCACGCAATGGAACGTCCAACCTTGTTGGTTTCTTCCGTCGGCAGAGTTCCTCCCAGGCAGGAAATAACGTCGAATTTGCCAAACCCCTTACCAGAGAGAAGAGTCGGCGAGACGGAGGCATCGGGGCTGCCATTCGAGTGACTACCGGTTGGGATGGTGGCGGTGAGCTGTGCACTCAACATGTAGTTTCCCTCCTTTTCATTCTTGGAGAGAATGCGGTACTTGTAGAGAAACCCGACGTCGCCGAAGCCATCTTTCACTTTGGGGGTGTTGTGCTGCAGGTACGGCGGATAGTAAAAATCGAATTCGCTCTTGAAGCCAGGGATCAGGTTCAGCCCTCGACTTGCTCCGTAATTCCAGGTTGATGTGAGGGTGGGAGTGATCTGGCGGGTAAAGTCTGCGCGAAAGACCTGGATCAGCATTGGATAGGGGGCGACCAGCGGCGGCGGCCAGGAAGGCTGCTGGGCTTGGATCGCACTGGTTCGCGTCTCCCATTGGGAGAAGAAGTTGTCCTGGGAGAACATGTTGCTGGTCGTGGCCGCCAGAAGTACAAACAGGGCAAAAATATTTCGTCTCATGTTGTCTGCGTAAGGGTGCTTGAACCGCACGCGACGGTCAACCACCAAACGGATGAGATGGATCTCAAACTTTTGGCGGAGAGTAAATTCGGGCCGAGGCGAAGCCTCGGTGGTAAATTGGTAAAGAATATTCCTATGACTTGTTGTCTACCCACCTGTCGATAAAGTTCTGTCGCCCCACGCGGGCAGGGGCCTAAAAACCCCAATCCATCCAGCTTCCAAAAAAATCTAAAGAGGAATCCAAGATGCTAAGAACTTCTTATGCAGTTATATCTGTTTCTCTCCGCCGGTTGCTGCTATCGACCTCTGCTGTGCTCTTCCTGTTTGCAATGACGGCGGCCCTGCCCCTGGCCGCGCAGGACGACATCACCACGCAAAGCGGGTCGTCCGCGTACAACGGCGCATTCATCACGGGGCCGGCCGCGAACCCGTTGAGCTTCCTGAACGGCCCGGCTTGGCGTACCACCGGCAACCCGGCGCCCTACGACTTTCCTGACTTTGCCCCGCTGGCCGACCTTGACGCAAAGCTGCCCCATTGGGTTGACCTGCAGGCCGAGGAACGGTTCCGGTATGAGGGCTACCACAATAACAACTTCAAAGCGAATGCCGATGACTCCTACCTGCTGAACCGCTTTCGGTTCCAGGTGGATCTGCATTCGGCGAGTTGGCTGCGGGTTACGGCGCAGGTACAGGACGCCCGCGCGGGCTACCAGAACCCGCCGATCGGGCCGCCGAACACGGTTCGCTGGGATCTGAAGCTGGCCTACGTCGAGATCGGCGCGCCCGAGCAGCACTGGTTCAGCTTGCGCGTCGGCAGGCAGATTATCAATTACAACAACACCATCATCGCCAACTCCGAATGGCGCAACCAGGCCCGCTCCTACGATGCGGCGGTGCTGAACCTGAACGCGAAGCGGGAGCATTTGGGCATCTTCGCCGCCTCGGCTGTGGTGCCGCAGCCCTATGGTGTGAGCCCGCATCAGGAAGGCAACAACCTCTACGGAGCCTACTTCCGCTTCGATGACCTGGTGCCGCACTCAAACCTTGAGCCGTTCTTCCTCTGGCGGGTGCAACCTGCGGAGGTTGTGGAACCCGCCGTAAGCAAGAAAACCGCCAAGGAAGACGAGAAGGCTCTCGGCGTGCGCTTCAAGGCGCAAGCCCACGCGGCGCTCGATTACGGTGGCGAGCTGATCCTCGAAACCGGCGAGGTGGGATCGCAGCCGATTCGAGCCTGGGCAGGGCAGGCAGGCGCGGCATACCAGTTCCTCGATGTTGCGTCCAAGCCGCGGGTCTTTGCGCAGTTCGACTACGCCTCGGGCAACAGCAATCCGGCGCAGAGCAAATCGCACACCACCTTCGACACGATCTACCCGACAGCCCATGACCGCTTTGGCATCGCGGACCTCTTCGGTTGGCAGAACATTGAGTCGGTGCGTGCGGGAGCCACCGTTGAGCCCCATCGGCGCCTCACCTTCACGGTGCAGGGGCTGGATGATTGGGCGGCCGATGCGCTGGACTCAATCTACAACACCTCGGGCGGCGCAATTGTGGCCAACAAGACCGACCACGGCCGCCATGTGGGCGCGGAAATCGATGGCTACTCCTGGTATGAGCTGAATAGGCACTTCAACCTGGGCGGCGGCATCGGCTATTTCGGCGGCGGCCAGTTCCTGACGAATGTCACAACCAGCCACTCGTACAGGTACTACTACTTTGCGCTGAACTTCAAAGACAACGGAAACAAGTAGCCAACCAACGTGTGCGACCTGGGAAAACCGCCTTCAACGAAGGGCACGGCTTCAGCCGTGCCGCTAGAGTTTCTACATTTCAGAAGAAGGTGGACAGATCCAAAATCTGAGCAACGCGCGAGATTTCCGGTCTTCACCGCGGGAATGCCTTGTATCGCGGCTCCCGCGGCTAGCAACGTCTGTCTATCCCGCGGTATCCGCGTATCAGGGCACGACTTTAGTCGGGCCGCACAGTCCCAACCAAGATTGGGCTTTAGCCCCTGGCTTTTCACTTTGCCCGCTAAAGAGTAGGCAGGGGCTGAAGCCCAATTCTCTTTACTCCTTTATGGCCCGACTAAAGTCGTGCCCTGATACAAAGCCACAAGGCCAGAGGCAAATTTGTCGCCGTATTACTTGTCAGCCGCGATGAGTTTCCTTCGTCACTCAGTTATCATCATTTTTCGCAATGCTCCACCCACCAACTATAGGGGCGGGCGATGCTCCCCCGACGGCGTTTGTGAACTCCTGGAACGAGCCCACTGTGACGGGCATGGCTATGAAGGTGGCCGTTATGACCCTTTCGGCGGAATTCGCGGTCGCGCAGATTAGGCGCAGCGTATCCGTGGTGAGGGAAGCCGGAATGGTGATCGTCCCCAGAAGCGGCAAGTTCGTCGCCCCCTCCAGGCTCACTTCGCCTGACGCAAGAGGGCTGCCCGTCCCAGAGACCTGGGCGTCGTCATACAGAAAGCAAGTGAGCGTGTCGCTCACTCCCAGCTGGTCGGTCACTACGGCATGGAGAAGATAGGCGCCCGGCGGAAGCGTGAGGGCGGCGAGCTGGGTTCCTGTGTCGCCATTGGTAGGATTTACGCCACCGGCGAAAGCGGCGCCATACAAGGTCGGAGGCAATGTAGGTCCGGACGGTCCCTGGGGGCCGGTCGCTCCTGTCGCACCGGTCGGGCCAGTTGCCCCAGGTGCCCCTGTTGCCCCGGTTAGTCCGGATGGGCCCTGCGGGCCGGTTGCCCCCGTTAGTCCCTGCGGGCCGATCGGCCCCTGCGGCCCGGCCGCACCGAGAGTGACGTCCGCCGCCGCAAAGGTTAGGCCGGAGGTCACCGTGAGCAGGTAAGTGCCCGGCGCGGTGACCGATCCGAGGCTGGCAACAATGCTGGCGGCGGTGAAGGAGCTAACACTCAGATTTGTCCCGCCAAGATAAACCGTAGGCTTGACTTTGGAACTGAATCCGGCGCCGGTAATCGTGATCGTGTTGGTGCTGGTATTCACCTTGGTGTTGGAGATGATTGAGAAGAGCTGCGCCTTCGCCGGCAATGCAAAACCGGCGAGCAAGAACGCAAGCAGCGCGACTGGCGAGAAAACCCGCAGAACGAGACGATTCATATTCATCCTTTCAGGAATCCGTTGGGTGACTCTCTTGGCCTGGAGCGGACTGTCAGCATGTCCATTGGGGGCGCACACGTGCCGCCCTTCTGGCGATGCATCTTTATTCGGCTGCGCGACAAGGAACTCGAAAGCCAAGAAAAAGACTTCAAGGAAGCTGGACGAAAACATACCGGGAGCCCGAGAAATGATCTATCGGTTTCATCTAAATTCGATCTAAATTCGATCTGAATTCGATCCAACGACTCATCTTGCTGATTCTCATCCACTTTTCCCCCAACAGATCATTCCTCGCATTCGCCCGACCCACCTTGAGAACCGGGTTGCGTCTTCATGAAAGCCAAATCTTCAGCTCGCTCCATGACGGTCTGACCTTTAGAACAGAGATTCCCCATGACCCGGCAGAAGGGCAAAGTAGGATCGCAGCACGCCCTCCTGGAGCTCAGCGCAACAAAAAAAGGGCACCTGTTAGGGTGCCCCTCCAGAGGGTTGGGTGGTAGTTGTTTAAGGCAAGTAATAGCGGAAAGAGGTCCAGAACATGTTGTCTATGCCTTTGGCGGCAACGGCGCCGACGCCTGCAACCGGTGCGCCCGACCAGCTATCGCGCAAGGCGTATGCGTACTGCATGCCGAGGCGCACGCGGCCATAGTCGCCGCGATAGAAGTCATACCAGTAGCCCAGGGTACCTTCCTGGACGTCCTTGGTCTGGGCGCCGCAGCTTCCGCCGGGGTAGAAGCCGGTGGAACTCCCGTTGTAGCCAGGAGCGGCATTGGTGAGGCAGGCGGAGTTGCTGAGGTAGTAAGAGCCGTAGCCGACTGCCGCGGCAGCTGGCGCAGCCCAGTGACCGCCATAGACGCCGGCGGCACTCTTCCCTACCGAGGGCGCGCCGAGCGTGGTGCCGACCCCGGAGTTACGCCCAGCGTAGTCCCCGCCGTAGTTCAGGTAGACGATGAGGCGGGGAGTGGGGGCAATCTCTACCGTGCCCAGGGCGGAGAGGTTGTGCAGGGGTGTGAACTCGCCGCTGGCCGCAGTGGTAACGTCGGAGAGCGTGGTGGCGCCATAGCGGCCAACACCCGGTCCGTAAAGGCCCTTCAGACCGACTGTCAGCTTGTTGCTCAGCACCGTAACGCGACCGCTCGCGCCGACGCCGCCCAGCCCGATGTCGTTGTTGTAGCTTCCGGCCGTAGTCAGCGCCGGGGCGACGGTGGCTCCGGTGACGATGTCCTTCAAGCCACCGTAGAGGTTGCCGTTGGTGGTTTCGCCGGGATAAACCGTCTCGTGGGCGGAGCGGAAGACGCCGAAGATTTCATAGTGGCCAAAGCCGGGATCGAAGGCCGCCTTGGCCAGGAAGTCTGGCATCACGTTGAAGGAGATGTTGGTGATGTTGGCGCAGGAGTTGACCGTCTTGTAGACCGGCAGATAGGTGTCCACGCCGCCATTCACTTGATTGGTGTAGTTCACGATGCTGGTCGAGGGCGAGCAGGTGCTCACCGCGGCGTTGTAGTTTCCACCGTTCGTACCGGCGCTGCCCAGCACGGCGTAGGGAGTGTTGCCGGCCAGCGTGGCGGTATAGAGCACCTGGGGATTCTCGGCGGCGATGCCGAAGGCTGCGTGATCGAAGGTCTTGGTAACCCGGAAGCCGTACTGGCGCTCCCAGACAAAGCCGGGAACGTAATTCGGATCGATGGTCAAAGGAAGCATAATGTCGCTGGAGAGGTTGGAAATCCCCTTCTTATCTTCCGTCGCCAGGGACCAGAGCTGGCCACCGGTGAAGGCCCACCCGCTATTGAGCGCTGCTTGCGCCCACAGGACGCGCTGCCGGAAAACATAACTGTTGCTCTCGTTATTGTTCGACGTAATGCCGGTACCGAGCCAATCTGCCTCGTAATACCCGCGCACAGTTCCCCAGCTGGGCTTGCCTTCGGCCATGAGAGCCACGCGCGACTGGCGAGCGGTGCCGTAGAACTCGCTGAGGGCGTAAGCGTCGGCATGCTCGTACGGCAGCGAGCTGAAGGCGGTGGGAATGTCGCCGCCGGTCGCGTGGGTGCGATAAATCGTTTCACCGGCCAGGAAGCTGCCCGTTGGGGAGATCGTAACTCCCTTAAAGTGAATGGCATCCGGATTCAGGATCTGCTTTTCGACCTTCGCCTGGTCCTCCTGGACGGTGGTGGCCAGGGAAGTGTTGTTGGTCTTCAGGTCGGAAACCGCGCCCTGCAGACTGCTGACCGCCTGGGTGTTCTCGGTAAGCACCCCGGATTGTTGCGCCGCCTGCTGCTGGGCCTGGGCCGCGGCTGCCTGGGCCGCTGCCGCCGCCTGCTGTGCCTGCTGCAACTGCTGGTCGCGATCAGCCAGTTGCTGCTTCAATTGCTGAATCTGCGTTTCCATGTCTTCGCGCAGCGATTGAATCTGGCTTTCCACCGAAGGCTTCTTGGGAGCGGCGCTGCGGGTGGTCTTGTGGGTAGTCGAAGGGGTACTCGTGGTACCGGACGCAGTGGTCTGTGCCTGTCCGGCATACAGTGCCGAGACAAGCGCCAGCGTCGCCAGCGTCTTCAGTTGCTTGTTCATTTGGCCTCTCTCTTTGCTGTTAATGGCAGTCACGCACGATCCGTGCGAGAAGAATCTTTGGCAACGCCCACGCGTAGGCCTTCCCCGGCTACGGGGAAGCCTCAAATGAACGTGGGCCCGTTTTGCTCCTGTGAGGTTCGCAGTTGCCTGTGAACATCTGAAGAATTTGGTGTGAAAAACAGAAGAAAGGAGTGGGCCAAGACCTTTGTTTTGAGTGGATCGCGCTCGCGGAGAGAGGGGAGGTTGCCGGCTCAGTCGAAGTGGACGGTGACTTCGCCGAAATGAGGAAAGCGCGCGACCGCTACCGACCCGCTGTCGGCTAGAATCTTCCCTGTCCAGCTGCCTGTGGTGATCCATTGGCCGGCGAGCAGGCCGCCGGTTCGGCTCTGCGCCTGGTTGGCCAGCCATAGGACCAGCCCCAGCAGATCACTGCCGGCGGAGTTTTTTCCGTTTTCCACGCGCACGAAGCCATCCACATTCATTTGCGCATGCTCGCCGGCGAAGTCGAAATCCTGCCAGCCCTCCACCGCCGCGCCGGCCACGAATCCGCCATTGGACTGCAAATCCGCGATTCCGGTAAGCCGGTCCGCGGAATCCGGGTCGTGGAGGGCCGATTCGAGCAATTCGATCGCCGGATGGCAGCTGGCGATGGCATCGACCACCTCCTGCCGCGAGTACGGCACCGAGCGCGGGGCCAGATCCTTGCCTATCAGGAAGGCGATTTCCGCCTCCACGCCCCGCAGCCTGCGGAATTGTTTGGCAATCCTGGCTCCGCTCCGGGCGAAGGTGACCAGGGGCATGGGGGCATAGAGCGGAGTGGCCTCCGGGCTCGGCGCGCCTATCTTCCAGCCGCCCACTTTTCCCAGCGCCTGGAGAATCAGATCCTGGACGAAGTAAGCCTCTTCGAGCGTCTTTGGCCGAAGCGCGAGCGGCAGATTGTCGATTGGCCGCTGGCTTCGCCGGGCTTCCAGTAGCATCTCCGCCGCCTCATGCAGCCGGTCTTTGTCGACCCCGGGCAAAGTTGTGAGCTGCTTGCGATCCATTCCGTCTCCCTTAGCCGTTCTACCTGTACACCATTGTATTGATAGGCCACGGGGTCGCGGGCGTAACCTATCAAACGCAAGTCCGTCACATCTAAGAGAATGCTGATAAAAAAACCGAACGATATTCCGTCTTCTGAAGGTTTTCGCTTTGTCCGATAAGAGTAGGCAGGGGCTGAAGCCCAATTCTCTTTCACTTCTTTATGGCCCGACTAAAGTCGTGCCCTGATACAAAGCCAAAACACTGCATCCACAGGAGCTGCTTTTGGTTGAAATATCGTCCACTATTTTCAGGTCATTCCTCGATGCCTTCGAACATGTCGCTTTCCAGGGGAGAGGAACGCATACCCGGGGCGGCTGCCAACAGGTATTTCTCCTCGCCGCCCGTCTTCTCGAAAACAGTCTTGACCTTGACTAAGAGCTCCGCCTGCGTAGTGTGCTGCGAGAAAGCCTCGAGCTTTTTGCTCTTCAGTTCACCCAACTCCAGCACCAGGGAAGCGGGCATCAGCGCGATCTGGCGCGCTTCTTCAGCGCTGGCATTGGCCAAGAAAGGAGCGGCCGAGTAGTACAGCTTCTGCGGCCGGTAGGGAACCAGCCCGGCAGCAAGTTGCTCCGGAGCAAAGTTACTCCGCCCAGCCCAGTGAAAGGCCGCGGTGGCAAAGAAACAGGCCATGGTGTGATCGGGGTGCAGGTTTACGTTGCCATCGCCTCCGAACGTCAGCACCACGTGAGGGCGAAAACGCCGTATGCGCTCGACCAGAACAGCCGTGACCGAGGGAAAGTCCTGCGTCATCAGCTGGCCATCGGGATAGGCCAGCACTTCGCCATGGTTGACGCCCAGGACTAGCAGGGCCGCGGCAAACTCCTTGCGGCGCAGCTGCGCCAGCTCATCGCTGCTACGGGCATCGCCCCGGTGCGATGCAGCGCGGCCTTCCGTGAGGCAGACTACGCTGGTCTCCACCCCTCGCCGGTGCGCCAGCATCAACGCGCCCCCAAAGGCTCCGCATTCGTCATCAGGATGCGCAGTAAGACACATCAGCCGCAGGGCCAATCAGTTCCTCCTGACTTGTCTACTTGTGGATTGTCTTATGGATCAGTCCCAGGGCAGGCAATTTTCCGCCACCGGCCGAAAACTTCTGCGATGCAGCGGACTCGGACCGTGCGCCAACAACGCCTGCTTGTGCTCCGGCGTGCTATAGCCCTTATGAGAAGCAAGACCGTAGACGGGATACTCCTGGTCCAGCTGCCGCATGCGGGCATCGCGGTACACCTTGGCGAGCACAGAGGCGGCGGCGATCGAGATGCTCAACGAATCGCCATAAATGATGCTGGTTTGCGCACAAGCTAAGTCGAGCCGCATGGCATCGATCAGCAGGTGGTCCGGCTGCAACACCA
>Ga0302325_10025944_pt1 | contig 12175 bp, 12 predicted proteins | sample Palsa_T0_2_FD_201948 | JGI IMG/M metagenome (GOLD analysis project Ga0302325, IMG submission 201948) | Peat permafrost microbial communities from Stordalen Mire near Abisko, Sweden - Palsa_T0_2 | ecosystem: Environmental > Terrestrial > Soil > Palsa > Peat permafrost | place: Sweden: Abisko...
CCGCGCCGGTGCTGGTGATCATCGCCCGGCTGGTGCAGGGCTTCGCGCTCGGCGGCGAGGTCGGACCCTCCACCGCCTTCCTGATCGAGGCGGCGCCGGCGCGGCGGCGGGGTCTGGTCGGCGCGATTTGCAGAGCGAGAGCCAGGCCTTCGCCAACCTGTCCGCCTCGCTGGTGGCCGTGCTGCTGGCCTTCATCATGACCACCGCGGCGCTGCAGGCGTGGGGCTGGCGGATCGGCTTCCTGGTCGGGCTTAGCATCGTGCCGTTCGGCCTCTTGGTGCGCCGCGGCCTGCCGGAGACCGCGCCGCATCGCACCGGCGGCCCGCCCCGCAGCACGGTGCGCGAGCCGATTCCCTGGGGCTTGGTGTTCCTCGGCGTCGCGCTGCTGGGCAGCGGCACCATCAACACCTACGTCGGTCAGTACATGACCACCTACGCCCTCGATACGCTGCACATGTCGGCGAAGGTGGCGTTCGGCGTGGGGGTGGTGAACGGCGTCTGCAACCTGGTGTTCGTGCCGATCGGCGGCTGGGCCTCGGACCGGATCGGCCGCAAGACGCTGATGATCCCCGGCGCGATCCTGTCGGCGGCGGTGATGCTGCCGGGTCTGGCCTTCGTGCTCAGCCATCCGACGCCGCTGGCGCTCTACGCCATGACCGCCGTGGTGACGATCCCGAGCGCCGTCGGGGGCGCGGGCCTGCTGGTGGCGCTCACCGAGTCGTTCCCGGCCAGCATGCGCTGCCTCTCGGTCGGCCTGATCTACGCGGTGGCGATCTCGATCTTCGGCGGCACCGCCCAGTTCGTGGTCGCCTGGCTGACCCACGCCACCCACCAGCCGATGGCGCCGGCCTATTACCGCTTCGTCGCCAGCGCGATCGGCATCGCGGCCATGTTCGCGTTGCCGGAGTCGGCCCCGGCGCGGCTGGCGGCGCGGGCCGCCAAGCTCGAGGCGCTGGAAGCGGTGACGGCCGCCGCGCTCTAGCGTCGGGGTCGGGATTGGGACACTAGGTCAGAGGATCTCGAAGCCGGGGATCCGCCGCGCCCGCCGGTCGAAAGTCAGGGTGCGCTGGCGGCCGGCGCTGGCGTTCAGCAGACCCAGAAGCGCGTCCGGGAACTCCCCGATTCCATCCTGGACCAGCGTGACCGCGGCGTAGACCTCGGCCTGGTGATCGACGACGAGGGAGTCGATCATCAGCAGGCGCTCGATCTCCTCGGCGACGTCGCCGCTCGGATAGCGATAGGCGCGCCGCAGCACCCAGGCTGTCTCGATCAGGCGGGGGTCGAGGTCAATCGGCGTCGGCTTCGGCGCCGATCATGGCCGCCGTCTCGCGGGCCCGCAGCCAGCGCCTGGCCAGCAGCGCCGAGCCGACCCAGATCGCCACCGCCAGCGCCAGCAGGCCCAGCTGCACGAGGCCGCCGCCCTTGAACGCGGCGGTCACCGCGCCGCCGGCGAAGGCGGTCAGCAGGATCTTCGGCAGGATGCCGACGGCGGTGCCAAGGGCGAAATCCACGCGGCGCACGCGGGCCGTTCCGGCGGCCATGTTGACCACGATGAACGGCGCGGCCGGCACGAGGCGAATGATCAGGCTGGCCATGAAGCCGTTGCGGCCGATCAGGGCCATGAACCGGTCGAGGCCGCGGCTGTTGAGGTCGCGGATCAGCCGCCCGCCGAACAGGCGCCCGAGTTCGAAGCCGATCAGGGCCGAGACGAAGGTGCCGATCCACGAATAGAGCGAGCCCTGCCAGGGCCCGAACACCACCGCCGCCGCCGCGATCAGCACCACCTGCGGCGCGCCCAGGAACGCCAGCGCCGCGAACGCGACCACCGCCGCCGGCAGCGCCCAGGGCCCCCGCGCCAGGGCCAGCCAGCGCTCGACCCCGGCGCTGCCCGTCAGCCCCAGCGCCGGCGCGCCGAGCAGGAAGACGCAGCCGACGCCGCCGAACAGCACGAACGACACCGCCAGCGAGCGCCACGCCTTGGCGTCCATGTTGGTCAGGAAGTCGATCAGGCGGCGCATGGGCGGGCTTATAGCCGCCGCGGACGGGCCGTCATCACCTGTCCGATCTGCTAGGTGGGCCGCCGCGGGACGCCCGCGGTCGATGGCGCCGGCGGCGGAGGCGGCTTGGCGCGCTCGGCCTCGAACGCTTGCCAGTCGGCGACGGCCTGGGCGGCGTCCTCCGACAGGCGCTTCCAGTCGGCCGGCGGAACCTTCGCCGTCATGACGACACGGCGCCAGCGCGGTCCGTCCCAGCGGCTTGAAACAACCGCGAGCCGCGGCGCCGGGCCCGGCCCCCGCTCCAGCACCAGCGCCGGCAGGAGGCCGGTGAACGCGCCATCGACGTAGACGCGGACGGCCCGGCCGCCGCGCGCCGCCACGTCTTCGGCGGATGGCAGGTCGTAGAGCGCCAGGCGCTCGCCGCGGCTCGCCTGTTCGTAGTCGGAGGCGTCCTGGGCGCGCGTCGCCGTCGCCCCCAAGGCGAGGACCATCGTCGCCAGAGTGACCGCGCGCATGAACCAGAGGCTATCCGCAAAGCTAACGGCGGACCAGCCGCGCGCCACTCAGCCGAACACGAGCTTGTTGAGCGCGTCGAGGTCCTTCAGTCCTGTCCCTCGCGTCTCGAACCTGCCCCGCGCCGCGTTCCAGCGGAAGCTGGCGCGGAAGGTCCGCGAGTGGGCGGGGGGAACCTCGGCGGCGCCGCAGTCGTCGTCGGTGCGGGTGAACTCGGCGCGCAGCTTCAGGTCGATCCGCCAGAGGGCTTGGCCGGGGTCCGGCGCGGTGGTGAAGGTGGGCGTCTCGATCTCGTTCCAGCCGCAGATCTTGGCCGAGGTGATGCGGAAGTCGCCGATCATCTGCAGCCGGTCGCCGTGGGTGGAGACCAGCAGGTAGCCGCCGAAGGTGATGTCGGCGTCGTCGTGCTCGCTGTAGGCGATGAGCGCGTCGTCTCCGGGGCCGAGCTTCAGGATGGCCGGACCGCCGAACTCGGTGTCCTGGTCCATCGAGACCGCCGCGGCGTCCAGCAGTCGGGGCGTCGGCGCGTCGGTGTAGAGCAGCAGGAGCGTGGCGCTCTGGACGCGGTCGGGCTCGGGGCCGAGGTCGGCGATCAGGGCGATGCGCGGTTTGCCGCCCACCGTCAGCCGCTGGTCCTGCATGAAGCCCAGCACCACCGGGTCGGGCTCCACGCCCTCGTACTCGCGGCCCGCCAGGTGGCGGAACGGGTGGGGCAGATGACCCTCGATCTGCTGGTCGGCGTCGTTCATCGCCAGGCTCGGCACGGCCTGGCGGACCAGGTCGAGGTAGGTCACGCCGGGATGACCGGCCACCGGGTCGCCGGGCTTGACCACCGCGGGCGCCGCGATCGCAGCCGAGCCGAGGGCCAGCGCCGCCAGCGCGGCCGTCGCGATCCGCGCGGCGGCGGCGCCCATCAGAACCGCGCCTCGTTTTCCTTGTCGAGCCGGCCCAGCCCCGCCTCGTCGGCGTCCCACTGGCTCTTGTCCGCATCCCACCGGTAGCTGGCGTGGAAGCTGCGCGTGTAGGGCTCGGGCACGACATCGTCGCTGCAGTCCTCGTCGGTGCGCTTCAGCGTCTCGGTGATCACCAGGTCGACCTGGCGATAGGGGCTGACGGCGTCGGGACGGGTGGTCAGGGTTGGGACCTCGTCGCGGTCGTAGCCGCAGCCGCGGTCCGAAAGGGTGAAGACGTGGGCGATCACCCGGAAATGGCCGCTCCGCACGAACAGCAGTAGTCGCCCCTGATAGGACTGGTCGGAATTGAAGTGCTCGCTGTAGGTGACCACGGCGTCGTCGCCGGGGCCGAGCGGCAGCAGGTCGTGGTCGTCGAAGCCGGTGTCCTTGTCGAGCCCCACGTCGACGGCGTCGAGCAGCTTGGGCGTCGGCGCGTCGTCGTAGAGGGCCAGCAGGGTGGTGCTCTGGGCGCTGTCCTCGGCCTGGCCGAGATCGGCGATCACCACGATGTACGGCTTGCCGCCGGCGTGGATGCGCAGGTTGTCGACATAGGACAGCACCACCGGATCGGGCGGATCGCTCTGGTAGGTCTTCCCTTCCACATGCGGCAGGGGCCCCGCCAGATGGCCCTCGATGTCCTTGTTGGCGGCGTTGGGGGCGAGGTCCGGGATTTCCTGCTTCAGCAGGTCGAGCCAGGTGACGCCGGGATGGCCCGGCACGAGGTCGCTGGGCTCGGTCAGCACCGGATCCGCCGCTCTCGCCGCCGGCGCCAGAGCGAGGGCCGCAACCAGGGCGAGGAAAGCTTTCAAGCCACGCACCTGTCTCTCCGCGCCAACCGGGCTTTTCCAGCCACGCACCTGTCTCTCCACGCCAACCGGGCCCGGCCGATGTTGCCCGCACGCCGGCCCCCGCGTAAACAGCCGCCGCCCTCTGGCCGCCAAAGAAAGAGTCGTCCCGATGTTCGCCCAGTCCGCCGCGCTGGCCCGCGTCAAGCCGTCCGCCACCCTGGCGGCCGACGCGAAAGCCCGCGCGCTGAAGGCGGCGGGCAAGGACGTGATCTCGCTGGCCGCCGGCGAGCCCGACTTCGATACGCCGGTCAACATCAAGCAAGCCGCGATCAAGGCGATCCGCGACGGCAAGACCAAGTACACCGACGTCGACGGCATCCCGGAGCTGAAGGCGGCCATCTGCGCCAAGTTCGCCCGCGAGAACGGCCTGACCTACACGCCCTCGCAGGTGAACGTGTCGCCGGGCGGCAAGCCGGTGATCTACAACGCCATGGTCGCCTCCTTGAACCCCGGCGACGAGGTGGTGATCCCCACGCCCTATTGGGTGAGCTACCCGGACATGGCGCGGCTGGCCGGCGGCGAGCCGGTGTTCGTGGCCACCCGCGCCGAGACCGGCTTCAAGGTCGAGCCCGCCGCGCTCGAGGCCGCGATCACGCCGAAGACCAAGTGGCTGATCCTCAACTCGCCCTCCAATCCCTCCGGCGCCGCCTACACCCGCGCCGAGCTGCGCGCCGTGGCCGACGTGCTGCTGCGCCACCCGCAGGTCTGGGTGCTCACCGACGACATGTACGAGCACCTGGTGTTTGGCGACTTCGAGTTCACCACCATCGCCCAGGTCGAGCCGGCGCTCTACGATCGGACGCTGACCATGAACGGGGTCTCCAAGGCCTACGCCATGACCGGCTGGCGGATCGGCTACGCCGCCGGGCCCGCGCCGCTGATCGGCGCCATGCGCAAGGTGATGAGCCAGACCACCTCCAACCCCTCGTCGATCTCGCAGTGGGCGGCGGTGGAGGCGCTGAACGGGACCCAGGCCTTCATCAAGCCCAACGCCAGGCTGTTCGAGGAGCGGCGCGACCTGGTGGTCTCGATGCTCAACCAGGCCCGCGGCATCCACTGCCCGACGCCGGAAGGCGCCTTCTACGTCTATCCGTCGGTGGCCGGACTGATCGGCAAAGTCGCCCCCAGCGGCAAGCCGATCGGCACGGACGAGGACTTCGCGGTGGAGCTGCTGGAGACCGAAGGCGTCTCGGTGGTGTTCGGCGCGGCGTTCGGCCTCTCGCCGTTCTTCCGCATCAGCTACGCCACCTCCAACGCCAACCTCGAAGAGGCCTGCACCCGCATCCAGCGCTTCTGCGGCCAGGTGCGCTGACACCCTCCGGCCCCTTCCGGGGCCAGGCAGGGGAGGGGCGGAAGGTCTGATGCTCTGGATTCCGATCACCATCGCCGCCGCGGCGTTTCAGGTGGCGCGCAACGCCTTGCAACGGGGGCTGCTCGGCGACGCCGGACCGTGGGGGGCGACGCTGGTGCGCTTCCTGTTCGGACTGCCGTTCGCGCTGGCCATCTGGGTGGTCGTCGCGCTCGCCACCCCGGCTGCGCGGCCGGCGTTCGGCCCGGACTATTGGCTGCCCGTGGCCACGGGCGCGCTCAGCCAGCTGCTGGCTTCGGCGGCCCTGCTGGTGGCCATGCGCCGCGCCGGCTTCGCCATCGGCACGGCCCTGCAGCAAAGCTCCCTGCCGCTGTCGGCGATCATGGGGCTGGTGGCGTTCCACGACCGTTTGAGCGGCTGGGCGTGGTTCGGCGTCGCGATCACCACCGTCGGCCTCGCCATCCTGACCTGGCCCCAGGACGCGATGAAGGGCGGCGCCGTCGGCCCGCGGCCGCTCTCGGGGGCGCTGTTCGGACTGCTCTCGGGCGTCTGTTTCGGCTTCTCGCTCAACGCCTTCCGCCACGCGGAGCTGGCGTTGGAGCCCGCGCACCGGCTCTTCGCCGCGATCACCAGCGTGACCATCGCCCAGGCGATGCAGGCGGGCGGGCTCACGGCGGTGCTGGCCTTCTGGCGGCCCGCGGCGCTGCGGGCTGTGGTCGCGAGTTGGCGGACGTCGCTGGGCGCCGGTTTCTGCGGTGCGATCGCCTCGCTCGGCTGGTTCACGGCGCTCGCCTATGCGCCGGCAGGACCGGTGCGGGCCGTCGGCATGGTGGAGATGCCCATGGCCGCCTTGGCCGGACGCCGGGTTTTCCAGGAGCGGCTGACGCCGTGGCAACTCGCCGCGGCCGGCCTGACCGCGCTCGGCGTGGCGCTGGCGGCGCTGAGTTGAGGGCGTCTGCCAACCCGTCTTCGCTCGCGCAACGCCAGAGCGGTACGGTGAGGTGGGGCACGGCGAGAAAAGCAACGCTTCAGCGAATTCAGGCGCGGCTCGCAGGGTGGCGATGGGCGGCGGCGGGGCGGGCCGGAATCGGCGTGGCGGTGGCCGCGACGGGCTAATTGGCCTGCGGCGCTAAGTCATTGATGTGCGGCCTTGCAATCGGCTTGTTTTCTGGGCACATCCGCACTGTCCGCGAAGGCCTTAGGAGTCGAATACCCACGCTGGCGTCTGAGGGGGCGTCCGCGCAAAGCGGCCCAGGGCTTGAGGGATGACACGTGTGCGCTTCCCAGCCCTCTTTCCTCAGAGTCCGGAATGTTCTCGTCCCTGTTCGGCGTTATCTCCAACGACATCGCCATCGATCTCGGCACGGCCAACACCCTGATCTACATGAAGGGCAAGGGCATCGTGCTCAACGAGCCCTCGGTGGTGGCCCTGCGCACCGTCGGCGGGCGCAAGCAGGTGCACGCCGTCGGCATAGAGGCCAAGATGATGCTGGGCCGCACGCCCGGCCACATGGAGGCCATCCGCCCCATGCGCGACGGGGTCATCGCCGACTTCGAAGTCGCCGAGGAGATGATCAAGCACTTCATCCGCAAGGTGCATAACCGCCGCGGCTTCACCAATCCCAAGGTCATCGTCTGCGTGCCGTCGGGCGCGACCGCGGTGGAGCGCCGGGCGATCAATGATTCGTGTCTGAACGCCGGCGCGCGCCGGGTCGGGCTGATCGACGAGCCCATGGCCGCCGCGATCGGCGCGGGCTTGCCGATCCACGAGCCCACCGGCTCGATGGTGGTCGACATCGGCGGCGGCACCACCGAGGTGGCGGTGCTGTCGCTCTCCGGCATCGTCTACACCCGCTCCGAGCGGGTCGGCGGCGACCGCATGGACGAGGCGATCATCAGCTACATGCGCCGCCACCATAACCTCTTGATCGGCGAGACCACCGCCGAGCGGATCAAGAAGGAGATCGGCACCGCCCGCACGCCGGAGGACGGCCACGGCCTCTCCATCGACGTGAAGGGCCGCGACCTGATGCAGGGGGTGCCGCGCGAGGTGCGCATCTCCGAGAAGCAGGCCGCCGACGCCGTCGCCGAGCCGGTGGCCCAGATCGTCGAGGCGGTGAAGGTGGCGCTGGAGGCGACCCCGCCGGAGCTGGCCGCCGACATCGCCGACAAGGGCATCATGCTCACTGGCGGCGGCGCGCTGCTGCGCGGCCTCGACCTGGAAATCCGCGACCACACCGGGCTGCCGGTGACGGTCGCCGACGATCCGCTGTCCTGCGTCGCCCTGGGCTGCGGAAAAGTCCTTGAGCACCCCAAGTGGACCAAGGGCGTGCTGGAATCGACCTTCGCCTAATCCTAAACTGTTGATTCGACGGGGCGGGGGCTCCGGGGAGGCGGGTGATTGTCCCTCAGGGATGGCCCCTTTGGCGATATCAAGGTCCCGCTGACCTGGTCGGCTGGGGCGGCGTTGGTGATCGCCGCCATCATCGCCGGCGCCCTGCTGATGAGCCACCAGCGCGAGATGACCCGCCCGGCCGCCTATGAGGCCGCGCGCCATGCGGTGGATTCCGTCGCCGCGCCGGTCGGGGGCGTGCTTTCGGCGCCGGTGCACTGGGTCGGCGGCGCCGCGGACTGGATGCGCGGCTACTTCTTCGCCGCCTCCGAGAACCGCAAGCTGAAGGCCGAGCTGGTCCAGGCCCAGGCCTGGCATGACCAGCTGGCGGCGGCGCAGGTGGAGAACGAGCGCCTGCGCGCCGTGCTCGGCATCCAGACCAATCCGCCGCTGCCGCACGTCGCCGCCGAGACCATCTCCGATTCCCGCGGCCCCTTCGCCAACACCCGCCTGGCCGACGTCGGGTCCGACAAGGGCGTCACCGAGGGCAACCCGGTGCTCTCCGAGCACGGGCTGGTGGGCCGCATCGTGGGGGTCTCCGACCACGTCAGCCGGATCCTGCTGCTCACCGACGCCGAGAGCCACACTCCGGTGCTGCTGGAGCGCACCAACGCCCGGGCCATCCTCTCCGGCGACGGCGGCTCGACCCCCAAGCTCGACTACCTGCGCACCTCGCAGGCGGTGCGCGAGGGCGACCGGGTGCTGACTTCCGGCGACGGCGGCGTCTTTCCGCGCGGCCTGCCGGTGGGGTCGGTGGTCAGGGGCGTCGACGGCGGCTGGCGGGTGGCGCTGGACAGCGACGCCGCGCCCATCGACTACGTGCAGGTGCTGCTGTTCACGGACTTCGCCCAGATCGCCAACGAACAGGCGCTGGCGCCGAAGGACCTGCCGACGGCGATGACCGAGGAGCCCTCGCCGAGCATCGTCGGCCCGACCGGCGGCGCGGTCCAGCCGGGGGCGACGCACGCCGCGACGCCGCCGAAGCCCGCCCCGCCCCGCCACGCGCCGCCCCGTCCCGCGCCTCACCCCCGTGCGAACCCATGAGCGTCACCGGGATCAGCGCCGCGCGGCCGATGAATCCGCTTGGGTGGCTGGGCGTCCCGATGCTGCTTTGCGTCGCAGCCACGGTGGTGCTGGCGACGCCGATCCGGATCTTCGGCCTGGCTATGCCCGAGCCGGTGTTTCCGCTGGCCGCGGCGTTCGCCTGGGCGCTGATCCGGCCCTCGCTGGTGACCCCGTTCGCGCTGCTGGCGCTTGGCCTCTTCCTCGACCTGTTCTGGTGGGGGCCGCTGGGCCTCTGGCCGCTCTGCCTGCTGGCGTCCTACGCCGCGGTGCTGGCGGTGCGGCGGCTGATCACCGGCAACGACTACTTCTTCGTCTGGGCCTGGTACGCGGCGTCGGTCGCCGTGGCGTTCGGGGTCGGGTTCGTGGTCGCGACGATCACCGCCGGCGCCCCGCCCAACCTGCTGGCGCTGGGCTCGCAATATATTTGGACCGTGGCCCTGTTCCCCTTCGCCCACCGGCTGATCCGACGCTATGAGGACGCCGACGTGCGTTTCCGATGAACCCGCAAATCTACTTCAACGAGGTCAACGAGCGGCAGGGGGTGTTCCACCGCCGCGCCTTCCTGATGGGCGGCGTGGTCGGGATCGGGCTGGTGGCGCTGGGCGGGCGCCTCGCCTTCCTGCAGCTGGTCGAGGCCGACAAGTACAAGACCCTGTCGCTCAACAACGAGTTCGTCTCGCGCCTGCAACCGCCGCCGCGCGGGGTGATCCTGGATCGCAACGGCGTGGTGCTGGCCACCAACCGGCCCGACTTCCGCCTCTACGTCAGCCGTGACGACAACACCAACGTCGAGGACCTGCTGGCCCGCCTGCAGCGGCTGGTGCCGCTCGACGACGCCCACCGCGAGCGCCTGATCCAGGACGTCAACGACGCCCCCCGCCGCGCCCCGGTGACGGTGCTGGAGGACCTGACCTGGGAGGAGTTCTCCCGCATCAACGTGCGCACGCCCGAGCTCGCCGGCGTCACCGCCGACATGGGCGACATCCGCGTCTATCCCTACTCGGCCGCCTTCGCCCACGTGATCGGCTACGTGGCCAAGGTTTCCAAGGACGACGTCACCAAGGACGGCCCCAACGCCGACCCGATCCTGCTCAACCCGGGCTTCCGGATCGGCAAGCAGGGGCTGGAGAAGACCTACGACCTGGCCATGCGCGGCAAGCCGGGGGCCAAGAAGGTCGAGGTCGACGTCAAAGGCCGGGTGGTCCGCGAGGACCCCGGCGGCGACATCCCGGCCACGCCCGGCCAGACCCTGCAGCTCTCCCTCGACGCCGACATCCAGAACCGGGCGCTGGAAGTGTTCGGGGCAGATAGCGGCGCGGCGGTGATGATGGATTGCCGCACCGGCGACGTGCTCTGCATGTTCTCCTCGCCGAGCTTCGACGCCAACCGCTTCGTCAAGGGCCTGACCGGGCCGGAGTACCGCGAGCTGGCCGACTACGAGCGCAAGCCGCTGTTCAACAAGGCGGTCACCGCCAACTACCCGCCCGGGTCGACCTTCAAGACCATGGTGGCGCTGACCGCCCTGCAGCAGGGCCTGCCCACCAGCACGACCCACACCTGCGGCGGCGTCTGGGAGTTCGGCGGCCGCCCGTGGCACTGCGACGCCGCCCACGGCACGCTGGACATGAAAGAAGCCATCATCAAGTCCTGCGATATCTACTTCTACCAGCTGGCGCTGCAGGTCGGCGCGCCCGACACCATCGCGGCGATGGCGCATGAGTTCGGTCTCGGCCAGACCTTCGACATCGGCGTGGCCGGCCAGAAGCCCGGCCTCATCCCGACCACCGCCTGGAAGGCCAAGGAACTGCCCAGGGATCCGATCTGGCACCCGGGCGACACGCCCAGCATCGGCATCGGCCAGGGCTTCGTCAGCGTCAACGCGCTGCAGCTGTGCGTCATGTGCTCGCGCATCGCCAACGGCAAGCGGGCTCTGCAGCCGCGGCTGGTGCAGGCGATCGGCGGCGTGGCCCAGCCCGACAACGGCGCTGCGCCGGCCCTGAGCGTGCCGGCCGAGCATATCGCCTTCCTGCATGACGCCATGACCAACGTGGTGATCAGCGGCACCGGCGCGGTGGGCCACGCCGGCGAGCTGGGCCTGGGGCCGGTGCGGATCGCCGGCAAGACCGGCACCGCCCAGTCGCACGGCTACTCCGGCGGGCGCGGGGCGCACGGCGCCGAAGGGGCGTGGAACCAGCGCGACCACTCCTGGTTCATCGCCTTCGCCCCCGCCGACGACCCGCGCTACGCCATGAGCGCCCTGGTTGAGCACGGCGGCTTCGGCTCCGGCGCGGCCGAGCCCAAGGCCCGCGAGATCATGCGCGTCGCGCTCTTGAAGGACCCGCAGGTGCGGGCCCGCATCGAGCAGCCGCTTCCGGACGCCCCGCCGGCCGCGCCCGACGCGCCGCCGCCTGCGCCGGCGCCGAGTTCGTCCACATGACCGCCGGCGTCCTCTCGCAGCCGGGCGAGCGCCAGCGGCTGATCGTCCGCCTGGGGCAGATCGACTGGACCTACTGCGTCGCCATCAGCGTGATCGCCGCCGCCGGCGGGGCGATGCTCTATTCGGTGGCGGGCGGCAAGTGGAGCCCCTGGGCGGCGGAGCATCTGGTCCGCTACGGCTTCTGGTTCGTGGTGATGATCGCGCTCTCGATGGTGGACCTGCAGATCTGGTTCGCCATCGCCTACCCGGTCTACCTGATCAGCCTGGCGTTGCTGCTGGCGGTGGCGGTGCACGGGCACGAGTCGCTGGGTGCCAAGCGATGGCTCTCGATCGGCCCGATCCACGACTTCCAGCCCTCGGAACTGATGAAGATCGGCCTCGTGCTGGCGCTGGCGCGCTTCTACCACGGGCTCTCGGCGCGCAACGCCAAGCTGTCGTTCTGGCTGCTGATCCCCGCCGCCCTGATCGCCATCCCGGCGGCGCTGGTGATGAAGCAGCCGGACCTCGGCACCGCGTTGCTGATCTGCGCCACCGGCGCGGCGATCATGATCCTGGCCGGGCTCGACCTGCGCATCGTCGGGCTGGTCGGCGTCGCCGGCGCGGCCGTCGTCCCCTTCCTGCATCTGGTGCTGAAACCCTATCAGCTGACGCGCCTGGTCAG
>Ga0302325_10025945_pt1 | contig 12175 bp, 8 predicted proteins | sample Palsa_T0_2_FD_201948 | JGI IMG/M metagenome (GOLD analysis project Ga0302325, IMG submission 201948) | Peat permafrost microbial communities from Stordalen Mire near Abisko, Sweden - Palsa_T0_2 | ecosystem: Environmental > Terrestrial > Soil > Palsa > Peat permafrost | place: Sweden: Abisko...
CACTCGAGACTGAGCGGAAAAGCAGAGGCGAGATTGCAAAGTCCTCCGAAGACATCCCTTCTCTCGAGTCGATCTATAACGAATGGCGTGGTCTGAAGGATCAGAATAAGACTTTGGGCGCGGATATTGGTGCTGCGAAAATCAATTCGGCGAAAGAGCAGAAGTCGTCAGAGCAAAAGGTCGATGCAAGCAGCAGTGGCAGCGACAGCAGCAGTGATGAGGGCAGTGAAGGTAGCGATATTGAGATGGGGGATGCACCGGCTTCTGTTTCATCCTCTGGCTCATCAAGCAGCTCCGACAGCGACGCAGACGACGAAGAAGAGGTCCCAGTGAAAGTTCGGTCTCCAAAGCCAAAAGTCAATGGTTTGAAGAGAAAGGCGGCGTCGAGCAGCGAATCCTCAACTGGATCTGATTCGAGTTCAGATGAAGAGGCACCCAAACCCAAGAAACTCAAGACCAAGGTTAATCGCAATTCGTCGGATTCGAATTCGAGCTCTGATGGCTCCTCTTCCGACTCAAGCTCAGACACGTCCCCAAAGAAGATGAAGTATTTGACGATGAAAGAGAGCTCTTCTGGGAGTGAAACGTCTTCTTCGGAGTCCAGCAGTGATTCTGATTCGTCAACGAATTCCACAGCTCAGAAGGTTCCCTTGCCAGAATCCGATTCTGATTCTTCTTCAAGTTCCGATAGCGAGTCTTCCGAGGAAGACACAAAGAAGAAGCCAATTGTTGGTTCAGACACAAGTGCAACATTATCCGATGCTCCCAAGAAGACCACAGCTTCCGATGACTCTTCCTCTGATTCTTCCAGCGAGTCAGAAGCAGAATCGAAGCCAGCAAAGGCTACCATCGCTAAACGTAAGCTGTCACCACCACTTCCTCCGGACCCAGTTTCAAAAGCCACGAACGGAAAGGCCAATAAGCGTTTCTCCCGCATACCCGATGATATCAAGGTGGATGAGCGCTTGGCAAGCAATGCCTACGTGCCATACGATTACGCTCAGAAGGCCCATGAGGATCTAATTATTACTAAGGGCAAGGGCTTCACCAAGGAGAAGAATAAGAAGAAGCGTGGAAGCTATAAGGGTGGATACATTGACGTGGAGGGCAAGAAGGGGATAAAGTTTGAAGATTAGACCGGCATGCAAACAAGAATTGAGATGCTATTTGTGTATAGAGTGGTTTGCATTGGTGCTTTGGAGTATTAAAGGCATGATTGACATGATACACCATGCAGTAGAGAAAAGTAGCAATTCAAGAATCGCGATTCCCATCCAATTGGCTAATACAAGCACGCAGTCCTGATTTTACCTATGATGCTTGACCAATAGTCACTCATGATTTGAATTTACTGGCTCGTGGTGGGCATGCACCAGTGGGTGTCAGAATTCGTGAGGCAATACTGGCTTTTAATGTACTATGGCTCGAGGGACATTTAGAGCCTAACTGCCATTTTGATTTTTTAAATATTCCCTGATCTAGGGAATAATCCAAAAAGTAGTGGGCCCTCACTTTACGAATGTTCCATAAGTTATAGTACATTGAAACGCAGCTTTGCACCGCGAATTCTGACAACCACTAGTGATGCTTTTGCTCACCGAGCGAAGATTGGATGACCTTAAAGAAATTTTTGGAGATCAACTGCTGTTTTATGCTTGGAAAAGTAAGGCACACTCGTTTTCTGGCTTATCAATGCCAAAGAGTGGTATATCAAAGGAGATTTGTGGAATTGGTCTAATCTTTCGGTGAGCAAACTGAGATTGAGGTGGTACAGCCTCGTCGGCACAGCCCCTTCCCCGCAATTGGTCTATAGCGTCCACCAACCCCTACCCTAGCAGAAAAGTACTTGCTCTTCGCGCCGTTGCATGTACACTGTTGCGCGATTTGAACAAGGTTGGTACCTATTAGTGTTTGAAGAGAGACCCAAGGCTGGGTTAGTCGTAGCCTTCTAATCGTCGCAGCCGGATACCCAGCCTTCTCAACCCACACCTCCCCACCTTCCTGTGACTCTCACCAACAGAGTTTCAAACCAGCCCTAGAGACCATGAAATCTCCTCCGAAGCACTTTGCCGCAGTCAGGTCAGGGGCAATTATTAATGTCTTTGTTTGCTTGTCTGCTAGTTTTCAAAAGCCCCTTAACTAAGTGCAACTTTCCATTCCATCCCTCCACTTCCAGGTTGTGTCGAGTCAAACACGTGATCTGACCCTCACAGCTGGACGGCGGCGTGCTCTTTCGTTTTTTTTTTATCTCAGCTCTGAAACATAAAGCCAACCACCTGTGTTATCTCCATCTCATATCACTCGACAGCCAGCCTTAAAATCAGGTGGCTGGTCGTCTGCTCGCGCGAGCCAATCACGGAGCCAGCGCATTTACTCAGCCACCATCTTAACCCCGGTGCCTGAGCACGAGAGCAGGCCCCGCCAACTTCCAGTCTGACCCAGCTCACTCAGCTATGCCACATGCACATCATCCAGAACTGCTCACATATATCACAAAACTGACCCACAAGGAGGCATAGTTGCCATACCTGAAGAAGGCTGATGGAATGGGCGTTCTTTGTTCCAAGGCCGTTGATAAAGACGGCGACGATCCGCCCATGGAGAGCAAGGCTCAATCTCAATTTCGTCCTCAATCTTCGCGACGCTTGCGTAAGATGCCTCAGTTGGGAAGACCTGCCACAAGATCACAGCGAAACTGGCGAGCGGCAATCAGTAATCGCGATTTCGAGAGTCCAGAAGCATACCGCCAGGCCTTAGAGGATCTCCAGGCTGCGGAAAAGGCTATCGCGTTTGATGCTGAGGTAACGGCAACCTCATCAAATATCGAAAAGCAGGCCGCTACGCTTGTTCGAAAAGTCAAAGCTTATGATTGGGATCATACGTATGGGCCACTGCGAGAAGCGCATACCGGGCGAAGAAAAGAGGGGGAGCATTTCCTGGGTAATGTGGACCTTATCAACAAGACCGAGTTGATGAAGATCGCGAAACGGATGCCGAAAGGCGCTCATCTTCATATCCATTTCAATGCTTGCCTTCCCGCCCGGTTCTTGATCCAACAAGCACGGGATATTGATGCCATGTACATCCGGAGCACTCTACCGCTGACTACGCCCGAAAACATGGAGGCGTCCCGAATTTCATTCATGGTAATGACTTTGGACGAGGCCACGCACACGAAGGATTCTGACGGGAAGAAGATTTACGTACCACTGGGCGATGTCTGGGACGAGAATTACATTCCGAATACCTGGATGCCGTACAAGCAGTTTCAACGACAATTCGATTTCACAGATGAGAAAGGCTACGTTCTAAGGAAAACTCACGGAGCTGAGACTTGGCTCGAGAGAAAGATGATCATTTCTGAGGAAGAAGCACATAATTCTCATCAGTCTGGTAAAGGGTGAGTCACGTGCCTTCACAGTATCGAATCTGGGTGCTGACAAGTCCAGAATTTGGGAGAAGTTCAATCACCGAACTCAAATGATGAAGGGATTATTTGCATACGAATCGGCGTTTCGGAATTACACCCAGGCCGTTATCAAGGACTTCGTGAAAGACAATATCCAATATGCAGAGATCCGCCCGAACTTTATGAGCACCAACTCGCTCAAGACGGACGATGGCAAAGGATCCATTGGAAATGAGGGAATCATGAAAATCATTGACGAAGAACTTCGAAAGACCATGGACCAGATCAATAAGAGAGGTGACTATTTTGGAGGCATGAAGGTCATCTATTGTACACCGCGTTCGTTCAAGAAGCAGCAAATAGAAGTTGCTCTGGACGAGTGCATTGATTTGAAAAAGAAGTATTTGGATCTCCTTTGTGGTAAGTAAACAGATTCGATATATACTTAAAAAGGGGGGATATTAATAGCCTAGCAGGATTCGACCTTGTTGGCCATGAAGAAATGGGAAATGAGCTCCGTCATTTTATTCCCGAATTTCTTGAGTTCCGCAAGAAATGCAAAGCACAGAATCTGGAGATTCCATTTCTGTTTCATTGCGGTGAAACCCTGGAAGTCGGCGACAAGGTGGATGGTAACCTCTTCGATGCAGTACTCCTCAACTCCAAGCGCATTGGTCATGGTTACGCGATTGCGAGGCATCCGTTGTTGATGGAGATATTTAAAGAGAAAAAGATTGCAATCGAATCTTGCCCAATATCGAACGAAATCCTAGGACTTACTTCCACCATTGCAGGACACCACTTACCTATCTTATTGGCAAATGACGTTCCGTGCACAATCAACAGCGACAATGCTACATTCTACAAGTAAGCGCCTCCCCAAACTTGAAGATCTGAGGCCCTAATTCTAGATAGATCGTCCTTGTCCCATGACTTCTATCAGACCATGATTGGTTCGGAAGCAATGAGTTTGCAAGGCTGGAAGCAGCTCGCCAAATGGAGTTTGGAGCATAGTTGTATGAATCCAGAAGAACTAGCGGCTGTGACAGCTGAGTGGTCGAGGAGATGGAGAGAATTCTGCCAATGGATCGTCGACGAGTATGGTCCTAGATTTCCGGACCACGAGCCACAGATCAGCAACCACCATTGACATTCAAGAAGCTGCCTATAAGATGAATCAACCTTCAAGGACGCTCCCACCTACCACCCCTCCCCATGGCAGACAATGTCCCAAATGCGAAAGCGACATTGCGAACAATGCCGGATGCAGCTTCGCTGTTGCAAAGGATAGAGGTTCCCAGGGAGAAGCGATGGTGGTGGAAAATGGAAAGTGATACCCACGGCGGACGGACGATTCGGGCGTTTGGAGTAGAGGCGGATCACTTTAGGGGATTAGTGCCATTTCAAGCAAGGCGTAAAAGAGATCTAAGATCCTAAAATGAGTACTTTTGACAGCGCTCCTAATGTCTCCTGGGAAATGTGCCACACTTCCAGAGTTAGGGTCTCGCCTCAGCATGTCACGTATCGCGATTGGGAGAAGGGTTTGCCTGAACCAGAGTTTCAGAAGACTATTTATCAGAAAAAGAGAATCCGAAATAGCCGAAGTTTTGAGGGTGTTCTGCTTATTATAACTCAGAAGACTTAAGAGTCTAGCGGAAATAAATGGCTTGGGAAAGCTTGTATGCTCAAGCCACTTGCCTAAATTTGCAGGGGTCAATTGTTCGAGGCAACCACGCGTTCAGTCCTCGCTAGGAATGAAAGTATCAAGCTCTCAATCCTTTGCTCCCAATATAAACCTTTCCTTTATCGCATCCCCCCTTTTTACGCATAAAAGCACCCGCTTTAAGTACACCATGCATTTCGCCTGCTGCTCTCGCTCGTGGTTGGCTCGATCGGTCACCACGTCCCTAAAGCGAGGCTGATTTCTCTTGGCGCGCGCTGACAACGACAACGACAACGACCTACCCTCTCGTCCGCATCGAGTGACTAGACCAAGAATTCGGACAACGAGATCTTTCATCTTCCCTCTCAGATCCGCTGAAAGTCGAAGGAAAGGAAACATAAGTTCTTAATCGCTCTTAAGACAAGGCCTCGCAGACTTCTCCCCAGCTTTACTCACGCACGGACGAGCACTTCCAACGATTGCAGCCTTTCTCACGAATGTTCTGCCTGCCCTACGACAATCTACGGCAGTAGAAGTGGTCTCAAGGGTCGAGATCGCAAGATTATATTCGACACACATACCTGAGGTTACTTTTGAGTTGTGCGGAGCGGGTCAGGGCGAAAAGTGCCTAATATGGGAATAAAGGACTGGTTCCCGGATGGAGAAAATAACAGCTCAGGATGGAGGTTGGATATTGTTTCCCTCTTGGCAGTTATCGGCGAGAGTTCGATGGAATCACACTCCCAAGCTCTCACTAGTTCATGGACGTGCATACTTCCACGAATCATACCTGCCCCACAAGCTCTACTGAAGCCATCACGCCCAACGCGAATGCCACAAGTTAACGCTGCTGTTGTCGGAGTACATAATGGCACGCTTGTTCAAACGCTCAATTACTTCCCGAATATTCTACATCCAGTTGAGGATTTTCCACCCTTCGCATTCAAAGTCCTCAGAATTACCCATGCCCGCAACAAACTTTCAACACCACCGTCCGCGGTCTTAGAACGAGAAAAGTTACCATCTGCTTCCAATAGCGTAGACATGCTAGGCATGGTAGAGAGTGGGCCGCCTCATCCTCCTGCCCGGCAATCAACAATCAGCACACTACGGGACAGGCTCTCTGAGAACAAAAAGAAGCCCCGCGTGCCACCTCAAACACTCTCACCTCTCAACATAATTTCATTGTTGTCGTTTATGTGGACAATTGGCCTTATCATATGGGCCAGATACCTGCTCGATGGTACGGCAATCGTCGCTCTTGCGACAATCTCGTGTGCATCCTCAATTGTCGGTTATGCTTCCTGGTGGTCTCCAGTTCTGATGAAGCGGACCTTCAAATCAAAAGTCCCTGCAGGGGATGTCATAATCCGGACTCGAGAGGGAGCTTTTCTGCTTGTGAAATGCAATGAAGATGTAGCTCGGGAATTATACACAGGCACAGAAGAATGTCAATACTATGTGGGCACTCAACAGTATCGGATTCTGGTCGCAATTGGAACATTCCTGCTTATGGTTTCCGTCGTTCTATTAGGAAACTGCAACTTTGCCATGCAAGCTGCCATCGGTGCATCATACATCGTCCTCAACGGAGCTTTCTGGGGTTCCTCTCTCATCAGGAAAGGCAGATTTTGGGATCTTTCCAACTACGATGTTGTGGATGACACACCGCCTGATGCTGCAGATGCTCATCTCGAGCAGTGTGATACTGTTGAAGGTAGGCCAAGCTTCACACGCACGATGTGGTTTGCTATTAGAGAGACTAAGAAGATTGGATGGGTGAAGAGAGGTGGTGCAGCGCCTAAGACAGACGAATGGGATGAATGGCTCAGGTTGGCTGAGCAAGAAGCATCAAATGGAAATAGGGCGTGGAATGCAGTCGAAACACGAGAGACTGTTGTTGGTGTGGCGGAATCAACGCCTCAACGTTCAGCTGAAGATGCTGCTGAACAACATGTGCCGGCTTATGAGGTGCCGCCCCCAGACAAGCGGTAGAGCAGGTTTTGGAAACTTGGAACAACTGATCTGTTATGTACTAGCATATATCCAATTGCTTTTGTTGATACCGTGTATTTAGTTAAAGTCTGTTGTGTGTTCAATGTACCCATTTTGTCTCGTACAATCTTCAATGTGAGAGCACGATTCTACAGAGCATCAGTGATTGCCAGAACTCGTAACGCAATAATGGTTTCCAATGTAGTATGGCTCGAGGGACATTTAGAGCCTAACTGCCATTGTGCGTTTCTCAATGTTCCCTGATCTGAAGAACAATCTAAAAAGCAGCGGCTAGTCGCTTTACGAATGTTCCATAAATTATAGTACATTGAAACGCAGCTTTGTGTCTCGAATTCTGACAACCACTAGTGGAGTAATCCAGGCTGTCCACGCCCACTTTGACCGACAGTTAAGCAGTATTCAAAGATGGATGCCCTAGGACCTGGCTCATAGTAGAAATATCAGCACCCAATTCGTTGTCTCTGGTCGAAGTTGGATATCGATCTCCACCCACTAGGTGTTGTCAGAATTCGTCGCGCAAAGCTGCGTTTCAATATACAGACCCTCTGAAGGAGTTCGAGTTAACTGGCTTCATACTGGTCTTGATTACGCCGAGGGAATTGTCATGGTCTTCAGGTTTTCGATGAAAAAGTTCGAGAGTGTAGGGTTTAGGGACACAATAAGTCACCTCCGCTCATAGCACCTGGCCAGAATGCTACGTGAAATATCCATCAATTCCATAAGGACTTTCCAGAGGCTCGTGACTGAAAAGGGTAGGCTACACTAATCTCAAACTCCTAGCATGAAGATTGCGAAATGATTTAGAGACGTTGCGGTGTTGTGAAATTACAAGGAAATTGATTTTATAGTAAATCAACAAACGAAGAGTGTATCATGAAAGTCAATTCCCGAAGGCACCTTTATGATTCTAAATAAGCGAATTCCCAGAAACTTTCGCATCCTAAAATTCAGCCGGTTAACAATTATTGGCAACACGGGCCTTTGTGCGAGTCTAACTCAAACACTGTAGTTCCGCTGGGGTTAGCAATAAGTAGGGGTCTTCGGTGCTCCGTTCTGTGGGCTTTGGGGGATTAGGATCGCTAGATCTCGAAATTGACGGTGTACTCAGTTACCTGAACAGTGTAACAGGCTTGTGGGTTTAATTCCCACTCGCTCAGGATAGATCTCTGAGCCCAACCAAAGAAAATTTTGCCAGATTTTAGTCGAGACAACTTTTTGGTTGTGTAGTTTAGCGAGACGAAGGCTCCTAAGCGAGCTCAGCGTTGAGCTTTACACTCGGGAGTGAATACAAAGAAGTTGAAGCTCGTGATACTGGCGCTTCGGCCGTAAAAGCGGCATTCATTTCTAAATGTCACAAATTGGGATCAGTCCAAACTTCCGCCTACAAAAAAGTCCTATTATCCAACTTTACAATGAAATATATCCTCTCAAGCTTCCTAGAATTTCTAGAACATTAAATCATCTCTCTCGAGTAAATTACATACTTTGACTTTTACGGAAAATGGGTGCCGCTTTCTATCCGTCCCGAAGACGTTTCTCTGGCGCTAACCGCGTGTATTAGCCGGCCCCGCTTTGCCGAAATAGTAAGGTAAGCGGCAACATTTCCCAAGACGTAACTCTTTCACGAGCCAACTCCTTTCACCAGGTAGCATCTCCCGCTGGGAGATCCGATACAGCTAGCAAGTCATTCTCTAGACGATATGAATCCGAAGAACATGCGGAGATTCCAGCATACGAGCAAGAAAATCCTGTGAAATCCAGTTTCGCGGGGCTCATTACGAAATCATACATTTCGTTGAGCTGCAGGTCTAGAAGTTCACCAGCTGGTGTCCCTACGAATTCGGCCACATCAACGCAACACATCCGCTTTACCGGCCACTCGTTTTCGCTTAAATCGAACATATCTACGTTTTCCTCTTTTAATCAACACTCTGCATATAAGCCTCAAGATGGCGAAGGATGGAGAGATTCATGAGCACATGCCTCACACCAAGCACAAGGAACAGAATCCTATGTCAAATTGGGTCTATGATGTTTTCCTCTGGACATTTTCAATCTTGGTGGATCTTTTCTTTCGAGAAGTACACCCGCGTGGATCATGGAAAGTACCTCGCCGAGGACCAGTAATTTTTGTCGCTGCCCCGCATGCCAATCAGGTATGATCCAACACCTTCTAAGACGTCGCGCGGTGCTAACATAGCTCTAGTTTGTTGATCCTCTCATTCTGATGCGCACCCTGCGTACCGAATGTCACCGACGAGCTGCCTTTCTCATCGCTGCGAAATCTATGGATCGATGGCTGATAGGATGGTTTGCGCGGAAAGTAGGCGCAGTCCCGGTTGGACGAGCTCTGGATATGGTCAAGCCGGGGCCAGGCACTATCTATCTACCAGATCTCATTGAAGACCCCCTCCTTGTTCGCGGAGTTGGTACAAAATTTGATGATGGCAAGCTGGTCCAAGTTGGTGGTTTACTGGTTCTTCCGAGCGTCAACGGAACTGCTGCCAACGCTGAAATCGCGCAAATCATATCTGCAGAAGAGATCAAACTGAAGAAGCCGTTCAAGGGCAAGGCTGCCATGAGTCAAATGACAGGCCGGGTTGATGTAGACGACAGTGGCAAATTCACAGATCTGAGCGTCAAAGGAACAGTGGCAGGCTTCGAAGGTTCAATTTACAAAGTCGCCCCAAAGGTCGATCAAACCCAGGTTTATGATGCTGTGTTCGATCGTCTCAGCGCTGGTGGAGCAGTAGGCATCTTCCCGGAAGGTGGAAGCCACGATCGAACCGAATTACTTCCTCTCAAAGCTGGTGTTGCGATCATGGCTCTTGGTGCTTTGGCAGCAAACCCGGACTGTGGGTTGAAGATTGTTCCCTGCGGCATGAACTACTTCCATGCGCACAAATTTCGATCTCGGGCTGTGGTCGAGTTTGGCAACCCGATCGAGGTCCCGAAAGAACTTGTTGAACTCTACAGGAATGGAGAACGAAGAGAGGCAGTCAGTCAATTGCTGGACACTGTATACCAAGCCCTGGTTGCTGTCACAGTCACAAGCCCGGATTACGATACCCTCATGCTTATCCAAGCAGTTCGTAGGCTTTACAATCCAACTGGCAAAAAGCTTCCGCTTCCCATGGTCGTCGAACTCAACAGAAGATTAGTCAAAGGATATACACACTACAAAGACGATCCCCGGATTGTTTCGTTAAAGAAGTCGGTCATTGATTACAACAAGCAATTGCGGTACTTGAATCTTCGAGACCATCAGGTCGAATACGCTAAATTCTCCATCCCCAAAGTTATCTTCCTCCTGTTCTATCGATTGGCAAAGATCTCCATGCTCTCAATTGGTGTGATTCCTGGGCTAGTACTCTTCGCTCCCGTTTTTGTTGCGTCTAAGATCATCAGCATCAAAAAGTCCCGCGAAGCTCTTGCCGCGTCAACAGTTAAGCTGCAAGGTCGAGATGTGATGGCCACCTGGAAATTACTCGTCGCTCTTGCATTCGCACCCATCTTGTACAACTTTTACACAATATTGCTCACTTACTGGACCTATCGGAACCGAGTCCAAGGTTATGTGGCTGATTGGGTGCCGCTTTGGGCAGTCGTTATTTTCGGATATATCTTCTTCCCAGCAATTACCTTTGCCGCCCTTCGTTTTGGCGAAGTCGGTATGGACATTGTGAAGTCTCTGCGACCGCTGGTCCTTTCTCTCAACCCAAGCTCCAGCAACACTATTCACAAACTTCGAGAACGACGAGCTGAATTGAGTGCTGAAGTCACCGATATTATAAATAAGCTAGGTCCAGAAATGTTCCCCGATTTCGACGCCGCCAGAATCGTTGCGGATCCTTTCCGCGCCGATGGAGCTGCGAGTCCATCGTCACCCACACATGGAGGATTCCATCGTCGGGATAGCACTCACTCAGGCATCTCGGAAGCCGAAACTCCTCCTCAATTCCGGAGATTGAATATCGATGCATCGATAGGTGGCGGATCTAGCATGTACGGGCACCTACCACGTAATGAGTCCTTTAAAAATCTCGGAAATATTGCACTCTTTGCTACGCCCAGGAATAGTAGAAGTCGAAGTAGCAGCAGTGGTGGAGCTGTGGGATCAGCAGGGTTTTCATTGAAGAGTTTCAGCACCCTGGATACTAAGGCCAGTTTTGACGAGGTCAGCATGAAGATTAGGGGAGCAATGCGGGAGAGAGGTCAGATGCGAAGACGAAAGAGTGAGGAGGCTAAAGATGAGGAAGGAGATAATGACAGCGATGGTGAGGAGAGGAAGGACGTCTAGGATATTCAAGGCTTTGGCATAGAATTGAGAGTAGCTGGATTTGTAACAATGGTAGTCTTTGAGATCATGTAGCGTGGGCGTTCGGATAATACCATATGCACCTTTTTTACACATATCGTCTCAACGCCCTGAACTTGTACTGCCATTGTCCTCGTTTTGATTGGGACATCAGGATACCTATGCTAGTTGATCCTACCGGGCCCCTACCTAGCCTAGGGACTGCTTCAGAGACCGTCCTCCAGATGGTCTTAATATCTCAAGACAGCTAGCGTATGGGATTGTAATTTTACCATCTTGAAATCGTAAGAGCCCGTGCCATTGCTCGTCGTACACCTAGGTACCTAAGCGAAACCAATTGTACAGAAACATTGTACAGCAAGCCTTGCGTACATTGAAAATTATACAAAAACTTACAAGACTTATAAGAAGAAATATAGGAATATATTTTCCACGTTTTCCTTGCGAATTTGTTAGGGGAGAAGGAGTAGTAAGGCTGGTAGTAGGATTATGATTTCGCTACCACGAGACCAAGAGTCTCAGTCTCTCGGCCGAATTGGGAAAGGCCCGATGAAGGCCCGTTGGCTCGGTAGCTCCTCCTACCCCTGCCCTGTCTGCTAGAAATTGGGGACTGAATAAATGCATGTTGCGACTACCACTCTTTCTCACTACAACAATCTTCTTCCGAATCCTCCAGCAAGATGGGGTTACCACCATGGGAGACCAGTGACAGCCAGCTGTTTGCCTTGATCACAGGCGCAAATAGGTAAGAACGATGATAAAGTCTTTC
>Ga0302325_10025946_pt1 | contig 12175 bp, 14 predicted proteins | sample Palsa_T0_2_FD_201948 | JGI IMG/M metagenome (GOLD analysis project Ga0302325, IMG submission 201948) | Peat permafrost microbial communities from Stordalen Mire near Abisko, Sweden - Palsa_T0_2 | ecosystem: Environmental > Terrestrial > Soil > Palsa > Peat permafrost | place: Sweden: Abisko...
GCTCATTCGTTACTGTCAGCAGATGCCACAAACTGCGCTCGCATACTTTTATTTTGACTTTAACGACACGGGTAAACGAGACACCAACTCCCTCGAACGATCGCTCATTACACAGTTATCAGCTCAGTGTGACACTATACCACTTCCTCTGCTTGAACTTTACAACAATCAACCCGACGGCACGAAAGTGATTGATGAGGAGAGTCTTCTTGGAACCCTTCGAAACTTGATCCTTATCTTTCACAATGTCTATATTGTTTTGGACGGTCTTGATGAGAGTTGTGATTGCCAGGAGATCCTGAATTTCATCCACTCCATCCATGGCTGGGACTTATCACGCCTCCATCTCCTGGTTACCAGTCGGCAGTTGGCTGGTATCGAAGACTCGTTGACAGACTTAGCCACCGAGAAAATATGTCTACAAGATTCCAAAATGAACGAAGATATTCTTCTTTACGTAGCGGATAAGCTTGAAAATGATAAATCATTGTCCAGATTTCCTCCCGATATTCGGTTACAGATACAGAACAAGCTGTTAGAAGGAGAAGATGGCATGTGAGTAGCAAACTCTCCAGCGAACTGACACAATTAACTCGGGTTCAGGTTCCAGTGGGTTGTATGTCAGCTTGATATGCTACGACGGTGCATGTCCGTTGCTTCAATTCGGAAAGCTCTAGCAGCTGGGTTCCCCAAAAATTTGGACCAGACATACGACCAAATACTGCTTCAAATAGACGAATTCCATCAGCAAGACGTTTTGAAAACATTGCAAGCACTAACAGCGACCCACGAGTCGTTGACGTTAGAAGAAATCGTCGAAATACTCGCTGTGGACGTTGACTCAGATCCTCCTCATTTCGATCCAGATTCCAGACTCTTGGATCCTAGGAGTATTCTCTCCATGTGCTCGTCCTTAGTTACCACCGTTAAAGCATTTCGGTGGAGTCTCTATCCAGACCGTAAGGAGGTGACCCTTTTGAAGCTTGCACATGCTTCCGTGGCAGACTACCTGACTCAGCCTAAACCTTATGGGCCTTCACAATTTCATTTTTCGACGACTCCATCTCGACAGTTTCTAGCCCAGTGCTGCTTGGCGTATCTCATGAACTACGAATTCGCGGGCGGCCATCAAAGTCGCTGGAAAGGTGAAACAGAGCATTTGAGAAATATATATCCTTTGTTAAATCACGCTGCAAATAATTGGCCAAAGTATCTTCGCAAGGAACATGGCGATCCGGACGACTATCTCGAACCACGGACAATAGAATTACTCGAGGCGTTCTTCAAAACCTGGAAAATGCCATCAGGAGGAAACTTTACATTTTGGGTGGGAATGCTTATCCCCGATGTACCATACGACCGCATTCGAAAAACACAACCACTTTATTACGCAGCCTCATTTGGTCTCACGGACATTGTTCGAATGATTCTAGAAACTGAGATCGATGCTCTCGGTGGTCGCGCACATTCGACAGCATTGCATGTAGGCACATATCGAAATCACATCGACATCGTCAAGATTTTATTAGAGAGCGGAGCTGATCCAAATCTGAGGAACGATACAGATGAAGCACCTCTATACTGGGCCGCTGTAAATGGAAATCAGGAGATGCAGGACCTCCTGATCAAAAATGGATCAACAGATTTAAAGGGAATTTGGGGACGACAGTCTGAGGGCGTGAATCCCCAGGATCGTCTGGACGAGATGCTACTGACACGTGATTTTAAGCTTGATGATATAGAGAAAGATTAAATATGAGTTTATCCAGCTCTTGGAAATAATTTTAATCCAGCTTATAAAGACTTTCAATGATTGAAGGTTCCTCGATTGTCAAGTTCATGGTTCACATGACATGAAAGCATCCCCTGAGCAAGCTCCTCCCCTCAAGTCATTGTTCAAACGTCATATAGAGTATTGATGTGAGAATAAAGACAATCAATGGACCTGCTCAAAAAAATTGGTGTGATCTTAGATCGTGCATGAAGAGTGTTTCCTCCAAACAAGCGGCAATGTCATCGCTGTTGATCACAAGCTGACTCGGGGACTCTTCGTCTTCTGTCTCATCACAGATCATGATGAGAAAGGCAGGGGTACTTCCTCCTCAGTTTGATGAAAAGGACTACAACCTTAATATGATTATTCAGTCATTATTATTAGCAAGGTTGCTGGTCTGAGGGTTGTCATGGCATATTTCGGGAAGAGCCCCGTCTCTATATTTTGTGAAGAGCAGGCTAAAATTTCTGTTCGGACCATGCCTTGACTTGGCTTGACTTAGAGTTTTGGCCTATTTTGAACATGGCTTGTAATTTAAATTCTAGGTATCTTACACAGAACCCCAACTGATCCCTCTTTTCAAATGGTGAAATTTGAAGCGAAATGGGAAATTAAGATTACAATGAGATTTCTCTAGGACTCGAAGCAAAACTTGCCCTCTCCCAAAGAACCACAGATCTTGCACGAAGAACGGTTTCCCAAACGAGTTGGAACTACAATTTTGTCGTTCACAACGTCGAGGCCCTCTTCCTCTTCGGCTGTCTCATCACAGATCGCGACTCAACAGTTGAGAAGGTTGGTAACTTACTCCTCGAACAGCCCGAATTCTTGTGATTATTCTTCTTCCCTGCGGTTGTGCGCTTACTTCCGAAGCTGCCCTAGCATATTGCCGGGAGAATCGCGCCTCTTATCCCTTGCCGAGCACGAGCACCGAAGATTTTCGTCCAGATCATGTCTTGACATCACTTAAGGTTTTGACCACTTTCCAAAACCTGTGTTGCATCGTTGGGTCTACCGGTAACTCCTTGAGCAAGGATGAGGTTACTCGGGAGGGAAATATCATGGCCCCGATCGGTCAACGTCAATAGAGCGAGAGTTTAGAACTGTGAATAGGAGAATAAAATATAAATTGGGACATGGTTTGGGCAGGGAGATGCTTCGTAGGGCTTGGCATATTTTTAAATTTCCGTCTGATTGCAGATCTGAAGCAGGAAATATGAATGAGAAATACATGCACAAGTCCTCTGCCCAAGTGATCTCAGATTGGCAGAGGCGCCCCACAGCACATCTAACTGCAAGAAGCAATTCAAACAAATAAGAGTCCGGTGGACCTTGATGTCGACTGCATTATCATCACAAATCATTTGGACGGTTCGTGTTGAAAATTCAAGGGATCTTGGTTCTGGAATGATGAAGTTGGGAGGGATAGAGGTTTTTTATATTTGAGTTGCGGGAGCTAGGGTCTCGGTCACATCCCGAAGTCTTGGTAGGACTTGGGGCAAGAAGTGATTCATTGGTTATAGCTCGGACCGAACGCTGCGTAATTCACGAGGCTTTCTTTCTTATATCCTCGAGTAGTTGAGAAGTGTGTTCTTTTCAAGAAATCTTTGCAAAATAGGTTGCTGCATCATTCAGAAGAAAGCTGGAAGCATGGCATATCTCTCATCGGAAGGAAAGTTTTATAGAGGGATACTGGGTTGTAGACTAGATTGCCAGCCCGAACGGGTGGTGAAAGTGGGGTCCGAGGAAGGGTGTGAATTTATGACAGGAGAAGCTGACTGGTTGACTGCACCTGCAAGGGTTCTGGTTCTGACTGGTATTGGATGAAGGTTAATAGAGAATACAGGCAAGAAACAAAACGTGGATTTAAGGAGGCTAATCATACGAGCATTAGAATGGATTTTGTATTCTGCTACCTTGGAAAAGGGAGGTGAGCAAGTCGTTTGCTATCGGGGTGTGAACCCCGTGACAATGTAAAAATGGTCGAAGATGTGAATCTCGCCCCGCATCAGCCATCGTCACTTCCCTATTGGCAAAAGTTCAGCACTGGAAAAATAAAATGCCTGAGGGTCCTTACTCTTACAAAATGTGTGTACAGTATTTCACAACGCTTCTAGTATCCGAAGCAGACTCGCATCGAGTGGCGGTCTCGCAGCTGTGCCTGAGCTCAGTCCAAGCACAATCCGCTCAGCCCGTTCTTCTTGCTGTACATATGTAGCCAATATGGATGTCGGATTTACTCTTTGTCCCTGCCTAGGATTGTCTCTCTCCAGGAGTAGTATCGGAGGTTGAGACGTTACGATAGGTGACGGCGTTTGGGAGTTTTGTGAGCTAGACTCCACGGTCGTTGCTTGCGCAGGCATAGCTGTCTTTTCGAAATCGAATATCAAGTGCGTTTTTCTGATGATTTCAACCCAATTCGGAGAAGAGATTTTCGGGGTCTGATGGTGATGCTTTACTCCTGCAACTCCATCAGCTCTGATGCCTGGAGTAGGCATGGAGCAGAACGACAGACTCACGTAATTGTCTCTCGAGCCTTGACAGAGACATTGGGATCAGGAATATAAAGAACCGAATAAAAGTGAGCACCTGTGGTGGGAAATGAAGCTGTTTGGACAATCGAGCTGGTCTGGAGGGCTTCCACCCAAATGGCGAGAGAGATTGATGACAAAAGGCTCTGTGTGCTTGCAAATTGAGAGGAGGGATCATTTCAAAAGGAGAGTCTGTATTAAGAAGGGTATTTAAAGGGAATACGGCTTGGGCCGAGATTTTGGGATCTCGGTCAAAGACTCAACTTGGAGGCGGCATCAGAAATCAAAGAAGGGTAGAAACCGGAATATCGGCAAGCAAACCTGGCCCTTGCTCTCCATTCTTTTGCCGGAGAGTGTTCATTGATGGGCTGGACCTTTGAGCAATCCTATTAAAGCAGCTTGAGGAGGCAGCGACAGTTTTCGCGCTGCAACTTGTTGAAAAGGGGCATGAATTTGACAGGTTGTCGTCGAGACATTGTTCACCGAAACCCTAATGCAGGCGTTTCGGTGACGCCGGGTCGGCAACATCTACGTATGTTTCTCGATCCGCCCCAAGCCACCTCGTCAGCCGTACTGAAGTCTACGCACAAATGTATTCTCAATCCCAACCTCCCCTCCCGCTGACTGGTGCTTACGAAGTTACTCCGCCCAAAGCGGCAAGGCATGAGAAACTCCGGTGACTAGATACAGCTAGTATGATCCTTATCAACGAATCAGAGTTTGTCGTCGGGATACCGAGCTCTATTTCAGGATGAAATTCAAACTCCACGGCGCAGCCTCAAGCTGTGCGCGAAGATGGCTCACGACCACGATTCACGACAGAATTTCTGATTGATAAGAAGGTCCACATCCTGCGCACGCCTTGAGGGGATGGAGATCATTACCGACGCCAAGATGAGCAGCCCCGCGACGCTGGGAGATGAGTCCTCGCCATGGCAGAGCTTGGCGAATGAGGAGGATCTTGTCCACGAGGAGTCAATGTTGAAGCGCAAGTTGGCGATTCTTGAAGAATTCATGGACAATGGTAAGATTTTGATCTGTTCAATATCGGATGTCGTTTAAGAGCATGGTGTAATCTCTCTTGATAAAAGCTTTGTGGGGCTTAGATCCTATAGTTCCCTGGTCCTAATGAATGACACCCCCTTGTCCCGCCTTTCTTGGAACTTCTGGGAATGAAATATTTGATGCGATCTGTTGCAAAGCAGTTTCTGACTCGAGATTAGAAAATGCGGCGCCCTCTCTGGAAGACAGATGTCAAATCTTGCGACAAAAGATAGGCAACTTAGAGGGGGGTATTTTCAGATCAGGTAATCTTACATTCCATATACCCGTTTCAGGTATCATATTAATCCCACATAGGAAGGACAGATGCCTCACGCCAGTATCTCAAGGAAACTCCAAGTCCCGCATTCTTCGGCGTGATGCACGAGGATTTCATGAATTGGTTATCGAATCATGAGAGAGCGACCTGCGACCAGTTCAATCGTGCCGAAATGGATCTCGTTTCTTCATTGAACAAGAGATCTCAATTCTTCAGTGCTGGTGATGCATTTCATGTCTTTCCTGCCACTTCAGAGGCCTCCTCCCATGACGACTCTGTTCGCTCAACGCCTCGCCCCCACAAGCGACCCCGCATCGCTGAGAAAGACAAACCCCCGTGTTTGAGGTGTAGAATACTGAAGAAAAAGGTAAGTCACGCATGCATCTTATCCATTGAGGCCTCCTGGTATTCTCCCACGCCATGGATGTTCAATACATTTGGGGACTTTGTTAGCAAAAGATTTCAAATTCTCACAACATCTGGGACAATCACTATGTCGCGGATCCAAGACTGATTATTTGCAGTGCGATTCCTTAGAGAAATGCAGCCATTGTCCAGTACAAAGTTTTGAGAACGAAAGTGATTTCTGGAAGATTTTGGGTTGTTTTAGAAAATGCTTGCAGGATTTCTCTGATATATTCTGTCCAGGTGAGACCACAGTGTTCAAAGTTGGTTCGCACGCTAACCATTCCGAACTCTGAAGTCTTCGCCAGATCTACGACTAGGACGTTGAGATATCGATCCGGTGGCAGTGAGACCATCAACTTTGTACTCACGAAATCTCGGGTGTCTGATCAGAAGAGACGGCGCATGATGCACTTGGTCGAGGCTAGACCTGACTTCGCTCAACTCGACGATGAATCTTGGGGAGACATCACCAACCGAGGGTCTGTAAGCAGAGCTGCTATAACTTTAACTGAGTATGGTGGGGACGGAGATCTCTTCACGCCTGATGACTTCCTCCAGCAAGATTATGAGGCTGCGTGGAGCGTGTTACAGGCAGTATCGATGGACTCGGCTTACCTCACGAAGACGGAGTACAATCTCTTTACCTTGATACGGCAGGGAAATGAGTTTTCAGTTTATGAACCGGTACGTAGATTCTAACCCTACTTTTCTCCCCATTGTCCAAGTTGGACCTGGTCGTTGGATCTCCTTCACCACTTCAGAGCTTTATTTCGTCGGACTTATGAATATTGTAGGAATACTGGGAGCTATTCAACCGGACAAAACGCATACTCCGCCAATCCGTTGAATTCTACTTGCTCGAGAGGCTTTGCTCACAGATGGCGTCTGGAGACATGATACCATCTTTTGACCCATCGAGCTCAACGCCAAACCCTTTGGTCCTCGTCGATCTTAAGGACGACATGGATAGTTTCCTACGCAGATTTGAGAAGATCTGTGCTGGTCGAGCAAAGTTGACCGGGTTTGCACAACTAGCCTGCTTCTATGCACTACTTATCTTTGGAATCGCTAAATCCATCTTGATTGATGCTTATTCCATTCGCGCCGAATACGAAGATCCCAATCCTTGGGATGAGGAAGGTGCGATCTGCATCACGAGCGCATACAAGGCTTTAGTCAGCGTTTTCTGCTGGTCATCGAAATCGGATGTCATACGCGATTCGGAAATTGATGAAGACGATGAACTAGGAGCCGCTTTGCTAGAGACACGGGCGATGGTGCATAGTGAGAAATGGGAAGACCGAGGGTTCAGAGGGATGAAAGAGTTCTTCCTGAGTCTCGGATCGTGTTTCTTTGCTAACGGAGCCTACAATGGGTTCTTTATGCAGAGATTTGGGAGGGAACGAGTTCCCAAGACTTTCCAAAAGGGAGCTGTTGCGGCCAATGGAAACGGTGAGAGGCGCCCCAGTTACAGCAAGCCGAAGGAATCTGGACGAGATCATCCGCGGTCTTTGCTCAATCACGCAGGCGATGAACCAAAGCATGCTCCGGCAGTTCATGTCTTCAATGTCGCCCAAGATCAAGCTTCTTTTGACCGGTTTGATAGAGCCATGCAGCATGATGTGCCATCAGTTCCATTCTTTTCGCATTCGCCAATTCAGAATCGTTTTCAAACACTTTCAAGAGAGTCATCAAATAGTGTTTACCGGCCGTCCATTTCTGGAAGTCAATCAACATTTACATTTGTGCCTCACGATGAGTGTGAAGGACACTGTGCTGGAAGAGGTCAAAGTCGACGTAAAGGTGCATTGGATGCGGAGACTCTGAGAAAAGCGAGAGAAGTCAGAAAGCTAGGAGCTTGCTGGAACTGTTGGGTCATGAAGATACCCGTAAGTTGTCTTCCTATTGATCTTGCCTTATGCCGCTGACGCCCGGACTTAGTGTTCGGAAGGATCAATTTGTGATCGTTGCAGGAAGAAGCCTAGTACTCCAGTGTATCGGCTATGTAATAGAAATCCTTTTGCAGTCTACACGGACCTCTTCTTCCCTGGTATGACCCGTCAAAGATTGGAATCAATTGTGTTGCTAATCCCAACCTAGACTACCTTGTCTCCGAATTCAGCGCTGAAGCTATCCAGAAGTATACTGATGACAACACTCGGGGTTTCACAGGCCAAATCCTAAATGTTATTGTTACATGGGGAGAAGGAACTTTGAAGCTCCGAGCGAGCCCATTTATTACCGTTCCAAATGGGGTAGTGCAAAAGACATACCACAGTCAGGATGGACACCCGCTCGGTGTCGAGTCACTGCCAGTTGGATTGACTGAGGCTAACATGCTTCTACTGGAGCAGTCCTGTTTGGAAGAACTCGAGCTTAAGCTTGCAACCCAGGAATTCGTCACGGGAGTTTGTTGCTATCGAACAGCAGAAATTTCAAAATCGATTTTAGAGACTGTCTATCGATATTACAGCTCGATGCCACTTGTAAGTCAGCTGTATCAATTAAGCCGGCAGCTGCTAATCTCAAAACAGAAGCACCCGCTTATCCACTACATTCTCCAACTTCGCTTGGCAATACGCGCAATCAGTAACCCACCCATATTCACCGACTCATCAGCCAAAATGATTCTCTACCACATCGCGACCAAATACCCGGCTGTGGAATTCTATTCCTCCCGACTGCTAAATCGACAGCTCAAATCCGTGACATTTAAATTGTGTCGACAGCTGGCCGCCAAGGCTCTCAGCAAACTCGAAAAAGCCGTCCGAGGCCGCGACAAATCCTTCTGGCCTATCTATTTCGCATCAATGGTTCTCCTATGCTCGACAGTAGAACACGACCAAATACTTCTCAACGCACACATCCAGACTGCAAGAGCAACACAACCAGACACACTAGCAGGCCTGGACGACGAACCCCAGAAAGCCTGCCAAGATCTCGAAGACGGGCCATGTGCGCAGTTGGCACATCTCTTCCATGCGCTGTATCGGACTGGGAAGCGGGATTCAGGTGGTCTTAATCCGTTCCGTGATGAGTTTGAATTGAATAGCGAGAAGCATTTTGATGATGCTGCGATGACCATGATTCGTGAGATCAAGAAGAATGTCTTTGAGAAAGGTGAGATTCCCGAACGGCCTTGGGGGATTTGCTGATGATTATAGTTTCGTTGTTGCATGAGAGAAATAAGCCTCTTATCCATGATATGAAGCCCGAGGATTTTGCGAGGAGAAATTCAGGGCGGCTTGTTGCGAAATTCTTGCTTTCTTTCTTGCCGCTGAATGAGAAGTGAGATTTTCCCTTGTTGGCGTGCGCAGTCATAGGTCTCGATTCAGGACGAAAAGGCCATACATGTATACAAGAAGCACATGGGAGAAATGACACAAGTAAACAAGACATCTTAATCCAACTTTCTCGGTCCATTTTCCTAAAGCTCTGTTCCTCATGTCCGACTCCGCATGAGCTACCCCATGCCCCGCAGCCCCCGCTAAACAATCACCCCTGCAAACCTCCGCAGGGCTCTTAGGAGGCTGAGAAGTCAAAGGGGTTTATACCTTCCCTCTGCGTATTGAACAGTCTGCAATCACAAAAATCCCCTATCGGCCGTTCCTGAGCCTTTAAAATCTAGAGTTTATTGGTCACTGGAAAAGGCTGGACGTTTTACGCAATAGGGGCAACTCGCACCGTTTTCTGACTGACACATCACCGCTATGGCGTCGCCAACCTCTTTTATAGTAATTGGGGAGAGGAAGCAGCAGAGCGCCACATGTAGCGACACAGCAGCCACCTCGGATTATAACTTGGATTATCGCGGCCTGCACTGTACAAACTACCCTAAGGTCACTCTCAAATAAAAATCGCCCGCTTTCACTCCACTTCCATCAACCTATTTGTTGACCTCTAAACGACATGGCTTCACCTCCTTCGCCCATAACACGCGTCTCACCGCCATGGAATCTAAAAGGGACAATCTACTCCTCCATGATGTACATCTCCACCTCTGACGCGCAACGCCTTTCAAGTGCAAAGGCCTTCCTCTATTCCCGCCTTGAAGCCTCCTCCCCATTCTTTAACAACAAACTTGGCGGCGGACTAGGAATGGTGCAAGCCCTCAGGTACACTGAGACGCCCGTCGTTCCGTACGATGAAATCGTAGTTTTGCCGGGAAATCTGAAGCATGAGATTGAGATTGAGGGGGAAAGATGGGAAGAAGAAGGTGGAGAAGAGGAAGAACCTGAGGGTTACGAGAACGTATGTTAGTCAGGAGAGGACTTGCTTCAATAGACGGAAGAGTAAGATCAGCATCCTTCCCCGTCCTCATTTCCCTCCCTTTCATTCAACATCAAGATGCGATTATGAATTTACATTGGAATATCCCCAAGCACCTCGCAAACTTCACCTTCACCGACCATCCCGACGGCTCTGTCTCTATTTCAGTGTACCCCTTGCAGCCAAACAGCCAAGGCGTTGAATCCATACCGAGTAAAACTCCTTTCTTCTCAGCGACGTACAAGCCAATGTCTCACTCTCCGAATTTTTATTCGAGTACTAATTGGGCGAAGTACGTGGGTTTGGGTCTTAAGCTTGTGGCGCCGCCGCTGCCGGAGGGGAAAGGGCAGTTTGGGAAAAGGTAGTGGGGATGGAGGAGTGGTGTGAGGTTATGCCGCTTGAGAGGGGTAGGAAGACGACGTTAGGGGGTTGGTAATTGAGGCAGGGGGTGGGAGGAGACAGGGGAAGGAAAGGGGAGGGAAATGAGAATTTGTGGCCTAGGATGGGCTGGTAGCGATTGGGGTTGAAGATTGAGGACGCGCAGATTGTGTTTGGAGAGGGGAAGTGGGTTAGACCTAGCTAGTGGCACAATAGATGGAGTTGGGTTTTTTTAGTGAAAGATTCGTCACTGCCCAATTGTTTAGAATCGATGTCTAAGCAGTGCTTGAAATGTGTATTACGTTGGGCCAACAAAGGATGCGTCAGCCCACGTGAGAGAGCAGAAAATTCCTATGAACAGCGGAATATGACCTGAGAAACACAGCTCAAGATAGGTTTTGATATGAAAGTGGAGACAGGCGAGAAGACGTTATGTGAGCATGCAAAGATGTTGTCTATTGGCAAGGTGTCAAGAAAGGTGAAAGATTTGGTGCTGGAAGACAAGCTCGGCTACACGACACGTACTTGTCGTCAGGAGCTGTTTCTATCGAAAATCGTGTGATTCTTACTTTTCCAACACTGAAACCCACGCCCCCGTCGTGGGTCTCCATTCTTCCTGCCTGGCTATTTCCACTTTTAAAGAATCATAGATATTAGGGGCTGTGTAGATCCAATCCAGCCTTGGCACCATGCCACTGAAGCAGACAAAGAAGCATGCTGTCAAAGCACCTCGTCTTCGCTATATTCAACAGTTGAAACACCCTCTTCTTGTTCGCTATCCGTGATGTATTGATCAAGTTTCTTTCCAATGCTCCAAGCTGTGATAAGACCGTATCTCTGACTAGGACGGTATTTTCGCTTCAAATGCTTGATCCGCTCTCGCGAAACGCTGTGGGTCATCCTCGCAGCGGCTTGCTGACGCCAATTTGATTCCGTTTCATCCCTTTCTCTCTCATCCTCGCTAAAATCATACTCCTCAGTGATTTCATCGTCTTGGTACTCTTCTAGAGCTTCTATTTCGTAATCAATATCTTCCCCTGTCTTTCGAACGACTGCTTCGACCTTCGGGACTCTCCAGTGCGGCAGTTCTTGCTTGGCGGTCTCGAAAGCCTTGGTCGTAGCATTGATGATCCAGTCTGCTCGCTTTCCGGCCCAGGATCCTCTCTGAGGCTTAACAAACTTCGGGTTGCGAGGCACAATTCCCTCCTCGTTCTCAAGTTCCCGGTCCTTAATCACATTGAATGGATAAAACGCAATCCATAGTCTTTCGAGCTTGGGAAACTCGGCCCATATTTTGATAGGAGTAGCCGCGAAAATATTGAAATCGACAATAATATAGCGAATATTCTGGAGTCCTTCCAAATCTTTCTGTACCTCTGGCAAGAGGGGGCGAGTGGTGTTTCCTTTGATCAACAAGTCAATCAAGATTTTGAAATCATCCCATTTGTCTCCGCCCAGATAGAAATTATCGTAAAGAGTGTTGACGTATGGGGC
>Ga0302325_10025948_pt1 | contig 12173 bp, 3 predicted proteins | sample Palsa_T0_2_FD_201948 | JGI IMG/M metagenome (GOLD analysis project Ga0302325, IMG submission 201948) | Peat permafrost microbial communities from Stordalen Mire near Abisko, Sweden - Palsa_T0_2 | ecosystem: Environmental > Terrestrial > Soil > Palsa > Peat permafrost | place: Sweden: Abisko...
CTCCGGTCAGCACTATGCTTACCCGAACACAAGGGCTGTTGTCTGGGAGCCCAGGATGGGCATCGCGTGGCGGCCATTCAATAACGATAAAACCGTTATCCGTACTGGCGCGGGTATCTTCGGCGACAACCTGCCGGGCGGTTTGGCGGAAAATGCAGCGTTCAATCCCCCCGGAACCTTGACGGCGATTGTCCCCGCGCCGGTATTAGCTCCGGGCGTGCCCAACAGTCCTTTTACAGCCGCTGCCTCAGAAAATCAGGCCTTGCTCACGGGCTTTAAATCTGGAGGGACTTATAACTCGCTCTCTGCGGCGGTTCCCGGATTCTCTGCTCCGGCCTTCTACAACTTCCCGAACACCTTGCTGCAGCCCACTTACTACAAGTGGAATTTCGAAATTCAGCAGTCCTTTGGGGCAAGAACGGTACTCACCGTCAATTACTCGGGGATGCATGGGATTCACCTCCCGCTCGCGGATTTCGGCATCAACGGTTATTGCCCGCCCACTGTCGCGAATAGCCCCTGTCCGAATGGCTTCGCCGGTTTGCCGTCGTCGGCTCCGAACCAAGCGCTGGGCACCGTATACCAGTACACGGAAGCGGGTATTAGTAATTACAATGGCCTCACCGTTAGTTTTCAAAGGCGTCTCTCCGGGGGCCTCACGTTCAACCTCAACTACACCTGGAGCCACGCGCTCGACGATGTTTCTAACGGTGGTGTCGCCAACGAATACTATGCCGCTAACGCTACGAATCTCAGCATCACGAACCCACGCATCCCCTATGACCTTGCAGCCAACTACGGAAGTGCGGATTACGATGTCCGCCACTACCTAAGTGCGAACTTCGTTCTGTCGGATATGTTCCGCCATGCCGGGTTCAAGTGGGGCCCGAACTCGGTTTTTGGCGGTTGGACTCTTTCGAGCAACTGGTTCCTCCGCAGCGGATTGCCCTACAGCGTGGTGGACGGCAGCGCGGGCGGTGCACTTGGACAATACAATTACAACGGGACAATCTTCGCCTCACCGCTCGGGTATATTCCGGGAAGCTGCACCAACGGAGTGAATACGCCTTGCATGACGGCCTCGCAGTTTGCTCCAAGCTTCGCCGCCACAGGCGTTCTCAATGGTTTCGGCACCATGGGACGCAACGCGCTGTATGGTCCGCATTTCTTCAACGTAGACATGTCTATCATGAAGGGCTTCCGTATCAAGGAACGCCTCACCTTCTCGTTCGGCGCTCAATTCTACAACCTGTTCAACCACCCGAATTTCGACAATCCAGTGGACGACATCTCCAATCCGTCGTTCGGCTCGGTGGTTAATACCGTATCGCCTCCCACCAGCCTTCTGGGCTCGTTCCTGGGCGCGGGCGGCTCGCCGCGCTTCATCGAGGTTAAGGGTGTCATTCGATTCTAGCGGCCGTTGCTGAGGAAACGGCGCTAACTGCACGGCTCCTCTCCTTCGCATTGTATTTGTTTCGCTTGTTCCACTAGCACCGCGCGATAGTGGTGCTCACTACGGTTTCCCGTAGATTCCACCCCGGGATCTACCGGAAACCGTATTTTGCATTTGGGTGTCCCCGCCCTAAACCTTTGGCAAATAATTAGCGAGTTTGTTATCCTGCCATGAGTATGTTTGGTACCGGGAGTGCTACCCGGTACGGTCAATCGGGAAGCCCAAAGCGATTTGTTTGGGCTTTTTGTTCTTCTTGGCTCAACTGGGACTTGGCGCTAGACGCGCGGAGGCCATCAACAATGCAAGCAAGGAGCTTGAAATGACCAACATTCTGACTCGATTCCTAAGGGGCGCGGCTATCTCGATGATAGACTCCGCTAACAGGACCACTGGGGCGTTGATGGGCGCGGGGGGATCGGCTATGTCTGGTCTGGCGTCCATCGTTTCCCTGATTCTCTGTGCGAGTTTTTCTGTCCATGTCGTCGTCGGTCAGTCGACGACCACGGGCGGAATCGCGGGCGTTGTCCAAGATCCGTCTTCGGCCGTGGTCGCGGGCGCAACGGTGACATTGCACAGCCTGGACAACGGCAGCACGCAGACCGTAACAACCAGCGATACCGGCGCCTATCAGTTCCCGCTGCTGAGGCCCGGCAATTACACCGTTCAAGCAACCTTCACTGGACTGAGATCGGATGTAACCAGAGTCAATGTGCTGGTGGGCACGGCAGAGAACATTACTATCGTGGCGAAGGTTCAAACGCAGTCACAGGAGGTGGAGGTTACAGCAGCCGCAGGCGGCGTGAACTCTGAAAGCGCAGACCTGACGGACACGTTTTCTACCAACCAGATTCGCGAGCTTCCCATGCCAGGTGGGGATCTGACCACCGTTGCGTTCACTGTCCCCGGTATTAACCTGAGCACCGGCGGAGGCTACGGGAACTTCACCTCCCATGGCTTGCCGGGCACCTCAAACCTGTTCACAATGAATGGGAACGACTACAACGATCCTTACTTGAACCTGAACAATTCCGGCGCCAGCAACCTTTTGCTGGGTCAGACCGAAGTGGCTGAAGCCACAGTAACGCAGAACGGTTACAGCGTGCAGTACGGCCGGCAGGCGGGCGCCCAGGTGAACTTTGTCACCAAGGGCGGAACAAATCAGATCCACGCCGATCTGTTGTTCAACTTCAATAATCATCTGATGAACGCGAACGACTTTTTCGCGAATTCAACAGGCACCCCCAGGCCGTATGACGTGTCCAGGCAGTGGGGCGCTGACATCGGCGGCGCGGTGATCAAGAATAAACTCTTCTTTTATTCGGACGCGGAAGGAATCTATTACGCGCTCCCTAACATCGGGACCGTGGTCATACCGTCCATGCCGTTGCAGCAGTACATTCTCGGGACAATAAATCCCGCTTCTGTTCCTATCTACCAACAGGCTTTCTCCGTGTACAATCTCGGTTTTGCGAGAGGGGCCCAGAACATCACGACGGGGTCCGGACCGCTTCAGGACTCCACTGGAAACCTGGGTTGCGGCGGCACGCCGTCGGATGCTAACGGCCTAACCGGGATTGCTGCACCGGGCGGCGGCACCTTCGGCGTGAATGTCCCCTGTGGCGCCGCCTACGGAGCCAGCGGCCTGAACACGAATAAAGAATGGCTGGAGACGCATCGCGTGGATTGGAACATCAATGACAAGCAGAAGATCTATTTCCGCTTCAAAGGCGATCATGGATTCCAGCCGACTGCAACGAACCTGCTCTCGCCGACGCTGAACGTCCAGAGCAAGCAACCGCAGTATGAAGGCCAGATCAACCACACCTACATCGTCTCCCCCACGCAGGTAAACAACTTTATCATTTCCTTCCTCTGGTACAGCGCAATTTTCACACCGGCCAGTGTGAGCGCTGCCCAGAGCGAATTTCCGACCTACTTCGGAATCTACGGCGCCGGGGGTGCGAACACGGCCGGATTCTACTCGATGGGCCCCGAATACGGTTGGACTTATTGGCCGCAGGGGCGGTACTCCGGCCAGGGTCAACTTGAGGACGACTATTCCTGGATCCACGGCAAGCATGCGTTTAAGTTCGGCGTGAACTATCGCAGGAACAGAGTCACCGATAGCACCTACGAAGAAAACCTGATCGGTTCGTACAACTTTTACAACTTGGGAGATTTCGCGGCCGGAGCCACCAACCCGAACACCGGCAGCAATTACAGCCAAAACTTCAGCCCGCTGCAAGACGCGCACATTCGTTTCTATAACCTCGGCATCTATGCTCAGGACGAATGGTCCGTAAAATCGAATCTGAAGATCACCGTTGGTCTCCGCATGGACCGCACGGCCAACCCCACTTGCCTGGACAATTGCTTCTCCAAGTTTACGTCGCCTTTCACCAGCAGTTCGTTCCAGAAGGGTGCGGACATCCCCTACGATCAGTCCATCCAGACCGGCCTTTCCCACGCATACTACAGCGTGGATCCTATTGTTCCGAATCCTCGTCTAGGTATCGTTTGGAGCCCTGGAAGCAAGGGTACCGTCATCCGAGGCGGTGTTGGGCTGTTTGCCGACCTGGCCCCGGGACAGCTGGTGTCAAGCGTTTTTACCAACGCACCGTATCCCTTTGACACCGTGATTGCCGACGGCTCTTTCGTCGGTTCCGCGAGTGCGCCAGGGAGTTCGGCCTCGGAAGCTCAGGGCCAGTTCAACGCGTTCAAGACCGGCTTTTTCAACGGAGCGACGCTGGCCCAATTGAACAGCAGCATCCTAGGCGGTTTCAGTCCTATCCCCTACTTCTCCGTTCCCTCGAAGTTCCTTACCCCGGAAGTAACGGAGTGGAGCTTCGAAATCCAGCAGCCTTTCCTCGGAAGCAAGAATATCTTCGTGGCCACCTACAGTGGCAACCACGGCTGGAATCTGCTCACTCTGAACGGCTTTGCAAACGCCTACGTGAACACGGCCAATTTCCCCAACGGTTTTGGCAGCCTTCCGACGGCTCCGCCGGATCCCAGGTTCGCCCATGTGACTCAAATGACCAACGGCGGCATTTCGAATTATGACGGCGTGTCGGTGCAATACCGCAGGGCTTTTGGCTTCGGATTCCAGGGCCAAATAGGTTTCACCTGGAGTCATGCCCTGGACGACGTATCGAACGGAGGCTCTGGCGAGAACTATTCATCTTGCTCCGGTTGCTCTTTCGAACAGCTCGCGAATCCCCTTCTGTCGCAAAATTACGGCAGTTCCGATTACGACATTCGTCACAGTGTGGTGGCCGATTTCGTGTGGGACATGCCGTTTAAGATCCATAACAGTCTTCTCAGCAACGTGCTTGGAAACTGGACGCTATCCGGCAAGTTCTTCTTCAGGTCCGGCACTCCGTTCACTATTGTTGACGGCAACCTGCCAGGTTTACTGGCGGGTACGAATATTTACGCCAACACGGGTTACCAAGGCGGCACTGCCGATATGCCTGCGACTACGGTGGCTTCCTATCTGCCGAGTACCTGCGGTTCGAGCGCGGTGAACACGCCGTGCTTTACTGCATCGCAATTTGTTCCGTCTGGATCCGAGACGGGCTTTGGCAATGTCGGCAGAAACTCGATATTTGGGCCCAACTACTCGGACATCGATATCACGCTTTTCAAGAACTTCAGGATCAAGGAACGGTTGAAATTCTCGCTCGGCGCTACCGCTTATAACATAGTTAATCACCCGAACTTCGAGAATCCTCTCGCGGACATCTCAAACCCCACCGGCTTCGGGTCGATTGCATCCACCGCCATTCCACCTACTTCCGCCTACGGCGCCTTCCAAGGATCGGCCGTCTCCGGCCGTGTTCTGGTTGTCACGGGCCGCCTTAACTTCTAGTTCAACGCCTCTTCGGAAAAGGGCGCCGAATCCTCCAGGATTCCGGCGCCTTTCTGGTACTCGCGGCTTCAGCCGCGTTCGACGAAGCTTGCCTGGTTACCAGTGTGGCAAAACGCGTCTGAAGCCGCGTATACCAATGGCGAAGACCATCCTGCGCTTCCAAAGCAGGGATTCTGAGTTAAGTCAAAACGGGCGGTGGCAATCAGGGAGGCTTCACTCCCCGCCATCGCCGTTTCTTTTGAGCCACTTCCGAGCCACCTCCAAAAGGTGGTGCTCGCTACCGTTTCTGGAAGATCCGGCGGCCGCGCTACCGAAAAACGTATTCGAAAAAGCTCTAGCGCATGGCTGAATTCTTAGTATATAATTAACGAGTTTGTTACGGCAGCGACTAACTTGCGGCAACGGGGAGTGCAAGCGAGTCGCGTGTTACGTATCGTAGTCTGCTTCGGGTTAGTTGTTGGGGAATCCAAAACGCCACGTCTGCTTTTTCGGGTCGTGATTTGACCCCGTCCCTTTGTGGCGCTCCTTAACAGGGAGTGTCCGCTGATCAGAGATTAAAGGTGTGCGCCGAACTCGCGTATCGCCAAATGAGGAGAACAAGAGATGAAATATCTAAGCAGGATTTTGATTCTGGCGCTTTTTGCACTGGCTTGTCTGCAGGCGCAGGACATCACCAAAGGATCCATTACGGGCGTCGTTCGCGATCCGAGCGGAGCGGTAGTGCCAGGCGCGCCCGTAAAGCTGACGTCGCCCTATGGAGACCACGTCACCACCACCAACAGTGCGGGCGCTTACAGCTTTTCAAGTCTGGTCGTCGGGACTGGCTACAACATAACTGTGACCCAGGCAGGATTTTCCGCGGTGACACAGAGGAATCTGGAGGTGGGAATCAATCAGAGCACCACCGCCGACATCACCCTGGAGGTTGGAACCGCGGCTCAGACTGTTGACGTCACCGCGTCGAGCACAGGCATCGACACCACCACCACCACCATCGGCGCCAACATCGACGATAATTTAATCAAGAACGTTCCTGTCGGACGAAATATTGCATCGGTGATGGCGATGGCTCCAGGCGTGGCCGACAGCGACGGGGCGGGCGAGTCGAATCCTTCCATCAATGGCGCTTCCGGTCTTGAAAACGAATACGTCATCAATGGCGCCAACGTCACAGATCCCGGTTTCGGCGGTTTTGGCACCTACAGCCGCGTATATGGCTCCCTCGGCAACGGTATCAATTTCGACTTCATTCAGGAAGTCCAAGTCCAAACGGGTGGTTTCGAAGCGCAATATGGCGAGGCTCTGGGCGGCATCGTGAATGTTGTCACCAAGAGCGGCACCAACCAGTTTCATGGCGACGTCTTCGGTTATTTCCAGCCCAAGCAGTTTGAAGCCAACCGCACCGATGCAAACCCTCTGCTAGTCAACAAGACCGACTATCTGGTCCATCAGTCATCCATCGACTACGGCGCGGACGCGGGCGGGCACCTCATCAAGGACAAGCTGTTTTGGTATGGCGGTTTCAATCCGCTGATCAACGGCACATATAAAGAAGCCGACCCCTTCTACGCGAATTACGCCTTGGGCGTAATCGATCGCAAGCTCACCACCTACGACTACACGGGCAAGCTCGACTACAATCTCGGCACCAAGCATCAATTTGAAGGCTCCGTTTTCGGCGACCCCTCGCACTCACCGATGACCTTCAACTCGCCCCTGAGCACCGTTCCCGCTCCGGCTCCTATCGACGACAGCGTTGAGAGCAAATTTAGCTATGGTACTCGTACCTGGACGGGACGCTACAACGGAACGCTGAGTCCCAATTGGGCGGTTACGGTGAACTACAGCAATTTCTACAACAGCTTCACCAACACCCCGCTCGAAAATGGGTATGAAATTACCGACAACACGGCGGTGCAGTTGGGCACTGGCGGCGCGATCACTTATGGCGGCATCGGTTTCAATGAGGCGAGCGTTTCGAAGGTAAACCAAATGGCCGTTTCCAGCTCCCATGTCTTCCGCTTGTGGGGAGGCCACAACATTACGTACGGCTACCAATTCGAAGACGACGTATATAATGACATCTACAAGTACACGGGCGCACCTTTCCAACTGCCTAACCTTCCGGAATTGGGACCCGCCGCCGGGCAGACCGTCTCTGGCGCGGCATTCACACGCCAGTACGAAGGAACTCCGGGCGCTTCACCCATCGTGTTAGTGTTTACGCGCGGCAACTACTCCCCACCCACCGTTGCCACCGATACGCGATATAACTCGGGCTATTTCCAGGATTCCTGGACGTTCGGCCGGCTCACCATCAAGCCCGGTATACGATTCGAGCAGCAAGAGCTTATCGGCGTCAATAATACTTACACCTTCGCCCACAACTGGGCTCCACGCATCGGGTTCATCCTGGATCCGTTCAACGATCGCAAGACCAAGATTTATGCCACCTGGGGCCGCTTCTTTGAAAAGGTTCCTCTGGACATCGCAGTCCGCTCATTGTCGGATGAGACCAGCATCACCGGAGCTCTCTATGCCGATCCTGGTCCTGGAGCGCAGCCGAATTTGTCGCCCAGCAACTACATCCCCGGTGGCAATATCGCATTCCAGGGCGGCGCGGCCAACCTGGAGTCGGTTGCCGGCGGAACAGGCGCGCAGTTCCAGGATGAAGTCGCGGGCGGCTACGAGCACGAATTCGCTCACAACCTGACATTCACCGGCCGATACGTCTATCGCGATCTTCGCCGGATTCTCGAGGATATGTCGGGTATCAACGTTACCCAGGCTCTGGCTGGCGTGCCGCAGATTTATGTCATCGGCAACCCATCTAAGACGTTGGACATCTTCCAAAACGTGTCCGCGTGCTCGAACCCCGGAGTTGGTAATTGCACCTCATCGGGCTACACGGCCTTTGCCAACGGAACTACGAACCCGATCGGTTCCGACGGCATCCCGGATGGCTTTCCGAATCCGTACCGCCTCTATAAATCGGGCGAGTTCATCGTCAGCAAACGCATTTCGAATCTTCAGTTCTACGGCAGCTACGTGTTGTCCAAGCTGGATGGCAACTATCAGGGCTCCTACCGCAGCGACAACGGCCAGAACGATCCCAACATCAGCTCCATGTTCGATTTCACCAACTCGGATGGACGGCTGACCGGTCAGGATGTTCCCGGCCTTCTGGAAACGGATCGCACGCACCAATTCAAGCTGTTCGCTAACTACATGTGGCGGAACTTCAGTGTGGGCGCCAGTTGGCTCCCCACCTCGGGAACGCCCATCACCGATTTGCTGGATCACCCCGCCTATCTGAACGCGGGCGAGGTACCGGTCTGCCCCAATCCGGCAGGAACCGTGCAACCGTTGTCCACCACCATTACCGCGACGTCGTTCTCCTGTCCGGGAGGGCCCCGCGGCGCACTGGGCCGCACCCCCTGGATCTTCCCCTTCAACCTGCACGGCGAGTACACCATCCATTTGGGTGAGCGGATGAGGGTGAAATTCGTGGCCGATCTGTTCAACCTGTTCGATGAGCAGAAGGTGACCCGCGTGAATCAGTTCGGTGAACAGGGCGGTAGCCCAGGCGTCGCCGATCCCGATTTCCTGAAACCGGCTCTCGGCACGTTCGCCGATCCTTATCAGATTCCGTTCCAGGCCCGTTTGGCAGCTCGCTTCGAGTTCTAACCAAACTGGCGCAATATCATTCGGGGGAGGTCTCATAGGGCAACCTGGGATCTCCCCCTTTTGTTTTTGTACGAAAATAGAAACAGTAATATGCAACGTACAGTCTTCGCCTTACTGGCCCTATTCTTCTCGCTGCACCTTACCGCCGCCACCAAAAAACCCCAGCTCCCAGCGCAGTACAAAAAGTGGCTGGAGCAGGACGTGGTGTACATCATCACCGATGAAGAGCGCAAGGCATTCCTGGGGCTCACCACCGATGACGAGCGGGAGAAGTTCATGGATGAGTTCTGGGCCATCCGTAACCCAAAGCATGGCTCGGACACCAATCCGTACAAAGAAGAGCACTACGCGCGGATGGAGTATGCCAACTCCCACTTCGGCCTGGAGTCCAGCACTCCTGGGTGGATGACCGATATGGGGCGGGCCTACATCCTCTTCGGAGCGCCCACCTCGCGCCATCCCTTCGTTGGCTACAGCCAGATTTATCCGATGGAGCTGTGGTTCTACGACAACAACACCAACTCCCCCGCTCTACCCTCCTTCTTTTATCTGTTGTTTTATATCAACAGCGACATCGGCGATTATAAGTTCTACCGCCCGTTCCTGGATGGACCCATGAAGCTGGTGCGCGGCAGCCAGTTCAACAGCAACCGGGATGTCTATAAGTTTCTCCAGCCTTTGGGCGGAGACGTGGCGCACGCCAGCATGTCCCTGGTCCCAAGCGAACCCGTCGATACAACGAACTATCAGCCGGATATGTCCAGCGACATGTTGGTCGCCAGGATTGAGAACTTCGCGAACGTTCCGTCTAACGTCAGCAAACTCCGGACGCTGCGCTCGCTGCACGAAAGGGTCAATTCCATTTTCCTGGTGAATCAAGATCGGCCCATCGAGATCAGTTCGCTGGTTCTGGCCGATCCCACAGGCAAGTATTGGCTCGACTATGGGGTTTTGATCGACGATCCGAAGCTGGGGCAGCGCGATGGCTCCCAGCTAAAGGTCAGTATCAGCTACCGGCTCACTACCCAATCCGGGGAAACGATCATGGAAAATGCCGAGGAGCGCGCCTATGCCGCCTTTGACGACGGGCCTTCCAGCTTGAAGAAATTTTCCCCCTTCCTGGTCGCCAATCGTATTCCCCTTGAACCAGGCGCCTACAAACTCATGGTGGAAATCACCAACCGGCAGGCCCAGCAAACCTACAAGGGCGAAACCGACGTGGCTGCGGGACCTGTCAGTAAGCCCGCGTTCGCGGGGCCGCTGGTTACAACGTCGGTGGACAAGGTGGCACGGCCGAATCCGTTCCAGCCGTTCGAATATTTCGGCATACAATTCCATCCGGCGGCACGTCACGAAATAAGTCATCCCGATCCATTGCGGCTGCTCTTCGAGTTGCATGAACCGCCCGGGTCGACCGCCAATTACCAGATGGAATATATCGTCACCCGTCTCTTGGACAAAGACGGCCGTCGTTCGTCAACCGAAGAGATTCCGCAGTCGGAGTTCAAAGACGACCGTTTGCTCAAGTCCAAAACCATCGCGGTGAACGATCTTGAAAACGGCGATTATCGGCTGATCGTAAACTTGCGCCAGGCGGGATCGAGCGAAGTTGTGGCATCGGCCAACACGCCGTTGCGTATTTCAGCCGACAAGAGCGACCTTCCGCTCTATTTCGTCTCCGATATTCAGGCTTTGGGGCGGCCAGGGGTAGCAGCTTACATGCGTGCGCTGGAAGCGACCTCGCAAAAGAACGACTCTGCCGCCACGGGTTATTTCCGCCAGGCTCTCGATCAAAACCCGGCCAATACCTTCGCTGGCCAGGATCTGGTACAGCTCTACTTTAGCCAGCGACAATACGCGCCAATCGCTGATCTCTATAAGCGCCTCGGAATCGATGCATTTAAAGCATCGCCCGTCACGCTGGCCCAGATCGCGCTTAGCTTCCGCCAGAGTGGCGACCCCGAGCAGGCCCGCAACGTGATTACCGCCGGCCTTGGGATCTATCCGGGCAACGCCACCCTTTCCGCGCTGCAGACTCACGCGCGGTAAGTACGCGCGCAAAACGGACCACGGCACGGGCCAGTTTCCCGATTAATTCGCCATGGGTGCCGCACCCTTTGCGCTTTTCTCGAATTCGCGCAAAACGGAGTGCAGCCCGGGCCAGTTTCCTGATCCATTCCGCTGTACGTGCCGCACCCTTTGCGCTCTTTGGTTCGGAACTCCGATTCCGCGTTTCGGGCCACAAAAAGTATTGCAAAATCCCCTATCCCGGCCCAAGTTCCTGGTATATAATTAACCAACTTGTTATCGAAAGATAACGCGCAAAAAGCCCGGTAGGGGGCTTCCCCCGTGGCGCGCGTTCGATTTGAAAACCCACGTCTGTTTTCCCCCGGGGTCCGCCCCCCGGCTCTTGCGGCCTCCCATAACCGGGGACGCTCGCTGGTCAGAAGACATCACGCGCTCGCCGAACTGGCGCGCGCTAAAGGAGGAGAAACGAAGCCATGAAATATCTCAACGGGACTGTCACGCCACGTTTTTTGAATCTGCTGAGCGCCAGTGTGATGGTGCTTACGTCCCTGTGCCTTCCGAGTTTTGCGCAAACCACTTCCGGAGATCTAACCGGGACAGTGTTCGATGCCTCCGGCGCGGTGGTACCTAACACTATGGTGACGGCCACGAATGAGGCCACAGGTGTCGCGACCAGCACCACAACCACCACCGCGGGACAGTACCGCATCAACAATCTCTTAGCTGGCAGGTACGACCTTACGTTCACCGCCTCGGGTTTCGTCAAGTCCGAACTGAAGGCGGTAGACGTGGCGTTGAACCAGTCTGTGACCGCGAACATTAACCTGGAAGTGGGCCAGTCCACACAAACGGTCGAGGTCTCCGCCGAGAGCGCGGTGATTGATACGACGACAGCCCAGCTTCAAACTACTTACACTTCGGAGCAGTTGGCGAATCTTCCCATGGCGTCGGGCGGATCTGGGGTCATAAATGTGTCATTGCTTCAGGCGGGCATTGCAACTGGTGGCGCGGTCGGACTCGGAACCGGCCCTTCGGTCGGCGGCCAGCGCCCCCGCAACAACAATTTCACCATCGAAGGAGTGGACAATAACAATAAGTCCGTCACCGGGCCGTTGGTGCAGGTTCCCAACGATG
>Ga0302325_10025949_pt1 | contig 12173 bp, 10 predicted proteins | sample Palsa_T0_2_FD_201948 | JGI IMG/M metagenome (GOLD analysis project Ga0302325, IMG submission 201948) | Peat permafrost microbial communities from Stordalen Mire near Abisko, Sweden - Palsa_T0_2 | ecosystem: Environmental > Terrestrial > Soil > Palsa > Peat permafrost | place: Sweden: Abisko...
CCCGGCTCGCAGCATCATCTGTGAAGTGATTGGACACAGCCAAACCAAGCGATGAGGCGCTCATCATAAGGCTCTCCGAACTACGGCTAGAAACTTGCGATTAGATCCAGCGAGGCCGGAGATCGCCGGAGGTCTCTCGGTAGCCACCTTCGACCCGCTATGGTCCGAATGACGGTCCAGGCCGCCATAGTTCGTATTAAACATCTTCGCGGTCCTCCCTTCCTTCCAGCCCTTGCTCCCACGGGCGCTCAGTCCTCTCCGCCCTCTCCCTCGTGACCCATTCACGGATATAGGGCGGACAATTCCTGAGTTCCGTTCCATTGGCCTCGCTGAGCGCAAGGAGTTTCACGGCTTCTCTGTCGACAAGATGAACGTTTTTGAGATCGATGACGAAGCCGCCCGATTCCTGTTCCAGTACGCCCCGAAGTATGTCGACATGTTCTCCTGTAATCCGGCCGCTTATGAACAACACCACGAGATTTTCAACGGTAACGGATCGATCGATTCTGCAGCTCATTGTGGTTCCGAACGACTCACGCCGCAGCAACCTCATTGGTTTTCCAAGTCTCCCAGGCGTCTGTCTCACGGAAGAATATTAGCGATGGCGGTTCGCCACTATGCGTAATGCGAATTCGATTATGGTGCTGAAACTTCCTGGCATTACCCGTCACATTCATGAAAAAGCGCTTATTGGCCAGAGCGGCCTGGACGCGCTGCTCTTTGAGAAACTCCGGCGTGAACCTCCGACGCGCTGCTTCTACGCGTGCGCGGGACAGTTTAGCTGTCAGTGCGGGCGCGCAGCTACTGTCACACAGCGGGGCAGTACGGAAGCCGGGTTTTGGACTGACGAGCGAACTCATCTCAGCAGTACCGATATGGCTCCTCATGAAGATTCACGCTTTCGAAAACTCCACTTTTCGGTTATCGCCCAGCGTCATTGTAGCTTTGTCCAGGATCCCGAGCAGAAGGATCCAGAGCGCGTCACTCGCCTTTTCGATTTCATCAAACAGGACGAGTGTGAGGTTCATGTTTTCCGTGTGATACTGATTGAGCGCTTCCTGGGAGAGAACAGCGAGCGTTTCCCGCCCGGTGGCGAGCCGATGAGTTTGGCGAGTTCATAACTGTGCTGAAACTCGCCGCAATCGATCCTAATGACGGCGCGTGGATTGCCTCTTCCCGCCTTATGACGAGGCGATGAAGTTTTGTCTCACGATCGCTGGCTTTCGTTCCGGTTACGGTGGCGTCTAGCAATGCTAGCCGCGTTTGGCCCTCTGAAATCCGTGAGCTGATTCGTCTTTTTATGGCCGCTAAGTCCGTCATTTCATGACTCCTGCCTCGGGACCGTTGTTGCAGCGACTGGGTCGTGCCATGTCGCGGTTCGATCCAAGTGCCTAGCAAGGCTCCTGCCATTGGCAAGTTTATGAAAATAAACGAAGACGGCGAATAGATTCTGATCTCTGTCCCGTGAATCGCGCGAATTCCGCGAAGTTCGCGAATTCCGCGAATCGGGGTTCTGGAAGATGGACCGTTAGGCGAATTTGAATCGCCGTTTATCGATTTTCAAGGCCTTGATCCGGGTCTCAAGGGTCGATGGTGGAATGCGAAGCTTAGCTGCTGCTCCGGACGGTCCGGAAACCCGGCCTCTGGTCCCAGCCAGCGCCGCCTCGATAATCTCCCGCTCGCTTCGCGGCTCAAGATTCAAAGCCGGCGACGTTTCAGCCCGAGATGCCTGCGGAGAAGTCCTTTTGGAAATCCACCACTCGTCCACTGAAAAAACATCAGCGGAGCTCAGGATGATGGACCTTTCAATTACGTTCTGCAACTCACGGATGTTGCCAGGCCAGTCGTAGGACTGCAACAGATCCAAGGTCTTCTGGTCGATCGATCGGATATTTCTGCCCGCCCGGTTGGAGTAGCGCTGCACGAAATACTCGACCAGGATCAAAATGTCGTCTTTCCGTTCTCGCAAAGGCGGCATTTCGATGGGAAACACATTCAGCCTATAGAGGAGATCCTGGCGGAATGTCCCATTCGCTACAGCGGCGTTCAAGTCGCGATTCGTGGCAGCGATAACGCGAACGTCGACGTGGACAGGCTGCCCGCCTCCTACTCGCTCGAATTCCCGTTCCTGTACCACTCTCAATAACGCCGCCTGTGTGTCGGGTAGAAGTTCGCCAACTTCGTCCAGGAAAATCGTTCCGCCATCCGCCATTTCGAAGCGGCCAAGCCGACGCTGCGTGGCTCCCGTGAAGGCTCCCTTTTCATGGCCAAACAATTCCGAGGAAACCAGCGTGGGCGGAAGCGCGGCACAATTCACACTAACGAAGGGACGACCAGATCTTTGGGATCGTTTGTGAACAGCACGGGCGATGAGTTCTTTGCCTGTGCCGGTCTCCCCGGTAATCAGAACGGTCGAGTCGGTCGGAGCGACTTTGGCAATCCGGGAAAGAACGGCCTTCAGCGGCCTCGATGTGCCGACAATTTCCTCGAACATCGAAGCCTTGTCGATCTCCTCGCGAAGGGCAACGTTCTCCTGCTGAAGTTTCTCTTCAGCTCTCTTCCGCTCATCAATATCCGTAGACGCAAGATACCAACGCTTGAGCCGTCCCTTTTCATCGTGCAGCGCATTGAAGCGAACCACAAACCAGCGATAATTCCCACCTGCGCCCCGCACCCGCAACTCCGACTCGTAAGCGACGCCACTGGAGCGATTACTATCGGAATAAGCGCGCGCCGCTTTTTCCTGGTCATCAGGATGAATGAACCACCCGGGACGAAAAATATTTCCGGGCAGCTGCCGCCATTCATCCAGACTCATGCCAAGGTACTCAAGCGTGCTGCGATTTGCATAGAGACGCTCCCGGTTGGGTCCGTATACAGTGACCTGTTGAGGCGAGAGGTCCAGCATCTGCCGGAACTCCATTTCCTGCTCACGGATCTTTTCCTCGGCGCGCTTTTGTTCGCTCAAGTCGAGGACGAACACGACGCCCTCGTTCGCACTTTCAAACAGCGCGCCTCCAATCAGGACCGGCACCCGGCTGCCGTCTTTCCGGATGAACTCCTTCTCGTGTGGCTGAAAAACCCCGGTTGCCAGTGCCTCTGCCAGGGCGCGTTCGTCGCGCTCGCGCAATTCGGCCGGGGTCAGATCCGTCCAGCGCAATCGACCCGAGACGAGATCGTGACGGCCGTATTGCAGCATTTGTAGAAATGGCTGGTTGGCCTCGACGATCTGACCCTCGACGTTCGCAATGAAGATTCCCAGAATGCCGGCTTCGACCAGGCGCCGGATCTTATCTTCGGTGGTCTTGCGTTCGGTGATGTCGGTCACCGCCCCGATGAACTCGCGGTCGCCGGAAGCATTCTGTACCGCGTGACCGATCGTGATTACGTGCTTGACTCGCCCGTCAGGCAGCAGCAAGCGATACTCATGTTCGAAGTCAGTGCCGGTATGGGACGCGCGATCGATGACCTGTTGTACGAGGGCCCTATCCTGCGGATGTGCGCGCTGCGCCACTGAATCTATTGTCGGCTTTACGGTGCTGTCGTACTCGAAGATGCGATAGGTTTCGTCTGACCATACCAGCTCTCCGACATCAGGTCTCCACCCGAAACTGCCTGTGTGGCTGAGTCTTTGGGCTTCTGCCAGATAGGCCTCGCGCCGTCGGAGTTCCTGGGTCACGAGCTCGTGCTCCGTGACGTCTATGGCGCTGCCAATGTACTTTTTCAGGCTGTCGTTTTGGGCAGCAGGAACCCCGACACAGCGAATGTACCGGACCTCACCATTGGGTCGCACAATTCGCTTGGTGGCATCGAAGGGTGAAGCTTTCGCCGCGAGTCCCTTAACGAGGTTCGCCATGTAATCGCGATCCTGTGGGTGGACACAGTCGAGGTATTCCTGAACGGCAGGCGGTTTGTGGGCCGGATCGAGGCCGTGCATCCGAAATAATTCAGGAGACCAGTAGTCGAATCCGGCAGGATCGAAGGCCCAGCTACCCATGTGGGCAAGCCGCTGCCCCTCCCCGAGATAAAACTCGCTTCTTTGCAGCTCCAGGGTGCTTCGGCGGAGCTGTTCTTCCGCTCGTTTGCGATCCTCAATATCGATACTCGATCCGTACCACTTAACAATTTGGCCGCGCCCGTCGCGCACTGCTACTTTGTGGTGCAGCATCCAGCGGTATTCGCCGTTTGCACGCAGGACGCGAGCTTCATGCAGGAAGGGTTCGCCGCTGGCCAGAGACGCGCGCCACTTTTCCACGATTCCTTCGACATCCTCGGGATGGATGAACGCCGTCCAGTTCCAGCCCTGCAAATCCTCCAGCGACCGCCCTACGTACCTGAGCCATGTTTGATTGAAGAAATCGAGGTAGCCGTCCGGCTTACCCGTGTGAATCAGGCTGGGGGCCGAATCGACAAGGAGTTGAAGGTCCGAGGTTTGAGCCCGTCGGGCTGCGCCATCTCCATTCGAGGCCATGGTTGGTATTGTATCCCTGTCGCGCCCTGTCATGAGTCTCTTGGAACCGGTCAGGCCCCGTTCGGACGCGGCACATTGAGATGGCCATCCGCGGCTGTCGAGACCACCTTCTCCCTTCCGTTGCTTTAAGATCGGACGAGATTTACAGTTTCAGACGTACTTGAATATTGCGCCTTTCTCCTCCTTCCCCTGTTCACCATAATGAGCCAAGTGATCGTTTGCGTCAAAAACTTCGCCGCCTTTTTTACCATCGCAGTCTCTGGCGCTCCGCCCGCGGTTTGCGGGCGAGTTCGATGAGTGTGCATCGAGGGGCGACGCAGGCATTGCTGTGCTTGCTTCTTCCGTTGCTTGTCAATGCCGAACAACTGCCCATACGGATCTATCGTGCCGCGACCTTTACGTCGAACTCTCGGTCAGCATTGTTATGTCGCCTGTCTATTTCCTGCATATAAAACTGGGCCTCTAGCTAGCCGTCTAATGTAAGTCAGATTTTAATAGAGGTAGCAAGATTTCTGCCAGGTTTCAGGAGGCCTTGGATTGTGGAAATGCTTGGTAGATCAGCTCGTCCAGTTGCGCGTCGACGCGATTGAGAGGCGTCCGTAGTGGGAACGGCAATACGGCGTCGTTGCTGGGGTGAACATCGCGACGGCGGGGCGGAACACAGGGCGGAACACCCGCGCCTCCAGCCGGGTGAACAGGCGCGCCATCTTCCAGCCATGCGGCGTTAAGAAGTAACGGTGCGTTTTTGGCGGCCGGAATATGAGCCCCTTCAGCCGCAAACGCCGCAGATCGTAGCTCATCTGGCTGGCTGTGAAACAGAGGCAGCGCCATGAATAGCGCCATGACTCGGGGTTTGCCGAACTGCAAAGCCGGCGCCTTCTCACCGTCTGCGGTGACGGTCGGTTGCACCACGCGTTGGATGCTGTCGCCGCTCAAGCCACTGTTGTGGCTGACGCATTCGACTTCCAGCAAGCGCCGATTGATTTCCCGGCCGATCTTCTGTAAGTAGGGCAGATGGGACAAGCCTTTGTTTACCCCAAAGTCGTTGGGGTTGCGGAACGTTCCCTCCGTTCGGCATCCGCGGCCTTCTTTGAAATATTGCTTTAGGTCGAGATTCTTATAGTCGATGTGTAAGCTGGGACGCACTCCATCCTAAATCACCCGAGTGCGGAAGTGCCCCGGGGTCTCGGTCACCACCCGGTCAAAGATCAACTGGACACGGTCGGGCCGTCCCAGATCCAGATTGTCCCGAATGATCTCTTCGAAGAACTCGCGCCCGCGCAAGGGCCGGTCGAAGATTTGCGTCAGGCTCACTTCCATCTGCCAGAGGGAGAGACTCCAGTCGTAACCGGCAGCACGATCTTCCGGCCGCCACGGCAGCGAATGCGCCGCAGCCACTTCCGGAACAGCGCCTCAATGTGCTCCGGCCCCAACGCATCACAGACCTCCTGCAACTGGTTCGGCTCAGCGCAGGACAAAAAGCCATTGTCCAGAGCCTCGTAGTCGATTTCCTTCTTCTCCAACTGCCGTTTGGCCCATTCATGCCCGTTTAAGCACAACTCGGTTCCCCACGGCACGTAGCTGCACACTTTGATGACAGAGGACCAAAGTCGGCATCATTAATATAGAAATAGTAATGGTTCACATAGGCGGTTTTGTCGCGTGTGAACTGGAACTGCCCATTGATCTTCTTGCCCTGAAAGGCCTGCGCTTTCTCCTGCGCCACACCCCATGAATACGATGTCGTCGTAGACGCCACGCTTTTTCCGAATCTGGTTGGCGACCCCAGCCTTGCGTTCTTTGTGGTCGAACTGATACACGGGGATCTGTTGCCGTTCTGCCATGTCCTTCACGGCATCCCGGAACTTCTCTGGGATGCTGCAACCTCGCGACTTCAAGGACGTCGCCGTAGTGTATGATGCTGCGAACCTGTCAGTCGGTCAAGCGGCCGCGAACACGCGTGTCTTACATCGAGGAGTCAGACACCCCGAGAGAATGCATGCGGGAGCGGGCGTCGCGAAGGTGCCCTGTAGCGGGTTCATGAGTTCCCGCAACGGCGAGGCCGAAGCGGGGCATGTTGGCGTAGACGGACTCATACTGACCGTCAGCGACCTGGTAGGTTTCGTGCCAGATGCCGACGGTGCCGTCTGAACCGATACTTTGGTTGAAGGTCTTCCATGCGGGCAGGTGCGTTGCGTTGCGGGACTGGGCATAGTCGACCAGATGGTCGAAGCTACGCCAGTACTGGGTGACCATGACTCCTCGCCAGTAGAGAGAGGAGTGTGCGGCGAGCAGGCCGAGGGACGGGTTGGCGTAAAGCTCATTCAACATGGGGCCCATGGCTTTGGCGACGGGGAGCCACTTGTTGATGGCCAAGAGGCGGTTGATGCGAAAGCCGATCAGAAAGACGACAAAGGGTCCTTTAAGAGAGGTGGTGTAGCGGCCTGGGTACGGAGCACTGTGACCCGTCAGCGCTTCCGCTTTTGCGCTATCAATACCGCCGACATCACCAAACCCCATCTTCGTTTCTGAGCTTGCCATAAAAATCCCCCTTATAGTTTCGAGTCTATCTTACTGAGGAGCGTTTTCGCCGGAGGCGCGGCCCTGGTCGCGTCGTTCGCCGCGGGCGTTGCGGTTTTGGCACGATATGATGGTCGGCGCTCGCATGAACTACGAGCGCGAACGGATAGCGCTCCCCTCACGTCGGCGTGCGCATCGCCACATTCGAATCGCGATGCGCCCGGGCGTTGCGGCGCGTTCGCCGAGAGTGGCGCAGCGTTGGGCGAAGAAGGCGGCGAGGTGCCAGAAAACGCCGTCGCGAGTTCGGGGTATTCTCGCTCGCCCAGGTGGATTCGAGCGCAAACCCGGGCGGAGTGATAAAGTAAGTGGAATGTTAGCGGTGTCTCTCCGCGTTGTTGCACGGTGCCAGCAGCCAATGAGAGGCGGTGAAGGGTAAGGATTTTATATGAAAGCGACGATGATTGTTTCGACCGTTCTGCTGGCATCGACGGCGGCTGCCGCCGGCGTGCCATCTCCAGAGGTGCAGATCGCTGGCGCGCTCCTGGCCGCGCCAGGGGAACTGCGTGAAGGCGCAGCAGTCCTGGGTTACAACCCGCAGGGCGAGCTGGTCAGGCTCCGCGAGGGTACAAACGAACTCATCTGCCTCGCGAACGACCCAAGCAAGACTTCGTTCAGTGTCGCCTGTTACCACCGGGACCTCGAGCCGTACATGGCGCGCGGCCGTGAACTCACTGCTCAGAAAGTCACTGGGCAGAAGCGCAACGATATGCGCTGGAAGGAGGTTGCGGAAGGAAAACTCTCGCTGCCGCGCGAGCCGCGAACGCTGTACGTACTCACCGGTACCGGCTTCGACGTCAGCAGTGGGAAAGTGACGGACGCCTACCTGCGATGGGTCATCTATGTGCCTTTTGCCACACCGGAGTCAACAGGACTGTCGACCAAAGCAAGCGACAATGCACCGTGGCTGATGTACCCAGGAACTGCGGGTGCCCACATCATGATCAACCCACCGAAGAAGTAGATCGCGCGGTCCGCCAGTCGCTCCTGACACAAATGCCGCATCGAAACCGGGTCGCGAGACGCGCGCTCTGATGGTCAACGCTCGCCCGAACAGCGAGATGGTGGGCGTAGTGGTCGCCCAGCGCGTCAAGGTTCCGCGGTTCGATCCGGTTAACGAGGCGCGAGTTCGAACGGATGAGCTTCGTCGCACTCATCGCCACCTTCTGTTGCGATGCGCCAACGCGTTGCGGCGTTCGGTGATGAGCGGCGCATCGTTGCGGGATGAAGGCGACGCACAAAACACAATTTACCGCCATAGCCGAACGCTGGCGGTCAAAGCGTGCGTGACTCACGAACGTACGAGGCTAAAGTGCGCTACGAGGTCTCTTGAAGATATACCGGAAAGCTTGCATGGATACGACTTCCGCGACTTCATCTGTATTGCGCGCCTGGGTGGTAGCGAGCGGGTCAATAACCTCTACTGGAAGATGATCGGTGACTGCAATTACCGTCACAAGCTCCCATCCCTCACGCCCGGACTCGTCCAAAAGAACAACGAGCTCCGCAGGGTCCAGATGACTTGCAAATACTTTGTATTCCCACTCTTGCATAGTACCAGCATGGCATAGGTAACCCGGCTTGGTCAGATCCGTGCACTGCTGAGCCGAACAGGAAACGCTCTCGCGAAACAGCATTGGTTGATGGGATGCACAGATGGAGGGTTGGCGTTTACCAGAACGCCGCCGCGACGACGATGGGCGGGCCAGCGTCCTCCTGGATCACTTCCGTGCGGATGACGATCTGCATGTTGCGGGCCTGCCAGCCGGCGGGCGCTCGCTGCGCCATCGACTGCAAATTGGCGGGATCGGTCAGGAACTTTCCGGGGGCCACCGTGCCGTATCCGTACAGGCCGGCCAGGGTGATAGTAATGCGCCCTGTCCGCGGATTCTCTACGCGCGAAATCACCGCGAAGTCTTCCTTTAACAGCAGCCGGCCCTGGCCGTGTGTCCGGTTCATATCGATCTGCCAGTCGCGCTCCCGAATCGGCCCGTATCCCGGCCGGGCGGCGTGCGAGATCGGCACTGGAAAGTAGAAGACCGGCTGTGGCTCGGATGTGAGGCGACGCCGTGGTTCTGTCGCGCGTAAAATCGTTACTTCCACTGCAACAACTGGTGTACCTGTTCGCCCAGAGCGAACGCGATCTTGTCTTGCGCCACCGAGATGCGGAACGCGCCCGGCGACAGGCCCTTTGGCGTCATCCGGCCGTGGAAATGCTGCAACCCGGTCACCGGACCCGCGGGTCGCTTGTTCACTGGATCCACGGCGCGGTTGAAGATGCACTCGAACCCGTCATGCACCTGCGTGAAGTAAATGCGTCCGTCGCCCGGAGACCAGCGAGGGTAATCGCCTTCTCCCAGGTCTACCCATTCCGTGAGCGGAACATCCTGCAGTCCGCGAAACGGCGCGGCCCACATGTGCGGCGGCCGGACGCCCTCCTCGGAGGTGAAGACCGCCCAGCGCCCGTCGTGCGAGAAGCTGGAGAGGTACAAGTTCGCGCTGGGATGCGAGTAGATCGGCTTATGCTCGGAGGTTCTCGTATCCCAGGCCACAATCGTGCGGTGTCCCTCTATGCTTGTCCTGAGCGCCCATTGGCCGCCACGCGAGAGATCCCAGACTACTCCGCCGCCTTGCATCGATCCCCAAGAGTCGCCCGTTTTCAGATTCAGAACTCTTAAGATCTGAGCAGCCGTGCCGGCACGCCGGGCGCTCGTTTGCAGGACAAAGAGACCGTCGGAACTGAGGGTCTGCACCCCCGGGAATTCTCGGCCCTTTCCGGTCCGGTAATTCCGCAGGAGGCTCGCCGCACCAGCCGCCTCAAGGAGGAGCATCGCGCCATCCGGGGTGAATTGCGGGCGACATTGTCCGTGCGTCAGTTCCCTCAGGGAGGCGAGCGGTCCGCGTACGGCTCCGCTCTCCGCGTCAATCGGCAGCGCCCAAGCGCTCGACTGGTTGTCTACTCCGTCGGCCAGGATCATGTCCGCGGCGGATGCGGCGCAACCGGAAATCAGCAACCCTGTATGGGCCAGCGCACGGGAGTACCGGCTGGCGCGGAGGCTCGGCTCAAGCAGGAATTCGCCCAGCGCCGCGGCCTTTTCCTTACCGTCCGTGTTGGAGTAAAAGAACCGCTCTCCCGCCACTGCGCAGGCGCGTGCGTACAAATCTACAGCTTCACTGAAGTCGGGTATCAGCGCGGCGGGTCCGCCATCCAGCGGGGCGCTCCACAGTCGAGCCGTCCCCCCTTCGTCGAGCGACAGGAAGAGCACGTTCCGGCTGTCGGCACTCCAGGCGAGTCCCTGGAACGATGATGCGTTCCTGGCCAGCCGCACGGGCTCGCCTCCCTGTGCCGGCACGATGTATAGCATGCGCGTATTGAAAGCCTGAACGTCCCCGCCACTCTCGTTAGCGTTCAGGTAAGCGACCCATTTCCCGTCGGGCGAAAAGCGCGGACTCCGGCCGCCCCCCATCAGCAGTCGCGCCGCGCCGCCGGACGCCGGCTGCAGATAGATCCCGGCAGGCGCCCGCATGGAATGAAAGGCAAGCCATCGGCCATCGGGAGACAGCGCAGGTTCGTCGTTCGCGGCGTCGCCCGGGGCCACGCGTTTGGCCGCACCGTTGGGCAAAGGTTTGACCCAGATGTCCGGATGCGTCCCGTCTTTTCCGGGCGAGGCGAACGCCAGCCACTTGCCGTCGCTGGAGAGCGCCGGCTGCATGGCGTTCGGAACCCCGGCATCAAAGGGAATGAGCTGGTGAGACGGAACGGGCCGCACACGCCACCCCAAAATACCAGCTGCGGCAACGGCCAGCACCACCGCCATTTCGATCCAAAACTTCTTGCGCGGTTTTCGCGCCCGAACCCGCTGTCCTTCCAGATAGCGCGCCAGGTCCGCATCCATCTCCGTAGCGGACTGATAGCGGCCGGCGGCATCCTTGCTCAGCGCTTTCGAGAGAATCGCGTCGAGCGGCGCGTGCAACCGGGATGGCTCCGGTTGCTCGTAGCCGATGACTTTGGCCGTGCCGGCAGGCGATGGGTCGGTGATCTGGTAGGGCAAGCGGCCGGTCAGCAGACGATAGAGCAGTACGCCAGCCGAGTAGAGATCGGAAGCTACGCCAACGGGATCGCCGCGCACCTGCTCCGGGCTGGCGTATTCCGGCGTGAAGGCGAAGACGCCCGTCATGGTGAGCGCCGTTTCGACAGTGACGTCCACCAGGCGCGCGGTCCCGAAATCCAGCAGCTTCACGTTGCCCGATTCGTCCACCAGGATGTTGGAGGGTTTTACGTCTCGATGGATCACGTGGCGGCCATGTATGTAGGTCAGCGCATCCAGAACCTGGCGCATCAGGGCCATGCGGCCGCGAGTATCGAGTTGATGGGCCTCGCAGAAATGGTCGATGGTCAGGCCGCCCACGAATTCCATCACGAGGTAGGGCAGACCGGTTTCTGTGACGCCGCCATCGATCAGGTGCGCGACTTTGGGGTGATCGAGGCTGGCCAGGAACTGGCGCTCGCGGCGGAAGCGCTCTTCGATCTCGTGGGAGGCCAGGGCCATCGGCACCATCTTGACGGCCGCCGACATCTGAAAGGCGCCGTCGGCGCGTTCGGCCAGATAGACGGTGCCCATGCCGCCGCGCCCCAGCAGCTTCACGGCCTGCCATGCGCCGAACCGCGGCAACGGGCGCGCGGGGGCGGGAGCCGCGGCGCGGATGTGCTCGCAATGTTCGAGCAGCAGAGCGACTCGAGTGCCGAGGTTCTCGTCGGCGCCGCACTGTTCGGCGAGCAGCGCATCGCGCTCGGCGCCCGGCGGCAGTTCCACGGCTGCGTAAAAGATTTGCTCGACTTCGTGAAATCGTTCTCGTTCAGCCGGATTCATCGCATATCCCAACCACACCAAGTGTTCGCTCAGGCCAGGCGGTCGCGCAGCCAAGCCAGGGAAAAAAGCAGGCTGCGTGCCACTGTCCGGCTGGAAAGCTCCAGGATATCGGCCGTTTCATCCACGGTGCAGCCCAGAAAGTAATGCAGCTCGACCATTCGGGTCTTGATGGGATCGAATTCGGCCAGATCGTTGAGCGCTTGCGAAAGATCCAGCGACTCGTCGCTCTCGCCGCCCAGCCAGGCCAGTTCGGC
>Ga0302325_10025950_pt1 | contig 12173 bp, 10 predicted proteins | sample Palsa_T0_2_FD_201948 | JGI IMG/M metagenome (GOLD analysis project Ga0302325, IMG submission 201948) | Peat permafrost microbial communities from Stordalen Mire near Abisko, Sweden - Palsa_T0_2 | ecosystem: Environmental > Terrestrial > Soil > Palsa > Peat permafrost | place: Sweden: Abisko...
CACGACGGAGTTCTCGGGCTCTGGCGAAGGAGCAAAGTGAAACACCCATGGATGATCTCCGAACCCTTCCATACGTACTCTGCTAGAGTTAACTGAAGTCTCAGGTGCGGGCTTTTCGCACTAGGGGTTGACTTGAACTCCATAATAACGTACCAGAGTGGAACAACTGTGTTGGTGATATAGTTGGTGAGGAATCACTTTCAAGACATGTTAGCTGATTATTTGTGTTCAAGGCAAAGTGCTCGCATCTCCTTGTGCAGTAGCTTGGTCGGAGTCAGGAAACCTTTGCGGTCCTGTGACCTCGCAATAATTATTAGTGATCAATGAGTTTGGGTCAGAAATATATATATATATTTGGCTTTTTAATGGTTCTCAACTAGCACTTCTCGCTTTCTGGTCCTGCACCAGTGCTTCTCAGAAGAAGCTGATTGGTGAGCATTACCTTGTCTCGACTTTAATTTAGCATCATTCAAGCATGTTATACTATATCGGTTTCTCAAATAACTCGTTTTATTTAAAAGAAGTCGGAAGATTTATCATTATGTCGAAGCACTTGAGATCCCCACTGTGGCCTTCCTCTAAAGTCTCAGACGACAATTAAATCCACCAAAGTCCACTTCCGTCATTAGAACTGAGCAGTCGCTGCTCTAACCTGAGCCGAGCCCTGAGCCCTAAGCACGCTAATGAGTCAGCTGGATCATGCTTAGGGGGACCTTTTTTGGCTCCCCAAAGAATCGGTTACAATTTCCCTGTCATTTATATATAGATGTTGTGCCGGTGTCCTTTCTCGCTCCCCAGTCACATTTATCAGGGGTCCTTGTTGAGTCGATTTGGGCCTCTCGCGAGCCCCTGACCCGGTGGGTTATTCAGCCAGGGTAAGCGAGTCGAAAGGGAGGCCTGGCTTAAATAGGACCTCTCAATTTTCCAAATAACTCAATTCGCATGCGAGTTTCTGAAAAGTTACAAAACCTTGGTAGTACAAATTCTGGAGTCCAGGCCCCCGGCTCCTTCTACTGTAACAATTACGCAAGACGAGGTACAGGGAGCAACATTGCGCGAAGCAAGGGGAATGGGACATCCTGGCTTCTCGTTGACAAGGTACCGTACGAGGAACGACAAGGCAGACTGCCTGCTGACGGTCGTGAGATCCATGTGTTGGCGGTGTCGTTATAAGCAAGAGTCACACCACAGTCTAGTTTCTAGCAACCCCCCTTCCCCCCCCCAAATTGGGTTGAGAGCTTAGCTGAGAAGGGGAGCGACATGCAGCATTGATGCCGCGTTAATAAGGAGTCACTAAAGTCCAGTTGCTTTAGGAGATTCATGTCTTATTGACCAATACCCCAATTGACGAGTAAGACTGAACAGATACGTTCAAGAAATTGTACGACTCGGCCCCACCCAACAATCCTACTGGCACCCCCAGCTCTCGATTGCGTTTTCTGGAGCTATATTCTGCAAATAAATCATCATCAAATCGTAATTTTAGTTTACTATAAATCACGTTTGTGTGTTGCACCTCTATCCAGTTTTCCTTCTCCCAAATTTTCTCTCCCTCCTGATCCGTTTAGTCAACTCATCCATATCCACCACTTCGCTTTCTCCTCCCTCCTTCGCTTGACTGTCGATCTCCACGCCCGGCTCCTTTCCCATCCCAGATATCCCGTGAATCTTCCTTAAGTGCCTCCTACAATTATCCTCACGAGTGAAATGCCGACCTCCATTTCCAAGATCGCCATCCATACTCCGATTACAGCCATCAAAAGTACAGTAATACTTCTCAGTATTAAAGTGGCGCTCGTTGATGTGGCGATGCAGAAGTCTTTTGGTAGCTTGCTGGAGCGGGCAATGCGGACAGTGGAAGGGCTTGGTGTGGTATTTGAGGTGATGGCTGGTTGAAAGTCAGCTTGAGAGAGGCGAGGAGATGAGGTGGGAGTTAGATTTAGAGTGAGAGTGGATGGTGCGGAAGAGATTGGCCCACGTACTTGAAAGCGGAGTTGGTGAAGAAAGTTTTGTCACACTCCTCCCAAGAACAGAGGATTGGGGACATGGAAGGAGAACAGGAAGTGATGGAGACGGAGTTGATTCGAGATTTTGGCGAGGGCTGCGATAAAAATGTAGAAGAGGCTGATGGAGATTCTTGAGACCAGAAGCTATCCCATGGAGTTGTAGGCTTGCGTACGCCGACGTCTAGCAACGGGAGAGGTGCAGTAAAATTAAGATCAGGAGTTGGATTCAGATTCTCTGCGACCTCGATAGGCAAAAGGTGTGTCACAGAAAGAGGCGAAGGCGACCCATAGTCAAAGGGAGAATAAGTTTCTTGGCAGCCTAGCGAATCTTCTACTGGTGCCATCACCTCTTGCCAGAGTCTCTCATTGGATTCAAAGTCGAAAGCTAGCGTGAAGTCGATATCTGCTAATCCGAGTCCATGCCAGGGGTCGGGACAAAGAGGGAGGAATTGGAAGTCATCGATGTCAGGTGGTAATTCGTCGCCTCCAGCACCAAAGACTGGTTCATTGAGAGGACTGAATTTGAAGCTAGGATAGATCAGTAGGTCTGTCTGGGTTGTTGGAGAAAGGCTTGATGCTGAAGGTAGCGAGAAGACAGCAGCCTGTACATCGAGACCAGCAACTACATCTCTATCTGGCTCCGCCATGGCCATCGTGAGGTGATCCGGGGAACGGGGCTGTATGATATGTAAATAGCGACAATAGTCGTCTACAAAGCCGTGGTGGCTCAATTTTTTGAACCGTTGAATCTCGGTGTCGCTGCTCCGAACAAGATTCACTCACGAACGTGCCTGGGGTGTTTGTATTTGGCAACGTTCTGTTATTGAGTGAAGTTACGGATCTGCGAGCAATACACCGGCCGTTTAGTCAATACCAGAGAAAGCCCAAATCTGTAGAATCCTCGGGCAGTTCACTACGCTGCTCAGAGGCCAGAAATGGTAACTTCAATGAGAGTCACGCTCATTGCCGTGTGCAGAAAGTTACTGCAATAGCCGCCGGAAGAGGGCGACAGCTCTTTAGCTCGTGCTTGTCGTTCTTGCTGTAAATATGTTGAAGAGGGTGAACCTAGGATATCTCTCTAGTAGTAGTTTCTGCGAGCCTCGCGCGGGCTATCAGCGGCAGGACCGGACTAGAAAGAGAAAACTTTCACGTTGTGCCTCTAAACCATTTCGTTGTGGTAGAGGAGGACGTTTGAAGGAGGAAGAGTCGATGTTGCCAGGCCTAATCGAAAACAGAGGTAAGAGGTACTCCTGCGAGGGAAACAGGAGGGAAATATATTCGTGTGCTTCTGAAGCTGTACGCGCTCCACGACGCTGGACGGGGATGTAAATCAAGCCCCGAGTGCTAGCCTGGGAATCGTTTTATGTTTTGTCGCAAGCGCAAGATCGCTAGAAAATCAATTTACATTTCGACTCGAAGGCACAGAGCATCGATTATTACAGTGGTGAAGGAGGTGAGGTCTCCCACTGTGTCTTCGGGAGCTGGGGTGTGTGAGGTCACTGAGGTCTCCCGGCAAGGCCAACGGGAGACCTCATGAGCCGGAAGCGAACTTCGAGTTAGAGCATTTCAAGGATTCGCAGTAAGCTTAATGACCCAATTGGAAGACTCACAGAACGCCCATTGCCCATGCTCGCCCAGCTGTGTCCATTCTGTGGTGCAGCTGGACTTGCAGGCGTGAAAGGATCTGCCTCGTGCACAGGGACACTAGGAATGCCGAAACCATGATCTCCATGACTCGATGACCAAAGGCTTGGGCCAATTGCGTTGGTTTATCGTAGCATCTGCTATCCCTTCTATTCCGGCTCATTAGCGTTGTCATACGCATCCAGTTGAATTTTGCAACAAGCGTGCGCAGTTGAGCTGGGAATGCTGCAGCTTATAGCTTCAATAATCGCGATTCAATCGCACATCGTTTATTACGCGTTGCTTCTGGAGTTGCGCACTTCATATGTGCAATCGTTAGTAAGTGTAGGGCCCAATGAGTGCAAGGCGCACAGGTGTTAAGTGAGGATATACTTTTCAGCTGGCAACGCGAAAAGAGGCGCAGCAATGGACATACCTCGGTATGACGACGTAATTTGCGTGCGCACGCGAGGCACGAAGAGTGGCCGATAAGGAATCCTTTATTATCATACGATCAAAAGCATCAAATCGGCCCCTCCCATAAGAAAGGGAGCCTGGTGGAAGACCACTATAAGTTTGACAGAGAGCGAGAAGGGGTATTGTTATAACATCCTCGTGGGTCAAAGAAGTGACCTAATTCGAGACAACAGTCATTCGCAACATTACTACAATATATATTCACCAGATGATACCTATAGGTCACTGAATAGGAGATGCACGTGACCCATAGGTACCTACCTACCTACCTTACCGGGAGGGGAAAGGGGGCCAAGGTACACTGTACCGATGTCACCAAGTAAGGTGATCGTCAGTGATACAGTTACGCAGGTATTAGATAATCCTAGCACCGTCATAAGACCGTCCGGGCTTTAATTGGAGCGTTAACCGACCGTCCAAACTCTATCAATTTCTAGCATCACTATATCCTTAGCAGATAACTTCAGTACAGTGTACCTCGCTCTGCCTTTTCCTATAAAGCATAGGATTTGTCATTTCATGTCACGTGCAAGTTCCTCTCGCTCGTGACAAGCTTTATCACATACTTACGTCAGTCGAAATCTAAGTCCCACTAATTTGGAGATATTAAGCACCTGACCCTGGAAGCGTTCGCATCATTACACAAAGCCGACATAATTTTTGAATATATTTAAAGTTAATTATTTTAAACGGCAGAAACGAACAGTGAGTAAATTATGATTGGTCACTAGAAGAGGGAGCGAGGGTGAGTAGCGCCTGAGTAGAGCGGCGGTAGTGACTTAACCGCGTCAGAAGGAAGGGAGGTAAAGATTCGGCTGAGACTTCCCATGGGGCAACGCTAACCTTCCGAGGAAAAAGTGGAGGCTAATTGGGGCGACACCTTAAGGCATACCGCTTTCTATTTTTACCTGAGTAGAACGAATCAAGGAAAGTGCCTGAAGTCCAGCGAGAGGAAATGAGGGAGAGCTGACAATCGCCTGTGAACTCACAACAAGATGCAACTCCGCAGATTGTTGTATATGCAATAACACGTGGGAAACGCACCAGTAAGCCAAACGTTCAACGTAATGAATGAAATTGGGCTGATCGTATTTTTAGCACGTCGCAGTTGGGCCCAAATGGAACTTCGCTGAGGGGGAGTTTTGTTCCAGAAGGTTATGGACCGAAGGTGGTCTCGGTGGTTCTCTTTACATTCTCATGAGCCATAGCCACCACCAGCGTAATAAAATATCTTAAATTTTCCTCCCCACAATACAAACTTGATCAAGCGTATGATAAACACCCTTATCAACCTCCCTCATCGCCTTCTCCTTCACCATCTCAATCCTTTCCTTGCTCCACTCACTCCCCTCAACCCCCACCAAAACCTCTAAGCACCCTATGAAACAAGCAATCATATTCCTGGTCCCCTTGTCTCTTAACTTTAACTCCGGATCCTGCAACCTATCCGTCGAAAACACATCTTCATGCACATCAACCAAGCCTATTTCCCGAAATACATCTTCTCTCCTCACGTTCTTCGGCTCCCGCATCATCATGCCTATCACGATATCATCTTTGGAGCGAAATGGCTCCATACTGTCATAAAGCTCCTGGCAAGCTGCGCGAGAAGTTCCAGGAACGGAATTGTAGAGTGCGAAATTGCATGAATCGATCCATTGCAGCCAGCCGCCCGGCTTTAACAACGTAACCAGATTCTCAATCGCGCGAGCCCATTCCGCCCGCGTGGTTGCAACGCTGACGAAACGGACTGCGACTATATCATAGGTTCCTATCTCTGAGGCTGGGAAGGGGAGGAGCATGTCTTGGATCTTGAACGACACGTTCGGCGGCAATGTTTGAGATGGAGGGAAAGCGGAAGATGAGACGTCAAAGCCGGTGAGTTGGCATGTTAGGGGTAGGCTTTTGGCAACGTCGAAGAGCCAGATCCCGGTACCAGCGCCTATGTCTGCTATTTTGGCTGTGGGTGAGATAAGTGGGATGTTGGGGTGGATAAGGAAACCGAAGGTTTTGGTTGTGATGAGATGTTGTTCATCTAGTCTGTTTGAGAGGTCAGTTTAGATATTCTGGCGATGGGTATTCAAGACATGCCTTTCTGGTATTTCTTTTCCGCGAGGAAAGGTATCTGGCTCGGAATCTTGTGACTCTGTCATGATGCCTGATATAAATCTAAAAATAATTCCGGAGGAATCCTAGTCGGAGCTAAATTGGGACCCGTGTATAGAGATGAGACAGGGAAAATATAACTGGGCTTTGAGGGAGCGAAAACGAGCCCTCCTGGTGCTAAAATTGCACTTTTAATACATGCTCAAGTTGGCTTTGCTGTGTGCTCAGGTTTCTCAAGCCGTGCTCGGGAATACTCACCCTTGGATCAGGTAAAAGCAGCCGTTGCTTATGTCCGGAGACTAAACGGAAGCAGCAAAGATAAGATTAGGATTTGGCTTTCGTGGTAATCTCAGATTCTCAGATGACATTTCTTGAGGTTCGCTTCTACTGTAACGCGGTTAGTTCTAGTTAGCGTAGCCGGTCAGCTCATGCGCTATTTACCCTCGCCTTACTCAAGTTGCTTAGTCACATTCCTGCTATCATTTTTGGTAACTAATTATAATCTACTTATTATTGTCACGAGCGATCGATCTAAGACCTAAGACCTAAAATTCATGATCTAAATAGTCTCAATTACAACTATTCAAAGCTAAGGATTATTTACAAAGGGTTCAATTCGTATAAATACTTAAATTCTGCTGCGCCTTACTATGCTAGTGCACGTGAGCATGTGACATGCTTTCATAAACCAGACCATACCTACTTTAACATATAGCACCGAAGACTTTTGGGTCATATTAAAGGAATTAGGGTGGTGAAATTCTCAATTATATATTTCAAGGTCCGACGATTAGCATAATATCGCTATTCAGAGAAATGTATAAGACTAGATCTAACTTGCAATTACGCTCTATTATATCCATGTTTCGACTAACAGTCGAGTTTACTATAGTAAGCTAGCACAGAAGCAATGTTGGAGGTGTGTCGGCGGTACGTTCCGCCGCACCACGTGAGTACCAGGAAATGGCCCACAATGCAGACCACGTGCATCTCACACCCCGGTTATAGAGGCATTGCAACTCTCTAAAAGCCGAGACTTCATTTGACCACCTCGTCAGCCATCATACAGTGGCATGCAGTTGGGATCACGGCGATGGGAGAAGAAATGGGATGCAACAGGCAATTATACGTAGTAATAAAAAGGCATTTTACCTACCATAGTATGAACAGTTGACCAGAACCGTAACACATGTAGTGGATGGGTTGATGGCGGTTACAGGTGTGGAAGATGCTAGAACGATGCGCTAGAGCCAATCACACCCCGCCTAAATTCTTTTGTGCTTGCTCTGCTTCGCCAGAACATCCTGATTCCTGACTAGATGTCGAAATACTTCCAATCGCAAGAAGCTCAAATCAGTTGGATGTTTTCGAAGCATTAGCAGATAAAATTTGTCATTCTCACTCCTCCCTTCATGCAACCTGCGCTTGGACCCTTCCTAATGACAATGCCTCCATGATTGGACGGAATGGACAGATTGTGACCGACTGCCTGCATCCGCTCAGCCTAGCGACACAGCCCCGTGACACAGCCCTGCATACTATATCAAGACGTTCTCTTCTCATTAAACTATCCTTCCCAGAGCGTCGCAGTCGAAGAATGCTTTGAGATGATAAATTAAACATAGCCTCGCTCGTGTCAACTACAAGACTTCTATCGCGCCAATCAACCTCCGAGAATGCGCCTGCTTAAGCTGGACGGCGATAGCCGCTACAGCCTAGAGCGGTTCCAAAGGGACAAGATTCCACTGCGGTATGCCATTCTCTCTCACACCTGGGGACAAGGAGACGATGACGAAGTCACGTATAAGGACATTATCGATGGCACTGGCAATAACAAGTCTGGCTTCAAGAAACTCGAATTTTGCGGCAAACAGGCAAAGCATGACGACTTGCACTACTTCTGGGTAGACACTTGTTGTATCGATAAGTCGAACCACAATGAGCTCGCCACAGCTATCAATTCCATGTTTCGATGGTATAAAAATGCAGAGCGGTGCTATGTCCATCTGTCAGACGTGTCGGTCAACGCACGAGATGGGTCTGAGCACGTGAATTGGGAGTCGTCGTTCCGCAACAGTCGATGGTTTACGCGAGGATGGACGTTACAAGAGCTGCTTGCTGCTAGAATTGTGGAATTTTATTCGCGAGACGGTGTCCGACTTGGTGATAAAAAATCACTCGAGCATAAGATCTGTGAAGTTACCGGGATTGGCGTGAACGCTCTCCGAGGACGTCCGTTGTCCGAGTTTAGCATCGAGGAACGCTTGAGTTGGGGCGAAAGGCGCGAGACAACGGAAGAAGAAGACCAGGCGTACTGTCTTTTAGGCATCTTCGATGTGCATATGCCGCTAGTCCATGCAGAAGGACGTGAAAATGCTATGAGACGACTTCTCAGAGAAGTCGAGCAGTGCAGCCAATATAAACCGCACATGCGAAGTAAGATTGATATAATACCTATACGCGCCAAATTCTTTCGGCTGATATGTGATGTAGGCAATCGATACTGGCTAGTCCCCCGACGTTCGAACACTCTGTTCACTGGTCAGAGAGAACTACGCGCGAAGTTGAAAGATCAGCTGTTACCGTCAGCAGCGCGTTTCCACGAGCAGCACGAGCCTAAAGTCTCCGTACTACATGGAATTGGAGGCGTAGGCAAAAGTGAAATATGCATCAAGTTTGCAGAAGAGCACCGAGATTGGTGGGTACAAGAGAGCTGTTGTTTGTTCAACACTAACAGAGCTTCAGGTATTGGGGAGTCTTTTGGATCGACGCAAGTAGCACTAAGAGCGCCGAACGATGTTTCTGTCAGATTGCAGAGAAATGTGGTCTTGGTAGAACAGAAGTAAATGATGTCTGCTACTGGCTCGCGAACTGCGAGAATAACTGGCTTCTCATAATTGATAACGCTGATGACCCAGACTTCGACTACAGTTGTTACTTCCCTTCTGGATCTCGAGGATCCATTATCTTGACATCACGGTCCCCGGACTATAGATGTTACGGCAACATTGGTTCGGTGGAAATCACAGGACTAGACGCTAAAGATGCAGTGCAACTATTGTTGAAATCCTCTGCAATCAGAGAGGACCTGTGGGGCATAAACATGGTAGATGCGTATAGGGTTGTTGAAACACTTGACAGACATGCGCTTGCCATCACTCAAGCAGGTGCCTTCATCAAGAGAAAGTTTTGCAGCCTGAATGAGTACCCGGAGATATTTCGACAGCACCTCTTTCCTCGCCAGGCGCAGTCAACATATCAAAATGTATATGCAACATTCGATGTGTCTGCCACGTTCCTCGCCGAGTCTGGACAGGAGAAACACCTTCGTGCATTGCAGCTCCTCAACATACTGGGATTCATGCATCTCAATCAAGTCTCCGAGTCCATCTTTACTAGGGCTGCCAAGCATATTAGTAGAGTCCTCGTAGCCAACAGGAATGGCGAGAGCTTCGCACAGCTGTATTCGTGGCATATCGAACGAGTTCCATTAACAATCCTCCCCAAGATCACAATGAGTGGACTTGACACATTTGCATTTCGTGAAGCCCGGGACACGCTGGCGTCGTTATCCCTGGTGAAAATAAGCGGTGCTGGGTATGAAATGTCTATGCACCCGCTTGTCCATGTCTGGGTGAGAGACAGGATGCAAAACAGTCCAGCGACGCTAAGGGCTGAGTGGGAGAGGGCCGCAGTCATCCTTGCTCTCTCCACGGAGGAATCTAGTTCTTACCAGAACTGCTTTCCGAGTCTCAATATACAAATAACAGCATGCCTTGAAGCCTGTCCGACGGACATTATCACTGCTCCTCCATTTAATACTGGATATGCTCACCTATTCTATCGTCTTGGATACACCCATATCTTCAATGGTTTGACATCAAAAAGTGTCACAGATGCGCTCTATGGATACATCAACAATTTTTCACTTTCTGAGAGGAATGTGATACAGTGCAAGAGGATACTAGGATCGTACCTGCTAACTAGAGGGGACAATGTGCTAGCCGCCGCGATGCTCGAGGAGGTTGTGCAATTTGAAGGCTCGACATTGTCGGACAATAACTACGACAGAATCACTGCACAGCATGAGCTAGCACGAGCATTAATAGATGTCGGCGAGACCGCACGAGCAATAATGCTGCTTGAGGAAGTGGTACAGATTCAAAACTCAACGTTGCCCGAGGACCACAATGACCGACTCGCTCCCCAACTTGAGTTAGCAAGAGCACTAACGGTGGTCGGAGAGAACGCACGAGCAGTAGCGTTACTTGAAGAAGTGGTACGGATTGAAGTATTAACGCTACCGGAGGACCACCATGACCGACTTTTTTCCCAGCATATGCTAGCACGAGCATTAATAGAGGTCGGGGAGAACGCACGAGCAGTAGCGTTGCTTGGAAAAGTGGTACGAATTGAGGCATTAACGCTGCCGGAGGACCACCGTGACCGACTTGCTTGCCAGCATGAGTTAGCAAGAGCATTAATAGAAGTTGGAGAGAACGCACGAGCAGTAGCGTTACTTGAAGAAGTGGTACGAATTAGGGCATTGACGCTGCCGGAGGACCACCATAACCGACTCGCTTCACAGTATTTGCTAGCACAAGCGGTAGCGAGCGTTACTTTTCCTGTATCAACAATAGCATCGTAGTAAAAGATTAATATTGGAGACTTACGCTGCATTTATAAGTGAATATTAATGGCGGGAAAGTCTACAAAAGGGAAAAGAAATACTAGACATAGTCACATAGATCTATTAGATCTACTGGTTAATACATATAAATACATTGGATTATATTTAAAACAAAAGCTCTATACTTGTCTAATTGCTATGTGTGGACTCGATTACATGTATTTATTATATACTTAATTTAATATCCTCCTGACAATGTGACCGAAACCTTCCTCGGAGATCAAAAATCTTAGAAGGTAAGCTTTCCGACCTACCTATTCTCTAATATTGTGACGGGCAAGACCCCATTTAGTGCTTGGCCTAGGGCCTTCGCCCCCCTAGGTTGCTTTGGAAATTTCACGTGAGGAGAGGAGCTTGGAAAGCTCCTAGGAACACGGTTTATTTTCTCTCTTTCTTCCTCTGTTTCTTGGCATCAAGACTTAGTAAGGCTTTTTAAGGATAGTGCTTGAAAATCTGCGCTTAGCTAGTTATATTATTACCCCTCAGTCCTCGAGTGTGCGATTGCCTGCGGGGGCAACAATTGCGTAGCAAGAGCACTTAGGTCTGCCAAATATACAGAACGATCCAGCATCATGGCCTGTTCCTTGGTCTGCAACGATTTACCCACCAATACTGGAATTGGTCAACGAATCGACGTATTGACTAATAAATTGGCGTTGGCTAACCAGTCGATTAATTCACCAATTAATTAATCGCTTTTTTGGACTTCCTAATCAGATAATTTTGAAGCTTTTTCTTTGAAGATTTAAGTGAAACACAAATCAAGTAGCTCTTCCCGTCCCCTCCCCCTTCCCTTTGCCCTTATTAGCCGCTTCTAGCTCCCATCTCACTACCTTCTTCCTCACCCTCCTAGCATGTGTTAGAATAGCTGGGGAAGCCTTATTAGTCTAAGTACTGCTACCTGCAAGAGCTTGACTTCTAGTCCCAAGGGCCTTATAAATGCAGTTCACACTAAGAGGAAATCTGTTAGCTACAGCTGCAGATTTAGCCTCAGCGAGCATGGAAATATAATGCAATCATTTCAAGGACAAAATCATTAAAATACAGGGCAAAGGGGAGCGGTGAAGCGTAGAAAATAAGGTTGTTGATAAGGTGGTTGGTAGAGCTACGGCTCAATCGAAAACCCGAAAAATATTATTTAAAGAAATCAACTGATTGATCAATTAAATGGTTATTGGCAAATGTCGAATGATTGGTCAATACGTTGATTTTTTAACTAATTTGGCATATTGGTGAGTAAATCGTTGCAGAGCTCATATCCTAACACTATG
>Ga0302325_10025951_pt1 | contig 12172 bp, 9 predicted proteins | sample Palsa_T0_2_FD_201948 | JGI IMG/M metagenome (GOLD analysis project Ga0302325, IMG submission 201948) | Peat permafrost microbial communities from Stordalen Mire near Abisko, Sweden - Palsa_T0_2 | ecosystem: Environmental > Terrestrial > Soil > Palsa > Peat permafrost | place: Sweden: Abisko...
GGGCGGCTTCGGCCTGCCCTTCATCATTGTGGGCAAGCCGCTCAATGGTCCAGCAACTGGAGGTGCGGGCTGGATGGCGGTTTCGCCGGGATACTTCGATGCGTTCAAGATTCCCCTGGTGCGCGGACGCGACTTTACCGACAGCGACACCGCCGGATCGCAGGGCGTGGCCCTCATCAACGAAGCCATGGCCAAGGAATTCTGGAAGAACGGCGAAAACCCCGTCGGACAGCAGATCATCATCGGCAAGGGTGTCGGGCCGGAATTCGAAGAGCCGGCGCGGCTGATCGTCGGCATCGTAGGCGACGTGCGCGACGGCGGGTTGAATCGCAATCCCGGTTCCAAGATGGTGGTGCCGTTGGCTCAGATGACCGATGGACTTACCGAGCTCAATTCCAAGGTGGCGCCGATCTCCTGGGTGGTCCGGACACGCCTCGATCCGCACCAGATGACAACGACGCTCACAGATCAGCTGCGCCAGGCAAGCGGCGGCTTTCCCGTGGCGCGGATACGGTCGATGGAAGAGGTGGTGGTGCGTTCGACCGCCCGGCAGGACTTCAACATGCTGCTGCTGACCATCTTTGGCGGCTCGGCGCTGGTGCTCGCCGCGATCGGGATCTATGGCCTGATGGCCTATTCGGTGCAGCAACGGACGCAGGAGATCGGCATCCGCATGGCCATGGGTGCGGACCGGGGACGCATCACCAAGATGGTGGTCTGGCAGGGAATGCGGCTGACGCTGGTGGGGGTGGTGGTCGGCCTGGGAGCCGCGTTTGGCCTGACTCACCTGATCGCCAGCCTGCTCTATGGCGTCAAGGACTGGGACCCGGCAGTCTTTATCAGCGTGCCGTTGATCTTGAGCGCAGTTGCCCTTTTCGCGGTTTGGCTGCCGGCGCTACGGGCCTCGAAGCTGAATCCAATGGAGGCGCTGCGAACCGAGTAAGCGAGAAGCGCTAGGTTCCGGTGCGGACGATGCTAGGCGTGGGCGGGGCTTTTCCGGTCTCCGGGGTATTTGCGGCGTCGGCCAGTTCCTCGGCCTCGATGCGGCTGCCCACGTCCGCCGCGGCTTCGGCGAGCACCCGGTGGTGCAAAGTGAAGAGCGCCAGCTCCAGCCGGTCGCTGACCCCGGTCTTATCGTAGATGGAGCGCAGATAGTTCTTGATGACCTGCTCGGTGGTCTTGAGCCGGGCGGCGATCTCGCGATTCTTGCAGCCCTGCACGATCAGGGCGACAATGCGCATCTCCTTGGGGGTGAGCCGGTCCCGGACGCGGGTACCGACCATGTCTTCGCCTGCGACGACCTCGGCCACCATCCCGTGAAGCGGCTGCCAGCTCTCGCCGGCTGCGACCTTGCGAACGCACTCCACCAGAGCGGCGCCGGTGGTGTTGCGAAAGATGACTCCGCTGAACCCCTGCTGCAAGTAAGGACCTGGAGCTTCGCTGTTTTCGGCGATCACGATGCCCCGGCTGCCCATGGTTCCGAGCAGAACCTTCAGACGCCCCAGCTCCGGCTTGAGCGCGGAAGCGAAAATGACCACCGCACCTGGAAAAGTGGTAGCGGCGTGCATCATCCGCTCCGTATCCGAACATTGCGCAATGATGCGGAAGTCGTCGTCCGAGGCAAGCACTTTGGCCATGCCGGCGCGGAAGATCGCCTGGGAATCTGCCAATATGATTTTATTCATCGTCCCTGCTGCGCCCCCCTTTAATCCAGCCGAGAGTTCTCAAGAGTAGTATGGCGCCGGTCTCGCCTCCCCCCGGTTGCGGTTCCACATCTCCTAAACAGCCCACTCCACCTACTATCGGCACATTAAGAGATTACTTTCATTCGATCTATTCTGCGACACTTGTGGTCCCATCGTATTCCCTTGGTAAGCGAAAATCATACGTTAAAGTCCCTTGGGATCGCATTTTTGGCCTCAGGGTACAGGAGTATTGCTAATTGCACTATCGAATTGGCTTTTATTTGCTATCTGCGAAAATAATCCGCCGTGCCGGGGCAAACGGAGCCGTATCGTCAAAAGCCCGCGATCTAGGCCCGACAATTAGGCCCGACAGTCTAAACTGGAAATCAGCTTCAAACTTGGAACGATCCTATGAACAGGCCTATTCTTCTTGCGATCGACGACGACATCAATGTGCTGGAAGCGGTGGTGCAGGATCTTCGCCGCCAGTATGGGGCCACGTACCGGGTGTTGCGCGCCGGCAACGGACAGGCTGCGCTCGATACCTTGAAGCAACTGAAGGTGCGCGAAGAGGCAGTCGGACTGCTTCTGAGCGACCAGCGGATGCCGGGAATGACCGGCGTCGAGTTCCTGGAAAAGGCCCGTGAGATCTATCCAGACGCCAAACGGGTGCTGCTGACCGCCTACGCGGACACGGAAGCGGCCATCCGGGCCATCAATACGGCCCGCATCCACTATTACCTGACCAAACCGTGGGATCCGCCGGAGGAAAAGCTGTATCCGGTGCTCGACGACCTGCTGCAGGATTGGAACGCCGGCTATCAGCCGAAGTTCGAAGGACTGCGGGTAATTGGGCATCGCTGGTCGCTCAAAGATCATCAACTGCGCAGCTTTCTCAGCCGCAACCACGTTCCCTACCGCTGGCTCGACGCCGCGGCCAGCGAAGATGCCCAGCAGTTGCTCAAAGAACGCTCTCTCGATCCGGAAGTGCTGCCCGTGGTGCTCTTTGCCGATGGCAGCGCCCTTGTAGACCCGGAAAAGGATGTGCTGGCGGCTCGGGTTGGACTGAGAACCCAGGCCGCGCAGGATTTCTACGACATGATCGTGGTGGGAGCAGGACCGGCTGGCCTGGCAGCAGCGGTCTACGGCGCCTCCGAGGGCCTGAAGACCCTGGTCATCGAGCCCCTCGCACCCGGCGGGCAGGCGGGCTCATCTTCGCGAATTGAGAATTATCTCGGTTTTCCGACCGGCATCACCGGCGCAGACCTGGGCAGACGCGCGCACATGCAGTGCGTCCGTTTTGGCGCGGAGTTCCTGACCCAGCGCGCCGTAGGACTGCGCGTCGACGGCCAGTATCGCTTCGTAACCCTGGCCGACGGGAACGAGGTCTCCAGCCATGTTCTGCTGCTTTCAACCGGCGTGCAGTACAAGCGTCTCGATGTTCCCGGCGCGGAGCAATTGACCGGCAAGGGCGTCTACTACGGCGCGGCGCTGGTCGAGGCCGCAGCCTGCAAGGACGAGGATGTATATGTGGTCGGCGGGGCGAACTCCGCAGGGCAGGCGGCGCTGCACTTCGCCAAATTCGCCTGCAAGGTAACCATGCTGGTCCGGGCAGGCAATTTGGAAGCCAGTATGTCGAAATACTTAATCGATGAGATCGAACGCACATCCAATATTGTGGTAGAGCCCAACACGCAGGTGTTGGCGGCCGAGGGGGCAGAGCACCTGGAACTGATTCGGACCCGCGGGCCGGAGGGCGAAACCTGCCGGAAAGCGGCGTCGCTCTTTGTTTTCATCGGAGCCGTGCCCGGTACGGAATGGCTGCCGGACTCGATTTTGCGGGACGAGAAAGGTTTCGTCCTGGCGGGTCCCGATCTGGCCAGCTCGGATTCAGCGGGGCCGGACGGCGCCGGTGCGGAGAAGAAAGCCGCGGACAGGTTCGCGTCGATCTGGAAAGAGAAGCGCGCGCCTTACCTGCTGGAGAGCAGCGTGCCGGGAATATTTGTTGCCGGAGATGTGCGGCATGGATCGGTCAAACGGGCGGCATCGGCGGTAGGAGAGGGTTCGATCGCGGTGCAGTTCGCGCACCAGTATCTGGCCAGCTTCTAGGCGGAAGTAAAACGTTTTTTGGTTGGAACGAAAGTGGGATGGAAGAAACGCATCGTATGGCCGCAGGCTACATCCATGAAGAGGGTCGGGTCTCCAAGGCGGAGGCCATGACCACGGGAGAATTCGCCGGAACAACGGCGCAAACAGCAACTATGGACATCGGGAAACAATACACGACCGAGCGGGTTTCGCTGGATGAATACGCGGAACAACTGAGCAAGGCTTTTTCCTCAGCTGGCGTCACGCCGGACCAGCTTTGCGGGCTGGGCGAAGCGGACCTGCTACGCATTCCCGCCGGCGTCGTCTTTCACGATCCCGCGGAGGGCATTCGCGCCTTCTGGGTGCTGCTCGAAGGCGAGGTGCTGGCCGACAAGGCCGAGCAGGATGGATCGAAGGTCCGGGTGTACGTTGCCAGGGCCGGCGACTCTTTTGGCGAGGTCGTATTGCTGGCCGGCAGGGCTCCTACGCTTTATCTGGAGGCTTCTCAGCCTTCCGTGGGATTGCGTTTTGACGAAGATACCTTCTGGAAGTTGATGGCCTGCTCTCCGTCGGTACGCAAGATGGTGCTGGCCAACATGGCCAAGCGATTGCAGGCCCACATGGCCGAGGCCGCGCACCGTGAAAAGCTGATCTCGCTGGGAACCCTGGCCGCCGGCCTGATGCACGAGCTGCATAATCCGGGCTCGGCAGCCAAACGCGCCGCCTCGCAGCTCAGGGACAATCTCATGCGGCTGCAGGAGATGAGCCTGCGCAACACCGGAAAAGCTAAGACTCCTCAACAAATGGAGTGCATGCATGACCTGCTGCGGCACGCCATGCGCAGTTGCCAGGCGCCAGCCCTGAGCAGCCTCGATCAGGCCGACGCCGAAGAAGCGATGTCCGAGTGGCTGCAATCGGCGGGAGTTGAAAACGCATTCACCATCGGACCGGCGCTGGTAGCCATCGGCTTTGAGCAGAACGAGCTGAATTGCGCGAAAGATGCTTTCGAGTCCCAGGCTTTGTCCGACGCGCTCAACTGGCTGGAAGCGCTAGTCTCCAGCGTTTCGCTGGTCTGCGCCATCGAGGAGAGCATCAGCCGCATCTCGGACCTGGTAATGGCGGTGAAGAAGTTCGCCTACGACGACCGCTGCACCTTGCGCGACGTCGATGTGCATGACAGCATCCAGAGCACGCTGACCATCCTGGGGCACAAGCTGCGCCAGCGGCAGATCAATGTGGTCAAGCATTTCGACGCGGCCCAACCGAATATCCATACCACGGGCGTGGCCATCAGCCAGGTCTGGACCAACCTCATCGACAACGCCATCGACGCGTCTCCCGAGGGAGGCGAAATCGACGTGCGCACCTGGAGCGAGCCTGGATTTCTGGCCATCGGCATCGTCGACCACGGCAGCGGTATTCCGGATGAAGTGAAGTCCAAGATCTTCGAGCCGTTCTTTACCACCAAACCGGTGGGCAAGGGCACCGGGCTGGGTCTGGAAATCGTCCAGCGCATTGTGACTCAGAGTTTTGGCGGCAAGGTGGATGTGGATTCAAAACCTGGAGAGACCAAGTTCGTGGTGCGTTTGCCGCAGCAGAACGTCGCAGTTTCGGCCTGACGGGGTCTGCGTTGCGCTGTCAGATATCCTTCTCCAGCACTACAAAGTGCAGGTCGTTGCGCAACGGTCTGCCGGAGCGTTCGTCTCCGTAGGGAAAGGGTTGGGTTTGGCCCTTCCATACATAACCTCTTCGTTGGTACTAAGGCATTTTCCGTATTTCAGTAGACCCCTCAAACTTCGTGCAGGGTGGATTTTTCTTGAGGAAAAATCCACTTAACGGTTGTGGCTTCGGTTTACACCAATACGGAAAATGCTATAGGCGATGAGGGGTTCGCGGAGATTCACGACTGTCATGCGGATGCGATGAGCGCCGTTTTCTCTCGCGAAGCCTTCCGCTGCCGCCAAGAGAGCGCGTCCCAATTGCTGTTTTTGAAGGTCGGGGCGAACGGTCAAGAGACCCAGATACCAGACGCCATCCGCTTTCGGCTCCAGCCAAACCGTCCCTAACAGAGCCCCATTCTGCTCGTCCTGATGAATCAGGAGATGCGCCTCGGGCTTGGCGGCCAGGTCTTCTCTAAGAAGAGATTCCGTCAGGCGCTGTCCTTCGATGATTCCCGTCTCGATGTTCCAGCTGGCCACCGGACCCGTGCCTCGATAGGCCTGGTTCGCCAGGTCCACGATAGCGGCGTAGTCCGATTCAACTGCATGGCGAAGCAACATTCCCACCAGTTTACGACGCGGTTCTCTCCTGGGACTGCCGGGTTCGGGTGCAGTTCGCGGCGCACTTCACGTGAAGTTACCTCGGTGTCTGCCGATAGAAGCCTAAGGCAGCAATGAGTGGGGTAGCCGGCAATGGCGGAACGCACTGAAATCCAGGAAGAACTACTGGAGGCCGCGCTGGGCGAGTTGGAAGAGGGCATCGCCGTCCTCGATAGCCAGTCGCGGGTCAGGTTTTGGAATCCCGCGGCGGCGGAGATCAGCGGCTACCCGAGCGCCGACCTGTTGTCGCGCAACCTTCCCGAAGACTTCTATCAGATCGATCCGCACCATCATGCGGCACAGAGCGCGGCAGAGGAATTCAGCGTCCGCGCCAGCCGCGAGCCGGCGCATGTGGACGGAGATCATGCCGCTCCCAGCCCGGCGGAGCGGCCGCTTCTGATCATTCTCCGCCACCGTCAGGGTCACTCCCTGCCCGCGATGCTGCGCCGAACGCCGCTGCGCGATGCCATGGGCAAGCGCTTCGGCACGCTGCTGCGCTTTCATCCCATGGAAGAGATCGACACTCTGCCGCATGGGGCCAACGAAGAGAACGGAGGCCACGAGAATCGCGTGGAGCAGAGCCAGGCCGACATGGAAGACCGGCTCGACGAGGCCTGGCGCGAGTGGACCACCAACTCCATCCCCTTGGGCCTGCTCTGGATCACCGTGGACCAGGCGGCGATGCTGCGCAAAACTCACGGGCGCGACGCCTCCGAAGCCATGCTGGCCATCGTCGAGCGCACCTTGCTGCATGGGTTGCGGCCCAGCGAAATCCTGGGGCGATGGGGCAGCAATGAATTTCTGGTTCTGTGTCACGAGCGCACGGCCGAGATGCTGGAGGCCCATGCGCATCGCATCGGGGGCCTTGCGCGCACCGCCGACTTTCGCTGGTGGGGCGACCGCGTCAGCCTGACCGTAAGCATCGGCTCTGCCCAGGCGGCGGAAGGCGACAACCTCAAACGCCTCCTGATGCGGGCACAGCGAGGCATGCAGGAGAGCGCGTTTGCCGGCGGAAATCTAGTGACTTCCAAGAAGAGTTCAAGCGCGGAGGGGCAGGAATGTTCGCAATCATAGGCATTGTGGTGGTCTTTGGCGCCATTGTGGCCGGTTATCTGATGGAAAAAGGCAATCTGCTGGTGCTGCTGCAGCCGGCTGAGCTGATCATTATCGGCGGAGCGGCGCTCGGCACCCTGCTCGTTGCCAATCCCCTGCACATTATCAAAGCCATGGTCAGCGGCGTTCTGGGTGTGCTCAAGCCGTCACCCTTTGGGAAGGCCCGCTACCTGGACACGCTCAAGATGATGTTCGAGTTCCTGAACAAAATCCGCAAGGAGGGCCTGCTCTCGGTTGAAAACGACGTGGAGAAGCCCAACGAATCCGAAATTTTCAAGAAATACCCGGCTTTTTTGAAGGACCGTCACGTGATGGACTTCGTCTGCGACACCCTGCGCATGGCGATCACCGGCGGCGTGGAGCCCTTCGACATGGACCAGATGATGGAACGTGACATGGAAGTACATCATCACGGCGCCGCCGCTCCCATCTCTTCGCTGAGCACCGTTGCGGATGCTTTGCCGGGTTTAGGCATCGTGGCCGCGGTGCTCGGCGTAGTCATCACCATGGGCTCCATCGGAGGTCCGCCTGAAGAGGTTGGGAAAAAGGTGGCAGCCGCGCTGGTGGGCACATTTCTCGGCATCCTGCTCTGCTACGGACTGGTGGGACCGCTGGCCGCCAATATGACCAAAGGAGCCGACGAGCACAACGAGTATCTGCAGGTGATACGCGTGCTCATTCTGGCATTTCTCAAGGGCCAAGCTCCGATGATCGCCATCGAGATGGCGCGGCGGGCGATTCCCGCGCATGTGCGCCCCACCTTCGACGAGATGGAGAAAGCCTGCAAGGGCGGCGGAGCCAGCGCCGCCCCGGAAGCCGCCGCAGCCGCATAGGGAGCGACCGATACCATGCCAGCCAAGCAGCCGATCATCGTTATCAAGAAGATAAGCGGCCACGGGGGCCATCACGGAGGCGCCTGGAAGGTAGCCTACGCCGACTTCGTCACCGCCATGATGGCGCTGTTCATTGTGCTGTGGCTGCTGAACTCCAGCGTCAAGGTCAAGAAAGCGGTGGCCGGCTATTTCAACGATCCGCGCAGCGCGCAAAAAGAGACTGGCGCGCAGAATGTGGGCGACGCGGAAAACCTGCCCGTCGACAAACAGAACGTGGAGAAGCTCAAAGAGCGCATTCAAAAAGCGATTCAGAACCAGAAGGATCTCGACAAGCTGGGCAAGCAGATTGAAATCACCATAACGCCTGAGGGGCTTCGCATCGAACTGCTGGAAGGCAAGAACAGCACCTTCTTCCAGAGCGGCAGCGCCGAGCTCAGCCCTACCGGACAGGAGCTGCTGGGTATGCTTGCCGGCCAGCTAAAGCCGCTGCCCAACAAGCTGTTGCTAGAGGGCCATACCGACGCCAAGCCTTACTCGCCGGACGCCAAATATACGAATTGGGAACTCTCGGCAGACCGGGCCAACTCGGCGCGGCGGCTGCTGCAGCAAGACGGAGTGGGCAAGGATCAGATATCGCAGGTGCGCGGCTACGGCGATCAATTGCTGCGCGTGAAAAATGACCCGCTCGATCCTTCCAATCGCCGCATCTCGCTTATCGTCCAATGGGTCGAGTTGCCGGCCCCTCCGCCGGGCGCGGGCGAAGCAAAGCCCGGAGAAGCGGCAAGAAACCAACCCGCGACGGCAGCAAAAGGCTCGGCCGGTCCTTCGCCGCCGCCCGCCGCCAAACCTGCCGCGGCAACCGCGCCAGCACCGGCGAAAGCCGGATTGCTGGATGGCCTGAAGAAAATGCTCCCGGCGAGCAAGCCCGCGCAGAAATGATGCATCGCTGGCTCAGCAGCAGCGGTAGGGCGCGGCTGGTTCCAGAGCGACCTTGCCGGGTTCGTTTGTCAGCGCGTCATGGGAAGGCGGTGGCGCGCCGCGCAGCGTGCGGATGCAACGCAGTCCGGCTGAGCCGACGATCACGATCGCTCCCACGATGAAGATCGCCATGAGGCTGGTTTCGATCCAACCCTGCAACTCGCTGCCCGGGCGCATGGCCATCGGCCAAAAGAAATTCTCGATCGACAGCGTGCCTGCCGAGACCGTGGTCACGAGCACAAACAGCGCCGGCACTAAAGTACACCAGGCATAGACGGCCTTGCGATGGTTGACGAGCCATGTGGTCATCGTCGCTAGCGCAATCGAAGCCAGCAGTTGGTTGGCGGTGCCGAAGAGCGGCCAGATGGTAGCGATGGTCCCACCCCAGATCAGGTAGCCCCAGCTCACGACGATGATCGCGGTCGCGAGCATGTTGGAGGGCAGCCAGTTGCTTCGGCCCAGCGGCTTGTAGATCTTGCCCATCACTTCCTGCATCACGTAGCGCGCCACGCGCGTCCCCGCGTCAATCGTCGTCAGGATAAAGAGCGCCTCGAACATGATGGCGTAGTGGTACCAGTAGCCGGTCAGCGTCTTCATTCCCGGCAGTCCACGGAAGATTTGCGCCATGCCGATGGCCAGACTCACCGCGCCGCCGGTGCGCCCGGCAAGCTGCTCGCCTACCTCGCGCGAAAACTCCGGCAGGTTCACCGCATGCATGCCCAGATGCGCAAAGACCGCCGGCGGAACGTTGATGGCGAAATAGTCTCCGGGAGCCATGGAGCACGCAGCGATCAGCGCCAGCACGCCGACCAGCGACTCGGCCAGCATCGCTCCGTAGCCGATGAAGCGCGCATCCATCTCCTTGTCGATGAGCTTGGGCGTAGTTCCCGAAGCCACCAGCGAATGAAAGCCGGAAATCGCTCCGCAGGCAATGGTGACAAAGAGAAACGGAAACAACTTGCCCGGAATCACCGGTCCGCCGCCATGAATATAAGGCGTGAACGCCGGGAATTGCAGGTTGGGATGCACGGCGAAGACACCAATGACCAGCGCGGCAATGGTGGCCAGCTTCACATAGGTCGAGAGATAGTCTCGCGGTTCCAGCAACAGCCAGATCGGCAACACCGAAGCCACGAATCCATACGCGCAGAGCAGCAGCACGATCTGGTGGCCGCTGAAGAGCAGCAGGTGCGCGTACACCGAGTTTGCGATCCAGTGCCCGCCAATCAGCGCCGCCGTCAGCGCCGCTAAGCCAAAGATTGACGGCCCGACGACAATCACCTTGCCGCGATTGCCCCGGAACATCCAAAGCCCCATCACCATCGCGCTCGGGATGGTCATGCCGATAGTGAAAATACCCCAGGCGCTCTGGCTCAGCGCATTGACGACGATAATCGCGAGACCGGCCATAGCCACAATCAAAATCAGCAGTACCGCGATCATGGCCAAGAGGCCGGTGACCGGGCCGATCTCGCGCTGAACAATATGAGGTAGCGATTTGCCGTCGTGGCGCAACGAGCCGATCAGCACGGTCATATCCTGCACGGCCCCAGCCAGCACCGCGCCGGCCACCAGCCAGATCAGCCCCGGAGCGAAGCCGAATTGCGCCGCCAGCGTTGGCCCCACCAGCGGCCCTGCTCCAGCGATCGCGGCGAAATGATGCCCGAAAGTCACCCACTTCGGCGAAGGAACGTAGTTATGGCCATCCTTGAAGCGATGCGCGGGAGTGATGTTGCGATCGTCCAGCATGAAAGCGCGCGTGGCCAGTAGCGCGCTGTAATAGCGGTATGCCACTACGAAGATGCCCAGCACGATCAACAGCAGGGGAAGTGTGTTCACAGGTGGGTCACGCCCTCAAAATAGGCCAACATCGCGTGGGTGAAGTATATCAATGAGGCCAAATTATTCATTTTCGATCTTGCATCGCGGCCGCAGCCTGCGCATCTACAAACCATGTCGAATTATCCTCATCTCTTCTCTCCCCTACAAGTCGGCGACCTGCATTTGGCTCACCGAGTCGTCCTTGCTCCGCTCACTCGTCTGCGCTCCACCCAACCCGGCGATGTGCCCAACGCTCTCAACGCTGCCTACTACGGCCAGCGCGCCTCGCAGGGCGGGCTGCTTGTCACCGAAGCGACGCAGATTTCGCTCCAGGGCAAAGGCTATCCCGCAGCGCCCGGCATCTACTCGCTCGAGCAGGTGGAAGGATGGAAGCTGGTGACCAAGGCCGTCCACGACAAGGGGGGATTCATCTTCCTGCAGCTCTGGCATGTGGGACGCACCAGTCACAGCTCTTTCCGGCCGGAGACGCTCCCGCCCGAGGCACGGCTGCCCGTCTCCGCATCCGCCATCGCTCCTCAAAACGGAACCAAGGCGATGACAGCAGACTTCCAGCAAGTCCCCTACGAGACGCCTCGCGCGCTGGAACTCGACGAACTCCCCGGCATCGTAGCCGACTATCGCCGCGCCGCCGAAAATGCCAAGGCCGCCGGCTTCGATGGAGTCGAGATCCACTCCGCCAACGGTTACCTGCTCGACCAATTTCTCGAAGACAGCACCAACCACCGCACCGACGCCTACGGCGGCTCCATCGAAAACCGCAGCCGCCTGTTGCTCGAAGTTGCCGACGCAGTAATCGATGTCTGGGGCAAAGGACGCGTCGGCGTGCGCCTCTCGCCTTTCGGCAGCTTCGGAGACATGAGCGACAGCGATCCTGAAACCCACTTCAGCTATGTGCTGCAGCAACTCTCCTTGCGCGGCGTCGCCTATGCCCATCTGGTCGAGCCACGCGTAGGGGCAGCCGGGCAAGGCGCGCCCATCGACGACTCGAAGCCGCGCACCTCGCATATCTTCCGCAAGGCCTTCACCGGCGTGCTCATCTCGGCTGGCGGCTACATCGCGTCAGCTGCCGAGGGGACGATCGCCGATGGCTTCGCCGACGCCATCGCCTTTGGCCGCCTATTCATCGCCAATCCTGATCTACCCCAGCGCTTCCGCACCAATACTGAGCTGAATATGCCCGATCGCAGTACCTTCTACGGCGGAACCGAAAAAGGATACACCGATTACCCGGTCCTGGAATCGGTCCCGGCGTCGGCATCCTGAGACGAACCGGAAGCAACTGAGTTTAAGCATAACGGCGGGCTCACTGCGAGTC
>Ga0302325_10025952_pt1 | contig 12172 bp, 5 predicted proteins | sample Palsa_T0_2_FD_201948 | JGI IMG/M metagenome (GOLD analysis project Ga0302325, IMG submission 201948) | Peat permafrost microbial communities from Stordalen Mire near Abisko, Sweden - Palsa_T0_2 | ecosystem: Environmental > Terrestrial > Soil > Palsa > Peat permafrost | place: Sweden: Abisko...
CAACCAGGCCGCGCTCGGCCAACCCTCCGCCCGCGCTCGTGGTGCGCTCGCCGTCCGTCGCTCGAGCCATCCCGGGAAACAGTACTAGACCCCTCGGAGCAGAATCCCCGGGGCGACGTGGACCGGGAGTTCTTCCGCCCTCGGCTCGTACCCAAAGACCCGTTTTCCACCAGCGCAACCGAGTCTGCCACCATCGCAATCGAGTCTGTTATTTGATTGGACCCCAATGAGCAGGTAATTTCCAGTAGTGGCGAGGTCACTGGCAGTGCTCAGCGAGAGGACTATGCGCCTGCGTTGGTCGTGGCCCCGATCACTCCGCCGGACCGCGCCCGCCGAAGTGATCGTCGTCCTGGGACTGCTCGTCGCAGCACTGTTCGGCGCCTTGCTCGCTGCCTCAGTCTCGCTGCACGTGATCCTCGCTCTCGCGGTGTTGCCGCTCGTGTTGGCGGTGGTCTGGATGTCACCACGCTCGACGATCCTCGGCCTTGCGTTGTGGCTTTTCGCTCTCGGGATGGTTAGGCGACTCGTCGGCTCCGGTGGGAGCGGTGGGCTCGGCGACCCGCTCCTGCTTATTGGCCCAGCTGTGCTTGTCCTCCTCCTCGTCGTGGCCAGCGGTCGCGGAGCACTGCGCAATCGTTCTCCCCTCGCCAATGCCGTCGGCCTGCTCTCCCTGCTCGTCCTCGTCGAGGCGGTGAACCCCTTGCAGGGCGGTCTTCTCGTCGGTGTGGGTGGGTTGCTCTTTGTACTCGTGCCGATGCTCGCCTTCTGGATAGGACGATCCCTCCTGGACGACGTGACACTGCGGCGCCTGCTTCGACTCATCGCCGTGCTGTCCGTGCTCGCGGCCGCCTACGGACTCTTTCAGCAGTTTGTCGGCTTCCCGTCCTGGGACCAGCGCTGGATCGCTTCGAGCGGCTATGTCGCGCTCAAAGTCGGCGACGATGTCACCCGGTCCTTCGGCAATTTCTCCTCCGCCCAGGAGTACGCCGCCTTTCTGAGCGTTGGACTTGTCGTCTTGGTGTCGACCCTGCGGAATGTTCGTCGCGTGCTGCTACCGGTGCAGCTCGCCGCGATCGGCCTGGTCGGATTCGCGCTCGTCCTCGCAAGTGTGCGGACATCTCTCGTCCTCACGGCCGCGGCTCTCGGATCAATGGCTGCGGCACGGACCAGGCTACGACCGGGTATCGCGTTGCTTGCGGGGGCCTTGGCGATCTTGGCGCTAAGTATTGGACTGAGCTACTTTTCCGCAACCTCGCAATCGTCCACGTCGGCGGAGGTGAACCCGACCGGACAGCTGTTGCAACACGACATCTCCGGAATCGCCAATCCAACCGGCAGCGGTTCCTCGCTCTCAGGTCACCTGTCCGAGACCGTCGCTGGCGTCAAGTCGGCCTTCTTGCAGCCGATCGGGTACGGCACCGGGTCCATCACTCTGGCGTCCCATCTGGGTGGATTGACGAACGCCGGCACTGAAAGTGATCTCGGTAACGCGGGCACCGCCCTCGGACTTCTCGGTCTCTGCGTCTATTTGGTCGTATTCGTCCAAGGATTGCTGTGCACCTACCGGCTCGCTGCCCGTCGTCGCGACACGCTGGCTCTTGCTGCACTCGGAATTCTCGTCGTCATGATGTTCCAGTGGCTGAATGGCGACCTTTATTCGGTGGCTTGGCTCGCCTGGCTCATCCTCGGCTGGGTGGATCACAAGGCCCACGTGGATGGTTCCGAGCGTGTTCTTTCGCCGATCGGGAGCGAAAAGGTAAGGATCGCGCGCGCTATCGCATGATCGAAATGGTCCAGTCGGGCGCAGGGCTACAGCGGGATCGACCGAGAGTCGTGGTGGTGGCCCACAGGGTGGACGACAGTGGTGGGATGGAGCGGGTCCACGCCGAGCTCGTCAGACGCCTGCTCGATCGCTATCGCTTCACCATTGTCGCCAGCAACATCGCCGATGACCTGCGGGGGCGGGTCGACTGGCGACGAGTACCACTACTCGCGAAGCCGATTCCACTCCGCTTCGTTGTCTTTTACGGCCTCGGGGCGCTCCAGCTCCGAAGGGTCCGAGCCGATCTCATTCACGTCTGCGGAGCACTTGTTCCAAACCGAGCGGATGTGGCGTCCGTGCATTTCTGTCACGCTGGCTTCGTTGCTGCAAGCGGTCGACTCGCCCCTGAAGGATCCACGCTTCCTCGACGCCTCAATGCGTCGCTCCTGCGGGGCCTCGCGATCGGTGCTGAGCGCTGGTCCTACCGTGCGGGACGGGTGAAGCTCCTGGCGCCCGTGTCCGGCCAGGTTGCGGAGGAGCTCCGTGCCGCGTATCCCGGCGTCGTCATTGAGGAGACGCCGAACGGAGTCGACCTAGACCGGTTCCGCCAGGACGACTCGGCCCGCCGGGCGGTGCGAGCGGAGCTCGGCACGGACCAGATTGTAAAGGCCGCGCTCTTCGTCGGCGGCGACTGGGACCGGAAGGGCCTCGCCCTCGTGATCCGAGCCTTAGCCGTCGCCCGCTCGTCTGGCGGCCAGCTCGAACTTTGGGTACTCGGGGCAGGGGACGAGAGTCGGTTCGGTTCCTATGCAGCGGAGGCTGGCGTGGGAGATTCGGTGCGGTTCCTCGGCCAAAGCCCCGAGCCGGAACGTTATTTCAAGGGGGCTGACATCTTCGTCTGTGGTAGCAGTTACGAGCCGTTCTCTCTAGCGCTCCTCGAAGCTGCCGCGACGGGATTGCCACTCGTGTCGACTCGAGTGGGTGTCGCGTCGGCTTTAATTGAGCGGGAGGGTGATCCCGCGGGCATACTCGTCGGGCGCGAGGCTGGTGAGATGGGCGCCGCGTTCGCTGCACTTGCCGCCGACGCTGAGCTGCGCACTCGTTACGGGAGGGCGGCGCGGCAGAGGGCGGAGCAGTTCGGCTGGGACTCTCTGGCCGATGTGGTGGACAAAATTTACGGCAGGCTTCTCGCTGAAAGCGCACTGACATGAAAAGTGACCGGGGTCGAAGAGGGCTGCGCCGAGCCGCGATTCGGACGGTGAAGCAACCAACACGCGCCGGAAGAAGTGGTTGGGCCATTTTGTGGAGAAGACAAGTGGTTGGGCCATTTTGTGGAGAAGACATGGAGTGATGTGGAGTTGAGCCGTCGCGATGCATTCAGGAGAACCGGCGAGGAAGCATTGATAGGGTCCGGTAGCGAGGTCGGAAGTCACCCGTCTATCCGAGTCGCCTACGTCGGGCCCACTCCTCGAGAAGGCGCCGGAGGCACCAAAGGGTGCGCATGGCTTGTTCTTGAAGAACTCGCTCGGTCCGGAGTTCGGCTGGACCTGTATCTCACCGTCTTGGAGGATCAGAAGGAGATCGCTGCTCTCGGGAGATTGCCCGGAGTGAAGGTGATCCCGGTTGGCAGCGTATGGCGATGGAACCGCTGGTACAGCAAGAGCCATCTCATGGCGATGGTGACGGGACTTGGTGCCACAGCGCTTGGTCGCCGACGGCTGGTCAGTCTGCTCGCCGAGCAGCACAAACTTGCTCCATACGATGCGATGTACCAATTCTCAACGATCGAAGTCTTCGGTCGACGGCGGGACCGGCAGAAGCTCCCCTCTATGGTGCTCCATCCGAGCGTCCATGCGGCAGGCGAGCTGCACTGGATGTGGACGGAGCGCGAACTGTCACGACGTTGTGAAGGGTGGCTGAGACCCAGACTCGTGATGGGCTGGCTCCTCGTCCGTAGTCGCCGCCAGCGGCGGGACATCGCTGAGGCCTCGGTCGTGCTCGCGCTGAGCGACGCGTTTGGCCGCCACCTCGTCCAGGACTACGGCGTGGACCCAACCCGGATTCGGATCGCCCCAAATCCGATCGACCTCGAGAGCTTCAGTCCGCGCCATGCTGGCATTCCCGAGGAAAGTTCGTTGAGGGTCGCTGTGGTCGGCCGGATTTCGGTTCGCAAGGGGCTCGAATTGGTCGTCGAGCTTTCGCACAGAATGCGCGATCTCGCTGGGTTGGTTCACTTCGAGATTGTCGGTGATCCGTCGCTTTGGTCCGACTACAGCCGACTCCTCGATGACCTTGATCCGACGATGGCGACGATCCACGGCCATATTTCCTACGACGACATGAAGGAATGGATCCCGACATGCGACCTCCTGATTCAGCCGGCCAAGTATGAGCCATTCGGCCTGACCGTGGGCGAAGCCGTTGCATCTGGGATTCCTGTTGTTGTGACGAGCGAAGTCGGCGCTGGCGAACAACTATCGGAGGCGTGCTCAATCACAGTACCTCCGTGTGACGTCGAAGCTCTCGAGGAAGCCCTCCGCGAGATGGTCGCTCGCCTTAAGTCGCCTGCCAGAGAACCGATGAAAGCCGCAGCCCGGTCAGAAGCAGAGCGTCTCTGGTCGGCTGCGTCGACAACGCTCCCCGTCGCCGAGGCGTTGCTCAATGTGGCGGGCTATCAAGCGGATGCCCCTGCGGGCTCGCCGCCGGTTTGAACGCCCATGGCGGGGCTGAGCGGCTCCCCATATCGGTTATCACTTAGTACTTCGTATTTCCCGAGCGATCGTGCACGATTCTTGGCTTCTGTCCGTGGCCATTCATGAGCAAGCTGATCACGTGCCACCCCATTCGCTGGCTCAACGATCAAAAGCGCTGAAGCCGGAGCGCAGACGATGGAAACGTCCTCGTGTCAAAGTCCGGCTTGAATCTCAATCAGAAGGCATTGGCCCAGCGCCCGTTCACAGGAGCTTTTTCAGGTGGTCAGCCAATTTAATGGCAAGAGCAATTATCGTGAGCGTTGGGTTGGAGAAGCCGCTGGTGGGGAAGACAGCGGAGCTAGCCAGATAGAGGTTTGCGGTGCCGAACACCCGAGTATCGCTATCGACGACACCGTCCGATCGCGCGGAAGCCATCCGAGCCGTCCCCATGTGATGATTCGCATCAACCACGTGACCCGACAATTCAACTGGATCGTCCGGTAGTTCAAAGTCGTCGAAGTCGACGAGTCCGAACTCAAGTCGTTCGAGTTCGGACGCTGCGATCTCTGCCAAACGTCGCCAACTCGCAACTTCCGCGTGGGTGAGGCGCCAATCGAGTACCACGCGGCGTACCCCCAGAATGTCCCGATTGGGAGACAGCAGTACGCGAGAGTCTGGGTTCGGTGTCTGTTCGCCTGCGACTACAAGATACGGCGCGCCAGACGTGTCAAGGGCGGGTTGACGCAGTATGAAATGCCGCGCGGATGCAGCCAGTAAAGGTGACGGACGACGGACAACGGTCCGAACCGCATCGCGCTCCTCCTTTCCGAAATGGCGATTGCGCGCCGCTCGGTAGAGGACCTTCCCAGCCGCGATCGGATAGTTGCGCTCAGGGGTGTCAAAGAGCACACCCCCACCAACATTCAGTAGCTCTTCGTCTAACTGCAGTTCGTCGCTTGCTCGAAAGAGAGGTTGGTAGCGAATACCTCGTACCCGACGGGGTCGGAACGTTCTACGTACCCGACGGCCGTTCACGGGCGTGATTGCTCCGACACGTACTCCGGGGTGGTCCTGAAAAAATCGACCGACAAGGTCGTTGTCATTGCCGAGTCCGCCGTCAGCATAACGGTCGGACACGAGCAAGAGTCGCGCCGTCTCGATGCCGCCCGCACAGACAACGAAGGTGTTTGCTTCAACGTCGATCGAGCGGCCCGACATAGACCGAGCTCGAGCCGCAACCACGCAAGTAGTCGCCTCGTCGGTGAGCAATTCCGTGACGGTGGCGTGAAGCACAATGCGAATGGTGCTTGCCGCTGTCAGACGGTCTCCGTACTTGCGCGCCAAGTCTGGATGGGGACTGAATCGTGAGACAAACGGAACAAGCAGGCCGGGTTCAAATGACGGAGCGTACTTCAATGGCGAACTCTCGCCATTGGATCCCGGGGGTAAAAAGGCGTCGATACCGAGCACCGCTGCAGCGCGGATGTAATAGGGATCAAGGTCGGCTCGTGATAACGGCCAGCCGCTGTAGGGCACCCAATGACGTGGTCTGAAGTCCATCTCACTCAAAGGGAGTGCTTGGCCAGCCCACCGTCGGGTCGTGCCCCCGAACGCACGGAAGCGCCCGGCCGACGATCCGCCGTTGGCCAGGCCGGCGATCTCGCACCGATTCAGCTCCTGCAGTGCTGGCTCGACCTCCGCGCCGCCCGCTTCTAAGACAACAACTGAGAGCTTGCTCTCTTCGAGTTCACACGCCAAGGTGATGCCCGCCGCACCGGCGCCGACAATGCAGACATCGGCGCGTAGCCGCGAGTCATCGCAGTCAGCAATGTCCGTCAGCACGCATAAAGCGTATTCTGATTCACTGATACGTCGCCAGGGGTGAGGTAGAGGATCTGCGACTGACTGCTTCGCGGGTGCTTATTGGGGCGAGGCGAAACACACGGCAACATCGTCTAGTGACGAACGTTCTCGGCTACGCGACGCCATGAGAAAAGTCGACCGAGGCGGTTGCGCTCAGCTGTGTGAACGTGCCCTCGCGCATACCCGGTGGCCTTGGTAGCGCCTCCAGTCACAGCCCGGGACGACCGCTCGATTGCCGACCATGCGACCGATACAAGGTATGGCGAGTCGACACGCGCGTCGATGCAAATCGGCAATCCACCTTCGGGCAGAGCAATGCGCATCGGATCAACGAAGGATTCGTGGGCGGGTAGTGCTCGAGCCATTCCTTCACCGGTGAGTTTCGCCGCCGCTTCACGGGCCGTCCAGATCCCCATGAATTCACGGCGAATGGTTTCCTCCGACCTGCATCGTTCGATCCGGCAAATTTCCAGTTGAGTGAACCACCGATTCGCGATGCGACCGAAGTCAAGGCGGCGGTCGAGCCTTTCAATATCGATGCCCACTTCGCCGTTCCGACTTAGCGCCACCACGGTACGTCCGGTGGTGGCGGACTGGCTGAACCAGAGACGAGTCTTTCCATGCCGTAGTTCGGGTTTTCCGCTAGGAGAGACATCGAGTTTGACGTCGTGCGGCGAAACATCCAAATTGGCTGCGAGCGTTTCACGAAGAAAAACCCGCCGAGCGATAAAGGCTGCTGCATCTGGGCGCCGCAGAAAGTTCTCGGCCCGCCGGAGTTCGTCGGATGAGAGGCAGCTGGAACCGTTCGTCAGAGGATCAGAGTCAGGAGTGGTCATGCTGAAAACATGTCCCGAGAATCCTCGCAGTGGGGGATCAACGCCGGGCACTGGTTCCTGGTTCTGCGGCATCGAGACATGCTCTGAAAGCCCGCGCCACTCGCGGGATCTCGGATGACTTCACAAATCCGTCGTGGCCACCGGGTATCGATCGGATGGTTACCTCTCCCCGATGCACCGCATCCCAGCCCAAGACCTCGCCGAATCGCTTTGTGCTCCCGTCGGCAATCAGGAGATCTATGGGGCGCCGCAACGGAGTCGAAACGTCACTCGAGTAGAGAGCGCGAGCGCGCTCGTTCGGGAAGTGGTAGACGCCGAGATCAAGGGGTTCGGTTCCCAGATCACGCCAGAACTTCATACGCCAAAACGCCGGGATCCGAAGTGCCATTCGCACTCGGCGTCGCAACCGCACGCGGCGACCCGTCCGGGATGCCTCTGGTGTGAAAGCGTCGATGAGGACGAGAGCCCCGAGTGACTGACCATCGGCCTCGATAAGTGCGGCGGTTTCGTACGCAAGCAGTCCGCCGATGGAGTGGCCCGCGAGGTGGATCGACCCGGTCGTGATCTCTGTGATTGCGGACGCCATCTGTTCCGTCAGCTCCTTTCGGGATGCGATGTCGGTCCAGATCGGAGCGAGCGCGTAGACTGGTTGGTCGCGATTCAGCGTCTCACTCAGGGCTCCGGCTGAGAGAGCAGCGCCCGGGTTTGCGTAGATGATGAAAAGGGGAGGTCTGTCGCCCTCGGTACGCACAGGTATGACCAGAGGGGCAGCCGACGCGTCATCACTCGCACTGAGAACCTCGGAGTTCTCTCGTAGCTCCGCCGCAAGGCGGCGAACAGTAACGGGTCCGCTGAAGCACCAGGCCAATGGCAACCGGAGGCCCAGTTGTTGTTCGACTTCAGTCAACATGGTGAGTACGAGGAGGGAGTCGCCTCCGGCGTCGAAGAAATCGCTGTCGAGGGTCAGATCGGATGGTTTTAGGAGGCGCTCCCAGATCGTAAGGAGGAGGTTCTCGAGACTGGAGAACGTGTCGGAAGACGGGTCCCGTTCGATCGCAACCGACATGGCGGCGAGGGCGCGCCGGTCGATTTTCCCGTTCGCGCTGAGCGGAAGTCGTTCCAAGGTTTCGACTCGTCGTGGAACCATGTGCCGCGGCAAGCGCCGCCTGGCGAATGCGCGCAGCTCCCCCTCGTCCAGCGGTCCGTGGCGGCTCGTTACTGCTGCTCGTAGCTCGCGAGTCAGCTCGTCACCGACTGCATAGACGGCAGCCGCTGCGACGTCGGGATGATCAAGCAGGGCGGCTTCGACGTCTCCGGGCTCGACACGCATGCCCCGCACTTTGAGTTGGTCGTCCAGTCGTCTGACGAAATGCAGGTTCCCGTCATCGTCCGCCCAGGCAAGATCGCCTGTGCGGTACATGCGGTGCCTTCCGATTCCGGGGATCTGCATCACGACAAAACGTTCGGCTGTCAGCGATGCATCATTCAGGTAGCCGTGGCTGAGCCCACGTCCCCCAATCCAAAGCTCACCCGGAGTCCGGGCGGGCAGCAGGCGACCGAGGCGGTCTACTACCAGGGTAAGGGCTCCGTCGATCGCATGGCCGATCGGGGGCGGTGACTCAACCGACGTGATCTCGGCTGCGCAACAAAGCACGGTGGCCTCGGTCGGTCCGTAAATGTTGATGAGTCTGGGCCGCTGGGGAAGGGCCAGCAGCCGAGCGGCCAGCTCCTGGCTGAGCGGTTCGCCGCCGGACACGATCATCTGGACGTGACTGGGTATGGAATCGTCGTCAAGGAGGCCACGAAGGGCAGCGGGAACCGAGCTGAGAAGGCTGATAGCCGTTGGAAGGTCTCGGAGGTCGAGCACATTTTCGGCGATGACCGCGCTGCCGCCTGCGGCCAAGGGTGCGAATATTTGTATGACCGAGAAATCGAAATTGAGCGATGTACCGAGCAGGACACGTTCGAGTTCCTGCCCGCTGAAGGTCCTTGAGGTCCACGACATCAGGTTTACGATCGCGGAGTGCGGGACAACGACCCCCTTCGGGACACCTGTCGAACCCGACGTAAAGAGCACGTAGGCGGCATCGCCTGGACCTGGTCCGATCGGAGGGCCCCTGTGTTCGCCTGTAACCTCGATGAGCGTTTCGTAACTCATGGTCTTAACCTGGGGCGGGTGCCACGGTGGAGCTTCGCCGGCGTACAGGAGGAAGCGCAGGGGGATCGCGTCGGCCATGGCCTGAAGCCGGGCAGCAGGATAGGACGGATCGAGCGGGAGATAGGCAGCACCGGATCGGAGGACTCCCAACAGCATTGCGACCATGGAGTGGTCGCGCCGCGGCGCGACGCCGACAATGTCGCCACGCCCGATGCCGAGTGACGCCAGGGCCGAGGCGATTTGAGTCGTCTGTTCCTCCAGCTGTTGATACGACAGCACCCCTCCCGCCGCTATGACAGCCGGGGCCTTGGGTGTTCGTCGCGCCTGGTCGATGATGAGTTCGACGACACTGGTGGCTGCGGGCTCTGGCTCGGGTCCTTGACCGTGGGCCACGACGCGCCGCAGTTCCTCTGGGTCGACGAGAGGCAGCCGGCTTAGGTTCCGTAGCGGTTCGTTGCAAGCCCCGGTGAGCAGCCGACTTAGGTGGTGGCAGATGTCTTCGACTTGGGCACGGTCGAAGACATCGGAATTGAACTCGACCATCCCCGCAATGCCCTCACTATTGTCCCGCATGTCGAAATGCAGATCGAACTTGGCCGTGCCGGTGGGGACAGCCATTCGACTGACCTTGATGTCATCGCCGAAGTCGAGGCTCGGAGGAGATCCTCGGAGCTGGCAGACGACCTGGAACAGCCCGTCCAGACCAAGCGCCGATTCTCTTCGAATGTCTTCCAACATTTGCTCGTACGGATACTCTTGGTGGGCCAAGGCTTCGAGGCTGATCTGTCGCATGTGCTCAATGAGGTCTTCAAACTTCGGGTCCCCGGTGAGGTCCACCCGCAGCGGCAGCATGTTGGCGAGCATCCCGACGACCTTGGTCGTCCCGCGGCGGTGCCGATTGGATGCCGGGGTGCCGATAACGAGGTCGGTGGCTCCCGTGAGCCGCGACAATGTGGCGGTTAACCCGGCCAGGAACACAGCAAACGGTGTGGTTCGGCACGACCTCGCCAGAGCGCGAAGAGCATCCGAAGTCACCGGACCCAGCTCCAAACCGACAACCTCGCCCGCCCAGGTGTGTTTGCGCTGGTGAGGGCGGGCAAGAGGGAAGTCCAGCACTTCTGGCATGGGAGTGAGCTGGTCGAGCCAGTAAGCCCGAGCTTCGTCTAGATCACCCGCGGCGAGCTTGGCCAGCTGGAGAGAGGCAATGGCGCCCGGGCTGATAGTCAGTGGCAATGTTGCCGATGGTTGACGGTAGGAAGCGGCGATCGTCTCCAACACCACATCCTTGGCCAGTCCGTCGATAACACAATGGTGTGCGGTGATCATCAGAATGTGGTCGTTCTCGTCGAGACTGATCACGTTGGCTCGGATCAACGGTCCCACTTCGAGATCGAACGGTTGGCGTGCTATGGCTCGGAGGATGCCTGCGATGTCACCCGTCGGGTCTACGTACTCGACCTCGAGGTCGACCGCCACCGACGTGGCTACCGCCCGCATCGTGCGGCCATCAATCTTCGGAAAGCTGGACCGAAGCCCGTCGTTTGCGAGGACAACCTGGGCCACGGCCGCTTGCAACTGCCCAAGGTTGAGTGGACCTAAGATCCTCAGGGCGATAGCTTCGTTGAAGAGAACGCCATCTGGATCGAGCCTCGAGCGGGCGATCACCCCTCGCTCGGCGAACGAGAGAGCCCCTTGGAGATCTGGCGGCGCAGCCTCATATTCCGGCGCTGGCGTCGACTGCTCAATGAGCGCTTCCATTTGCCTGAGTGTCGCCATCCCATTGCTGAAAAACGTAAGGGGCACTGTCCGTTCGAGGCGCTCTTCAATCGTCGATACCAGTGTCAGCGCCCTCAGCGAGTCCCCGCCCAAGGCAAAGAAGTCGGCGTCCTCTGGTACGCGATCGAGCTGGAGGCACTCGCTCCAGATGGCTTCGAGCGCAGACGGAGGGTTTTTAGGTCGTTCGTCCTCGACATGTCCTAGGAGCCCGAGTTGCTCGGCCATTCGGTGTCGCTGAGGCTTTCCGGTGGGTCCGACAGGGATGCGTTCGGCGACAATGACGCGGCGGGGGATCTTGTAGGCCGAGAGTCTTGTGGACACAAACTGAGTCAGTTCGGCAGTTGATACCTCCGTGTCCGGACGTACGACGATCACAGCTGCCACATCCTCCCCGAGAGTCGAGTGCGGATAGGGGAAGGCCACCGCAAGGGCGACGGCGGGATGGGCTAGCAGGGCCTCGTCGATCTCCCGAGGCGCGATCTTCTCCCCGCCTCGGTTGATGATTTCCTTCAACCGCCCGACGAGCTGCAGATAACCGTCGGAATCCAAGTGGCCAAGATCACCGGTGCGAAACCAGCCGTCATGGAACGCGCCGGCATTGGCCTCCGAGTTTTCGCGGTAGCCAGTGGTGATGCTGGGCCCACGAACGACAACTTCGCCTGTTCGATCGGGTTCGGCATGAACCTCGTTCTCGGTGAGAATCGCAATTTCGGTGCCCGACGCCATACCGACGGTGCCGGACTTTCTCGCAGCCGGAGGTAAGGGGTTCGTCGCTATCTGGTGAGAACCCTCGGTCATGCCGTAAGCCTCGATCACGGGTACGCCGAGTGCATCCTCGAGCTCCTGCATCAACGCAGGCGCAAGCGGCGAAGAGGAGGAGCGCACGAACCGAAGCCGGTGGCTCAGTGGTGCATTTCGGCCGATCGAGTCGAGGACTGAGCGGTGCATCGTCGGCACGCCGGTGTACCACGTGGGCCCGAAACGTTCGAGCCAATCTCGGATTCGATCTGGACGGAGTTCGCCGGCAGCCACCACGCTGCCGCCAGAAACGAGCGGCGCAAGGAGGCCGGCGACGAGACCGTGT
>Ga0302325_10025953_pt1 | contig 12172 bp, 10 predicted proteins | sample Palsa_T0_2_FD_201948 | JGI IMG/M metagenome (GOLD analysis project Ga0302325, IMG submission 201948) | Peat permafrost microbial communities from Stordalen Mire near Abisko, Sweden - Palsa_T0_2 | ecosystem: Environmental > Terrestrial > Soil > Palsa > Peat permafrost | place: Sweden: Abisko...
GGCTGGAGGCAAAGAGAATATTTTTTCCGTCGGGGTACCAGTCGGTTACGCGTTCGGGTGATCCATACCAGGTGAGCCGGGTGGGGATGCCGCCGGCGGTGGGGATAGCGTAAATGGAATTGCTGCCATCATAATCGGCTGTATAGGCAATTGTCTTACCGTCAGGCGAGAATTTAGGAAAGGACTCGACGCCGGATGGCGAGCTGAGGTGGGTGGCCAGGCCCCCTTCTTTGGATACGACCCAAAGGTCATTGGCGTAAGTAAAGACGATCTGGGTGGCGGAGACGTCGGGGAAGCGGAATAGGGCGGCGTTGATCTGTGCCCTGGAGATGGACAGGGTGCAGATGAAGGTTAGCAAGGTTAACAGTGTTTTGCGCATGTTATTGGTTTTGGCTAATGATGGTGAAAGATACGTTTTATTGAGGATCGTTGACTTTGAGGTAGCCTGTCCGGAGTAACAGGCTGAATGCTGTGATCTCGGTGCGGGCGCCGGCTGGGTCTTCATCGATCAGGGACCGGATGCGATCTAATGAACGGGTGATGGATTCAATGTTGACGGCAGCGTCACCGGCTGTTGCCGACTTTTCTTTCAACAATAGTTCGAGCCGCTGTATTTCTGCATTTTTCTGCCGGGCCTTTTGAACATGATAGTAAAGGCAATAGATGATCGTCCAGGGGAGGAAAAGGATGCTGTATTCAAAGCCAGTGGCGAAAATGCGCGAGAGCCAGGACGAGTGTCCGACTTTCGCTGAGGTCATTCCACCCAGGCTAACGACGGCCACTTTCATCAGTCCGGCGGTCAAGGCGGCCAATACTGTTCCCAGTAACAGCCATGGTAATCCCTGCCGAAGGGGCCAATTCAGCCATCCCTGGCTTCGGATAGCATTCCTTAAAAGATGGGTGATGAAGAGGCCTGCAAGAAAGCTAATGAATGCGTTTTCAAGCGTCTTTATTGTTTCCAGATGCGTGAAGAGGAGGCCCGAAGCGATATATACCCCCAGTAACATACCCCAGCCGATGGACTGGCAGTACAAATAGTATCTTGAAGGGGCTCTTAGCATAGCTAAATATAATTGAAAGCTAACAGGGCGGTTGCTGCTTTTCCGTCAGGTAAGAAAAAACGGGGATCGCTGGTCAAATATATTGGTCAGCGGCAACGGGGGTGAGGTGGGGGACGAATTATTTCGCGAACAGCTGGGAAATATCCTGGAAGGCTTTGAATTCGAGTGCATTGCCTGAAGGATCGAGAAAGAACATGGTCGCCTGCTCGCCCGGAAGCCCTTTAAAGCGGATATAGGGTTCGATGACGAAAGGGATGGAGCGTTCTTTCAATCTTTTTTCCAGGGAATGCCACTGATCCCATTCCAGGACTACGCCATAATGGGGGACGGGGACATCGTGGCCATCGACCGGGTTGGAGTGCAGGGCCTCGGCGGTTTTGGGGCGGGGTTTGAGGTGGATGACGAACTGATGGCCGTAAAGATCGAAGTCCACCCATTGATCAGAGCTACGGCCTTCTTCGCAGCCGAGGACATCACGATAGAATTGTCTTGCGGCATCGAGATCATATACGGGAACAGCTACATGAAAAGGGGTGATCTTCTTCATAGCGCAAATGTACGGGTTTATGCGAGTGCCATTTTATCGTATTTTGTGGGATCTAAAAAAAATGAATATGAAAAGAATAGGGATGCTGTTAGGGCTGATTTTGCTGGTGCACATGCTGGTGCGGGCGCAGAATGGGATTGTGGTATATCAATCCGATTTCGGGTTAAAGGACGGGGCCGTGTCGGAGATGAAGGGGGTAGCGATGGGGGTATCGCCGGGGCTTAAATTATTCGATCTCACCCATGAGATACCGGCCTACAACATCTGGGATGCCGCCTACAGGCTGCAGCAGACCGTACCTTACTGGCCGGCCGGGACGGTATTCGTCTCGGTGGTAGATCCGGGTGTAGGAACAGAGCGGAAGTCCGTGGTGTTAAAGACGAAGACAGGTCAGTATATCGTGACCCCGGATAACGGTACCCTGACGCTAGTGGCCGAGTCGTTGGGCATCGATTCCATCAGGGAGATCGATGAGTCCGTCAACCGGCGGCCGGAATCGCGGAACTCCTATACTTTTCATGGCAGGGACGTGTATTCCTATACGGCAGCCCGGCTGGCAGCGGGGGTGATCCGGTTCGAACAGGTGGGGCCGATGCTGTCCAGGCAAGAGGTCGTGTCGATCCCTTATCAGAGGGCGGTGATGGCGGATGGCGTCATCAAGGGCACTGTCCCGGTGCTGGATGTGCAATATGGAAATGTGTGGACGAATATCCCGGCGGAGTTGTTCAAGCAGTTAGGGGTTGCGTTCGGGGACTTACTGCAGGTGAAGATCATGCATCAAGGTGCGGTTGTGTACCGGGGGGAGATGCCATATACGGCGACATTCGGGTCTGTGGGAGTGGGGAAGCCGTTAGCCTATCTGAACAGTTTGCTGCAATTATCTTTTGCATTGAACCAGGGAAATTTTGCGGCGGCGAATAAGGTTGCGAGCGGCGGGGAATGGACGGTTGAAGTAAAGAAAAAATAAAGTTTTATAGGTAAAGTTGTACCATATGGCGCCAGTAGCGGGCTTTGTGGGATTCGCCGTCCCAGAGGTGCAGGGCGTTCCAGATACCTTTTGCCCAGAGTGCATTGCTGAGGGCCTGGTTGTTTTCAAAAAAAACATCTTTTTCTCCTACGACAAAAATGATTTCCAGCGCCTTGAGAGCGGCGATCCAATCAGGGTGATGGAGGTTGGGGATGAACTGGCTGGGGGTGTTGTAATAGATATTTTCATCCCGGTAGCCATCGAAGAGATCGCCGAAATGTTCGAGCGAGATGGTAAGGTCATAACGGCCGCTGAGGCCCACGACTTTGTGAAAGAGATATGGATATTTGAAGGCGAGATTGACGGCATGCCATGCGCCGAGGCTGCAACCGGCTGCCACGACTGTGGGGTGCGGGTTTTTTTCCTGTATGCGGGGGAGTACCTCTTCGGTGACATATTTTTCAAACTGCAGGTGGCGGAGTATCCTTTCGCCGGGGTGGAGGTCCTTTGCGTAAAAGCTATCCTTGTCTACGCTGTCCAGGCACCAGACCTGGATGCTGCCTGCCTCGATCTTGCGGCGAAGGGCTTCGATGACCCCCCAGTCCTCATAGTCGAAAAAATGAGCGGTGCGGGTGGGGAAGAACAATACCGGATCTCCGGTGTGACCGAAGATCAGCAACTCCATATCCCTTTGCAGGTTGGGGCTGAACCATTTATGATATTCCCTGTTCATTGCGTCGGAGTGGCTAGATATTGCCGGATGATCTCTTTCCATAAAGCATAGCCTTTATCGTTGATGTGGAGTCCGTCGGGGTCCAGGAATTCTCTTTTTGGATAGCCGGAGTTATCGGTCATCCGATTATAGACATTTATGAAATGCAGATTGTTGCTTTGCCTGGTAATCTCTTCTTCGATGATCTTGTTGGTATAGCGGATACTGTCGACGATATTCCAGCGGGTGATGCTGGGTTTGATGGAGATGAAGGCCAGGGGGATGTCGCCGAAGTGCTGACGGGTGCGGGCCACCAGTTGCTGGAAAAAAATGAATACCTCTTCGGGATGACGGCCGTCGCCCAGGTCGTTGTCACCGGCATAGACAATAATGGAATCCGGATGAAAGGGGGCGATGAGGCGATCGAAGAACCAGACACACGCAGCCAGGGTAGAACCGCCGAAGCCCAGGTTGACAGGCTGGTAAGGGGCAAAATCCTGGTCCAGGCTCTCCCAGAGCCGGATGGAGGAACTGCCGTAGAAAAGCAGTTTAGGATCGTAGGTTAATGCCGCTCTTTCTTTTTCGAGTCGTTGAACTTCATTCTCGTACCAGACCATAAGGGGTATTATCTATGGTAAATATAAGCCTAAGCGGGGGATTAGCCACGGGGCGCCTCATTCATAAACTTAAGATAACTTTGCCTACATTCAAAGTATGAAATATTTTTTTATTGCGATGGTGGGTTGTCTTGCGAGGCTGACGGCGGTGGGGCAGGGGCCGTCGTCCGGCATTGTCTTCGACGTGGATTCGATCGTTGCGCCGACGGGGTTACTGAAGTTGGTGTCGCATCAGTTTAGTTTTACGGAAGGGGCATCCGTGGACCGCAGGGGGAATGTCTTCTTTACCGATCAGCCCAATAACAAGATATGGGAATACGATGTGAAAGGGCGGCTGAGTGTTTACCTGGATAGTGCTGGCCGGTCGAATGGTATGTATTTCGATCCGAAGGGAAGGTTGGTTACCTGTGCCGACGAGCAGGACCAATTGTGGGCGATCGGTCCGCATAGGAAAGTGCGGGTATTGCTGAGGGACCTGGGTGGCAAGCGCCTGAACGGGCCGAATGATCTTTGGATCGACACCGGTGGCGGCATTTATTTTACCGATCCTTATTATCAGCGACCCTATTGGACGAGGAGGCAACCGGACCTAACGGTAGAGGGGGTTTATTATTTATCCAAGGGGAGGATGCAGGCTGTGATGGTGGCGGGTGACCTGGTAAAGCCGAATGGGATCGTGGGTACACCTGATGGTCGTTATCTATATGTGGCGGATATCGGCGCAGGGAAGACATACAAATATTCCATCAGGCTGGATGGAATGCTGACCGGCCGGCAGCTATTCGTGGAACAGGGTTCGGACGGGATGACGCTGGATGAGCGGGGCGATGTATATCTGACGGGTGATGGGGTGACGGTGTATGATCCCGCGGGGAAAAAGATTGCCCACATTCCGGTGCCGGAAAAGTGGACGGCGAATTTATGTTTTGGGGGGAAAGACAAGAAGGAGTTATTTATAACGGCTTCCGAAGGTATTTATATTCTTCCAATGCGTGTCCGGGGGGTGGAATAGGGGGGGTGTTGGTTGAGCGGGTGTCATCGGGTGGTGAGAAATTGTTCGATCATTTCGCGGTAAGCCCGGAGGCTATCCGGTTTAGCCACCACATCGCGGGCGCCGAGGATGAGGCATTCGCGGTAGAAGTCTTTCACCTGATAGGTGGAGTAAATGATGGTGGGGATAGTCTTGTAACGCGGGCTTTCCTTCAGGAAGACGAGGCTTTCCTTACCTGTCATTTTCGGCATATTCTGGTCCAGGATGATCATATCGGGCAGTTCTTCTTCTTTTGTCTTGTCCAACAGTGATACCATTTCCAGTCCATTCTCTGCATACACCACCAGGGAATCGTCGTTCATTTCGCGAAGGATTTCTTCGAAGATCAGCCGATCGTCGATGTCGTCGTCCACGAGTAATATTTTCTTGTATTTAATCATAGTCATTTATTTATAGTTGCGCGTTTACGGGGCTGTTGCAATTCTTTCTTCGTAGGCCAACCGTGGAAGTTTTTCTACAATTTTGCCTTTCCGGGATTTGCTAAGTACTCTATAATAATGCTTAGGATCAATTAATTGTAGTAGGAAATAACAAAAACGCGGCCATAGTTTCAGGGTGGCTTATATTCGCGGGTATCAAACATAATTTACCTGTTTATGAGAAAGATCGTCTACGTCATGCTGGTCCTATCTATCGTACACTTCAGCTATGCACAAACCCGGCCGGGGGCGGCCATGTCGTCAACGGGAGCAGCCTCTGCAGGACCCGCCAAATTGCCGGCTGGCAGCCGGGTGCTCAACATCGATTCGTCCATTACCACTCATGCGGAGGTGACGATCAATGGGCTGCGGGTGCCTTACGATGCTACGGCAGGCACCATCCCGGTATGGGATGAGGAAGGCAAACCTGTTGCGGGATTATTTTATACGTACTATGAGCGCTCGGATATAAAGGACCGGGCATCCAGGCCGCTGGTCATTTCGTTCAATGGCGGGCCCGGTACGCCATCTGTGTGGATGGAGATCGGGTATACCGGTCCGCGCAGGTTGTTACTGGATGATGAGGGGTATCCTGTGCAACCTTATGGGTTGAAAGAAAACAATTCTTCCATCCTGGACATAGCGGATATCGTCTATCTCGATCCGGTCAATACCGGGTTCTCCAGGCCGGTAAGTTCGGATATACCGACTGCCCGTTTTTTCGGCGTCAATGCAGATATCAAATATCTGGCGGGATGGATATCCACGTTTGTAACCCGTTATAACCGGTGGGCTTCGCCTAAATTCCTGATCGGGGAAAGCTATGGGACGACGCGGGCCGCCGGGCTGGCGTTGGAGCTGCAGGAATCTCAATGGATGTACCTGAATGGCGTGATCCTGGTGTCGCCTACAGACCTTGGCATTGAGCGGAGCGAATTTGTACAGGCGGCTCTGCGGGTACCCTATTATGCGGCTACCGCCTGGTATCATAAGGCCCTAGGTCCAGATCTGCAAGGGAAAGACCTGACGGATATCCTGCCGCAGGTAGAAGACTTCACTATCAATCAGCTGATACCTGCGCTGTCGAGGGGCGGCTATCTTGACGATGCCAGGAAAAAGCAACTGGCAGATACACTATCGCGTTATACCGGCTTGTCGGAGAAGGCGATCCTTCAATCTAATTTAATCATCCCGGCGGACTTTTTCTGGAAGGAGCTGCTGAGGGACAAGGGATTTACAGTTGGCCGGCTGGACAGCCGGTATCGCGGCATTGACGGGCAGGACGCGGGTAATTCTCCGGACTATAATGCCGAATTGACTTCCTGGCTGCATTCTTTTACACCGGCCATCAACATCTACCTGCGGCAGGACCTGCATTACAAGACCGATCTGGAATATAATATGTTCGGGCCTGTCCATCCCTGGGACAACCAGAACAACCATACCGGCGAGAACCTGCGGTTAGCGATTGCAGAGAATCCCTATTTGCACCTGTTGATCCAGTCGGGGTATTACGATGGCGCCTGTGATTATTTCAATGCCAAATACAGTTTGTGGCAACTGGACCCCAGCGGTAAACTGAAGGACCGGTTACATTGGGAAGGGTATCGAAGCGGGCATATGCTGTACCTGCGGAAGACAGATCTGGCGGAGGCCAATGAAAACCTGAGGAAGTTCATCCGGGCCTCGCTGCCCAAGCCGGGTGAGCCCGCGAAGTATTAGTTTTTTTACCTTAAATTAGGGCATGAATAGACTGCTTATGATCGTCTTCTGCGGGCTGGCATTGCCGGGCTATTGTCAGAACTTTTCCCTGCAGGAGCGTCGATATGAAGCGGAGGCTAAGGAGGTGACTATCATCCGCGACAAATGGGGCATCCCGCATATTTATGGGAAAACAGATGCTGCTGCCGTTTTCGGGTTGATGTACGCTGAATGCCAGGAAGACTTCAGCCGGGTGGAGAAGAACTACCTGGAGGTACTGGGCCGTCAGGCGGAGGCCTACGGGGAGGGATATTTGTATAATGACGTTATGATGCGGCTGATCTATGATAGTGCGCAGGCTGTAGCAGACTATGCCAAAAGCCCGGACTGGATGCACAAATTGCTGGATGCCTTTGCCGACGGGGTGAATTATTATCTCTACAAGCATCCGGAGACGAAACCGTTGTTATTGAAACGCTTTGAACCATGGTATGCCCTGATGTTTACGGATGGGAGTGTCTCGGCTACGAGCACGGGCGGGGTAAGGCCTGACGAGATCAAGAATTTTTATAGCAGCAGTGGCGGGGCAATGGGTTTGGTTGCGCCGACGCCCGGCCGGCAGCATGCTATGTCAGCGGTAGAGAGAATGGTGTTGTCGGACAGGGGGATGTCGGGGCCGGGGATCGATGGGACGGCGCCAGTGAGCGTACCGGCGGAGGGGCAAGGGGTTGACAAGTCAGGGGGAGTGCAAGGTACCGACAAGCCGGGGCCGGACGGTGGGATAGATGACAGGGAGAGTGGTTCCAACGGGTTTGCGCTGTCCGGGTTCAGGACGGCTTCGGGCAATACCGAACTATATATCAATCCGCACGTCCCCTTTTATTTCAGGATGGAAGTGCAGTTGGTCAGTGACGAAGGGCTGAATACCTATGGCGCGGTTACCTGGGGCCAATTTTTCGTGTACCAGGGTTTCAATGCTCACTGCGGCTGGATGCATACTTCCAGCCTTGCGGATGTGGCGGACCTTTATGCCGAGAAGGTGCAGCAGGCGGGCAGTGGATGGACCTATGAATACGAGGGACAGTCGAAGCCGGTCACAACCCGGCCGTTCGCGGTCTATTATAAGAAAGATGATTCTTTGAAGGTATTGCCGGTCACGGGATTTTACACTCATCATGGGCCGGTGATGGCCAGCAGGGACGGTAAATGGCTGAGCCTGCGGGAATACAACCGATCGCTGAACGCGTTGCTGGAGGCATGGCTGATCACGAAGGCCAATACCTTCGATGAATACAAAAAGGCGATGGATATCCGGGCCAATACCACCAATAATACCGTCTATGCGGATGACCAGGGCAATATTGCCTATTGGCATGGCAATTTTATGCCACGCCGGGATACTGCCTACAACTGGTCATTACCGGTAGATGGGACTCTTGCGGCTACGGAATGGAAAGGGGTGCATGAACTGGATGAGATCGTCCATTGTTACAACCCCGCCACCGGCTGGATACAAAACTGTAATTCCACTCCCTTTACCCTGTCGGGTAACAGCAGCCCCGAACGGAGTAAATACCCGGCCTATATGGCCCCCGACGGCGAAAACTTCAGGGCGTTGAATGCCGTGCGGCTATTGGCCGGCGCCAGCGATTTTACACTGGACAGTCTCATTGCGAAAGGATATGACCATTATCTTACGGCTTTCGACGTGTTGCTGCCTCCTCTGTTCGAAGCATATGCCGGTGCATCCGACTCCGTAAAAAAGGCTTTGCAGGAACCCATTGCCTATCTGCAGAAGTGGGACCGGCGCGCGGCGATCCATTCGGTAGCGACGACGCTGGCCGTGGAGTGGGCTACGCGGATGATGCCGTATGCACCCCGACCTGCTACAATGGAAGCTGCCTCGAATGCCGTCGGAAATGTCCAGGCTGAGGTGACGCATTCCACGGCTGCACAAAAGACGGGTGAGTTGCTGGCTGTCATCGCCGATCTGCGGCAGCGTTATGGCAATTGGAAAATGGAGTGGGGAGACATATGCCGCTATCAGCGGCTGACGGGTAAGATCATAGAGACGTACGATGATAAAAAAGCCAGCCTGCCGGTAGGACTGGTGTCTTCTGCATTTGGCGCGCTGCCATCATACCAGAGCCGGGTCATGCCGGATACGAAGAAACGGTATGGGTATACCGGTAACAGTTTCATTGCTGCTGTAGAGTTCGGCAAAAAGGTAAAAGCCAGGACCATTGTCACGGGCGGGGAAAGCAGTAACCCGGCCTCGCCGCATTTTTCGGACCAGGCTGTGATGTACCTGGGCGGATGGTTCAAGGAGGTGTTGTTCTATCGGGAAGATGTACTTGCTAATGCGGAAAAGACGTACCGGCCGGGCGAGGAATAGGCAAATGATCTTTCGAGGACTTTGGTAATTAGTGCAAAGGGTTGTTGCACTAATTGTCCCACAACTTGTGGGACAATTTTTTGGCCAGCAGCGCTATAAATTTTAGTTTTATTGCACTATTATATTTAGTATTTTTGTCGACTAAAAAACCTTATTTATGGCACAAAATTTATCAGTTGACAAGCAATATGAAAAGTGGATCGTTGAATTGAAGGATAAGATACGGACGACGCAGATCAAGGCGGCAATGACGGTGAACAGGGAATTGCTGAACCTTTATTGGGAATTGGGGAGGGATATCTGTGAGAAGCAAGAAAAGGCGAATTGGGGAGAAGGGCTGATCGATCAGTTGGCGAAGGATCTTTCGGCGGCTTTTCCCGATATAAAAGGATTTTCCGTGCGTAACTTGTTTTATATCAGAAAATGGTATCTTTTTTATCGAGGTTTGGAAATAGTGCCACAAGTTGTGGCAGAACTGGGAAAAGCGCCTCAAACACAAGGAGTTGTAATTGTGCAACAAGTTGTTGCAGTAATTCCGTGGGGACACAATCTGCATATAATCACGAAGTGTTCAGATGTGCAAGAGGCGTTATTTTACGTTCAGGAGACCATTAAGAATAACTGGTCACGGGCCGTATTGGTGGCCCAGATTGAAAGTAAGTTATATGAGCGGCAGGGAAAGGCCATTCAGAATTTTCAGTTGGCTATGCCTGGTCCACAGGCGGACCTTGCCCGGGAGACGCTGAAAAATCCATATAACTTCGATTTTTTAATGCTTGGAAAGGAGGCTGGGGAACGCGATCTGGAGGATGCATTGACTGCTCATATACAGAAATTTATTATGGAACTGGGTCAGGGGTTTGCCTACATGGGAAGGCAGTTTCCGATCGATGTGGGAGGAGATATATTTTATCTTGATCTGTTATTCTATCATACCCGTCTTCGTTGTTATGTGATTGTTGAACTAAAGGCGACCGAATTCAAGCCTGAGTATGCCGGAAAGCTGAACTTTTATCTTAATGTGGTGAATGCCCAGCTAAAGCATCCGCAGGATCAGCCTAGCATTGGCATACTTTTATGTAAGACGCCCAATAAAATTATGGTGGAATACGCTTTGGAGAATATAGCGAGTCCATTGGGTGTCGCAGAATATCAGATTATGAATGCCATACCGGACAATCTGAAGGGTGACCTGCCATCCATAGAAGAATTGGAGCAGGAGTTGGGGGAATCTGTTATGATTGGATAAAATCAGGAAGGAAGATAAATTCCAGCACGAATTTTGAACCGACAAAGGGCCAGCATTGAAAAATTAAACACTTTCGTATGAATTCAAACAAACAAGTGCCCCCCGGAGGGGCTTCAGCGAATTCGCCGGGATCCTATGTCGTTTTGCCGGGAAGTCAGCGGGCCGTATTGCCGGGCGCTCATGTGCTGGGCGCGGCAGATACCGATGAATGGATCGAGTTGACCATTAAGATCCGGCGTCAGAAGCCTTTGCCTGAACCGACAGGACTACCGGGCAAGGTAATGACAAGGGAGGAACTGGGGGCGGAATACGGTGCGGCCCCTGAGGATATCAATAATGTCAAGACAGTGTTGACCGCTTTGGGGCTAACCATTCTGAAAGAGAGCCCGATCAGCTGCAGTATCCGTGTAGGAGGGCGTGCCGGCGTTGTTGAATCCATTTTCCAGGTTAAATTATTTCATTATTCACATCCCGGGGGTAATTACCGGGGCAGAACGGGAGAGATTCATATTCCGGCCGAGCTGGACGGGATAGTCACGGCTGTGTTCGGCCTGGATAACCGCAAGCTGGTGAAGAGGCGTCCGATAAAGAAAAGAAGGACTTCACTGGACCTGGCCACGCGTGCGGAGGCTAGCAGGGCGTGGTTTTTTCCAGCCGAGCTGGCGACGATTTACTCTTTTCCTGCCGGTGATGGGCAAGGGCAGACCGTTGGCCTGCTGGAATTCGGGGGCGGCTATTTTGCGTCCGATCTCGCCACTTTTTGCCAGGATGCCGGCGTATCGGTGCCCACCGTACAAGCTATATCGGTTAACAATACACCGACCAACCAGAAAGATGGGGCTGAAGACGAGGTCATGCTGGATGTGGAGGTGGTGGCGGGCACCTGTCCGGCGGCTACCATTGTAATATTCTTTTCCACTTTCGATGAGGGTGGCTGGGTAGATGCTGTCGACACGGCGATACATGATACGCAGTTTCCGCTGACCGTGTTGTCCTGCAGCTGGGGTTATGCGGAAGATGCTGCAGGTGGCTGGACGGCAGGGGCAATCACTTCGATCAACGAAACGTTGCAGTCTGCGGCGCTGCTGGGCGTGACGATTTGTGTCGCTGCCGGTGATGACGGGTCCAGCGATGGGGTGACTGACGGGCATGTGCATGTGGATTTTCCCGCTGCCAGCCCCTATGTGCTGGCCGTTGGCGGGACGACCCTGAAGAAGTCATCGTCGGGCGTCATTACCGAAACGGCTTGGAAAGACGGGGACGGCTTACGCGCGGACAATGGAGGAAGTACAGGTGGTGGAGTGAGCACCCAGTTTGCCCGGCCACCCTGGCAGACCGTGGACATTCAATCCATCAATCCGGGTTCGATCGAAGGCCGGGTGGTGCCGGATGTGGCGGCGGATGCCAGCGCCAACACGGGCTACTGGACGGTAGTGGACGGTCAAGGCGGAGT
>Ga0302325_10025954_pt1 | contig 12172 bp, 10 predicted proteins | sample Palsa_T0_2_FD_201948 | JGI IMG/M metagenome (GOLD analysis project Ga0302325, IMG submission 201948) | Peat permafrost microbial communities from Stordalen Mire near Abisko, Sweden - Palsa_T0_2 | ecosystem: Environmental > Terrestrial > Soil > Palsa > Peat permafrost | place: Sweden: Abisko...
TCGCCGACGTCACCCGGGTCAGGCTACTGCCAGGTGCCGCCGTCACGCGCCGGCGAATCAGTCGCGGCGGGTCCGGCTCGACCCGCGCGGACGCGAATCGTGAAACTACGGGTATGCGGCAGCTCAGGATGTCCTCGCGCGCGATCTTCGGTCTCCTCGCCCTGGTGCTGGCCGCGCTCATCGCCGTGGGCGTGGTCGTCCTCGCCACCAACGGCTCGCAGGGCGCCCACGCGAGCGGCGCGAGCGCCCACGCCGCCGGCCCCGCCACGCTGACCGTCGGCGGGGCGACGGTGGGCCGGCCCATCCCGCCGGGCTTCGTCGGGCTCACCACCGAGTACCGGGGGCTCGAGGCCTATGCGGGCACGAATCCGGGGGCATTGGACCCGGTCTTCGAGCAGCTCATCCGCAACCTGGCGCCCGGTCAGAGCCCGGTCCTGAGGATCGGCGGCGACAGCACCGACTGGACCTGGTGGCCCGTCCCCCACATGGTGGCACCGGGAGGCGTGAAGTACAGCCTCACGAAGACCTGGCTCCAGGTCGCCTCGTCCCTGGCCAAGACCCTCGATGCGCGCCTGCTCCTGGGCATCAACTTCGAGGCCGACAGCAGCCGGGTCGCCGCCGCCGAGGCCCAGGCGCTGGTCGGCGGGATCGGGCGCTCGCGGATCGAGGCGCTCGAGCTCGGCAACGAGCCCGAGCTCTACGCCGCCTTCCCCTGGTACAAGCTCCCCGACGGCCAGCACGTACGCGGGCGCCCACCCAGCTACGACTACGCCGACTTCATCCGCGATTTCGCCAACATCTCCGGCGGCGTCCCGCGCACCGTGACCCTGGCGGGTCCGAGCATGGGCTCCTCGGTGTGGATTCCCCTGCTCGGGCAGTTCCTCTCAGGCAACCGGCGCGTGGGGCTCGCGACCCTGCATCGCTATCCGCTCAAGCACTGCTCGGCCTCGACCCAGGTGACGATCCCGGAGATCCTCTCGAACGCATCCTCGACCGGGCTGGCGGCGAGCGTGGCCGGCGCCGTGGCGAGTGCTCACGCGCGCGGCATCCCGCTGCGTGTGGATGAGATGAGCGCGATCTCTTGCGGGGGCGTGCAAGGGATCAGCGACTCGTTCGCGACCGCCCTGTGGTCGCTCGACGCCCTCTTCGCGATGGCGCGGGTGGGCGTGGACGGGGTCAACATGCAGACCGCGCCGGGGTCGTTCAACGAGCTCTTCAGCGTCGCCCAGGCGAACGGCACGTGGCAGGCTTCCGTGCACCCCGCCTACTACGGTCTGATGATGTTCGCCCAGGCCGCGCCGCCCGGGTCGCGGCTGCTCAAGATCTCGGGATCAGGCGGCAGCGCGGTGAATGCGTATGCCACCCGGGCGCCGGACGGCGACGTGCGCGTCGTGCTCATCAACGGCTCGACCACGGCCTCGAGCGTCGTCGACGTTCGCGTCCCCGCGCCGCCCACCGGCGCCTCGACGCTCGAGCTGCTCCGGGCGCCGAGCGCCCGCGCCACCCAGGGCGTGACCCTCGGGGGCCAGAGCTTCGGCTCGCAGACCTCGACCGGCCTGCTCGCGGGCGCTTCGAACCTTACCTTCGTGAACCCCGCCGGGGGCGCCTACGCCATCACCCTGCCGGCGGCGAGCGCGGCCCTGCTCACGCTCCAGGCGAAGCCTTAAACAGCCGCCAGATCGAGATCCAGGTCCGCGAGCTCCTCCCCGCGTCCACCCAGGTCCCCGCCACCGGCGATCAGCCTGCGCGCGTGCATGAGATCCTCCGAGCGGCCGACGGAGAGCGCCGCGGCGAGGCGCCCCTCGTGCAGGTACCAGATGCTGAACGCGCCCTCATCCAATGAGCCGCGGACGATCTCCTGATCCCAGTCGTAGGCGGGGCCGACGTACTCGAGCGACGCCCAGTCCGAGAGGTCGGAGAAGAAGTAGGGCACCACGTCGTAGGGCTGCTCGCGGCCGAGCATGTTGAGCGCCGCCGTCCGGCCCTGGGTGAGCGCGACGTCCCAGTGCTCGACGCGGATGCGACGACCGTCGTGGATGACACTCTCGTACTCGGCGGTGTCCCCGGCGGCGTAGATCCCCGGCACGGAGGTGGCGAGACGCGCATCAACTTTGATCCCTCCCCCCTCCCCCAGCTCGAGCCCGGCGCTGCGCGCGAGCATGACGTCGGGGACGGCGCCCGCCCCGATGATCACGGCGTCGGCCTCGATCGAGCGCCCGGACTTCGTGACCACGCTGCTCACGCGCCCGTCGGAGCCCTCGAAGCGCTCGAGCTCCTCCTCGCCGTGGATGACGATCCCGTGCTCGGTCAGGCGATCCTGAAAGAAGTGGCCGGCCCGCTCGCCGAAGGTGCGGCTGAGGACCACGGGCTCGAGCATGACGATCGTGCACGAGCTCCCGAGCTCGGTGAGCGAGGCAGCGACCTCGGTGCCGATGTAGGACCCGCCGATGAGCACCACGCGCTTGCCGGCGGCGTCCTCGCGGATGGTGTCGGCGTTGCCTACCGTGCGCAGGTAGTGGATCCCCTCGAGCTCGGCTCCCGGGACGTTCAGGCGCCGGACGTTGGCCCCGGTCGCGATCAGCGCCCGCTCGAAGCCGACCTCCTCCTTGGTCGAGAGCTTGACCGTTTGCGCCGCCGGGTCGAGCTTCATCGCCGAGCACCGCGTCAGGACCTCGATCTCGCGCTCCGCGTACCACTCGGCGGGCTCGAAGGGCAAATCCTCGCGGCGCTTGCCCCCGCGCAGGTACTCCTTCGAGCACGGCGGCCGGTCATAGGGGAGATCGGGCTCCCGGCCCACGAGCAGGATCCGCCCCCCGGCCCCCTCCTCACGCAGCTTCCGAGCGCAGCTCGCCGAGGCCAGACCCCCACCGATCAGGAGATAATCGATGCGCCCGTCAGGCACTTGCGCCGGCGCCGTTCGACGCGAACTGCCGCGTGATCGACTCCTCGAGCCCGGGGTCGAGGATGAGGAGGACCTGGTCCCCGGCGTTGATGATCGAGTCGCCCTTGGGCACGAAGCCGGTGCCGCCGCGTAGGACCGAGATGATCAGCGATCCGTCGGGGAGGGGGACGTCGGCGACGCGCCTTCCCGCCACCGGCGATCCCGCCGCCACCTCGAGCTCGATGATCTCGAGTCGCTCCTCCTCGAGCGCGAGAAGCTGGACGAGTCCGTACTCGGGGACCTCGTGCTCGATGAGCCGCAGGATCAGGTCGGTGGCTGAGACCGCGGGCTGGATCCCGAGGAGCTTGAAGTGCTGGAGATTGCGTGGGTTGTTGACGCGGGCCACGATCCGCGCCACCTCGTACTTCTCCTTGGCCACCTGGCAGATGAGCATGTTGTCCTCGTCGTCGCCGGTCACGGCGATGACGAGGTCGGCGCGCTGGATGCCCGCGCGCTCGAGCACCCAAAGCTCGGTGGCGTCGCCGTACTGGACGGCGTGCTCGAGCTCCTCCTCGACCACGCGGTAGCGGCGGTGGTCGGACTCGATGAGCGACACCTCCGCGCCCTTGGCGATGAGCTCGCGGGCCAGGTTCCATCCCACCTTGCCGCCGCCGGCGATGATCACGTACACGTCCCGCGCCCCTTTCTCACGTGGCGAAGGCCGCCTGCTCGACCATCTCGATGGCCTGCTGGGTGGGGCAGATCGTGTGGAGCCCGCGCTCGGCGTACCACGCGGCACGGCCCGGGTCGCGGACCACCACGACCACGCGCGGGACATGGAACCGGCGCTGCGCGATCTGGGCGATGACCAGGTTGGTGTTGTCGCCCGCGGTAGAGGCGATGAACACGTCGGCCTGCTCGATCCCCGCCGCCATCAGGGCGTCGACCTCGAGTGCCGTGCCGACGGTGAAGCGCCCGCCCGAGTCCTCCCAGGTGGTGAGGAGATCCTTGTCCAGGCGCTCGTGCGAGAGCGGGTCGGTGTCGAGGACGGAAACCTCGTGCCCGGCCTCGAGCGACCGCTTGGCGGAGGCCGACCCCACGCGTCCCGCACCGACGATGAGGATGAACATGCCCGAGACTCTAAGGCTTCGCCGCGCTCTCGTGCTCCGCGGCACCGTCGCCGTCCGCTTCGTCCGCGCCCCCGCGTCGCTGATCGGGCGGGGCGGTCAGGATCACCCGGCAGGGCGCCTTCCTGATCACGTACTTGGTGACCTCGCCCAGGTAATTATCGAGCGGCCCGGCCGAGCCGAGCAGCGCCCCGCCGCGCACGCGTGAGGGCTCCTCGGCGGCGAGCACGATCGCCTCCACCCCGCGCCGGGCCGCTTCTGCAACGATCGCCTGCCCCGCGCGCCGGGCCCTCACCATGGCGGTCTGCACGACCACGCCCTCGTACTCCTCCCCCACCACCTTGGCCCGCGCCAGCGCCGCCTTGGCCCGCTTGACCTGGGCGTCGGGGAGACGCACGTCGAGGGGCAGCGCGAGCGGGACCTCGAACACCCACAGCGCCTCGATCACCGCGCCCTCGGGGTCGAGGTCGTCGTGCTCGGGTCCGGCGAGGCGGGCGGCCGTCTGCACGATGTCGTCGTCGAGGTCGTTGCCGAACACGGGCACCATGATCGAGCCGAGCTCGGGCTCGAGCGCCTCGTGCCGAGGCACCCTCGGGGGCATCGAGACCCGCAGCGCCACCGGGGTACCCTGGCTGCGCCGGTAGCCGAGGTAGAGCGCGAGCCCGGCGAGGAGCCAGCCGAGGCCGACATAGCGCGCCCCCGCGTGGATGACCACGAGGCTGATCCACCCGGCCGCGCCCAGAAGCGCTCCGAGCACCGCGGGGAGCGGCACCCGGGCGCCGCGGAAGGCGACCCCGAAGGGAACGCTGTAGCCCCGCGGACGGTCGGGCTCGCGGAAGCGCAGCGCGATCACCGACACGTGGGCGATGGTGAAGGCGAGCAGCGCCCCAAAAGCGTAGATCCCGATCAGGAGCTCGACGTTGGTCGGGAGCACGAGCGCCGCGGCGGCGAGGGCGGCCGCGCCGATGACCAGGTAGGGCGTGCCCCAGCGCTGGTGCAGGCGCCCGAGCGTCGCCGGGATCTGCCGGTTGCTCACGAGCGAGAACCCGGCGCGCGAGACGCCTAACATCGACGACCCGGCGGCAGCCATGAGACCCGCGGCGGCGACGACCGCCACCGTGTACTTGAGCACGTCGGCCAGCCACCGTGGGTGATAGGCCTCGACGAGGCCGAGGAGCGGGGCGCGCAGGTGCTGGGCACCGAGCGCCGGCAATCCGTGGTGGACGGGCAGGGCGCCGATGCCGACGACGGCGATCCCGACGTACACGAGCACGATCAAGAACGAGCCCGGACCGATGAGGCGCCGCAGCTCCCGCGGGCTCGCCGTGACCTCCGAGGCCAGGCTGGCGGCCGACTCGAGGCCGGTGAAGGCGATCACCGCGATGGGGAGCGCGAAGGCGAGACCGGAGACGCTCGGCACCGTGCCGAGATGGATGGTCTGGGTGAGTCGGTGCGGGTCGAACACGGCCGCCAAGCCGACGACGATGACGATGGCCTGGACGGCGAGGTCGGCCGCGGTGACGAAGATTCGCCGCCGCAGGCGGCGGGGCGTGACGCCGACGAGATTGTCGGCGGCCACGAAGCCGATGACCGCGAGGGCGACGGCGATCTCGAGGCCTCCGCGGCCCAGGGGCGCCCAGAAGGCGGCGAGGTAGCTGGGCACGGTGAGCGCCGTCACGGCCACGAGGATCGTGTAGTCGAGGACGATGGCCCAGCCGGCGATGAAGCTCACGGTGTCGTTCAACCCGTGGCGCGCGAACACCGAGGCGCCGCCACGCTCCTGATGCAGCGAGGCGCCCTCGCCGTAGGTCATGGCCGAGAGCCCGAAGAAGATCCCGGCGACCAAGAGCACGGCGGGGGTGAGCCCGGCCGCGTGCTTGGCGATCACCCCGAGCGCGAAGTAGACCGAGCTCACCGAGGTCGTGTAGACGACCGCGAACAGCGCGCGGTAGCTGATCGACCGCTCGTTCAACCCGATCGATACTGGATATAGAGCCGGGCGACGCCGGCGGCAAGGAACCCGACGCCGAGGAGGAAGCCGACGGCGGTGGGCCCGCCCCCGAGGGTCAGGGTACGGACGATGAGCAGGACGCCGATGACCACCATCACGAGCGACATCACGCGCGTCGAGGATCGATGGATGCCTCCGGGCGCGCGCATGCTCATCGTGGATTATGGGGGCTAACCCAGCTCACCGGGCGCGCCGCGGGGCACGGATCCACGGCGCGGCTCGGCACTGCTGAGCGGCGGCGGCGTGAGCGCGGCGGCCACGATCACGAGCACGAAGGCGGCCAGGCGCAGCGCGATCGCCCCCCCTCCCGCGGGCATGGGCTCGCCGAAGACGATCGGACCGGCGGCGATGGTGAGCAGGTTGGCGGCGACGCTGGTCAGGGCGATCACCGCGACGGGCTCGCCGAGCTGGAGGCTCCGCGCCGAGACGAGGAGGCCGACGAGCGAGGCGATCAGGATCACGAAGGCGAGCGGGTGCACGAGCACGCCGATCCCGAGCACATGCAAGTGGCTCGAGAGCGCCTTGATCGAGGTGTCCGAGGCCGCCCAAAGTAAGCCCGCACCCACCCCGAGAGTGGTTCCCCGCTTCGCGAACGCGGTCACGAGGAGTCCGGCGGCCGAGACCGCGATCAGATACTCGGCGAGGACGCCTGGGTGAGAGTGCGAGTGGGCACCGTGGGCGTCACCACCCAGGGTCGCGGCCAGGAACGCGAGCCCGAGCGCCATCAACGCCACGCCGATCCATTCGCGACGCACGACGCGGACGCCGAAGAGCCGGTTCGCCACCACCGTGAGGAGCACGAGCCCGCCCGCGATCACCGATTGCACGATCGAGATCGGCGCCAGCGCGAGCGCGCCCACGTGGAGTCCCCACGAACCCAGGGCAATCAGGATCCCGAGCGAGTAGAGCGGCGAGCGGAAGAGCTCGATCGTGCTGTGCACAGGCCGCTTGAGCTCCACGGCGGGAGCCTGTCTGGCGCCGCGAGACTTGTAGAGGAAGCCGGCCACCGACCCGAAGGCGGTACCGACCGCGAGCAAGAGCCCGACGGCAACCGAGAAGGACATGGCCAGGCGAGGCTACCGCGGCCCTGTACGGCGCAGCTATGCTCGCGCGGTGCTGCGAGCGTCCGTGCGCGCCGGCCTCGCTGCGCGGCTCCGCCTCCTGAGAAAGACTCCCGCGCTCTGGGCGCTCGCCGCCATCGTCGCGCTCGGCGCGCTGGCGCGGCTCTTTCTCCTCTGGAGCTACCGCCCCGGGTTCCTCGGCTATCCCGACACGCTGTCCTACCTCCACGCCGCCAAGGTGGACCTGTTCTCCGATGGGATACACCCGCCGGGCTACGCGTTCTTTCTCCGCGTACTCGCGGAGATCAGCCCGCATCTTCAGCTCGTCACCGTGATCCAGCACTTCCTCGGGCTGGTGGGCGCGTTGCTCCTCTTCGACGCTCTGCGCCGCGCCGACGTGCCCCGCCCGGTGGCCCTAGTGCCCGTCGCTTTCGTGATGCTCGACGGGCCGGAGTTGCTGCTGGAGCACGCGGTCCTCAGTGACTCGCTCTTCCTCGCCCTGGTCGAGGTCGCGTTCTGGTGCGTCGTGCGTTCGTGGAAGGGCAACCGCTGGTGGGCGATCGGTGTGGGGCTGGCCATCGGTTACGCGAGCGTCGTTCGCATCATCGGCATCGAGCTCATTCCCTTGCTTCTGCTCGGCTTCCTGCTCGCCCCGAGGCAGAGGAAGAGCTGGCGGCTGGCCACCGTGCTCATGGGTCTCGTCTCTTCGGTACTCGTCATCGGTTGCTTCGAGTACGCCCACAAGGTTGCCACTGGCACCTGGGGCTTGGCCTCCACGGAGAACATCAACTTGTACGGGCGCGTCTCACCGTGGGCTAACTGCTCGAAGTTCACGCCCCCCCGGGGAACGGCGGATCTATGTATCAGGACCCCGGTCGCCGACCGCTACGGCCCGCAATGGTGGGAGTTCGCCACCAGCTCTCCCTTGCTCCACGTCTACCCGTGTTGCGTGGGCAGTAAGGACCAAGACAGCCGGCTGCAGGCGTTCGCGTTCGCGGCGATCAAAAGCCAGCCCCTGACCTACCTCCGCTACGTCGCCCGCGACCTCGTGCGCGTGATCGATCCCAGCTTCCCGAGCTCCCCGTACCCGAAGGTGGGCAATGCGAGCTACGGCAACACGCCGGCCGCGCTCCTCGACGGGTATCTGCGCACATCCGAGGAGCCCTATGAGCTGTCGCTCGAACGAGCCCTGTATGGCTCCTCCGGCCTGATCGCACACGACGTGGGCATCATCAAGGGCTGGGATCGCGACACGCGCCTCGAGGGGCCGGCGATGGTCGTGGTCCTCATCCTCGCCCTGCTCGCGCCGTTGCTCGCGCGCGGCCTGACGCGTCGCGTGGCGATCCTCCTGCTCGTGGTGTGCGCCGTGCTCATCCTCGGCCCGATCCTCGGAAACGAATACGACTGGCGTTACACGATCCCGTCCCTCGGGCTACTGGTGAGCGCGGCCGCGATCGGCGGGTGGCAGCTCTGGCGATCAATGGCGGCGGTACGTTCGCGCGGCCGGCCCGCCTGACCCATCATCCCGGCGCGTCCTCGCCCGGGAGGAGTACGTTCCCGAGGATCCGCCGGCGACGGCCCGCCTCCGGCGCGTTGGCGAGGCGGGGCTGGAGCACGCGCGTCAGCTCGCGCATGAGCTCGGCGAACTCGTCGTCGTCAAGCCACAGGCCAGCCATGCGAAAGCTGACCCCGTCGCGGAGGAAGTCGATGTCGTCTCGGCTCAGATACCGGTCGAAGTCTCCGAGGAGGCCCGCCACGAAGGCCATGAAGAGCTGGCGATAATCCTCGCGGCTCATCTTCTCGAGCTCATCGAGGTTGACGCTCGCCGCCGCGACGCGCAGCACGTAGGTCCGTTCGAGCGCACCGCGCACGCGCCGCTCGCTCACGACGCTGAGGACCCCGGCAGCGACGAGCCGGGCGACGTGCCGGTACAGGCTCGCGGGCGCGACGTCCCCGAGCTCTGCGCGTAGATCAGACGTCGTCAGCGCCCGATCCCCGAGGAACGCCTGGAGGATCCTCAGCCGAACTGGATGCAGAAGCAGATCGGCACTAGTCATCGGGCACGTCCATCGTTATCATTATTGGTAATTTTACTGAAGGAGAGAACCATGCCCCGCGGTCGTCGCTTGCTTATCCTCATCGTCCTCGCCTACGCGGTTGCGACCATTGTGGCGCGGCGCCGCGGTTACCCGATCGGGGGCAATCTCCTGGTCCGGTGCCGGCAGGGCCACCTGTTCACGACGATCTGGGTTCCCGGAGCGTCATTGAAGTCGCTTCGCCTCGGGTGGTGGAGATTTCAGCGTTGCCCGGTGGGCGACCATTGGACGCTCGTCAGACCGGTCAAAGAGTCCGAGCTGACCGAGGAGGAGCGGGTTTTTGCCGCCGGACACAAGGACATCCGGATACCCTGAGTGACGATGAGAGCGGTCAGGTTCGACGAATACGGCGGCGTTGACGTGCTCGAGGTGCGCGAGGTCGCCGATCCCGTCGCCGGCCCCGGGCAGGTTCTCGTCGCGGTCAAGGCCGCGGGCATCAACCCCGGCGAGATCTCGATCCGTGAGGGCCGGCTCCATGACCGCTGGCCGGCGACCTTCCCTTCGGGCCAGGGCACCGATTTCGCCGGCGTCGTGCAGGCCGTAGGCGAAGGGGTCACGGCGTTCGCGGTGGGCGACGAGGTCCTTGGCTGGACCGAGGAGCGCGCCAGCCAGGCCGAGCTCGTCGCCGTTCCCGACGACCAGCTCACGCCCAAGCCGCCTGCCCTCTCGTGGGAGGTGGCGGGGTCGCTCTTCGTCGCCGCCATGGCCGCCTACGCGTCGGTCGAGGCGGTCAAGCCCCAGGCGGGCGAGACCGTCGTGGTCTCCGCCGCGGCGGGCGGCGTGGGCTCGGTCGCCGTCCAGCTCGCGCGGCGGACGGGAGCGACAGTGATCGGACTGGCGGGTGAGGGCAACCACGACTGGCTCCGCGCCCACGACATCGTCCCCGTGGCCTATGGCGACGGTCAGGCCGAGCGCATCCGCGAGGCGGCCGGCCGCCGGGTGGACGCCTTCATCGACACCTTCGGGGGCGGCTACGTCGACCTCGCGATCGACCTCGGCGTCGCTCCAGAGCGCATCAACACGATCGCCGACCGCGAGGCGGCCGCGCGCGTCGGAGCGAGCACGCAGGGGACCCACGCGGTCGCCACCGCCGCCATCCTCGCCGAGCTGGCGGCCCTCGCCGCCGCCGGGAGCCTCGACATCGAGATCGCGCGCACCTACCCCCTCGACCAGGTGCGCGAAGCCTTCACCGAGCTCGCCGAGCGCCACACGCGCGGCAAGATCGTTCTCCTGCCGTAGTCACAGCAGTCCGGCGAGCATGAGCACGGCCGCCCCGAGCACGGCAAGGCTCGGCAGCGCCCCCACCGCGGTGGTGCTCACGGTGGCCCCATCGATCGGCTTGACCGGCGTCAGGAGCGAGGCGGCCATCACCAGCCCCGCGGCGCCGAGGCTACGGGTGATGGGCACGTCGAGCCAGGTGGCGAGGATGAGCAGGACGATCGCCAGGGCACCCACGGCGGCGGGCCCCGCCCAGTGCACACCGGTCGCCTTGCCCGGAGCGCGAGCGATGGGCAGCGGCGACCATCCCGCCCCGACCAGGGTGAGCACGAGCCCGAAGGCGAGGGCGGGCGGCCAGGTCTCCTGGTGCAGGGAGACGTGCTCGTGGGTCGCCGCGAGCTGGCGGACCCGCATGACCACGGCGATGAGGATCAGGATCCCGATCGCGAACACGGCGGTGGCCACCCAGCCCTCGGTCGGGCCGGAGTGCAGGGGCCAGAGCAGGAAGGCGGCGGTGGCAAGGACGCCGACGGCGGGGCTCCGGAGGATGGGAACGCTCGGCGCCTTGCGGTCCAGGGCGCCGATCATGTCGAACCATTTCTGAGCGGCTTCGGGCGTGGCCCGGGCGGCGAGAGCGCGGGCCAGGCCGAACGCAATCACGAGGATCACCGAGAGCCCCGCCGCCGTGACCGAAGCGTCATTCTGTGAACTCGCGAACGTCCAGTTGGCGGGCAGGGGCTTCGAGAGGTCGAGGTGGCTGACGTAGGTGGCGTCGTCGAAGAGGGGGACCGGCCCCCGGGAGGAGAGCTTGGAGTCGAGGGAGCGGGCGCGCGCGAGGCTCCCCTCCGAGGCAGCAACATGCAAGGGGCCCAGTCGCTCGAGCGCGACGCCGAGGTTGAACCAGCCGGTGCTGTAGTCGTGGTTGGCGCCGACGGCGCGGCGGAGCGCGACCACCGCAGCTTTGTCCTCGCCCTGCTCGATGAGGAGGACCCCGAGGTTGTTGGCGACGGGAAACTCGGTGGGGTCTCGCGCGAGCGAGGCTCGGTAGTCCGCTATCGCGGCGGCGCGATGGCCGAGGTGCTGTTCGGCTTCCGCTTGCGTCCAGAGGAAGATGGGGTCGCCGGGGTCGAGCTTCGCGGCCTGGCCAGCCAGCGTCACGGCCATCCCAGGATCGCCGGTAGCGACGTCGGCGATCGCCTCGTTGTTCTCGAGCGCGTCGCGGACCAGGGGCACGGTCTCGCCCAGCACGTTGGCGGTGGAGGTCCCCGACTCGGCGTCGGACGCGACCGCGTAGTCCTCGCTCGCCTCGAGCGGGTGCCCGCTGTCGAGCAGGGTGTCCCCCGCCTGCTCCATCGAGAAGGCCGAGAGCTCCGCGTCGCCCGAGAAGGCCGCCGCCTGGTTGGCCTCCGCGAGCGTCGCCATGGCCTCGGTCCGGCGCCCGGCGTAGGCCAGCGCTGTGCCCTGATCGAGCAACCCGAGCGCCTCCTCCGCGCTTGCGTGCCGGTACCGAAGGCGCGCCCGGTTGGCCACGATCGCGAAATATTCGGCGGCCTCGTCGTAGTGCTTGCGCAGGAAGGCGAGCTCGCCCTCGCTCTGGATCGCGAGGACGCTGCTCGGCTGCTGCTGCGACCACAGGTACGCCGCCCCGGCCGCGCGACGCAGGTTCCCTGCGTAGCGCCACAGGTTCTGGCGCAGGGCCTCGAGGTCCGAGAGCGAGGTGGGCCTCCCCACCCGAATGGCGGCCTGGACGTGGGCGCGCGCGGGCGAGGCCCCCCCGG
>Ga0302325_10025955_pt1 | contig 12172 bp, 6 predicted proteins | sample Palsa_T0_2_FD_201948 | JGI IMG/M metagenome (GOLD analysis project Ga0302325, IMG submission 201948) | Peat permafrost microbial communities from Stordalen Mire near Abisko, Sweden - Palsa_T0_2 | ecosystem: Environmental > Terrestrial > Soil > Palsa > Peat permafrost | place: Sweden: Abisko...
TGGGCCCGGCCGTTCGGAAGTGGTAAATGCCGTACGCGATCAGCACGGTGACGACGTAGGCCGGCATGATCCGCCGCACCCGGTGCCAGGCGTAACTGCGGACCGATGGATCCGGGCCGCCGGTGACAACCGATTTCACCCAGGGTCGGAACAGCAAGAAACCCGACAGCACAAAGAAGATCGGCACGCCCATCTCCATCCGCGAATACACCAGGCCCCAATAGCCCTCGATGTATTTGCCGGTGGTGTATGCCGCGTGCGTCGCCACCACGAGAAGGGCTGCGACGGCGCGGACACCCGTCAACGACGCAACCCGGTCCGGCCCGGCGACCTGTTCGAGTCCGCCCTGGGCCGCCGTGTCGGCTTGGGTCATCCGCTGTTTCCCCGCCGCGGCGCACTGCGACCACCGCGGTGGCTTTTGTCCCGTCCGCGATCGGGCTGCAGGTTGATCAGCACGCCGGAAATACGAGTCTTCTCAAGCGCTTTCAATGTCGGACCAGGCAATTTGGCTGGCAGCTCCACCAGTGAGAAGTCCGGCCCTATCGTGATGTGGCCGAAATCGCTGCGGTGCAGACCTCCTTCGTTGGCGATGGCACCGACGATCGCGCCCGGGCCGACCTTGTGGCGCTTGCCGACCGCGATGCGGTAGGTGGCGAACCCCTTCTTGGGGCCCTCGCCGGCGCCGCGAGGGGACGTGGCGGGCCGGTCCGGACGCTCTTTGGAACGACGATCGGGCGGTGGCTCCGGTGCCATCAGAAAGGCTTCGCCGTCGCGCGATTGCAGTGCCAGCGCCGCGGCGATATCGGCCATCGGGACGTCGTGCTCGCGCTCGTAGTCTTCGACCAGTTTGCGGAACAACTCGATGCCGGATGCGCCGAGATTGTCGGTGATGGAGTCGGCGAATTTCGCGACCCGTTGGGCGTTGACGTCGTCGACGCTGGGCAAATGAGCCTCGGTGAGTTTCTGCCGAGTCACTTTTTCTATCGAATTGAGCAGGTGCCGTTCTCGCGGCGAGACGAACAGCAGCGCGGCACCCGAGCGTCCCGCCCTGCCGGTGCGGCCGATTCGGTGCACATAGGACTCGGGGTCGTGCGGGATGTCGTAGTTGAGCACATGCGATATCCGCTCGACGTCCAATCCACGGGCAGCGACATCGGTGGCAACCAGGATGTCAATTCCTTTGGAGCCGCCTTCTTTGAGCGCGGCGATCGTCCGCTCACGCTGGCTCTGCTGGATGTCGCCGTTGATGGCCGCCGCGGAAAACCCTCGTGCGCGCAACTTTTCGGCGACCTCTTCGGTGGCCTGCTTGGTACGGACGAAGATGATCATCGCCTCGAACTGCTCGACTTCCAGAACACGGGTCAACGCGTCCATCTTGCGCGGACCGGCGACCTGGATGTAGCGCTGCGAAATGTTATCGGCGGTCGCGGTTTTCGCCTGGACTTTGACTTCGGTCGGGTCGTGCAGATACTTGGCGGTGAGCTTGCGGATCGCCGGCGGCATGGTCGCGGAGAACAGCGCCACCTGTTTGTATTCCGGAGTCTCGGCCAGTATCCGCTCGACGTCTTCGGCGAAGCCCATGGCCAGCATTTCGTCGGCCTCGTCGAGCACCAGGTAGTCCAACCGCGACAGATCCAACGTTCCGCGTTCGAGGTGGTCGATGACGCGCCCGGGAGTACCGACCACCACCTGCGCGCCGCGCTTGAGCCCGGAGAGTTGCACCCCGTAGGACGAGCCGCCGTAGATCGGCAGCACGTTGATCTGGGGTAAGCGCGCGCCATAGCGACTGAACGCCTCGGCCACCTGCAGCGCCAGCTCCCGAGTCGGCGCCAACACCAGAGCTTGGGTGGCTCGGTTGCCGGTATCAATCTTCGACAGGATCGGGACCGCGAAAGCAGCGGTCTTGCCGGTCCCGGTCTGGGCCAGGCCCACCACGTCCGAGCCTGCCATCAGTGCCGGAATCGTCGCCGCCTGTATCGCCGACGGCGACTCGTAGCCGACATCGGCAAGGGCCTGCAGCACCGAAGGGTGAATGTGCAGGTCGGCGAAGGTCACCGCGTCTTCATCTGGGGAGTCCATTTGGGAATGAAGTTTAGAGGTCAACTCCCTCGGCCACGCCTGCCGCGTCGACAGACCTGGTCAAGGTACGGTGCGGCCTTGTGTGGACACGACTCCGGGGCACCCGGCGGCCGACCGCGCTTGTCGCTGCCGCACTGCTCGCCGCGACGCTGAGCGGTTGTGGATCAGGTGATTCGACCGTCGCCAAGACGCCGCAGCCCGCGACCCATCCGACCGCCGCACCCCGCACACCCGCGCCGCCGCCGGTCGTGGACGCCGGTCCGACCAGCTCCGCGCCGGCCGACCCGTGCGCGGTCAACTTGGCCGACCCCGCGATCGCGCGGGGGGTGTCCGAGCTGCCCCACGACCCCCGCAGCCAGCAGCCGTGGAACCCCGAGCCGCTGGCAGGCAATTTCAACCAATGCGCCCAGCTGTCAGCGATCATCGTCAAAGCCAATACCAACGCCGAGAGCCCCAACACCAGAGCAGTGATGTTTCATCTCGGCAAGCTGATACCGCCGCAGGGCGTGCCCGACACCTATGGGTTCAACGGGATCGACACTTCGCAGTGCACCGGCGACACGATCGCGTTGAGCTACTCCGGCGGTATCGGCTTGCCGAGCGTGGTGAAGTTCCGCTGGAACGGCAACGGGGTGGAGCTGATCGCCAATACCGGAGCCCCGGCCGGCCGATAGGCACCGCGAAGCCGCCGGATCCTGTCGGTACCCCGGCTTACAGTGGCTGCTGTGTTCACCGCAGGCGAGAGCATCATCTACAGCGCGTCGGATCTCGCGGCCGCAGCTCGCTGTGAATACGCCCTGCTGCGGGAATTCGACGCCAACCTCGGCCGGGGTCACAGCGTCACCGTCGAGGACGAATTGCTGGCGCGCACCGCCGCTCTCGGTGACGACCACGAGCGGCGCCGGCTCGAGGCGCTGCGCGAGGAATACGGCGACGGCGTCGTCCCGATCGGCCGTCCCGCATTCACCGTCGCCGGTTTGACCGCGGCAGCCGAGGCTACCCTGCGGGCCATCGCGAACGACGCGCCGGTGATCTATCAGGCCGCGATGTTCGACGGCCGCTTCGTCGGGTTCGCCGACTTTCTGGTGCGCCAGGACGGGCAGTACCAGGTTTCCGACACGAAGCTGGCCCGCTCTGCGAAGGTCACCGCGTTGCTGCAGATCGCGGCCTACGCCGATACGTTGCGCCACTCCGGTATCCCGGTGGCCGCGGAAGCCGAGTTGGTCCTCGGCAACGGCGCCGCGGTCCGCTATCGCGTCGAGGAGCTGGTTCCGGTGTACCTCGAGCAGCGCGCGCGATTGCAGCGGCTGCTTGACGATCACTACGCCAGCGGCGCACCGGTGCGCTGGGACGACGAACGGGTACGTGCATGTTTCCGATGCCCGGCGTGCGAGGAGCAGGTGCGAGCCGCCGATGATCTGCTGCTGGTCGCGGGCATGCGGGTCACTCAGCGCGCCAAGCTGATCGATGCAGACATCACCACGGTCGCCGAACTGGCCGATCACGCCGGGCCGGTTGCCAGCCTAGCCGTCCGAATTGTGGACAAGCTCGTCGCGCAGGCCAAACTGCAGGTTCTTCAACGCGACACCGGCACACCGCAGTTCGAGGTGGCCGACCGACAACCGCTGGCGCTGCTACCCGATCCCGACGAGGGAGATCTGTTCTTCGACTTCGAAGGTGACCCACTATGGACAGCCGACGGGACGGACTGGGGCCTGGAATATCTGTTCGGTGTTCTGGAAGGCGGACGGTCTGGCGCCTTCCATCCGCTCTGGGCGCACCACCGTCCCGACGAGCGCAAAGCTCTGATCGACTTCCTTGCGTTGGTGGCCAAGCGACGCAAGCGCTTTCCCAATATGCACGTCTACCACTACGCCTCGTACGAGAAGACGGCGCTGCTTCGTCTTGCCGGACGGCACGGAGTCGGGGAAGACGACGTCGACGATTTGCTGCGCAGCGGGACGTTGGTCGACCTGTATCCGATTGTGCGCAAGAGCATTCGGGTCGGCAGCGAATCGATCAGCCTGAAGGCCCTGGAGCCGCTGTACATGGGGGCGCAGCTGCGGTCGGGTGATGTGACCACGGCCACCGATTCGATCACCCAATACGCGCGATACAGCGAGCTGCGCGGCAATGGCCAGTTCGACGAGGCGGCCACCGTGCTCAAGCAGATCGAGGACTACAACCACTACGACTGCCAATCCACCCGCGCCCTGCGCGACTGGCTGCTGATCCGGGCGTTCGAATCGGGCATCACACCGATTGGCGCGCAGCCGGTTTCCGATGACGGCAGCATCGAGCAAGCCGATCCGCTGGCGGAGGCTCTGCAGGAGTTCAGCGGAGTTGCGGCGACCGGTGACCGCGCGCCCGAGCAGACGGCGGTGGCCCTGGTGTCGGCCGCGCGCGGTTATCACCGCCGTGAGGACAAGCCCTTCTGGTGGGCGCACTTCGACCGACTGAACTACCCCGTCGACGAATGGGCCGACGAAACCGACGTCTTTATCGTCAGTGACGCGACGCTGGCCGTCGACTGGAATCGGCCGCCGAAGGCGCGCAAACTGCAGCGGCGCATACAACTGGCCGGCGAATTGGCCCGTGGCGCACTCAACTCCGACGTATTCGCGCTCTACGAGCCGCCGGCCCCGTCAGGCTTGACCGACAACCCCGATCGACGGGCCGCGGGCCGCGCTGAGGTCATCGAGGCCGACGATTGGACCGCACCCACTGAGGTGGTCATCAGGGAACGAACACCAAAGGACGGCAACCCTTTCCACCAACTCCCGTTCGCCCTCACCCCTGGCCAGCCAATCGGGACCAAGCCGCTTCGGGATTCAATCGAAACGACGGCTTCCCAGGTTGGCTCCGGATTGCCGCGACTCCCCCGTACCGCGCTGTTCGACATCCTGCTCCGCCGCCCGCCTCAAACTCGCAGCGGGACAGCACTGGCGCGCAGTGCCGAAGCCGTCGACGACATCACGGCCGCCGTGCTCGACCTGGATTCGTCGTACGTGGCGGTGCACGGACCGCCTGGGACCGGCAAGACGTACACCGCCGCGCGGGTGATCACACGGCTGGTCGGCGAGCACGGCTGGCGTATCGGTGTTGTCGCACAATCGCATGCCGTGGTGGAGAACCTGTTGGACTGCACGATCGACGCCGGCATCGATCCGCAGCGCGTAGCAAAGAAGCGATACGAGCGCCAAGACGTCCGGTGGCAACAGATCGGCGATGACGAATACGCCGGGTTCATCGCGTCCACGGGAGGGTGCGTGATCGGCGGTACAGCTTGGGATTTCGCCAACCCCAACCGTGTTCCGCCGAACAGCCTGGATCTGCTGGTGATCGACGAAGCCGGCCAATTTTGTTTGGCCAACACCATCGCCGTGGCACCGGCGGCCGCCAACCTGCTTCTGCTCGGCGACCCCCAGCAGCTGCCGCAGGTCAGTCAGGGCACACATCCCGAGCCGGTGGACGGATCCGCGCTGGGCTGGCTGGTCGAAGATCACCGCACCCTGCCCGCCGAGCGCGGCTATTTCCTCGACCGCACGCACCGTATGCATCCAGCGGTGTGCACACCCGTATCAGCCCTGGCCTACGAGGGCCGACTGCAATCCAACGACGAGCTCACCGGCGCGCGTCGGCTCGACGGATATCCACCCGGAGTTCATGTCGTCCGCGTCCGTCACGAGGGAAACTCGACCGAGAGCCCGGAGGAGGCCGAGGCCATCGCCGCCCACATCAAAACCCTGATGGGCCTGCCATGGACGACCGAGCGCGGCACCCGGCCCTTGACGTGCGCGGACGTGCTGGTGTTGGCCCCCTACAACGCACAGGTGGTGCTGCTGCGGCAACACTTGGCCAACGCGGGGCTCGGCGACGTTCGGGTCGGGACGGTCGACAAGTTCCAGGGCGCCGAGGCGCCGGTGGCCATCGTCTCGATGACCGCCTCGTCAGTCGAGGACATTCCGCGGGGAATCCCGTTCCTGCTCAACCGAAACCGGTTGAACGTGGCGATCAGCCGCGCGCAGTACGCGGCCGTGATCGTTCGGGCCGAGACGTTGACCGAATACCTGCCCGGCGCGCCCGCGGGTGTGGTGGAGCTCGGCGCGTTCCTGGCCTTGACAGCCGCTGACACCGCGGCACCGTAAGGGCGTGCCGCGCACCACATTCGCGCGAGCCGATCTGCTACAACTCCGGCGACGAGTGCTGTCCGTGTCCCGGGCCCTCGTCGGGATCGGTTCGGTGGTGCCTGTTGGAAGACGGACGGTGATAACCGTTGCGAAGCTCGCCTCGGGACGTCGCAGTGCCTGAACGCGACGCACGATCGCCGGCCCCGCCGTATGTGTCGATGTCATCGAAGAACGGTTCATCATGGTCCACGCTGCTTTGATTCCGTGGCAGGAATTCCTCCACCGGCCGGAAACGCTGTTCATCGTCCACATGGAAAACGTTGTGGGCGATTCCGATTGGCTCGACCTCTGTCGCCGGATCAGCATCATCGAGCAGGCTGTGCCACGATTCGGCCGGTGCACTGTGCCAGTTCTCGGCCGGCGCCGGTCGCGGATGCCCGGTGCGGATGGGCAACGGTTCGGTGAGGTCTTCATTGGCATATCCCCGAGCCGGCCCGACCGCCGCGCGGGGCGGCCTGGGCGAGGGTGCGGGCGGGCGCGGCAACGTGTACTCCACGTAGTCGTCGTCATCGTCGAAGCCTTCGCGGAAGCCATCAAAGGCTCCGTCAACGCCGCCGAAGCCCTCCGCGGCACTGGGCCTGACCCGCACTCGCCGAGTCGGCACGTCGGGGTTATCTGTGCCGTCGGCGGTCGCATCCCCCGCGCCAGCGTGCGCCCGGCGATCGTGGCCCGCAGCCGATCCGCTGAAACCGACCATGAACAGTGCCGCCGCCACCCCGAACAGCGCGACGAAAGCCGGCAGCAACATCGACTGCGACATCGCCGCGGCGAACGGCTCGCGCAGGAACTCCGGCAGCTGCAACGCGGCGCCCTTACCGCCCTGTGGGCCGAACGCCGGGCCGTCGGGCATCGGCGGCAGCTTCGAGCTGATCCTCGAGGTCATGAAGGAGGCCATGCCGGCGCTGCCCAGCACGGCGCCGACCTGACGCGTCGCGTTGTACACGCCGGAGCTGGCACCGGCCAACCGAGACGGCAGGTTGCGCGTCGCGGTGGCGGCCAACGGCGACCAGATGAACGCCATCCCAACGCCCAGAACGACGAACGGGAGGACCAGTTCCCAGATCGGCGCGGACGCTGTCATCGCGACCGACAGCCAGGTCAGCCCGATTGCCAGCATCGAGAAGCCGAAACCGACCACCGGCAGCGGATGCGCCCGGTCGACGATCTTGCCGACGACCGGCGCCAGGAAGCCACTGGTGATCGCCATCGGCGCGGTCAGCAGCGCCGAGCGTGTCGGCGACAATCCGCACACCGCCTGCGCGTAGAACATCAACGGCAAAATCATCGCCGTGACGGCGAACCCGATGACCGCCACACCGACGTTGGAGAGGCTGAAGTCGCGGTCGCGGAAGATATCGAGTGGGACCAGCGGCTCCTGCGTGTTGACCGACTGCCAGTAGATGAACCCCGTCAGGAACCCGACGCCGGCGACCAGTACCGCCCATATCCACGGCGCCCAGCCGCCGGACTGACCCTCCTGCAGGGCGAAAACGATCAGGAACATCGCCACTGCGGACAAAGCCACGCCGATCAGATCGAACCGGTGTTTGTGGGTGGGCAATACCGGCAGCAGCCAGACCGCGAGCCCCAGACCGATGATGCCGATCGGGACATTGACGAAGAAGATCCATGCCCAGCCGAGCCCGTCGACCAGGATGCCGCCGGCCAGTGGCCCCACCAGTGTGGCAACGCCGGCCGTGGCGCCCCATAGGCTCATCGCCATCCCGCGACGTTCCGGCGGGAAGATGCGGGTGATTGTCGACAGCGTCTGCGGGGTCAGCAGCCCGGCACCGATGCCCTGCACCATTCGGGCGGCGATCAGCATCCCGATGGTTCCCGACAGGCCGCACCATAGTGACGCGGCGGTGAATACCGCGAGGCCGAGCAGATACAGGTTCTTCGGGCCGAACCGGTCGCCAAGTCGTCCGGCGACCAGCAGCGGAACCGCGTAGGCGAGCAGGTAGGAACTCGTCACCCAGATCACCGTGCCGTAGCCGGCGCCGAGCTTGGCCATGATGCTGGGGTTGGCGACGGCGACGATGGTCGAGTCGAGCAAAATCATGAAGAAGCCGACCATCATCGCCCACAGCGCGTGCCAGGGGTTCGCGTCCCCCGCGCGCACGTTCGCCGACGCGCCGCTGGCGCGTCGCGGGCCCCCGCGCGCAGTCGCCCTAGTCATCTCCCCACCTCGTCTCTGTTCTCCAGCTTGCTGTCAGCCGCGGCGTGGCGCCACCCGAGCTGACCGGATCGCAGCGAGTCGGCAAAGTCCCGCAGCCAGGACAGCTCGTTTTGCATGGCTGCCAGCAAATAATCCAAGGCGACCAGATACGCGGTACGCACAACACCGGCACCGCGAAGTGCCGTGATCTCGGCCGCCCGGGCCTCCAGCGCTTCGACGCGCTCGTCGACCGCGTTCGCCGCGGCGCCTTTGCCCAGGGTCTCGATCTCGGCAAGGGCGACGACGAATTGTGGAAACTCGTGCACGGGTCTGGCAATCAATTCGCGCACCCGCGCGGCAAGCGCCTCGGCGCCGGCGTCGGTGATCTCGTAGATGACACGCTCGGGCCGCTTGCCCTCCCGGTCCGTCGCCGCCCGGCGGATCAGTTTCTCGTCGGTCAGCCGGTCGACCACGTGGTACAGCGACCCCGGCCGAACCTTCACGATGCGGTCCGCGTGATGTTCGACCAGGGTCTGCAGCATCTCGTAGCCGTGCATCGAGCGTGCCTTCAGTAGCGCCAACACCGAGATACCGAGGGACGTGAGTTGGTAGGCCATCGACTATCCGTCTGCTTGGCGGGCCGCCCCGGGCTCATCGTCGGGCCGGGCGTGACCCCGCGTCGTCATCGCACGTGTCCACGACGGATTATTCCCAACGGACTAAGCGGATAAACGCCTGGCCCCACCTTTGCCGCCGCCGGCGCTAGCCTGAAGGCACATCAACGGCCGGCTGAGGAGCTGGGCAATAGGACCCCCGGCGATGACGTGGGCCGGCCAACGGCCCGCTGAGGAGCTGGGCAATAGGACTGGGAGGCATCCATGAGGGCCCGCTGGACCCGGTCATCGGCCGACTCGCTGCCCGCCACCACCGGCGGTAAGCCCAAGGCGTCGGCGCGGGCGTTGGCGCACATCATCGAGCGCAGCGCCCGCATCCAAGGCCCCGCAGCAGCGGCGTATGTGGAAAGACTGCGCAGGGCGGATCCCGGAGCCGAACCTGCCGCGATCGTCTCGAAGCTGGCGAAGCGATACGTGACCGCCGTCACGGCCAGCGGCGCAGCGGTGGGTTCGACAGCGGTGTTGCCCGGGCTGGGCACACTGGCCGCACTGTCGGCGGCCGCCGGCGAGACGGCCGTGTTCCTGGAGGCCACCGCGTTCTTCGCGCTGGCAAACGCGGCGGTGTACGGCATTTCAGCCGAAGACCGGGAACGGCGCCGCGCCCTGGTGCTGTCCGTGTTGGTCGGCGATGACAGCAAGCACGCCATGGCCGAACTGCTCGGTCCGGGTCGAACCAGCGGGGCTTGGCTGTCCGAAGGCGTCGCGTCGTTACCGATATCGGGGCTCGCACAATTGAACTCGCGGTTACTCAAGCGCGCCGTCAGACGGTACACGCTGCGGCGCGGCGCATTGCTGTTCGGCAAGCTCCTGCCGGTCGGCATCGGCGCCATCATCGGCGCCGTCGGCAACCGGATGGCCGGCAAGAAGATCGTCCGCAACGCTCGTAGCGCGTTCGGCACGCCTCCGGCGCGGTGGCCGGTCACGCTGCATCTGCTGCCCACGGTTCCAGACGCGAGCTAGCACTGCATCGCGGGCTGGTGAGAAGTCACATGGCGGATCGTCGGCAAGGGGTTAGCCTTTATGGGGCGGAAACTGTCGGAGCCGCCGCAGGTGAGATGCCCCGACACCGCGTACATGTAGTGGCAAGCGTGGCGTAGCGCTATCTGGAAGAGGAATCGAGGCGAGCACCTGCTGTGAGCAGTACGAGTTCACCATTCGGACAGAACGAATGGCTGGTCGAGGAGATGTACCGCAAGTTCCGCGACGACCCCTCCTCGGTCGACGCGAGCTGGCATGAATTTTTGGTCGACTACAACCCCGAGCCGACGGGCGACGCTCCCGCTGACGGGAAGCCGGCCGCAGCGAGTCCGGCCCATCCGGCGGCGGTACCCGCTCCGGCGCCCGCGCCGACGGCAGCGCCCGTCCCCACGACCGCGGCCGGCAACGGCGCGGCAAGCCAGCCGGCGCCCGCGGCCAGACCGGCCGGCCCGCCACCGGGCGACGGCGACGAGGTACAGGTGCTGCGGGGCGCGGCGGCAGCTGTCGTCAAAAACATGTCGATGTCGCTGGACCTTCCGACAGCCACGAGTGTTCGGGCACTACCGGCCAAACTGATGATCGACAACCGCGTCGTCATCAACAATCAGCTCAAACGCACTCGCGGAGGCAAGATCTCGTTCACCCACCTGCTGGGTTACGCGCTGGTGCAGGGGCTCAAGAGTTTTCCGAACATGAACCGGCACTACGCCGACGTCGATGGCAAACCCACTGCGGTCACGCCGGCTCACGTCAATCTCGGTCTCGCCATCGACTTGCAGGGCAAAGACGGCAAGCGCTCCCTAGTGGTCGCAGGCATCAAGCGTTGCGAGACCATGAGTTTCGGCCAGTTCGTCACCGCCTACGAAGACATTGTGCGGCGGGCCCGCGACGGCAAGCTGACCGGCGAAGACTTTGCCGGCGTGACGATTTCGCTGACCAACCCCGGCACGATCGGCACCGTGCACTCGGTACCGCGGCTGATGGCAGGCCAAGGCGCGATCATCGGCGTGGGCGCGATGGAATACCCGGCCGAACTCCAGGGCGCCAGCGCCGAACGCATCGCCGAACTGGGTATCGGCAAGCTGATCACCCTGACCTCGACCTACGACCACCGCATCATCCAGGGCGCAGAATCGGGTGACTTCCTGCGCACCATCCACGAGATGTTGCTCTCAGACGATTTCTGGGACGAGATCTTCCGGGAAATGGGCGTCCCGTACCTGCCGATTCGGTGGAGCACCGACAACCCCGACTCGATCGTCGACAAGAACGCCCGGGTGATGGAGTTGATTGCGGCCTACCGCAACCGCGGCCATCTGATGGCCGACATCGATCCGCTCCGGTTGGACAACGCCCGGTTCCGCAGCCATCCGGATCTCGAGGTGCTGACACACGGCCTGACACTGTGGGATCTGGACCGGGTATTCAAAGTCAACGGCTTTGCCGGTGCCGAGTACAAAAAGCTGCGCGACATTCTGGGCTTGCTGCGCGACGCTTACTGCCGCCATATCGGCGTGGAATACACCCACATCCTCGACCCTGAACAGCTGGAGTGGCTGGAAGAGCGCGTCGAGACCAAGCACGTCAAACCGACTGTGGCCCAACAGAAATACATCCTGAGCAAGCTCAACGCAGCAGAGGCGTTCGAAAACTTCTTGCAGACGAAGTACGTTGGGCAGAAGCGGTTCTCGCTGGAGGGCGCCGAAAGCGTGATCCCGATGATGGACGCGACGATCGACCAGTGCGCCGAGTACGGGCTCGACGAGGTGGTCATCGCGATGCCGCACCGCGGCCGGCTCAACGTGCTGGCCAACATCGTCGGCAAGCCGTATTCGCAGATCTTCAGCGAGTTCGAAGGCAACCTCAACCCTGCCCAGGCGCACGGATCGGGTGACGTCAAATACCACCTCGGCGCCACCGGCGTGTATCTACAGATGTTCGGCGACAACGATATTCAGGTGTCGCTGACCGCCAACCCGTCGCACCTGGAGGCCGTCGACCCGGTGCTGGAAGGTCTGGTCCGCGCCAAGCAGGACCTGCTCGATAAAGGCGACGGCGACGACGGCTTCTCGGTGGTACCGCTGATGCTGCAC
>Ga0302325_10025958_pt1 | contig 12171 bp, 10 predicted proteins | sample Palsa_T0_2_FD_201948 | JGI IMG/M metagenome (GOLD analysis project Ga0302325, IMG submission 201948) | Peat permafrost microbial communities from Stordalen Mire near Abisko, Sweden - Palsa_T0_2 | ecosystem: Environmental > Terrestrial > Soil > Palsa > Peat permafrost | place: Sweden: Abisko...
TGATGCAGAGACACGCGGGTCTCGTCGAAGCTCAGGAAGTGGCCCAGAGGCGCGAATTCAGGTAGCGGGTCCTCGTAGCTCCAGGCGATGTCCTCGAGTACCTCGTCGCCGACCCGAGCCGTCCAATAGGAGGCGGTTCCCTTGTAGGGGCAGTAGGTGTGCGTGTCGCTCATGGTGAGCAGATCCATGCGTACCAGTCGGGGGTCGACGTACAGACGGGGCTCGAGAGAGGTTTCGTATACCGCCATCGTCTCGTCGGTGTCGACCAGCGTGGTGCCGACGGCCTCGACACGGAGTTCGCGCCGCGACCGGAGGTGGTCGACCCGGTGGTAGGGGTTGCGCGGGTGTCCGAACACCTGCTCGTCCTCCTCGAACCATGAGTCGACGGCGTTCCACGGCACCGTCACGTATCCAGCGATCTCCGGCTCGGGCTCGGTCGGAGCCCCTTCGACGTCACCGATAGGGAAGGCGTAGGTCGGCGGCTGGCCCTGACGGTGGACGAGGAAGACGCGCTCGCTGTCGACAACGCTGCGTCCGTCCTTGGTCGCCCTCACCCGTCGGCGGAACGGCTCGACGTATGCGACATGCTCGGGAATGGGGGCGGTGAAGCGGCCGGCGGGACGGGCACTCAGGGGTCCCTTGCCTGTGGTGAGGCTCATAGCGCGGTTCGCTCGTCCAGCTTGTCCGTCGTGCTCCCTGGGAACGGCCGAATCATAGCGTCCACGTTAAAGGAAGCGATCAGCTCGCCGGCCTCGTCGTGGACCCTGCACTCCGAGTGAGTCAACCCGTCCCCGGCGAATGTCGACAGGTGGTGGTACAGCATCCAACGATCGGCATGCACCGCCCGATGCAGCGACAGGTTGATCGCGTTGATGCCCATGGACAGCGTTCGGTGGGCCTGATCCTGGCCGATCCCAGGGTGCGGTCGCAGGGCCGCCGCGATCGACATGTGGCCCGTGAACTGGGCGAGCAGGCCTGCGTGGAGCGCCGGATCGTCCGGGACGACTCGGAATCGCACCCAGGCGTCCAAGGTGGGTGGCCCGACCGGGGCGTCGGAGTCGTTGGTGTACGCACCGTCGACGATCCGGACGTCGCGCCCGGTCACCCCCATGTCGTAGGGGGGGCTGTCGTAGGGCCCGGGCACGCCCGGTGGCTCCGCCGAATGACGAATCACCTCGGGGGCGACGACACCGAGAAGCAGGGTGCCGGCTGCGCAGAGCCGGTCCTGCTGCATGACCTGCACGGCGACGGTCGAGAACGCCCGTCCGGCGGTCAGCTCCGAGAGCTCGAAGCGGAGGGGGCGGCCGCTATCGGCCGGCCGCAGGAAGACCATGCTGGCGTTCACGACACGGCGATCCGGGGCGTGCCGCCCGGCGGCGACGATCGCCTGTCCGAGCATCTGACTTCCCTCGACCACCGGTCGTCGCGGATCGCTGCGGGTGGCGCTGACGAAGCTGTGCCCGTCCTCTTGGTGCACGTCCAGCAGGTCGATCAGATCCCTGGCGTCACCCCAGGTGGGGAAGCGCTTGATCGTGGTGCCTGGCTGGTCGCCCTCTACCTGGTCGACGACCTCGACGCACGCGCGCTCCGGATCGAACGCGCCATATCCGACCAACTGTGGGGGATCGGTGAAGACCCGTAGCACGCTTCGTCCGTCCTCCTGCTTCGAATCCTCCGCGTGCCAAGAGGCCGACGAGTCGGTGGCACCTCGTGGTGCGTCGGTGCTCCAGAAGCTGGCTTCTCCCTCTGGACACGATCGAGGTTCCTCTCCCTCGTGGAGGAGAGCGAAGTCGATGTCGCCGCGGGGAAAGCACAGCACCGAAAGCGCATCGTCTCGTTCCACCAAGAGGCACCCGTCGGACTCCGCGAGCAGGGTCTCACCCCACCAGGCACGCGCTCGGTAGGGATAGCGCTCGACCTTCATGGCCTCGACTGAATACCGACAACCCTCATATCGGCTCACCGGGGCGGGGTGGGCTCACGGAAGACGCGAGAGTGCGCGGGGCAACGATGACCGAAGGAAGGCTGATGCTCGATCCGTGTTTCAGCACCGAGTCGACGATCGTCACCAGCTCGTCGACCTCGATCAAGCTATCGGCCAGATATTTCCGGGCCATCCACTCCGCACCGAAGTGCACGGCCAGTTCCGGGTCCCAACCGTCAGCGAAGCCCGTCATCGCGTCGCCTTCGCCCCCCGCGCAGTCCCCGACAACCAGGCGAGTGAACCCAATCGTGGGATGCTCGACGCGCCAGGCTTCCACCAGCTTGTCCAGGGCCGCCTTACTGACGGCGTAGGCACCCAGCCCCGGCCACGGTGGGGTGAGAGAGGCGCTCACCGAGGAGAGGTAGACGGCGACTCCGTCGCTCGCCGTCAGATGGGGGATGGCGGCGGTCGTCACCAGGGCCGCACCGATCACGTTCGTGTCGAACACCCTCCGCCACGTGTCGGCGTCGGTGTCGACGAGCGGGGTCAACGGGCCGATGGCCGGCGTGTACACGAGGGCATCGATCCCGCCGAGCTGCGCAGCCGCCTCGGCGATGGCCGACTGGCAGGATTCGCTGCTTGTGACATCGCAGGCCAGTGCGATGGTCCCCGGGCCCGCTTCCCTTGCCGCATCTTCCAGCCTGGCAATTCGCCGGGCCAGCAGTGCCGTCTGAGAACCGCGCTGGGCGAGGCCGATCCCAATGCAGCGCCCGAGCCCGCTCGAAGCGCCAACGACGACGGTCCGCAATGCCTCTTCTCCCCCTGTGCGAACGTCATGTTAGACAATTTCCGATAGCGGCTCTCCTGCGCCGTGCGGACGGACAGATCCCCTGGACACCCCTGTGACCTGGGCGTATGCCCCGTCGGCAGCCCGGCGGATGATCGAGATCGGAGAGCGGCGGCACTCCCGCGGGAGCGGCGTTGGGTCTTGGACATGGCCTGAAAGAGGCCTCTATTCTCTATTTGGAAGAACGTAGTTCTCAGCTTTGACGTGCGGATCGCGACGGTGGAGGAGCCCGATGGCCGAGTTCGAAGGCATTGATTTCTTCCGAGGCGACGAGCTCATCGCCGACCCCTACCCCTACTTCGACCACCTGCGCGGGCAGTGCCCGGTGCATCGCGAGCCGAATCATGGTGTCGTGATGGTGACCGGTTACGACGAGGCGGTCTCGGTCTACACCGACACCGCGACCTTCTCGTCATGCAACTCCGTCACCGGACCGTTTCCCGGTTTTCCCGTCCCGCTCGATGGTGACGACGTGAGCGATCTCATCGAGCAGTATCGAGATGAGCTTCCCTTCAGCGACCAGATCACCACGTTCGACCCGCCCAAGCACCGGGCCCATCGGGGCCTGCTGATGCGGCTGATCACGCCCAAGCGCCTCCGCGAGAACGAGGCGTTCATGCACCGGTGGGCCGACCGCCAGATCGACGAATTCGTCGAGCGAGGCGAGTGTGAGTTCATCCGGGACTACGCGGGCCCCTTCACTCTCTACGTGATCGCCGACCTCCTGGGCATTCCCGAATCGGAGCACGAGACCTTTCGCCAGGAGCTCCAGGGCGGCCACCGGCCCGATTCCGCCCTGGGAAGCACCGGGTCGGGCACGCTCGGGCATAGCCCGTTGGAATTTCTGTACGACCGTCTCTCCACCTACATCGAGGACCGCAGGCGCGAACCGCGCAACGATGTCCTCACCGGTTTGGCCACTGCCACCTTCCCCGATGACTCCATGCCCGAGGTCATCGACGTGGTCCGCGTGGCGGCCAACCTGTTCTCGGCCGGGCAGGAGACCACCGTCCGGCTGCTCGGGACCGCCCTGCAGACGCTCGGAGAACGTCCGGACATCCAAGACCTGCTCCGAAAGGACCCCGAGATCATCCCGAACTTCATCGAGGAATGTCTTCGGATCGAGAGCCCGGTAAAGGGAGACTTCCGCCTCTCGCGTACCGCCACGACAGTGGGCGGAGTCGACGTTCCCGCCGGGACGACCCTGATGGTCCTCAACGGAGCCGCCGGGCGGGATCCACGCCACTTTGACAACCCCGATGAGTTCCAGATCGACCGGACGAACGCTCGGGAACATCTCGCTTTCGGACGGGGGCCGCACGCCTGCCCGGGCGGTCCGCTCGCCCGCGCCGAGGCGGTCATCAGCATCGAGCATCTCCTCCGGCGCATGGGTGACATCAGGATCTCGGAGTCATCGCACGGTCCCGCCGGTGCCCGGCGATACGACTATGTGCCGACCTACATCCTGCGCGGGCTCCAGCGCCTCTACCTGGAGTTCAGCCCAACTCCCTAACCGCAGTCAGGGGACGAGGCCCTAGCGGTTGTCCGCTATCACCTCTCCCGCAACGACGCACGCCGCCACGTTGCCGACGGAGAGCTCGCGAAGGCCCTCCCGCAACGGTGGATACAGGAGGCAGAGGTCGCCGGCCGCCCCCGGTGAGACCGTGCGCATGGTCGCCGGGAACGCCGACGAGCCGAGGAACATCGAGATGGCGGTCCGGGGATCGACCCGTTCTTCAGGGCCGATGGACTCGCCCGAACGTGTCCTTCGGGTCACCGCCGTCTGAGCCACGGCCCAGGGGTCGCCAGGGCCGAACGGTGCATCGGTGCCGCACGCCACCGGCACCCCGGCGTTCCGGAGAGACGCGCATCGGTACAGATTCGGAACCTCCATCGCCTCGACCTCCCTGAGATATCGGTCTCCTCGGTCGAGGATGAAGCCCGGGTTGGTCACGACCGTCACGTTGAGGCGGGCGAGCAGCGGTACCAGCTCTAGGGGGATCACGCCCCCGTGTTCGATGCGATCGCCGGGAATGCTGCCAACGTCCTCCAATACCGTGGCTGTCAAGACGACCTGCACCCTGGTGACGCAGTGGACCGCAACGGCGCGGCCGGCCCGGTGCGTCTCGGCCACGGTGAGTCGGAGCTCCTCAAAGTTCGGGAGGGTCACATCGTCGAGGAGAACCTTCACCGGTCCGACCGAGAGATTCCTTCGGCACCCCACGTCGCTTCCCGGCGCGGTCATCACAGAAACACGCTGGAGGAGGTGCCCGCGATCCTTCGCACGCGCGAGGTCATCGAGGTCTCCAGAGCTGCTGAACGGTGTCGCATCGGTGAACCCGGTGATGCCTCGGCGGGCCGCCGCCCCGCTGATCTCTTCGAACGACGGCGATGCATGGCCGAGCGAATCGTCGATCCAACGGTCCATCCGGGTGAGCCGGCCGGTCGGAGAACCGGTCGCATCGCGTTCCATGCCCTCATCGTTGAATGCGGCGGGTAACAGCCACGCAAGCCCCCGCGAGTTGAGTATCCACTGGGATCCGCTTCGGTGTTGGATCCGGACGGGTCGATCGGGCACGATCGCGTCGAGGCTCGTCCGATCGAGTGGACCAGCCACGCTCTCGTGGTACTGGATGCCGCGCAGCCAGGCTCCCGGGGGGGCCTGACGATCCGCTTCGACAAGCGTTCTGACCAGGTGTTCGCGTTCGGAGACATCGGGAGGACCGAGACGCAGGGAGCGTTGCGCGGCGGCGGCGGCATAGAGGTGCACGTGGTGGTCATGCAATCCGGGGAGCACGCCACCCCCGGCCGCTTCGAAGGTCCGGTCTGCCGGCCCGATCGCAAGGTCGGTACCGATCTCGGTGATGCAACCCTGCGAGACCCGGATCCGCACGAGAGATGGTCCGCCCAGGTCGGCATCCGTGACCACCAGGTCAGACATGTGCCACGGCCAGCGCCTCACTGGGGGAGACGATGGCTTGCCTCCGGCTTCCATGACTGGCTACCCAACGGCCCGAGGAGTTCTTTTGGACCCGATGGTCCCCATTGCAACGGGGTCCCCGATGCATCAAGGAACTCACCGCGCTCATCGAAACGTCGACCAGAAACCCCCCTCCGCCGGACAGTGAGGCGAGCGCACCGAAGGCAGCCATCAGACCGCTGATCGGGTCGGCGAGTGCGTCGGCACAGAAGACCGGTGTGTCGGGATCGGACCAGGCGACAAGCGAGCCGGACACCGCGGCATCGTCACCAAAGGCCACGTAGTTCGCACGCGATCCCTCGCGGCCGTATCCCGTGACGCTGACCCAGGAGCGCCCTGTCCTCTCGGAGAGGAATCGCTCCGGTGACAGACCGAGTTGGGCTAGGGCACGTGGGCGGGAGGACTCAATGATCACATCGGCCTGCTCCACCAACCGGTGGAGTTCTCGACGGCCTTCGTCGGTTGAAAACGAGATCGAAGCGAGGCTGTGTCCACCGTGGAGCCGCTCGTACATCATTGGATCTCCGACTCGCGCGCCGTCCGGACGCGTGGGATCCTCGACCGTGACAACCTCGGCTCCACAGCGACCCAGTACATGCGTGCACAGGGGGCCTGCCCACATCGCTGAGAAGTCGACAATCCGCGGCCCGCGATCCGTTCCCGGGGTCGATTCGCCCATCCTGACCAACTCGACGGCCGACCGCCTCGGCTCTTCTCCGGCTGACTCCGATGCGAGCGGTGCGGCCGCAATGCCGACCAGCTGTGCTCGTTCCACCAGTTCGATGGCCGTGCACCGTTGACCCATCCGGGACAGAGCGAGCCACGGGTCGTCCACGACCTCACCGACCACCGCCGCCAGAAGCTCCACGTCGACGGATCGAGGAAGATTGCAGGCCATCCATCCGTCGGTGCACCGAATGAAACGGCATGAGCCGTTTGCCGACGATTGCCCCCGGCGCCCAAAGCTCCGTTCCGCCGCCCGTTCGCAGACGACTCGAACGGGATCGAGATCGACCTGCAAACCGACGAGTGAGCTCAACACCGATATGCCGTTGCACACCGCGCCGATGTGCGAAATGAGCGGGAAATCTACCCCGACCGGGGCATCGTCGGGCCGGCCGGTGATCCACATCGCACCGGAAGCCGCGAACTCCAGTATCGGACACCCCCTCGCTTCGCCGTTCCCTCGCAGATCCACGACCACACCGGCCGCCGTTGTGAGTTTGGTCAGTTCGCGATCGACCACGAGCGACTGGCTGCTTCTTTCGTGGGTCTCCACCATGGAGAAATTACACTGACGACGTGGAGGACCATTTTGACGTCGCGAGGATCATGAGCCCCTCCGACGCGTTGGCCGTCGTGCGCGACACGTTCGAGCTCGGATCGTCCGACGACTCAAGCAGTTGGCCCGTTCTGGTGGTAGCGCTGGAGCAGGGAGCCGAGCTGGCGACATTGAACGAGATCGCTCCCAGTCTCCCCTGCGTGTTGGTCGGCATTTCCGACAGGCAAGGAGACGACGTCCCGGAAGGATTCGACGTTCTTCTCTCCACCCTGCCCAAGGTGTCGTCCCCGTGGGTTCAGTGTTCGGACGTCTCCACAACAGCGGCGGAATTGATCGACCGCATCCTTCGCTCCCCGCTTGCCGCCGTCTCCCTCGTGCAGATCCTTCGGCTGGGTTCCTCGCTGTCGGTGTTCGACGCGGTTGTGGCCGAGTCGTTCGTGTACTCCATACTGCAATCCGGTCCTACCTATCGCGACTGGCTCGCGTCCCGACAAATGACCGCCTCGGGTGACCAAGACCCGAATTTGGAACCCGATCCCATTCTGGTGAGCCGGAAGGGTTCTCACATGGAGATCGAGCTCAACCGACCTCGGGTGCGCAACGCCCTCAATGCGGCCATGCGCGATGCGCTTCTGGCGGCCTTGCAGATCGTGCTCCTTGACCCCTCCATTCGGACCGTCAAGCTCACCGGAAGGGGTCCGGCGTTCTGCAGCGGCGGGGACCTTACCGAGTTCGGACTGGCGGATGATCCGGCGACTGCTCACCGGGTTCGGATACGGCACTCGATAGGCGCGCTACTCAGCAGATGCGCTGACAGAGTCGAGGTGCACCTGCACGGCTCCTGCGTGGGGGCGGGGATAGAGATCCCGGCCTTCAGCCGGCGTGTCGTGGCCGCGCCCGACGCGGCCTTCTCGCTGCCCGAGGTGGGGTTCGGGCTCATTCCGGGTGCCGGCGGGACAGCCAGCATCCCTCGGCGGATAGGCCGACAACGCACGGCCTTTCTTGCGATCAGTGGAACCTCGGTCACTGCTACCACCGCCCAGGCATGGGGGCTCGTCGACGAGGTGGTCGAGCGCCCCGACGACCTGGGACCTGGATGAATCCGGGACCATTTCGGCCTGGAGCCTCGATGGAGCCCGTCGGCCCTGGCAGCCTGGCGACTGGGGCGATGTTCGGCCAGCTCCGGCCCCGATCTGACGTCACCGTCAGCTTTCGGGGACCGTAAATTAGATGGTACGTTGACGCCCTCTCGGTGAGGGTGTGCCTTGGATGTCAGAGTGAGAACAGAGTCCCGAGACAGCGCTTGGAGATATAGGGCATGGCTGGGCAGATCCCTCTAGTCGACTACCTGGTCCTCGACCCCGAGCCACGTCTCGTCGCCCATGAGTGCGACAGCTGTGGGGCCCGCTTCTTTGACCATCGCAACGCCTGCGCGTCCTGCGGGAGCCTGTCGTTCCACGATGCCGAGGTCGCCACGACCGGCGAGGTGCGAGCCTTCACCATCGTGGCGCTGGCTGCGCCCGGGATTCCGGTCCCCTTTGTGGCCGCCGTGGTCGACTGCGGCGGGACCAGCGTGCGGGCCAATTTGATCAACGTGCCACCGGACCCCGAACACGTTGGCCTCGGGATGAAGGTGCGCTTGGCCACCAACGTGGTCGGCGTGGACACAGAAGGCACCGAAGCCATCGGTTTCGGGTTCGAACCACTGGAAGGGGCAAGCAATGGCGGCTGAGGACATCTGGATCCTGGGCATCCACATGACCAAGTTCGGCAAGCACCCGGATAAGGACGTGGTGGATCTGGCCTCCGAGGCGGTGATTGGAGCCCTCGCCGACGGCGGCGTCACCATGAAAGACGTGGGAGTGCTGGCTGCCGGGAACCTCATGGGATCCGGTGCCGTCGGCCAGCAGGTCCAAAAGCAGGTGGGCCAGACCGGGATTCCGGTATTCAACGTGGCCAACGCCTGCGCGACCGGCGCCACAGCCCTGCGCACGGCGATCATGGCGCTGAAGGCGGGGGAGTGCGATGTCGGCCTGGCCGTGGGCGTCGAGAAGCTGTCCGGAGCCGGGCTCCTGGCCGGAGGCTCGAGGGCCCAGGACTCCGACACTTGGACGCCCCGGGGTCGCTACGGCCAGGTGGCCGCCACCGACGGTCGGATTGGCACCGAGACCATGCCGGGGGTCTTCGCCCAGATCGGAATGGAGTACGGGCACCGCTACGGCGGGGTGGACTTCGAGCTGTTCGCCAAGATCTCCGAGAAAAACCACGCCCACTCCACGCTCAACCCTCTGGCCAGCTACCAGAAGCGCTTCAGCCTCGAAGAGATCATGAACGACGTCATGATCGCCTATCCCAACACCCGGCCCATGTGCTCGGCCAACTGTGACGGTGCGGCGGCCGCGGTGGTGGTGACCGACGCCAAGCGCAAGACGCTCTCGCTCGACCAACAGCGTCGAGCGGTGAAGGTGGCGGCCTCGGTGCTCACCACCGATCCCTGGGAGGAGGCCTGCCAGGTCCTCCCGAACGTCAACACCTTGACCAAGAACGCGGCCCGCCAGGCCTACGAGGCGGCCGGTATCGGGCCCGAGGACCTCGACCTGGTCGAGTTGCACGACTGCTTCGCCACCGCCGAGCTGGTCCACTACGACAACCTGATGCTTTGTGAAGAGGGCGGGGCGGCGGACTTCTTCCGCTCCGGCGCCACCTGGCGCGACGGGAAGACCCCGGTGAACGTGTCGGGGGGCTTGGAGTCCAAGGGCCACCCCATCGCGGCCACCGGGATCGCCAACATCTGGGAGGTCTGCCACCACCTGCGTGGGGAGGCCAAGGACCGCCAGATCGAGGGGGCCAAGGTGGGTCTGGCCCACGTCATCGGGCTCGGATCGGCCTGCGGCGTCCACATCCTCGAAGCGGCCGCGGCTTGAGCTTGCGGCGATAGACCGGCCCTCCACGGGGTGGTGGGACCGCACCAGGGACTGGCTAAGACGGCTTCACCAGACGGCGCCATGCACGGCGGGGGATTTCAGCTGGCACCGGGTCGAGCGTTTCAACGGTGCTGGCGCGGAAAGGCACGAAATATGCTTTGTCGAGATTTGGAGGTGGGAGCTGCATGGCGCTAGCCCTAAAGGCGGGAGCGCGGTTGCGTTCGGTGACGTGCGCCACCGAGGTCGTCGTGGTGCACGCCGAGGGAGATGGTGACCTGCGGTGCGGCGGGGAGCCCATGGTGGATTTCGCGAGCGACGAAAAAATCGACCACGAGCCGGCGCCCGGATTCGACGAAGGCACGCAGATCGGCAAGCGCTACGTCGACGAAGCATCGGGGCTCGAGGTTCTCTGCACGAAGGCCGGGTCGGGGTCTCTTTCGCTCGGAGAAGTGCTCCTCACGCTGAGGGGTGCAAAGCCTCTGCCCTCCTCGGACTAGGAGCTCGCCGTTCACATCGGGATGGTCCTCGAGATGTCGGCCGAAGGGCTGGCCGAGCGCGTTGCCCTTGGCCAGCGCGAAGGCGGCGTCACGTTCGAGGAGCTGGCCAACCGGAGCCGTCGGGCGGGCACGCTGCTCGCCCAGATGGAAGGGAAGCACGTCGTCCTCATTGACGAGAACTCTCCCGCGGTGCCGATAGCCCTGTTCGGCGCAGCGGTGGCGGGAAAACCGCTGGTTCCGCTGAACTACCGGCTCGCCGATGATCGCCTGCGGGCAATCCTCGCCCAGGTTTCGCCGGCCGTGGTGATTGCCGGTCGCGGCGTGTCGGACCGCATTCAGGGTCTGGAGGGACTGGAAATTATCGAGCGGCAGGCGTTCCTCGAACGGGTCGAGGATGACGCGGTCGAACAGTCGGACGGTTGGGGCTGTGATCCCGATGCGATCGCGGTGCTCCTCTTCACCAGCGGGACGACGGGCGAGCCCAAGGCGGCCATCCTTCGCCATCGCAACCTTGCGTCGTACCTGATCTCCTCGGTGGAGTTCGCATCGGCCGGTGAGGACGAGGCGGCCATCGTGAGTGTCCCGCCGTATCACATCGCGGCAATCAGCTCCGTGCTGTCGACCGCCTACTGCGGGCGCCGGGTGGTACAGCTGGAGAGCTTCGAACCCGAAGAATGGGTGAGGACGGTGAGAGCGGAGGCGGTGACCCATGCGATGGTGGTGCCCACCATGCTCGGGCGCATCCTGGATGTGGTGGCGTCCGACGGGCTCGGTCTGCCCTCCTTGCGGGCGCTCTCCTACGGAGGAGGCCCGATGCCCGCTCAAATCGTCGAGCGGACCCTCACGCTGCTCCCCGAGCTGGATCTGGTCAACGCTTACGGGCTGACGGAGACGTCAAGCACGGTGTGCTTGCTGGGTCCCGACGACCACCGAGCCGCGTTCGCCAGCGATGATCCCTCCGTACGAGCTCGGCTCGGATCCGTCGGTCAGGCTCTGCCCGGCATCGAGCTCACCGTGCGGGATCCCGAGGGGCTCCCGGTGCTTCCGGGCAGCAGGGGCGAGATCTGGGTGCGGGGCGAACAGGTATCCGGCGAGTACGTCGGAAACGTCGCCACCGGCGAGGACGGGTGGTTCAAGACCCGCGACGCCGGGCACCTCGACGACAACGGTTTTCTGTTCGTTCACGGCCGTCTCGACGACGTCATCGTTCGCGGGGGCGAGAACCTCTCGCCGGGAGAGATCGAGGATGTCCTGCGCTCCTATCCCGGAATCGAATCGGCCGCAGTCGTTGGGATCCCCGATGTCGAATGGGGCGAGCGCATCGTGGCCGTGGTCGTGCTCTCACCGGGGTTCTCGTTGACCGAAGACGAGCTGCGAGACCACGTCCGCTCGGTCCTGCGGGGCGCTCGCACCCCCGAACACATCAAGTTCGTCGCCGAGCTGCCCTTCACCGAGAGTGGAAAGCTCCTCCGCCGTGTCCTACGCGACGAATTGGCCGCCGAGTTCGGTGCGAGCGCTGTCGCCGACGGATAACTCCAGTTAGATCGAGTTTCGTCGGCTATCGGATCGGGGTGGGTGCACCCGACTCAAGCGGGCGGGATCGTGATGTCGGGGGCTTGGGTCACGTATGGAATCATGGCATTCGTGGCCCCCACCTCGACAACGACCACCCAGGCCAGGATCTCGGCCCGGGCCGCCGCGGTGGCACCGTCGGCCA
>Ga0302325_10025959_pt1 | contig 12171 bp, 13 predicted proteins | sample Palsa_T0_2_FD_201948 | JGI IMG/M metagenome (GOLD analysis project Ga0302325, IMG submission 201948) | Peat permafrost microbial communities from Stordalen Mire near Abisko, Sweden - Palsa_T0_2 | ecosystem: Environmental > Terrestrial > Soil > Palsa > Peat permafrost | place: Sweden: Abisko...
GCTGTACGCCGTGGTGCGTTCCCTGATGGAGGAAAACCGGACCGCGGCGTCTGTCCGGTCGACCATCGCCCGGGCGCTGAAGTGGGCGGCGATCCCGCAGCTCGCCGCCGCTGTTGCCCGGGGCGGCTCGTTCGACGTGGACCGGTTCCTGCTCACCGGCGGGACGCTGCACATGATCGCCAGCGGCGACGCCAGCTCGGTCATCACTCCCCTGTTCCGGGCGCTGGCGAGTTACGTCCACCACCGCGCGGGCCTGCTGGGCAGCAGGTCCCCGGGCGGGCGGCTCGACCCGCCGCTGCTGATGGCCATGGACGAGGCCGCTCAGGTCTGCCCGGTCGACCTGCCCTCGATGCTCGCCGACTCAGCGGGCAAGGGCATCGCCATCGTCACCGTGGCGCATTCGATCGCCAAGCTCGAAGAGCGGTACGAGAAAGCGGGTGCCGCGGCGATCTGGAACCTGTCCGGCGTGAAAATCCTGCTGCGCGGCATCACCGAATCCCAGGTAATGGAGGATATCGACCGCATATGCGGTGCCCTCGGCGACGATGAGGCTGAGCGGGCCCGCATCGTCCCGCCCGAGGTCCTGCGCTGCCTGCCCAAGCACTGCGCCCTGGTCATCGATATGGACCTGCGCCCGGTTGTGGTCCGGGTGCGGGCAGCCTGGAAACGGCGCGACTTCCGGAAGCTGGCCCGCGCGCATCAGGTCGCGCCAGTGCGGGCTATCCTCGCCGGGCTCGGCCAGCCTGCGCAGGATCAGATCCTGACCGATGCCGAGCTGGACCGGCTCCTGGAAGGCGAGCGCAGCCCGTCGTCAGTCCCGCCGGCGCCGTTCCCGATGCCCAGCGGCCCTGACCCGGACATGTTCAAGCCGCGGCGGCCGTTATGACCCGCCGCGCCATGATCCTCCCCGGGCCGCGCTGCGGCGGCCCGGAGACCTGCGCCGTCAAGAGCATCGACCACTCCCCTGAGCCCGGCACGCGCCGCATATGGACCTTCCATGACGTCCAGTGCCAGGAGCCGAACCCGCGGCCGGGCCCGCATCTGGACGGCTTCCCGGAGTGCGGCCTGATCGACCTTCACGAGGGTGGCCACGACTACGTCCGGCACGCGGCCGGGGGATTCCTCCGGCCGTGTGAGGCGGAACCGGAGGCGGAGCTATGACGCACGACTGCCCGGGTCCTGAATGTCACCCGTACCCGACCTTTGATGATGACCCCGCAAGGTGGGGTCTCCGGCCTGAGTCTCCGATGACTGAGGCTGAGCTGGCGGCGGCCGCCGAGTTCGACGCCTGGGGACCGAAAGGACCTTGCAGCTATGCGGAGTGGCTGGCGGAAGGCCGTCCCGAACCGGAGGCGGAACTGTGACGCCCGCGGAAGCCATCGAGGCGGCCGAACTAGGCGAGGCCGAGATCCGTTACCGCAATCAGGTAGGCCGGCTGATGTACGAGGCTGGCCGGCGCGACGCCGAGGCCGAGATGGCCGCTCAGTGGTCCCGCGTCTCCGGAGTAGTCCGCGGTCCGGATCTCGCCGAGCTCGAAGAGCGACGCTGGGGACCTGGCGGCCGTGCTCACTTCGCGGACGCCCGGCCGGGTGACTATCCCGGTCGTGGCGCCAGGTCGCAAGCAGAACCCGAGCCCGAACTGGAGGCAGGATGAACAGCGGAGCGCCGAAAGGACCGGGCCAGGTCACGCTGATCGTCGTTTACGACCGCGATAGCGTCGCCGGCCGGTGTGATGCCGGGTGCTACGACGCGGCCGATCAGGGTTGCTGCTGCATCTGCGGCGGCGCGAACCATGGCGCTGGGAAAAGGCGCGCCATCAGGAACACCCGCAAGCACGCGGATCAGTGGCTAGACCGAGCCATTGAGGCCAACCCGTCCATCCTCGCCGCGAGCATCATGCCGGACGCCGACGCGCTGGCAAGGATGGAATGACGCAAATGACCTGCCGCCGCATGACCCCGGAGGAGATCGAGCGCGCCGACGCCGCTTACCGGCAGTGGTGGCTATCGGTGCTGACCCTGGGGCTTATCCCGAAACCCGAACCCGAACCGGAACTCGAGGCCTGATGACCGAGCCCGACCCGATCGACGCCCTGGCCGCGCAGCTCGAGGAACTGCGCGGCCAGCTGGCGCGCTACACGGGCGAGACCGGCCACCTGCGGGCCCGGCTAGAGGCGGACTCCGGCCAGGTCCTGATGCTCCGCCACGAGATCAAGAAACTCGGGCAGAAGATCACCGCGGAGATCGCCAGCCGTGAGGCTGACGAGCCACCGGCGCCGTACTGGCTCGGGCTGAGCCGGGATGAGTATGCGGCCGAGCTCGGCCAGCTGCGAGCCTGGGTCGACCGGTTCGCCCGTGTCCAGTGGCCGGGTTATATGGACAGGATCGCGCCGTGCTGGGCAAACCATCCGGAGGCGGTCTGGGAGCTCTCCAACCTCATGACCGAGTGGACCCGCATCTATGGCGGTCCTGACAACCGGCCTTTGCAGGACGCCATGTGGTTCTACGAGCGATGGCTTCCGGGTGTCCTGGGCCGTCTCGCTCAGGCGGTCAAGTGCGACGTGGCCGGGTGCCGGCTGACGAGGTCCTCGCCGTGGGAGCGATCGCCCCCGCGCTACAGCTGACCCGTTCCCGAAGGCCTCGGTGTGTTCCTGCGCCGGGGCCTTCGGCGTACTTCGGCTAGCCGATCTCCATCTCGGGCTCGGTGTCCTGTTCTGGCACCGGCTCGTGACGGCCTGGCGCGTCGCCGGGCTGCCAGGAGGCCTCCAGGGACGCCTCGGCCTGGGGTTCGTGTACCACGGGCTCGTCAATCCCCGCCTGGGCCATCTCAGCGCGCCGCGCGGCGGCCGGGTCGGGCAGCTCGTCAACCTTGGCACTGATGTTGTCGACCTCGGCCCTGATCTCCTCGAGCGCCGCGGTGCGGTTCGCGCCGGTGTCGGCAGCCGCGGGCTCCGGCTCGCCGCCGTACCGCTCGATCTCCGCATCCGTCACCGGAGCCAGCCGCGCCATCCGCTCAGCCTCGGCCTCCCGGTCAGCTTGGACGCGGGCGGTCTGCTCGGCCTTGAGCTGAGCCCAGCGGTCCGGGTCCATCGGTGACGTCTCGCGCGGTTCGGCCGAGGCCTCGGCCACTTCGGCGTCCGTGACCGGAATTCGCTCGGTTAGGCCGCGAGCGCGGAGCTCGTGTTCGGCTGCCTCGGCCTGGGCGGCCTGCTCGGTGTGGGCCTCGGCCCACTCCCGCCGCGCCGCATCGGCTACGGCCAGGCGCGCTAGGTCCGCCGCGGCATCCCCGGCCCGCGTCTCGGCCTCGGCCTGCGCCTCGGCGTCCCGTTCACTCCCGGCGATATGAGCGCGGACCCTGGCGTCTTCGAGGTCGGTTTCCCGCTGGTCTATCTCGGCCTGGACGTCGGCGGGGGCCAGGGCCAGGGCCCGGGCGTGCTCGTCGACGGCGGCTTCGAGCTCACCTTGCCCCATCGCCTTCAGCATGGCCGCGTCATCGGGCAGTTCCAGCGCGACCACCGCCGTGCGGAATGCTTCCCGGATCTGCGCCGTCCCGGCCGGCGGCGGCCCGATCGCCTGTCCGGGGTCGGTGATCCCGGCGGCGTCACGGTAGGAGGCGACCAGCCCGGCGCGCCGCTGCCAGTCGTCCCGCAGCGGGCCCGGCTCGGCCGGAGGTGCGCCCCATGCGTCGAGCGCCCACCGCGGCGGCGCGGCCGCCAGCTGCTCGCCCAGGAAGGCCTGGCGGGCGTCCATCATCTGTCCCGCCGCGGTGATCTCCGGCGAGGCGTCGCGGGCCGCTCGCTCAGCCCAGCGGCCCGTCGTGCCCCGCGCCGGGGCCGGCTCTTTTCCCGCCCTGCCGTGAAGTCCCGCGGCGATGCTGCGGAGCCCGGTCATCGGCTCGGCGGTGATCGAGTCGAGCACGTCCTCGATGCGGCGGCCGCCGATCTCATGCTCGCGGAGCAGCTGCAGGAACGCGGGCCGCTCCGGGTCGGTCCGGTAGCGCTCGTACTCCGAGGGGGTGATCCGCTGGCGGACCATCTCATCAATCTTCGGCTCGACATCCAGGTGCCAGAAAGCCTCCGAGAGCTGCAGAAGGTGGCCCGTGTTCGTCGACCAGTCCTGGGCCGACTGGATCACCTCGAGCGCGGTCCGCTCCGGCTCGTCCTGCTGCAGCGCCTGGGCCAGCGTCGCCTCCCACGGGGCCATCTGCCGGTCGCTGGGCCGATCCGGCATCCTCAGCGGGACGTCCCGGGCCAGGTCTGGGCGTCCTGCCTTGCGGAGCGCAGCGGACCTGCGGAGCTGCGCCGCGGTGTAGGCCTCGCGCTCGGCCCGGGTCGGCTGCGCCGGATCCGGCGCGCCGGTCACGACGTGGAACGTGTTCTTCTCCCGGCCCCGGGTCGCGCCGGTGTAGACCAGGCTCCGGTTCGCGCCCGCGTCGACCACCAGGTGGCCGCGGTCGACGGTCGCGCCCTGCGCCACGTGCACGTTGCCCGCATAGGCCAGCTCGGCCGACTCCTGCAGGTAGGCCAGCGGGACGAAGAACGGGCGCGACCACTGATCGGGCCCGGTCTGCCGCACCACGGCGGCCAGCCGCCCGAACCCGCTGTCGTTGATGCTCTCCACGCGGACCACATCGCGGTTGGCCAGCGTCTGGCCGTCCGCGTCAATGCGGGTGTTCAGCCGGGCCCGGATCAGGTCCCCCCGGCCGGCCTGGTTGCCGTCCGAGAGGGTGATCTCGGCCTCGCCGACGCGCCCGAGCTCGGCCAGGCGCTCGCGGACGAGGGCCGACAGCCGGATCGCCGTCTCGTTCGACGTGGCCATGAGCAGCGCTTCCTTGCCGTCCAGGAAGCCGTTCAGGTACAGCGACACCGCGTCATCGAATACCCGGTCCTGTGGTCCGTGGTAGATCCGGCCGCGGCTTGCGTACTCGGTCAGCGCATCGACGTCGCCCTCGCGCAGCTTCAGCGAGGCCTCGCGCTCCCATGCGTGGGTGAACCGGCGGACCTCGGTGAGCCGGTAGGACCCGTGCCGCGCGGCGATCAGGCGGAACACGCCGCCGGCGTCGACTGACCCGAGCTGCTCGGGGTCGAACGTGCCGATCACCATCGCGCCGCACCGCCGGGCTATCTGGGCGATCCGCAGCGCGTCCTCGGTGGACACCTGCGTGGCCTCGTCGACCACTAGGACGTCGCCGGGGTACACCGGCACGTGGCCGCGGGTCTCGTCGGAATCCTTGATCTTGCCGAGGAACTGGGCCAGGTTGCAGGTCTCCATTCGCGCCCCGGCCCGCTGTGCCTCGTCGGCCATGATCCGCGCGGCGTTGGTGCTGGCCGTAAGGCCGATGACGCGCCCGGCCTGCTGGTCTTCCCAGATCCGGGCGAACGCGGCCATCACGTGGGTCTTGCCGGTCCCTGCCGGGGCCACCAGGCAGTTAATCAGCCTGGTGGAAGCCAGCAGGCCCGTGCACGCCTCCCGCTGGGAGTAGTCCAGGTCCGTGCCCGCCAGGGCCGCGGCCGCGGCGTCAGCGGTAACCCGCTGGCGCACCGGCAGGATCGCCGCGTCGACGAGGAACTGCTCGTTATCGCGGTGCTCCGCAGTACAGAACCGCTCCTCCCCCGGCGGCCGGTAGATGCTCGTCCCGTCCTTGCGAAACGGCAGCCGCGAGATGTCGATGAGATCCGGCGCCGGGGCGACCTGCAGGACGTTCACGCCCTCCGCCCGGCCCGACAGGGCCTCGTCCGCCAGCTCGTTGAGGTAGTCCTCCGGATCGACGTCGGCGGGCAGCTGGCGGAGGACCTGGCCGAGCTCGGCGATCAGCAGCGACCGGTCCCACGTGGCATTCGCCCGCTGGACCGCGACCACGGCCTTGCGGATGATCCGGGCCCGCTCCGGTTCGCTCGGCGGTCCGCTCGGATCGTGCTCCGCCGAGTACGCCGCGGCCGCTTCGTGGAGCGCGGCCAGCCGGCCGATTCCGCTCCGCAGCGCTTTGCGCGCCCACGCGGCGACCTGGTTACCAGCTGCAGGCGGGTTGTGATCCTTGGAATCCCGGGTCTCCAGGGCGGCCCGCTGCCTGATTGCCCACATGGCCCGCTTGCCCGGAGCGTGGCCGTGATCGCGCTCGTACTCGGCGGCGAGCTCCCGGGCCCGGTCGCGCAGTTCCTTGCTCCGCGTGCTGAACTCGTCGGCGGCGGCGTCGCTGATCCCGCCGACCTCGAGCGCCTTGCCGTCCTCGCGGAGCACGCTGAGCCAGCCGAGCAGGGCCAGCTCCTGCGCCAGGAACCGGTCCGCGAGCATCCCCATCCGCAGCTTGTTCTTGAATAGCGGCTGGCCGTGGAGCGCCCGCCACGTCTCGTCTGCTCCGTCCGCTCGCTGCGCCCGGTTGGCGATCGCGTTGTGCACGTGGAGCTGCATGTTGCCGTCGCGGGAGTCGTGCTGCTCGAAGCTCGCGACGATGAACCCCTTGGCGTCCCGCCACTCCCCCGTCGTCTTCGAGTGGTGGCCGGTGCGGACGTAAGCGAGTTCCCGTCCCGCGACGGCGATCATCCGGTCATTGGCCCGCTGGACCGCTCCGCGGACCTGCGCGGCCTGCTCGGCGAACCGCTCCGCCTCTGCTTCGCGCTGCTCGGCCTCGGCTTCGGCCGAAGCGGCCAGGAGCGAAGCCCACAGCACCGACACTGACTTGGGCGCGCTGAAGGTGTAGTCGTAGAACGGGACGACCGTCCGGAACTTCGCCCGTTCCCGGAGCCGGATCGCGCGGATTTCCTCCGGCAGGATGAACCGGCCGCGCTCGGCGACCTGGCGGGCCACCTCGGCCTCAACCCGTTCGTACAGCGAGCCGGGCGCGACCGGGTAGTTCCCGCGCCGCTGCCTGCGCCCGAGGACCTGGCCGTCCGGCCCGACATCTTCGTGGTACAGCGCCCGCATCACCTCGGCGTCGACCTGGCCGGCGAGGCCGAGCGCCGCGGCGCCGGCGCCCTGCCAGTAGCCGGGCGGCTCGCCGGCCGCGCCGGTGTAGTAGTCGGCACCGGTTCCCACGGCGTCCGTCAGGTACGCCGTGTCGTATCCGGTGTGCAGGCTCAGCACTGGTAACACCTCCCCCGGCGGTCACGCGGGACGGGTTTTTCACCGCGACGCGCAGCGGACGCGGCCATGATCATCTTCATGATGCAATGGTGTGGAAGCTTCGGACCTTGCTCTGGGATGGTAGCCGGCCAGCCCCTGATTCGTCTCTGACCGCTACCGCCAGATCCGGCGCGCGTTTCGCCCTTGGCCAGTGTCAGACCCCAGGGCGATACTCGGGTTATGGACCCGTCCCGGATCACCAGAGTCGACGGTGCCGTGTTCGCCGACACCCTGTTCCTGATCGGCCAGGCGTGGCTCAAGCGGGATGCTGGCGATGTCGACGGTGCCGCGGCGGACCTGGCCGCCGCGATGAAACTGGTACCGCTCGAGGCCGTCGAGGCGATCCTGTTCATGATCGAGGCAGGCGAGCTCCCCGAGCCCGCACCCGGTGCCGCGATGGACGCGTGGCTTGAGCAGTGCCGCCAGGCCGGGGCCGGAGAATTCCGGCTGACGCTCGGCCATCGCCCTGCACCTGAGCGCCAGGCGGAGACCACCGCCGAGTTCCTCGCGCGCCTGGCCCGGATCCGTGCGGAGGCCGACGCCGCGCAGGGCATCGCTCCCGCACCTCCGCCAGCTCCTGCTAAGCCGATGAGCCTCGCCGACGAGCTGCGGGCCATGGGCCTGATGTAGCGCGCTAGCCCAACGTCCGTCCGTCATGTTAGGCGTACCCTCGCCACCATGAGCGAGGACGAAGCGGACGTCCGGCCCGAGACAACCGAAGCACCGGCTGCGCAGGAAGCACCTGCTGGGAAGGGAAAACCTTGGTCGGCTGCAGACCGGCGGCTGCTGCTGATCACGATCGGCGGAGGCCTAGCTGCCAACATTGGGACTGTGATGGTGGTCGGTCTCGCGGTTGCCGTCGATGCGATTCTTCGGCACCACTACGGCCGGGGGTTTCCGCACGCCATTATCGGGCTCAGCATTCTCATAGCGATTGTGCTGGTCGGCCAGGTCGTCGCGACGCTGTCCGCCTGGGGGAAGTCGAAATGGCCGATCAGCAACAGCCTGATTGTCGGCCTGATAGCGGCGCTGCTGGTACTGATATTGCTCGGGCTGGCAGATGGCATCAAGTAGTGACGCATGCGCGCTCTGCGCGTTCTTTCCGCGCGGCGAACTCCGGTGTCGCCTCAGTCGCCTCTGCTCTTCTGCAAACGCCAGAGTCGCATCGGAGCGGCGCTTTTATAGTGCGGGTTGTCCGCCAGCAGATCCGGCTCGCCGAGAAGGTCGCGGATCATTGCCTCGGGTCCAGCCGCGTTCGCTCAGTCCCGGTGCGCCGATACACCGGGCTGCAGCCGCGATCTCCGGCCAGCGGGTGCGGATGCCCTCCGCGGCGGCGGCTGACCAGCGCCCGCGTGCCCGGTCTGGTTCCGGCAGCAGGCCGAAGTGCCGCGCCCGGTTAACGCTGCCCTTGATGTCCGGCCAGCAAGCGCGGAGGTAGTCGGAGAGCTGCACAGGCCCGTAATCCCGCCGGGCTGTATCACCCATCGGTCAGCCCTCGGCAGACTGCCCGCGTCGGCGCGCCCGCGTCGGCGTGGTGGTGCCTGCGGTCGTGGGCTCTTGGCGCGCCCGGGTCAGTTCGGCCCGCGCGGCGTCAAGGTCACGCTCTGCGCGCTCTGCGCGGCCGCGCAGCTCGCCGCGCGACTCCTCAAGCACCTGGGCGCGTGATTCCAGCGCGGTGCGCAGCTCGTCACGCTCGCGCGCCGCGTCGGTGCGCAGCTGCGCGAGTTCCTCGGCGTGCGCAGTGGTCACCTGGTCCAGGCGGCTGGCGGTGTCGGTGAGTCGGGCAAGGATCTCGTCCCGTTCCCGCTCGGCGGCGGCGCGCAGCTGGCCGGCCTCCCGTGCGGCGTCTTCGCGTACCCGCGCGGTCTCGGCGCGTGCGTCCTCCGCGCGTGCCTCGGCACTTCGCTGGGCTTCGGCGGCCTGAGAGAGAGCGGCGGCCTGCGCCTCGCGGATCTGTTCCAGCTCGGCGGTGTGCGCGGCGCGCAGCTGCTCGAGCTGGTGTGCGGCATCTCCCCTGGCTCGCGTGACCTCGGCGCGTGCGTCCTCCGCGCGTGCGTCGGCGGCGGCGGCGCGCTGGTCAGCCTGCTCGGCCTGCGCGAGGGCCTGGTCCCGGGCGTCGCTGGCGGCGCGCACGAGGGCCTCGGCCTCGGCCCGGGCCTGCTCGATCGCCTCCCGCGCGCGGGCCTCGGCCTGCTCTGCCCGCGCGTCAGCGGCGCGAATAGCAGCGGCCTTGGTAGCCTCCGCGGCTTCGATCGCGCTGTCCCGGTCTTCCTCGGCGACGGTGATGCGGGCCCGGGTTTCCTCGCGGATCCGCTCGAGCTCGGCGGCGTGCGCGTCGGCGGCCTCCTGTAGTTCCGAGCGCATCGCGCTGACGTCAGCGCGGGCAGCTTCCGCGTCGGCCTGCGCTGCTTCGGTCTGCCCGGCCATCGCCTCGGCCATCTGGGTGGCCGCGTCCGCGCGGGTCTCGGCGGTGATCCGGGCTGCCTTCTCCCGCGTGGCCAGGGCCTCGGCGGCCTGGCGCGCTTCGTCGGCGTCAACGACGCGGGCTGAGATCTGCGCTTCGGCCGCGTCGGGGTCGGTTGCGGTGGCCAGGGCCTCGGCCAGGTGCTCGGCGGTCTCCCGGAGCGCGGCGGCGAGCTGCTCGGCCCGGTCCAGGGTGTTGCCCGCGGTCCTGACTGCGTCAGTGACGGGTGCGCGTCCGGCCTGGGGGTCGGCGTCTTCCGCGCCCGCGGGGCGTGTCTTGGCGCGCCAGGCGTTCAGCGGGTTGTGGATCGGCTGGCCGGGCCCGTCTGCCTGCTCGCAGTAGACCGGCGCGGGACCCCTGGTGCCGCGCCGCGGTGCCGGCGGCCGGGTGCACTGCTGCCCGGCCTCGTACTCCCATCGGCACGCCGTCCGGGCGGACGCTGTCGCGGTCTCTTCGGATGTCGTCTCGCTCATACTCACAGTCTAACTAATCTCATATCATCTCGTCAACTAATTTCATCTAATCTCACATTGATATGAGTTTAGTTTACGGCATCGTGAGAACGGGGCCCGTCCGCAGGAAAGGACGGGGGCCTGGCACAGCCTCGCCAAGAGGCCACCGCCCGGGCCACTCCCCCGCTGCCCAGTCCGCGCGCCAGGATCGGTCACGTACCCGTCCTGCACCGGATGCGGCGAGGAGGCCTCACCATGGCGCGTCAGCTTTACTACCGCGACTCCTACGGCCAGGTTCACCGTGACCGCCAGGCCGAGCGGGCCGTCAGGCGTCCCGGCAAGCGCGGCAGCTCGGCCGGGCCCTCGAGGTTCTTCGTCCGCGCGCTGCTCGTCCTGGCGGCGATCGTCGTGCTCGCGTCCCTGGTGCACTGACGCGAAAGCACCCGCCCGGCGGGGAAGTCCGGGCAGGTGCCTCGCTCGATCGGGCCTTAGAACGGCGGATCGTCCGAGTGGCCGTCAGGCTGGGATGCCCACGGGTCGGACTGCTGGCCGCCGGAGCTTGCATGCGCGGCCGCGGCCGCGGCCTGGCCGCCGTTTCCGCTGGAGCGGGTGGCCGTAGTCACCTTGGCCGAGGCGTTCCGCAGCGACGGGCCGACCTCGTCGACCTCGAGCTCGTAGACGGTGCGCTTCTCGCCTTCCCTGGTCTCGTACGACCGCTGCCTGAGCCGGCCGGTGACGATGACGCGCATGCCGCGGGTCAGGCTCTCTGCGAGGTTCTCAGCGGCCTGGCGCCACACGGTGCAGGTAAGGAACAGGCTGTCGCCGTCCTTCCACTCCCCCGTCGTGCTGTCCTTGTACCGGGGCGTGCTGGCCACGCGGAACTTGGCGACGGGCTGTCCTGCGGGCGTGAACCGCAGTTCCGGATCCTCTACGAGGTTGCCGGCGAGCGTCATCTGGGCGTCGTTCATGATCTGAACCTTCCTGCTCTGCTGCGTTTTCGGGGGTTTGGCCACCCTGGTCTTGGTGGCCCTTGCATTCGCCGTCAGGCGGGTGGCGGGGCTCCCCGCCACCCTTATGAGCGCCGCTGCGTGCCGCCGGAGGCTCAGTGTCAAACGGCCCGGTGAAAAAAGTTTCGGTCTGTGAAAGTTTTTTCGGGTTGCGGGACGCTTGATACTGAGGGGCGGTGCGCGAAGCTCAGGCGAATGCAAAAAGATGAGTCCGCCGTAGGCGGTCCGTCCGGTTCTTGGCCCTGCCGCGGCCTTGAGCGGCGGTCTAACGCCTCCGGTTTTGTCAGTCCCCTCGTTATCGTGTGACGTGCCCCGTCCTCGCCGAAGGCAAAATCGGTTCTATCACGGCTGATAGGCCTATCTAGCCTGCGTTAAATGCTAGGTCTGATAGATCTATCAGAGCAGCTAAGGCGTTCCGGACCGATGGCTTATCGCCGTTCCTGGCATATATAGCAGATCTATCAGACCTATCAGCCCTGCTAGATCATGTAACTTTTGCGAGTTCTATCAGGCCTGCTAGGTGACGGGCCCGGTGCGCTGCTGTAGCGTGCGGCTCATGGTCCAAGCCCGAACCCGTGAGCCCTGGGTTATCGCTGTTGCCTCCCAAAAGGGGGGAGTGGGGAAGACGACGCTCGCGCTTGAGCTGGCGTCGGTCTTCGCCGACACGTCCGGCCGGGCCCTGCTGATCGACATTGACCCGCAGCGGACGGCCGAGGAGATCATCGGGGCATCGGACGACGTCGGGTTCGATTTCGCGGCCGAGGATGACCCTCGGGTGCTCGAGCGCCTGCGGACCGTCCGTGACTATGACGCGCTGATTGTTGACTGCCCCGGCAATCTGGAGGACACCGAAACGCTGGCGGGCGTCCTGGCGTCCGCCACGTTCGCCCTTATCCCGATGGTGCCCGAGCGGGCGTCGGTGAAGCCGACGCTCCGGACGGCTGCCCTGTGCGCCGACCATAAGGTGCCGCACCGCGTGGTGGTGAACATGGCCGACCCGCTCAGGGGAGCGGGCCCGGTCGAGTCGGCGTGGGAACTGCTCGACCAGATGGAGGTGCCGCGCATGGTCTCATTCGTGCGCCGCTACGTGGCGCACAGCCAGGCTCAGCTCGACGGCCGGATGATCACCG
>Ga0302325_10025961_pt1 | contig 12171 bp, 7 predicted proteins | sample Palsa_T0_2_FD_201948 | JGI IMG/M metagenome (GOLD analysis project Ga0302325, IMG submission 201948) | Peat permafrost microbial communities from Stordalen Mire near Abisko, Sweden - Palsa_T0_2 | ecosystem: Environmental > Terrestrial > Soil > Palsa > Peat permafrost | place: Sweden: Abisko...
ACGACCCGCAGAGTGAGGCCACACTCGATGTGGTGCGCTTGCGCCATGAACTTAAAACCACTTCGCCGCATCGCGAACTGCGCGAGCTTTACCAGCGATTGCTGGAAATGCGCCGCGGATATGGGCTCGGGCGCGCTTCGCAGCAGGAAGTGCAGGCGTACGAGGCGACGAAGATATTGGTCGTGCGGAGGGAGACCGCCCGGGCCTCGTTGTACATGGTTTTTCATTTTGGCGAAAACCCCGCGTCCTTCGCATTGCCTCTGCCGGCGGGTGACTGGCGCGTCATCCTGGATTCCGCGCTCCCGGACGCCGAGCCGCTTGAGCTTCGGCCGCTTGGCGGTGCGCCAAGCGCGGACGAACCCGTTACGCTTGGGCTTTCCGCACGATCGTTTCTGGTGCTTGAAAATCCCGGTGAAAGAGCGAACTCATGACGCGATACGTTTGTGTGCATGGCCACTTCTACCAGCCTCCGCGCGAGAATCCCTCGCTCGAAGCCGTCGAGCTGCAGGATTCCGCGTACCCCTATCACGACTGGAACGAGCGCATCACCGCGGAATGCTACGCGCCGAACGCGACCTCTCGCATTGTGGACGAGCAACAGCGCATCTTGCAGCTGGTCAATAACTACGCGCAGATCAGCTTTAATTTTGGTCCCACGCTGCTCTCCTGGCTGGAAAGCAAAGCACCAAAAGTCTACGAGGCCATTCTGCGCGCCGATAAGCAGAGTCAGGAGAAGTTCGATGGGCACGGCTCCGCCATCGCCCAGGGTTACAACCACATGATTCTGCCGCTGGCCAATCGCCGCGACAAAAATACCCAGGTGCTTTGGGGCATCCGCGATTTCGAGCATCGTTTCGGCCGCACACCGGAGGGTCTGTGGCTCCCGGAAACCGCCGTGGATACCGAGACGCTCGAAGTGCTGGCCGAACACGGCATCCAGTTCACCATCCTGGCGCCACGCCAGGCTAAACGCGTGCGTAGCAAGGATGGCCGCGCTTGGAAGGATGTAACCGGAGACAAGGTCGATCCAAGCCGCGCCTATCAAGTGCGCCTGCCGAGCAAAAAAACCATCAATGTTTTTTTCTACGACGGCCCCATATCGCAGGGTGTGGCCTTCGAAGGTTTGCTCAACGATGGCAAGCGCTTTGCCGACCGCCTGCTCAGCGGATTTTCCGACTCCCGCGATTGGCCGCAGCTAACTCACATCGCCACCGATGGCGAAAGCTACGGACACCATCACCGCTATGGCGAAATGGCGCTGACCTTCGCTCTGCATCACATTGAGTCCCAGAAGCTGGCGGAGCTCACGAACTACGGCAAGTTCCTGGCGCTGCATCCGCCGGACCACGTCGTGGAAATCGTGGACAACAGTTCCTGGAGTTGTGCGCATGGCGTCGAGCGCTGGCGCGCGAATTGCGGCTGCAATTCCGGTGGGCACAACAACTGGAATCAGGAGTGGCGCGCGCCATTGCGCGCCGCGCTCGATTGGCTGCGCGATAGCCTTGCGCCGGGCTACGAGCAGAAAGCCTCGGCGCTGCTAAAGGATCCTTGGCGCGCGCGGGATGAATACATTCAAGTGATTGGCGACCGCTCCGACGAATCGGTCGCCAAGTTTTTCTCCGAACATGCCACCCACGAACTGAGCGCGGAAGAACAAGTCACCGCGCTCAAACTGCTCGAAATGCAGCGCCACGCCATGCTGATGTACACCAGTTGCGGCTGGTTTTTCGACGAACTGAGCGGCCTCGAGACCGTGCAGGTGTTGCACTACGCGGGGCACGCCGTGCAGCTCGCCAAACAGCTTCTGGGCGGCGATATCGCGCAGCAGTTCGTGGAAAAACTGCGCGCCGCCAAGAGCAACCTGCCGGAGCACGGCGACGGCGCGGCCATTTACGATAAGTGGGTTCGGCCTGCGTGCGTGGATATGCAGAAGTTGGCGGGCCACTACGCCATCAGCTCGCTGTTCGAGAATTACGGCGACAAAACCAATATCTATTGCTACGACGTAGACCGTCAGGCATACAACATCGATGCCGAAGGCAAGCTGCGCCTGGCCACCGGCCGCGCCAAATTCCGTTCCGAGATCACCCACGACTCCGCAACCATGGATTTTGCGGTCCTGCACCTGGGCGATCACAACATCACCGGCGGCGCAAAACCTGCCGGGTCTCAGCCGCAGCAGGAAATCGCCAAGACCTTCGCGGCGGCCTTTTCGCGTGCGGAAACCGCGGAAGTGATCCGCCTGCTGGATGTGGCCTTCCCGGAAAACAAGCTTTCCCTGCGCAGCCTGTTCCGCGACGAGCAGCGCAAGATCACCGATATCATCCTCAACGAATCGCTGAATTCCGCCGCCGCCGCCTACAAAACCATTTACGACAATCAGGGCGCCATGATGCGTTTCCTCGACGGCTTGAACATTCCCATTCCGCCGCCGTTCAAATCCGCCGCGGAGATCGCCTTGAATAGCCAGCTGCACCAGGCGGTGGAACGTCCGGAGATTGACGCCGACACCATCAACAGTTTCTTGAAGGAAGCGGCCAGCGGGCACGTCGCCGTGGATACCACCACGCTTGAATACGCCATTCGCAAACGCCTCGAGAAGGAAGCCGGCGCGTTCGCCGCGCATCCGGAAAACCTTGAAGCCCTCGAAACGTTGAACAAACTGCTCGACTTTGCGCTGGCGCTGCCTTTTCCCGTGGTGCTGTGGGAAGTGCAAAACGTCTGCTACGAACCCATCATCCGGTCCATGGAAGAACACCGCGCGGCCGCCGAGGGCGCCGAAACCGCCGCACAACACTGGATGAGCCAACTGCAGACGCTGCGGGAGAAATTGCGCATTCAACCTCCGGCGCAAGTCCCGCAACCCGCCGAGCAACCCGCCGTCGCGGAATCGCCCACTTCCGCACCTGCGCCGCAACCGCCCGCCCCGCCGCCGCAACCGCAAACCGCCGCGCAGGGCTCCTGACGCGCGATGGCTCGCGTTCCCATCGCCACCTACCGGCTGCAATTCCATCGCGACTTCACGTTCGCCGGCGCCACCGCCATTCTCGACTACCTCGCGGCGCTGGGCATCTCGGACGTGTACGCTTCGCCGGTGCTGTCCAGCCGCCGCGGAAGCACGCACGGTTACGACGGCACGGATCCGTCGCGCATTGACCCGGACCTCGGTGGCGACGATGGCTTCACCCTGTTTCAACAAGAACTGCAAAAACGCGGCATGGGCCTGCTGCTCGATATCGTTCCGAATCATATGGCGGCCAGCGGAGAGAATCGCTGGTGGATGGATGTGCTCGAGAATGGGTCGGATTCCCCGTTCGCCGCCTATTTCGACGTGGACTGGCACCCGGAGATGAAGGGCATGGACGGCCGCGTGCTCCTGCCGGTACTCGGTAAACCGTTTGGCGAGGTGCTCGATGCCGGCGAGCTTGCCGTGGTGCTCGAAGAGGGCAAGTTCGCGGTGAAATATTTCGAGCACCTGTTTCCGGTGGCGCCGCGCTCCTACAGCACACTGCTGCGCCCTGCCCGCAAACCGCTGCGCGATTTGTTGGGCGAGGAATCGACGGAGTTTCAGGAGTTGGAGGGCGCGCTCGCGGCGTTCGAGATGTTTTCCGCGCATGAATCGGCCAAAGCCGGCGAAGCCGCGGAGCGCCGGATGCAATTTGCCGCGCTGGCACAGCGTCTGCGTGATTTGCTGGCCAGCGCGGAGATTCTGCGGATCGTCCGCGACAGCGTCACGAAATTTAACGGCGGCACAGGCCAGCCCGCGAGTTTCAACGAACTGCAGGCGCTGCTTGCGGAGCAACACTACAAGCTGGCGTATTGGCAGAACGTCAACGACAGCATCAACTACCGGCGTTTTTTCGCCATTACGGAGCTGGTGGGCATGCGCGTCGAGGATCCGCTGGTCTTTGATGCGCTGCACGATCCCCTGCTGCGCCTGGCCGCGAAAGACGTGTTGACCGGCGTGCGCGTGGATCATATCGACGGCCTCAAAGATCCGGCGGCGTACCTTGCGCGATTGCAGCAACGCCTCGCGGGAAGCGCAGCGTTGCCGGCGGCCGTCGAGAATGGCGCTACGGCGGCTGCGTACGTGCTGGTGGAAAAAATATTGGCCCGCAACGAAACGCTGCCGGACGACTGGCCGGTGAGTGGCACGACCGGATACGAGTATTTGAACGCCGCGAACGGCGTCTTTGTGGACGCTGCGCGCGCCGCGGAAGTTGAGCGCATCTACACGGATTTCACCGGAAAAGACGCCCGGTTCCCCGATGTGTCGTATCAAAAGAAAAAGCTGGTGATGAACACGCTGCTGGGCGTGGAGATGCGTTCGCTGGGGCGGCAACTCGGCGAACTGGCGGCGCAGGACCGGTATGCGCGGGAATCGCCGCGCGCCTCCCTGCTCGAAGCGCTCATTGAGACCACCGCGTGCTTGCCCGTGTATCGCACGTATATCCGCAGCCTGGCCGTGCCGCCGGAGGCGCGGGCGTTTATCGAGCGCGCGCTGGCGGATGCGCGGGAAAGAAAACCGCATCTTGCGCCGGCGGCGTTCGATTTTCTGCGTGACGTGCTGTTGCTCGAAAATCCGGCGCACGTATTTGCCGGTCAGCGCGAGGCGCGCCTGGCCTTTGTGTTGCGCTGGCAGCAATTCACCGGGCCGATCGTGGCCAAGGGTCTCGAGGACACCGCGCTGTACGTGTACCACCCGCTGCTGTCGTTGAACGAGGTGGGCGGCGATCCGCAAGTGACGCACGCCAGCACGCGGGACGAGTTATGGGAGTTCCTGCGCGCACAACGGGAACGCTGGCCGCACACCCTGAACGCCGGCACCACGCACGATACGAAACGCAGCGAGGATGTGCGGGCCCGCATAAATGTGCTTTCCGAAATCTCCGCAGAGTGGGAATCACGGCTGCATCGCTGGGCCGAGTGGAACTCCAGGCATAAAGAAAAAGTCGACGGCCAGTTGGTGCCCGATCGCAACGAGGAATATTTTTTGTACCAGACGCTGCTCGGTGCGTGGCCGAGCGGCCAGCGCGATGCGGACCGCTCGCTGGATGCCGCGTTCGTAAAGCGCATCCAGGAATATCTGGTAAAGGCGCTGCGCGAAGCCATGGTGTACACGCGCTGGACCAAACCGAACGAAGCGCACGAGGGCGCGCTGCAGAATTTCGTGGCGAAGATTTTGGCTCCCGAGTCCGCGCCGGAATTTCTGCGGGATTTGCGGGCGTTCCAAAAGCACGTGGCGTACTTCGGCATGGTCAACAGCCTGGGGCAGACGCTGATCAAGATGACCGCGCCGGGCGTGCCGGATTTTTTTCAGGGCTCGGAGCTCTGGGATTTGCGGCTGGTTGATCCCGACAATCGGCAACCGGTCGATTTTGCGGCGCGCCTTCGCGCCCTGCAGGAAATCGAAACCGCCACCCTGGCCAACGCGCAGGAAGCGATTCACGATTTGGCGGCGGCCTGGGAAGACGGCAAAGTAAAACTGTTTCTAATCCGCAAAACACTCGGATTCCGCAGGCAGCACGCGGCGCTCTTCGCCCAGGGGGAATTTTTTCCGGCGGAAGTGCGCGGCCCCGGGGCGGATCACGTACTGGCATTTTTTCGCTGCCACGAAAACGACTGGTCGCTGACGGTGGCGCCCCGCTGGCAGGCGCGCCTGCTGGAGCGCGAGGACAAGTGGGCAGGGACGGAAATTGTTCTGCCGCCGAATGCGCCACACTCGTGGCTGAACGTATTGACGGGCGCGCGAAGCACGGCAGCGATGCCGGACAGCGCAGACGAGCGGCCCGACGAAGCGAAACCGCTCGCCGTGAAAGATTTGCTCGCCGATTTTCCGGTGGCGCTGCTGGAGTCGGCGTCCTCGCTCTCCGCGGTCTAAATTAGAAAATGCGCAAAAGGCAAAATGGGCAGAGTGCAGCTTTTTGCGCCCAAGCGCGTAGTAAGGGTGGGGGGGTGGGTGGCGGTAACCTATTGATTGTAGGCATGTTACTAGATAGTTGACGATTTTAATTTGTAAGTGTTCATTCTAATGGGGTTATCGGGTGATTTTGTGTAAGTGTTCATTCTGTTGAGGTTAGCCTCACTGTGCGGTGGGCCCCAAACGGGGGCTTCGCCCGGCCGTTCTATATAGTTGTTACTTATTTATCTTTGAGTATTCAATCGTGAGCTCGCGCTCATACAGAAAATGATGCCCGTGAGAATGCGTATCGGGTGATTCGCGGCTGGTGCTTCGACATTCGGAAGTAATGCGCTATTCTCAGGCCATCGTTGGCAAAACAACGTGCGCTATACGCGTGCCTGGTGGGGGACATGAGCGAGAGTCAGCTGCCGTGCGGCGGCGCACTGGACCCGAGCATGGCGGTTACGGAAACCGCAAGCCAGCCCTCCGCCGCGATCGTGCGTATCGACGGGGTCAAGAAGAGCTTCGGATACAAGGTGGCGCTGAAGAATGTTTCCTTCGCCGTGCCTTCGGGGCAAATCTGCGGGTTGCTGGGGCCGAATGGAGCGGGGAAAACCACGCTGTTCCGCCTGCTCATGGGGATTCTAAAAGCCACGGAAGGAAATTTAACGATTGACGGGCGCGACGCGTTCGACGACCGCATGGAAGTGAAGCGCCTGATCGGATTCCTGCCCGACGAGCCGGTCTTTTATTCCTACCTTTCCGGGCACGAAGTGCTCGAACTGAGCGCGGCGATGCATGGCCTCGACGTCGCGGCCACGATGAAGCGCATTGCGCCGCTGATAGCCAAGCTGCGGCTGCTGCAGGACATCAACAACTACGCGGAAGACTATTCGCGCGGCATGAAGAAAAAGCTGGGACTGCTGCTGGCCATGCTGCACGAGCCGAAGCTGCTGGTGCTGGACGAACCGACCAACGGGCTGGACGTGGAGTCTACGCACCTTTTTTACGACCTGATCTTTGAGACCGCGGAGCAAGGCACCACCGTGCTCTTCTCCACGCACTTGATGGACCACGTCACAAAACTCTGTTCGCACGCGGTGATCATCAACGAAGGAACTGTGGTGGCGAAGGGTTCGCTGGAAGAACTGCGCAGCACCTTCGGCCTCGCGAGCCTGGAAGAGATTTTCCTGCAATTGACGGCACGACCTCCACAAACATGAAGAGCGAAGCGCGCACGGGACCGGGGTTCTGGCGCACCGTGTGGCTGCTGCTGCGCTCGGCGCGCAAACGGGCGGCGGGCCGGCGCAACCGGCAACAGCAACTGTTGGGCAATCGCTCCGGAGGCCGAGCCACAAACTGGAGCGGCTTTGGGTTTGTGGCGGCGGTATTTTTCATGGCCTTAATCAATGGGGCCGCGGCGTATTTTGTGAGCGTCGCGGTGGAGAACGGACAAAGATTCGATGTAGAGCGCCAGGGCAAAATCGTGGTGAGCCAGAACTTTCTGGAGGTGGCGCAACAAGCGCTCCAGACTTCTCCCGCGCTCACCAACCGATATTTGGATTTGCAAGTCTCCACGGAAGCCGGTCGGATCGCGGAAAAATATGGCGGGAAGCCGGCGGATATTGCCGCGCGACTGCGGGAAGCCGTGCTCACAATGCAAAAAACGGGCGCGCAAGCCCTGGTGACGCGGGAGGAGGCGTCGCCGGGCCTCACGGCGCTGGCGAAATCCGGCGGTGTGGCTACCATGCTGGGTTCGGTGGCGCTGCTGTGGTGGGCGCTGATGCTGGTGTTTCAGGGCGAAGGGCTGGAGCTGGACTTACAACGGCGCAGGCATCCGATGTGGGAATGGCTGTTCTCGCACCCGGTGCCGGCGGGAGGCGTGTTTCTCGCGGAAATGCTATCGCCGGTGGCCGCGAACCCCATGTATTGGGGCGGGCCGCTGTTCGTGATTGTTTTGTACTGGTTTGTGTACGACCCGGGCCTGGCGCTGCTGGCGGGTGTGGTTGTGGGGATCCCTGTCACGGTAGCCGCCGCGTGCCTCGGCAAAGCGCTGGAGATTGGCGTGATTCTGCGATTTTCGCCGCGGACGCGCGGGGCGATGATCGGGTTGATGGGCTGGCTGGGCTACGCATCGATGATGCTGTTTCTGCTGGGCTTGTTCGTGGTCGACAAGCTAACAGGCGCGCTGGCGAAAATTCTGACGCCGTTCGCGCTGCTGCCGTGGCCGTGGCTGAGACTGTTTCTAGGAGGAAAAGCGGACGGGACATTTTCCTTCACCGCGGGCGTGTTGACGTGCGAGTGGGCAGCGGCGGTAACGATAGCCGCGGCCGTATGGCTGGGCGTCTGGGGCGCGCGACAAGGGCTAAGCGGGACTTTTGCGGCAGTAGACGCCGGTCCGGCGCCATCGCGCATCGGGGAAACGCGCTTCGGCAGAGAACCCCTCTATCGCAAGGAATTTCTGTGGTTCATCCGAGACCGCAGCGCGATTGTGCAGACCATTCTGATTCCGCTGACGGTGGCCAGCGTGCAGGTTTTTAATCTGCGGGGCGTGCTGAGTCAGGCGCAAGGAGCGTGGAATTACCTGTGCGGAACGGCGATTTTGTTTGGCACCTATTTTCTGTGGGTGCTGGGGCCAAAATCGCTGTCCTCCGAAGGTAGCGCGCTGTGGATCGCGTTGACCTGGCCGCGCGGACTGGAAAGTTTATTAAAAGCCAAGGCCTGGCTGTGGTCGTTGATTTCTTCGGGAATCGTGGCTCTGGTACTGATTTATGCGGCGTTTCAGTTTCCCGCGGAAATCTGGAAGATCACGCTGGTCGGGGTGGGCTGGTTCTTCTTTGGCCGCAGCATGGCGGAGAAGACGGTGACCTTGGTGACGGTGACGTCGCCTTCGGGAGAGCCAGAGAAAATTCCGTGGGGGCGCCGGGCCGCGGCGCAGCTCGGGATGCTGACGTTTTCCATTGGCGTGCTGACGCAGCAGTGGAACATCGCGGTGGTGGGAATTGTGTATTCCTATGTGACGGCGGCGGCGATGTGGGAAGGTTTTCGCGCGCGCCTCCCGTATTTATATGACCCCTGGTCGGAGAAGTTGCCGCCGCCCCCGACGCTGCTGCACGCCATGGTGGCCATCAGCATTCTGGTGGAAGGCGGCGCGGTGATCACCGGAATCGCGATGGCCGTTTTCGGGCGCGACAATCTGGCGGTGGCGCAGGCGATTGGTTATGCGGTGTCCGCGGTGGCGGTATCGATCGGGGTGGCCCACTTTTTGGACAAGCGCGGCGTCGGCTTGCGCGAGGTGTGGGAGTGGCCGGCGAAGGCGGGTACGCAAACGCGGCACTGGTGGCGCGGGGAAGAAGGCGGATTCGCGAAGCTGCTGTTGCTCCTCTGCGCGGGCGCGGCGGCAGGGTTAGCGTTGGGATTATTTGCCCGCGGGTACAGCGCAATACTGGAACAGCTTCCAGGTATTGGGGAGACAGTGCGCCAAGGAAAGGCAGAGTTTCTGAAAGTGCCGAATCTGAAGATCTCCTATGCCGTGATGGCGGTGGTATTTGCCCCCTTTGCGGAAGAGTACCTGTTTCGCGGCCTGTTGTTTCGCGCGCTGGACCGCGAATGGGGCGGATGGCGGGCGATTCTGGGAAGCGCGGCGTTTTTCGCGAGTTACCATCCTCCGCTGGCGTGGCTGCCGGTGGCGATGTTAGGGGCCACCAACGCGTGGCTGTTCAAGAAGAGTGGCCGGCTGGCGCCGGCGGTGATTTTGCATATGGTCTATAACGCCGTGGTTTTGCGCTAGCAGCCGATTGCACGCGAAATACGCGCTCCCCGCAGGAGCAATTCGACACCGCATCGTTAGCCGCAACTAAGGCGGCCTACGGCATTCGCCGGATGGTGCCCATCCGCTTCCAGGCAGATGATGGCGTTGCCCGGTGAGTGTGTCTAGTTGCGAGACAGCCCGGCGACTGGAGACCAGGACCATGAATAACGCCAATGACAAGAAGACGAGAAAGTCTGGAACTATAGAGCCAAACGCCAAGAAAGAGACTAGTCCCAGCAACACGGTCTCGAACGTTTCCCCTGCGACACACCAAAATACGCCCAAAGCCAGCGTGGGGACGCAGGGCGCCCACGACGACGTGACGAAAGCGCCCGAACACAAGGCACCTGAAAATACGAATGCCGGAGCTAGCGCCACCAAGCAGTTGCATGGACTGCGTGTGGCGATTCTGGCCACCGATGGCTTTGAAGAAGCGGAACTGGCCAAACCGCGGAAAGCGCTGGATGAGGCGGGAGCTAAAACCACGGTGCTTGCGCCGAAGGCCGGAGAGATTCAGGGATTCCATCACGAGCAAAAGGCCGAAAAAGTTTCTGTGGATATGGAACTGGGTGCGGCAAAAGCCGCGGATTTTGATGCGGTGCTTCTGCCCGGCGGCGCGATGAATGCGGATGCGCTGCGGATGAATGGCGATGCGCAGAAATTCGTCCAGGAAATGGATAAGGGCGGGAAGCCCATCGCGGTGATCTGTCATGCGCCGTGGCTGCTGATATCAGCCGGTTTAACGCGTGGCCGGAAGATGACCAGCTATCACACGATTCAGGACGACGTGCGCAACTCCGGCGCGACCTGGGAAGATGCGGAAGTGATTCGCGACCACAACTGGGTGAGCAGCCGACAGCCGGACGATATTCCGGCATTCAATCGCGAAATGATTTCGATGTTTGGCGAGAAGCGGGAGAAAAGTAAGTCTGCCGTGGGACGGTGAGGTTATGCCGCTGCCGGGGCCGAATTATCGAAGACCGACCGTAGTTGGAAATGAGGAATGACGCTATGTCTGGAACAAACAAGTGCGCGCATCCGAATTGCTCGTGTCACACCGATAAGAAGTACTGCAGCGTGCAGTGCGAATCGATGGAAAAGATACCCGATATCGAATGCAAGTGCGGCCACCCGGAGTGCAAAGGCAAAATCGATCCCAGCGGAGCCTGACCGCCCGAATTGAACTAACTTTCCGCCGCCGCGGATGACCTGCTCTAGCTCGCTTTGCGGCTTCGGCGAGCCTGGTGACTTTCGCGCATGTTCTCCCTTGCTACGCGCTTCGGCTGGGTGTGGGAAGCGAGGCTGCGCTTGAGCGCTTCCATCATGTCGATGACCGGGGCGCGCTTGGCTGGCGTTTCTTCAAGCACGGGCTTGCCTTCCACTTTAGCCGCGACCAGCGCTTTCAGATTTTCCTGGAAGGTATCGTGATAGTGCTTGGGGTTGAAATCCTCGGAAAGCGTTTCGACTAACTGCTGGGCCAGCTTGATCTCTTGCGGTTTCAGCACAATGGATTTATCAAGCTCGCCGTATCCCGGGACTTCGTGGATTTCGTTCGCGAAATACATCGTGTGGATCGTAAGGCCGTGGTGACGCGGGCGGATAAACACCGTGTATTCGCGTTGGTGCATGGTTAGTTTGGCGATGGCCACGCGGCCGGTGTCTTCGAGAGCCTTTAACAACAGCGCGTACGGTTTTTCGTTGTCTTTTTCCGGCATGGCGAAATAGGAAGCGTCAAAGTAGACGGGATCGATCTGCTCTTCCTTGACGAAGGCCAGGATCTCCATCGCGCGGCTGGATGCGGGCGTGATCTTCTTTATTTCTTCTTCGTCGACCACGACATATTTGCCTTCGGCGTATTCATAACCCTTTACCACCTCCGAGCGATCGACGATGCGGTTGCATTCGGGGCAGAACAGCCGCTGCCGCAGGCGCGTGTGGCATTTTTTGTGAAGCTGGTGCAGCTCCACGCGCTCGCTCCGCGCCGCCGTGTACATACGTATAGGAATGCTGAGCAGGCCGAAAGTGATAGAACCTTTCCAAACGGACGAGGGCATGGCGCCTCCTGATGCTCTTAATATGACGAAGCCCTGGGACTTTTACCAACAACAGAGGATGCCGAAAGCGTTGCGCCGCGGCCATCGGGAGAATCCTTTAGGGACGGGCCTGCTTGCTACACGGTTTCCAAGATAGATGAGAATACGCGCGGCGGATATACTCGCGGAATGGCGAAACTGACGGAATACCAGCGCAAGCGGGATTTTCAGGCCACGCCGGAGCCCGCTGGCGGCGAACACGCGACAGCCTCACACATTTTTGTAATTCAAAAACATTCCGCAACGCGGCTGCATTATGACCTGCGGCTGGAGATGGACGGCGTGCTGAAATCGTGGGCCGTGCCCAAGGGACCATCGCTCGATCCGAGCGTGAAGCGGCTGGCCATTCACGTGGAGGATCATCC
>Ga0302325_10025963_pt1 | contig 12171 bp, 12 predicted proteins | sample Palsa_T0_2_FD_201948 | JGI IMG/M metagenome (GOLD analysis project Ga0302325, IMG submission 201948) | Peat permafrost microbial communities from Stordalen Mire near Abisko, Sweden - Palsa_T0_2 | ecosystem: Environmental > Terrestrial > Soil > Palsa > Peat permafrost | place: Sweden: Abisko...
CCGCGCTTCCCCGGCGGGATGAGCGGCTCCGACAGCGCCCATTCCTCGTCGGTCAGGTCGCTCGGATAGCGCAACTTGCTGCGGTCATAGCGACCCCGATTTTCATTCGTCCACACAGGCGACCCCCAAGCGAATCAGGCCGCCTTGCTTGAATCACAAGCGATTCTAACGATTCGTTATTTTCTCGGACAGGCTCTCAGTGTCCGACACGTGTCCAACCCGCTCGATTCACCGAGCCCGACATTCGCCGATCGGCGGCCGGCCTTGAAGGTGGGGTCGAAAGGCCGCTTACGAAGTTTCCGGCGGCGAGAGAGGTGTAGAACCCGATCGCGAGCTTATGCGCCGGATGTCGGCTAAGTTACCGTCGCTCTGAATTTGCTCATCAGGTAAGGACCAGAATAAACTGCAGGGTACTTCGGGCTCTCTCCTTGCTCGAGACAGGCATCAATTGCGGTTATTTCCGCGTCCCAATTTGGTTGATGAAAGAACGCGAGTGACTGTCGGCGCTGCGTGCCGCCGTCGCTAGGCATGACGACGCGATGGACCGTCGAAACCCAACGGTCGTTGGTCCATCGCGCCATCAAGTCCCCGATGTTGATGACAAACGAATTCTCGTGCGGGGGAACCTCAACCCACGATCCGTTGGGGCTGAGAATCTCGAGTCCACGGGAATCGGCCTGCGGGAGCAAGATCGTTAAGCTTCCGTAGTCTGTGTGGGCGCCGGCGCGAATCTGCCCAGGTTTCGTCGGCGTTGAGAGGGTCGGATAGTTTAACGCTCGAAGTGCGCTGACAGGAGCACTGATAAATGGATTGAAGAAGTCTGCCGGGAGCTTCAAAGCGACCGCGAAGACCCGCATGATCCGAGCCGCCAAGTCTTCCATAGCCACGTAATAGCCCCGCCAGGAGTCCGAAAAATCGCTCGGCTCCCTCGGCCAGATCGTTGGCGCAAAACAAAACTCCAATGCGTCTTTGTCGGATAGCCCTGCTGGGGGCTGTGACGGGCCACCGCTAAAGCTCTCCTTCCGATCCGCCGGCGCTTCGACGCCTCGGGAACGTGCGAGAGCTTCCATCTCGAGTCCCAGGTAGCCATAGGGATAGCCAGGATACGGGACCTTTGCGACGTCCTTTTCCTCGACAGGTAAGGCGAAGAATTTCTCAGCACTCGTCCAGCAGGCATCAATCGCGCGTTGCGAAACTCCGTGTCCGGAAACTGCAAGAAACCCAGTGGCTCGGCAGATTCGATCGATCTCCTCCCCTTGTCTCTCTTTTTCTCGATCAGACGCGGTCTCAAAACGCGCGAGGTCAAATACTGGGAACGTTTGATCGTTACTCATCTTGACTCCTTAAGAAGATGCGGATGAGAACCGCCCTTTACTCGCTCATAGCGCTCGTTGGCTTTACCTCAATCTACTGTTGTCGCTTCGAAACTGGAGCGTGTCAGCAGTCCGCTCCCATCGAGCGGAGCATCCGACGCGCGATCGTGTCATTGATGTCCGCCGGAACCGGCTGTGGACCGCGCGTCAATGTGTTCGACAATGAAGCCACACGCTCCAGCGACATAGCCTGCAGCATGAAGCCGAGATCCATCGACTCGATCGAATTGCCCTTCGGCTCCGTGCCTGCAAGATTGATCATGCGGCCTTCGCTCAACAGAGCCACCGACCTGCCGCTCGGCATCGTGAATAGCTCGATTGAGCTTCCAAGCCTTTGAGATGATACGGCACGTTGGCGCAGCGCTGACACGTCGATCTCCGTGTCGAAATGGCCGCAGTTGCCCAGTACCGCTCCGTCAGGCATCACGTCGAACACGTCTGCGCCAAGGACACCCTCTTGGGCTGTTGCTGTGATGAAGAACTGTCCCCACGGCGCCAAGTCGGCCAGCGTCGCCACCTTGAAACCGTCCATAACTGCTTCGAGGGCTTTGATCGGGTCGATCTCGGCGACCCCGACAATCGCACCGAAGGATTTTAGGTATTGCGCGATCCCGCGTCCGCACCAGCCGTAGCCCATGACAACAAATCGACGTCCGTTGATGATCAGGTTCGTCATGCGCATGATGCTCTCAACCGCCCCCTCGCCGACTGCGTGCTTGTTTTCGACGATCTGCTTGAGTGGGCTATCGTTGATGACGATGATCGGGAAAGGAATTCGGTCCTTGTAGTCACGCCGCAGCCGGTCGCCCCCTGAAGTTGTCTCTTCGGTTGCGCCCAGAACGTGGTCGGTCAGTCCAAGTCTGACCGCTGCGGCGTTGAGATCGCCACCATTGTCGAGAAGGATCTCAGGCTTCGCTTCGACAACCGCCTCCACGTTTTGGCAGTGCTCCTCTCGACTGAGGTCGCGTCGCCCGATGATTTCCATCCCCTGCGCGCGAAGAAACGCCACGATGTCATCTTGCGTCGATCCGTAGTTTCCTGTGCCGACGATCTTCGCGCCTCCTGCTGCCAGTGTCTCCATCAAGACGGCGGTCTTGGGCTCAACGTGGAGCGAAACTCCGATCGTTCGTCCGTCGAAGGGCTTGGTCTCTTCAAATTCGGTGCGCACGCCTGCGAGGAGATGCATTCGAGATCGGATCCAATCGACCCGAACCTTTCCGCTCTCCCGAAGTCCAGCGTTAGCATTCACGGCATTCGACATTTTCTTACCTCACGGTTGTCGGTGAGCGGTAACCGAGCTTCGGCATGGTTGACGACGATGCGCGCCCGCCGAAGAAGGTCGTAGCGTGTGCCCCCGCGTTGACAGCGGCGGTAGTCGCCTGGTCCAGAGACTCGCCGTCAACAAGTCCGCTAAGAAATCTTGCGAGAAATGCGTCTCCGGCGCCTGTTGTATCGACGACGCGTACCGCCGGCGCTCTCCGTTCGGCAAGAACGACGCCGCCTTCTCCGGAGACTTCAGCCCCCAACGCACCGCGCTTGATTACGACAAGGGGATAGTGTCGCGCCAAACGAAGACGTTGCTCCTTCGGATCGGTCGTGTGCGTCAACGCGATCGCCTCGTCGGCGTTCGGAAAGCAGATTGCAGCTCCCGCGGTCCATCGGAAAAAGTCGCCGTCCTCCAGGTCCTGCAAAAAACCAGCCGAAGCGGGATCTATCGTGACGACTATGCCGCGACGTCTCGCGCGGCTCATCAAATCGAGAACCGCCGCACGGGATCGAGCCGCAAAGAGCGGATAGGCCGATACGTGAAGAACCGAGGCGCCGCTAAGAAGCTCATCGGGAAGATCGGCGACATCGAGCGAGTCGTTTGCTCCTCGATCGGTCAGGAACGTGCGCTGACCATCCGGATCGATGAGGGAAACCAAGCTTCCGGTGCGGCCGGTTGGGTCGACGGCCAAGCACGGCTCGACCCCCGCAATCAGGAGACTAGATCGATGCCGCTCGGCGTCACTAGCCCCGACCTTCGCGACAAGCGTCACTTTTGTGTTGAACTGTGCAAGCCAGGTCGCTTGATTGGCGGCCGATCCGCCCAGATGCGACTCGATTCGCGCCGGCGTATCGGATCCGACGTTCAGCGGTCGCTCAGGCTTGGCGATGATGTCCGTCATGATGTCGCCAACCACCAAGAGTTTTCCCGCGGTGCGTATAGCTTCGATTGGCGACAGGTTTCTCGCTGAGCGCGTCGGATCTGCGGTAGGCCGAACGGAATTTGAGGGACCCTCGTTGTCAGAGCACACAGAGCCATAACGCATGGCGTTCAATAGTCCCGGAGCTCAGCAAGGGAGACCCGAGTCCGTCTCCCTGTCCGACCGCTTAGCCATAAGCCAAACACCGTCGCGATATAGGGCAGCGCTAAGATCAAGTTCTGCGGAATGGCCCCGGCAAGCGTTAGCTGCGCTTTGACACCGGTTACTTCGACGGCGCTAAAGAAGAGCGCGGCGGCGGCGACGCCGATTGGGTTAGCGGCTCCGAAGATCACGGCGGAGAACGCCATGTAACCGCGGCCGGCCGTCATATTGGCGCTGAAAAATCTAAGGCTCCCGAGGGCCAACTCGGCACCGCCGAGGGCGCATAAGATGCCGCCGAGGACAAGCGCCACTAATCGATAGCGAGCCGGCGACGCTCCGACACTTCGGGCCGCGAATGGATGCTCCCCGACGGCCGCAAGCCGCAGCCCGAATCGTGTCCGCCGCGTCGCGACCCAGAGTGCCGCGACCAAAATTGGCATGAAGATCGCGAAGATTGAAAGCGCGCTGAAAGGGCCAAGCGCGGGGTCCAAGTGGGGAAGCCCTCGTTCGACTTGAACTGCTGCCTCACTTCCGTACAGCGTTTGTACGGCAAGTCGCGTCCCCCCCAAGCCCAAGCCAGTTAAGCCGAGCCCGGCGATAATTGGATTGGCCTTTAAGACCTCGACCGCAACCCAAAGGAAGATCGAAGCTACCACGCACATTGCCGCGGCGAGCAGTACGCCAAGAGCAACCGAGTCTGTCATCTTCGTTCCGACGACGGATGCACAGGCCCCGATGACCATGAGACCCTCAAGGCCGAGGTTCCACACTCCGGTACGCTGAGCGAGCATACCCGCCATGGCAACGTAGACGAGAGGCGTGCCAGCCACGAGGACGGCAATGAGAAAGTCAGTCATGCGCGGGGCTCATGAACATGAGCAGACGCTCAAACCCCTTGGGCCAGGCGCGCGCGGTAATTAGGATCGCGATGACCGCGTTGATGACGTCGACAGCGGAGGAAGGCAGCCCCGCCATAATCGGCAGATAGAGGGTCGCGGCGGCGAGGCCGCCGAAAAACAAGGAGGCGATCAAACTTCCTGGAACGGAAAGGCCCCCTACGAGCGCGATGAGAATGGCCGTGAATCCGTCCGTCGGGAGGAAATCGCTGATGAGCTGGCCGTTCGGTCCGAGCACCTCCATCGCGCCCGCGAGGCCCGCCATACCGCCGCTCACAAGAAAGGCGGCGCAACCAAGGCGCCACTCTGTCGCTCCCTGCCAAACGAGCATGGTCGGGTTTCGCCCAGCCAGGCCGGCGAGGACGCCGAACGACGTACGGTTTAGAAGGATCCAGACAACAACGACGCATACGGTCGCCACGAGGATAAGGGTTGTCGAGACGCCGGTGGCGTCGCTCCAGCGATAGACCGCGTCGATCGGGCGGGTCGAACTTGACTGACCTGTGCCCGCCGGATCCTTCAAAACGCCGGTAGTCACTTCGATCAGAGCTAGGGCCGCGATGAAGTTTCCCATCAGCGTGGTTATGACTTCGTCCGTGCCGTACGTAAGCCTGAGGATCGCGGGGCAAAGCGCCCACAAAGCTCCTCCGGCAATACCGGCGCAAACTGCGGCCGGCGTCATGATAGCAGGAGGCAGACCCTCTAGCGGATAGACGACAAACGCGACCGCGATGGCACCGGCATAGAACTGTCCTTGCGCGCCGACATTGAAAAACCCACTTCGGAAAGCGACTACGACACCGAGAGAAGTGACCAATAAAGGGAGCGCCCACCGCACGCTATTGGTGATCGCATCCGGGCTCCCGACAGCGCCCTCGAGAATGCTTTTCGCCAGAAGCGGACTCGAATAGCCGATAAGCTGAAAGCTGATAGCGGTGAGGCTGATGGCAAGCGCGATATAGGTGAGTGGCTTTAAGATTGCCTGGACCGAGCCTTTCATGTGCTCGCCCCTGTCATGGCTGCGCCAATCTCCGAGAGCCGATACGGGGGTTGGAACTCAGCCACGATGTGACCCGACGCGATGACAACAATCCGGTCGCTGATGTCGAATAGTTCGTCGAGGTCAGACGAGATCAATAGAACGGCATGGCCACGGTCGCGTATGGCGCGCAAGGCCCGCCATACGAAAGCGCTTGCCCCGATATCCAATCCTCTTGTCGGTTGGGCGGCGATGACGAAGCGCGCGTCGTCATCAATCTCTCGCGAGAGAATTACTTTTTGGGCATTCCCGCCTGACAAAGAGCCGGCCCTCTGGCTGGTCGACGCAAATCTCACGTCCCAATGTCGAAGCGCCGCGTCGCAACGATTGCGCAGTCGCGTCGGGTTTATGAACGCGAATCCGTCGAGCAACAGCCTAGGCGCGGACCAGTTCTCCCAAAGCGGGCTCGAAAGGCTCAAACCCTCGACATTGCGCTCGAAAGGGATGACCCGAAGTCCGGCTGCGCGACGTGCCAAAAGAGATGAACTGGTTACGTCTCGTTCCGCCAAGCGAATACGGCCTGCCGACAAGTGTACGAGACCCGCCAGCGCACGAACGAGCGCCTTCTGACCGTTGCCCTCGACGCCGGCGACACCGACAATTTCTTTGGCATGGATACGAAGATCGACTCCGGAGAGGCCGACGCCCTCGTCATCCGACTGTGTCACAACGCCAGATAGAGTCAGAAGAGTCTCGCGCTGTTCCGGCGCGCGAATTATCTCGACTGCTGGAACTGGAGCCGGCCCAACGCCGGTCAGCGCGGCAAGGTCATCCGTTCCAAACCCTGTTGCACCGGAGTCTTTGGATCCGACAATCGCGTCGGCCAGCGCCCTGGTTGTGGTCGCCGCGGCGGGGGTCGGGCCCTCTACGAGACGACCAGCTCTTAGCACGCTAACAGTTTCGGCAATCGCGAGCACCTCGCGGATCTTGTGCAGTATCAAGATTACCGTGACGCCAGTGTCCCTGAGCGCCCTCAGGCGAGAGAAAAGCGCCTTGACGTTCCCAGGCGCCAGCACCGCAGTCGGTTCGTCCAGTATCAGGACGCTGGCGCTCGTTACCAAGGCGCGCGCAATCTCAACGGCTTGTTGAGTCTCGACAGGCAAGTCCCCGATGACTGCGTTGGCATCAACGTCAATCTGCAAGGCACGCAGATAGGGTTGCCAGCGGGACCTCAGGGTTTTACGCGAAAATGGCCACTGGCCGTACTTCTCGCTACCAAACTCCATTGCCTCGGCAACCGTGAAGGATGGCGGCAAGGCAAAACTCTGGTGAACGAGCTCGATGCCGGCCCGGCGGGCCTCGAGGACATTGCCGGTGGTGATCTCCCGACCGTCGACAAGGACCGATCCTTCGGCCGGCCTCACGATGCCTGCGAGGACCCGCGCAAAAGTCGTCTTTCCAGCCCCATTCTGTCCAAGAATTGCGTGAATACGACCGGGCTCGAGGGCTATGCTAACATCCCTAAGCGCGACGACGTTGTCGTAGCGAACAGTCACGCCTCGACATTCGAGGGCGTTTGCAACTGCAACGAGGTTTGACAAAGCATAATACCCGGAGGCCGCAGGCTCGGGTGGCACGGCGAAAGTCCCGACGCGCCGACCGACTGTAATCAGGCCTTTGTGATAAATGGGACCTGAAGGGTCCCTGCGACAATTCTTTTCTTAGCGTCCTCGATCACGGGCCATGCGGCCTTTGCCCTGGTCGCCGTGTCCGCGTCACCTTGCTCGAGGAAGGTTGGTGACAAAACGAAGTCAACGACTCCATCATTCAGTCCGCTCTTGATATGTCCGGCCTTGAAATCTGGCCCAAGCGCACTCTCAATCTGCAAATAGAGGGAAAGGCCGAAATCCAACTTGACCAACGATACGATGGTCTTCGGCCCAAGCTTGTACTGCGCCTCGGAAATCGCGCTTACGAGGCGCCCGGGCCCCTCGTTCGCCGCTTGGATGACACCACTATCCGTCGCAGCAGAGTCGGTCTGTATGTAATCGATGCCAGACTGGTACATCTGATTGGCGATCTCTCGTCCCTTAGCTGGATCCTGGAATGATCCTGCAACAGCGCTGGTCACCTCCGCCGGACGTGTTGCCGCCGCCGCGCCAGCTTTCATCGCATTGAAGTCCGCAATGAGCGGAGGCTGTGCTGCGCCCTGAATATGGCCGAGTTTGCCGGATTTTGAGATCGTCGCGCCAAACAGGCCCGATAGATAACAGCCAAGATAGTAGTCGTAAGAGACGGTCACGAGATTCGGGATAGGCGGTTCGATCGGGTCTGCAAAGAGATGAACGAACTTTGTCTTGGGGAACATCGGGGCCGCAGCTTTTACCGCTTCGGTTACTTGAGGAAACGCAGTTGCGACGACACTCGCCCCCGCGGTTCCGAGGGTTCTGAAGATCGAGTTGTATGTCGCCGGATCTTGAGCGTAAATGTCACGAGTTGTCACGCCGTACTTGGTTTTGAGTTCGTTTAACCGCGCCAGCATGCTATCGACTGGCCCATTGTCGCCCGCCGCTTGCGTATGAACGAAAGCGACCAACCGATTGTCGGCAGCTTTGGCAGCTCCGAGAAAAGACATGTCCAGTCCCGCCGGCAATACGGTGAGACCCGCGGTTGATATCAAAAAATTCCGGCGATCCATTAGATTCCGACCGGACTGGGGCCCTGTGCTGTGCTTATCAGACATTCACTCTCTCCACTTTTGAGATTGCACGATGCCGCAGCAGACCAAGGTTCGGGTCAGTACGGCGTTTCGCCTCCGTCGACATTGATGGATTGCCCGCGGATAATCTCGGCGGCCGGCGAGAGGAGAAAAGCAACGATCCTGCCCACCTCGACAGCCTTAATGTGGCGACCGAGCTGTTTGGGCCTCATCGTCTGGAAAATGTCCGCCGCAGCCGCACCAGTTTGCTTGGACAGAAACTCCGCGACACCGAACAACATCGGCGTGTCAACACTTCCTGGACAGACCGCGTTGACGTTGACCCGATATCGTGCCCACTCGGCCGCGAGCGTACGCGTGAGACTTATCACGGCGGCCTTGCTCGCGTTGTATCCGGCCATCGAAGGGAAGCCGACTTTGCCCGCGTTCGAAGCAATGTTGACGAGAGCACCGCCTTGCTGCTCTTTCATTAATCGGACGGCGGCCTTGCAACACTCGAAGAGACCCGCAACGTTGACATCAAACTGTAGGTTCAAGTTCTCCGCTGATTCATCGAGCGCGTCGCTCATGACAATGACTCCAGCATTGTTTACGAGGCCATCAACTCGGCCGAGCTCTTTGCTTGCGACTGAGAACAGCCCTTCGATGTCGCGGGCTTTCGTAACATCGGCCACCACGTAACAAGACTTCTCGCCTGCCGGATCAAGTCGTGATGCCGTCTCCCGAAGGGCGTCGGCCTTTATGTCTGACAAGACTACTTTGGCGCCGGTCTCCAGTAGCGCCTCGGCGATGCCCGCTCCAAGGCCGGTCGCTGCGCCCGTCACCACGACGACCTTGTCCTCGAGAATTCTGCTCATCGCGTTCCTCGCTTAGTAGCTCGGATGTGTGGTGACGCCACCGTCCACCGTAATCGTCGTACCTGTGATCCAGCGGGATGCGGGTGAGGAGAGGAAAAGACACGCGTCGGCAACATCGTCACTCGTTCCCACGCGACCTAGAGGTGCATGTGCCAGCCATCGCACGACGCCCTCAGGCCAGTTTTCCTTGAGACCTTCAGTCCAAATGAGCCCTGGCGCGACGGCATTGACGCGGATGCCCTTGGGGCCGAGTTCAAGGGCGGCCGCCTTGGTCAACATGATGACGGCAGCCTTCGATGCGCAATAATGCGAGTGCGAAAACGCGGGCTCCAAGCCAGAAATCGAAGCGACGTTGACGATCACGCCGCCGCGATCACCCATGCGCCGCGCGGCAGCTTGGCTGCAGCGGAATATCCCTCCGACATTCGCGCGCACGACACGGTCGAAATGGGAGGGATCAAGCGTGAGAAAGTCGCCTTTCGTCTGAAGGGCGGCGTTGTTGATCAGGACGTCGATGCCGCCGAAGCGATCAACGACCTCATCCATCATCGCGCCTACCGCGTTTTCGTCAGTCACGTCGGCGTGGAGGGCGATCGCGTTCGATCCTAGTTCAGCGATGAGCGCGTTTGCTTCGGCTTTTCCCCCACGATAATGGACGGTAATTCGGGCTCCCGCTTGAGCGAACCGCCGCGCGATCCCAGCGCCGATGCCGCCGCTCGCTCCGGTGATGACCACCGATTTCTCAGACAGGTCGAGGAGCCTTCGTACGTCCGGAGACGCATTCATCATATCCACTATTCCTGCACGGCCAGCGTCTTAACGTCTCGGTAGGCAACATCTGTTGATGAATTGACAATTGTTGTCAAGAGCACATAGAACCCGTCACGGTCTCGAGGTCCGTGGCCGCTGACAGGAGCGATGAGTCTTGGCCGGCGCTTTTCCGCTTACATTTTCGCGCGAAGTCTCCGTCGCGATTGAGAGCTCGCGACCTGTTGTGGCCTTAGAGTCTACGATCATCACCCACGGCATGCCGTATCCTCAAAATTTGACGACGGCACGCGAAGTCGAAGCGATCGTACGGTCCGCTGGTGCAACCCCAGCGACAGTTGCCGTGATCGATGGCGCGCTTCGCATCGGCCTGACTGACGGCAACCTCGCGCGGCTCGCGTCCGAGGGCCATAGCTCCGCCAAAGCGTCCAGAAAGGATCTGGCGCTTCTCATCGTGACGGGCCAGACCGCGGGAACGGCGGTCGCTACGACCATGCAGATCGCGGCGCTTGCCGGCATCAGTGTCTTTGCGACCGGTGGCATCGGAGGCGTCCACCGTGGTGAGGCCAACATTGCTCTCGTAAAGAATAATGCCGCGCTTGCTGCGTCGATCGCAGTCGCGCTTGCCGGCAAACAGCCGTCGACTAGATTCTAGAGGCCGGCGCAGGCGGACAACGGCCCCGTTGGTTGCAGGGAAGGCAAAGGCAAGCGTCGGAGCTTTGCCTTCGCATTCGCGTCCGCCCTGATATAGTTCGGGATCCTCCAAAGCAGACCGATTCTGTGCCGGAAGCCGAAACGACGATGACGGGGACTCCATGGAAGCGCTGACCGAGATGGAAAAGCAGGTCCTGGCGCGCTTATCCGAGAATCCGTTTGCGACCCAACAGGACCTCGCTGAAGCTCTCGGAATTCCCCGACCGACGCTCGCCACGCATATTACCCAGCTGACACGCAAGGGCTATCTGTTGGGACGCGCCTACGTCCTCGCCAAAGGAGACCGAATTGTCTGCATCGGAGGCTGCTGTATCGAAACTCGGCTCATAACAGACAGGCCAATCGTCCCCCACGCATCAAATCCGGCGGCAACCCGACAAACCTTCGGAGGTCTGGCACGTAACGTCGCGGAGCAAATCGCGAAAGAAGGTGAGTGTGTTTCTCTTATCTCGATGGTCGGCGATGACTACTACGGGCGCTCGATCATCACTCATCTCAGCGGCCTGGGTGTCGACACGAGCATCGTCGCAATTCGTCCTGCGCACAGGACCGCGACTTACACCGCTGTCATCGAAGGCCGCGAGCTGAGCGTTGGGTTTTCGGATATGGAAATATTCGACAGCCTAACACTCGACGCAATGGATCGCGCGTTCCAGCAGATCGCTTCGGCGACCTGGGTCTTGGCGGATTGCAATCTACCGAGCGCGATTTTGCAATCGTTGATCGATCGCCGGAAGACGAGTCGCTTTCAACTCGCGATAGCCGGGGTATCCCCAACGAAAGTCCAGCGGCTCCCGAGCGAATTGGCGGGCGTCGATGCGTTGTTCCTTCGCAAGGCTGAAGCCGTCGCTTATCTCGCACGACCGATGACGACTGCCAGCCTCTGTCGGGAACTTGTTCGGCGGGGCGCTCGTATGGCGACAGTGACAGCGCCCGATTTCACGATTTATGCCGCCACAAAGAAAGGCCGGTTCGTTCTGCCCTCCAACAATCGTGTCTTTGCGGACTTCGGGAACGAAAACGACAAGCTGGTAGGCGTAGCTCTATGCCATCTCCTGCGCGGCGCGGATTTCCAGATGGCGCTCACGGCCGGAATGTCTGCGGCCGCCATACATCCTCTCGACGCGAACGGCGCGCCTTCGGGGTCGCAAGGCAACGGCGACAGGTCCTCACCCTCCATTCTTGAGGCGTCTTTTCCGGTGGCATCATGAGGAGCGGCGGTTCCACGCGGCTAAGGTCTGTTCCGGACGACGATAGCGGTAGAAAATTCCGCGAGCAGAACGACGAATCGGTTGGTTTACCGGCCACATGCTGCGCTGCACGGTGGTGCGACCGTCTGGCGCAGGGCCACGAACTCGGGTTAACGAGGATTAACGGATTGCTGAAGGCATGATTCGAGACCGGTAACTTCGCTGGGGTCAAGCGGCGCGTAGGAGCGGCGGCTTGGGGCGGAACGCCGAAGGGACGGGGAGATCAGGCTTTCGAAACTCGGCTCGCAACCGATCTCGGAGCTCGCC
>Ga0302325_10025964_pt1 | contig 12171 bp, 9 predicted proteins | sample Palsa_T0_2_FD_201948 | JGI IMG/M metagenome (GOLD analysis project Ga0302325, IMG submission 201948) | Peat permafrost microbial communities from Stordalen Mire near Abisko, Sweden - Palsa_T0_2 | ecosystem: Environmental > Terrestrial > Soil > Palsa > Peat permafrost | place: Sweden: Abisko...
GGGTCGGGGCGCGGTCGTTGTCGTCGGCGTGCTGGAAGGTGATCAGGGGAGCGATGCCGGCGCGTTTGACGGCTTCCAGCCAGGTGGTCACGGCCGCGAGGTCGCGCGGGCTCGCGACGACGTTCCCGGGGACGACGTCGCGGGCGATGTGGACGCCGAGCTCGGCGATGCGAGGGTCGGAGAACGTGGCCGGTTCGTAGTCGGCGAGGCCGAACTGAAAGCCGGCGGCTGAGGCCGGGGTCGGTGCGAGGGCAGTTGCGACCAGGCCGATCAGCGCGAGGCAGGCCGCCAGGACCGCGAGCGCCGCCTTCGAGGGGATGCAGAGCATGGCTATGCCTTCAACAACGGCGCGTCGCGTTCGGAGCGGTGCACCTCCTCGGCGGACTCGCCGCCGCCGGCGGCAAGCATCCGCTCCAGCAACAGGTGGGCCCCTGCCTTGGAGAGCGGTTCGTTGAGGTTGCCACACTTCGGCGACTGCACGCACGAGGGGCAGCCCGAGGCGCAGGGACACTCGGCGATCAGGCGGTGTGCGTCGCGGCATAGCTCCTCGAAGCGGTGAAACGCGGTGCGCGTGATGCCGATCCCGCCGGGGTGGCCGTCGTAGATGAAGATCGTCGCGCCGCCGGTCTGGGGATGGAGGTTGGTGGACAGCCCGCCGATGTCCCAGCGGTCGCACATCGCGATCAGGGGCAGCACTGCGATCTGGGCGTGCTCGGTTGCGTGCAGCGCGCCGAGGAGCGCCTCCAGAGGGATCGTGTCGCCCACCCCCAACGCGGATGAGTCCAGCTCGAACCAGAGAGCCTGCGTGGAGAAGCTCGTGGGGGGCAGCTCGAGCGCGACCAGGTCGACGGGCGCGTGGTCAGACAGGCGCCGGCGCTGAAAGGCGAGCACCGTGTCGGTGACGGCGACCTCACCGAAGCTGAGCGTGATCCCGAGCGTGGAGCGGCGGTCGAGCAGGCGCTCGATCGTGGTCTCGGTCTCGCGCTTGGGCTGCGTGTACCAGTCGCCGTCGAACGGCGCGACCAGCGCGCGGCGGCGCTCCAGGTCGAGTTCGCGCACCTCGTAGGAGCGTCCGAGGTGCAGGTAGATCGCGCCCTCGTGCACGGTTGAGTGGGCGCGCGTGGCGTCGGTCGAGCCGAGCAGCTCGCCCGAGGCCACGTCGACGATCGCGAACTGATCGGGAGAGGCCGAGCGCAGTGAGACTTCGGCGGCGGGGTAGCCGCCGGATTCGCGCAGGACATAGGTATTAGGCCCCACCCTCCCCGCCGCCCCAGCTGACCGGACCCCGCCCGCCCGGCAGCGCAACTCACCCGCGCTCTGCAGAACTTCGGCATGGGCCTCCCAGCGCGGCCCGAGGAACTCGGCGTCCTGGCCGGAGAGCGGCCCCTCGTGCGCGGCGCACAAGAGGTGCCGGCGGAAGATCAGGGGAGACTCGTGGTCGAGGATCGCCGCCTCGACGGGGCGCTCGAGAAAGTCGTCGGGGTGGCGGCAGAAGAACTGATCGAGCGCGTCCTCGCCCGCGACATACACCGCTAGACCCCGTCCGCGCCGCCCGGCACGCCCCCACATCTGGCGCAGCGAGGCGACGGTCCCGGGGAACGTGACGACCACCGCGGCGTCGAGCTCGCCGATGTCAATCCCCAGCTCCAGCGCGTCGGTTGTGATCACGGCGCGCAGCTCGCCGCGAACCAGACGACCCTCCAGGTCGCGGCGCTGCTGGGAGGTGTAGCCGGCGCGGTAGGGGGCCACGAGCTTTGCAAGCTCTGGATCGCCGCCCTCCTCCAAGTCCGCGACGAGCAGCTTGTGCAGAACCTCGACGCCCTTGCGCGACTTCATGAAGCAGATCAGACGCGCCCCGTCGCGCACGAGCCGCGCGAGCAGCTCGGCCGCCTCCCCGAGCGCCGAGCGGCGCTTGCCCAAAGCCTCGTCGGTCAGCGGTGGGTTCCAGACCGCGATCTGTCGCCCCGCCGCCGGCGAGCCGTCCTCGTCGATCAGGCTCACGTCCTCCAAGCCTGTCAGGCGCTCGGCCAGCTCCACCGGGTTGGCGATCGTGGCCGAGGTGAGCAGGAAGCGGGGGGCAGTGCCGTAGGCCGCCGCGATCCGGCGCAGCCGGCGAAGGACGTTGGCGACATGCGAGCCAAAGACGCCGCGGTAGACGTGGGCCTCGTCGACGACGACGACCGCGAGGTTCGCGAACAGCTCGGTCCAGGCGGCGTGGTTGGGGAGGATGCCGATGTGGAGCATGTCGGGGTTTGTGAGCACGACGTTTGCCCGCCGGCGGATGTCCGCGCGCGCCTCGCGTGGGGTGTCACCGTCGTAGATCGCCGGGCGCACGCGCTTGGTCAGGCCGAAGGCCGCGAGCGCGCGGGCCTGGTCCTGGGCGAGCGCCTTCGTCGGGTAGAGGTACAGGGCGCGCGCTTTCGTGTCGCGGCAGAGCACGTCGAGCGTGGGCAGGTTGAAGCACATCGACTTGCCCGAGGCGGTCCCGGTCGTGACGATCGTCGGCCCGTCCCAGGAGGAGTAGATCGCCTCCGCCTGGTGTGAGTAGAGGTGCTCGATCTCCAGGTGCGCAAGCGCGTCGAGCACTTCCGGGTGCAGCTCCTCGGGGGGCTCGACCAGTTTCGCCGGGTGGGTGGGTCCGAATCCTTCGCGCGCCTCGCGTACGAGCCGTCCATCCGCGCGCGCCTCGTCGAGCAGTGTGCTCCAGGGCTCGATCATGCGTTGCAGGGCCACCGCTTGCGATAGTAGAGGCGATGGGGACCAGAGTGCGGTGCATGTACGTGGATCTCGACGGCACGCTGCTGGGGCGGGGCGCATCGCTGCTGAGAGACGGCGAGGGGAACGTGTCGATCGAGGGGGTGCGAGCGATTCAGACGTGCATGCGGGCGGACGTCGAGGTGGTGCTGATGTCGGGGCGCAGGCGCGCGCAGATGTTCGAGGACGCGCGGCTGCTGGGGCAGAGCTCCTACATCTACGAGGCGGGCGCGTGCGTGGTGCTGGACGGCGAGGAGCACTGGCTGACGGGCGACCGATGGAACATCGGCCAGCAGCCGGGTGAGCTGACGATCGCCGAGCAGATCGAGCGCTCGGGCGCGCCGGCACTGCTGCTGGAGCGCTTCCAGGGGCGTCTGGAGTACCACGAGCCATGGCACGTCGAGCGCGAGGTCTCGCACCTGTTCCGTGGTCTCGTGGACGCCTTCGAGGTGGATGCGCTGCTGGCCGAGCACGGCCACGGGGATCTGCGGCTAGTGGACAACGGCGTCGTCAACCGCCGCTCGCCGGCGCTCGCGGAGCTGGAGCACGTGCGCGGCTACCACCTGTTGCCGGCGGGCGCGTCGAAGGCGGGCGGGGTCGCCTGGCACCGGCGCGCGCGGGGGTACGCGCGGGAGGAGACGTTCGCGGTGGGCGACTCGCGCGAGGACATGGCGTGCGCGGCGCAGGTGGAGACGTTCTGGCTGGTGGCAAACGCCGTTGAGCGCGATCCGTCGATCCGCGAGGCGTTGGCGAAATACGAGAATGCGCGGGTAACCGAGGCTGGCCACGGCACAGGGGTTTACGAGGCCGTTGTGAGCACGCTCATGACTTGATGATCCCCTCGCGCTTCTCCTCCTCGTAGAGGCGTTCGACGATGAATTCCTTCAGCAGAGTTTGATAGCCGGTATTGCGCAGCGCGGCGAGTGACTTCAGGCGTTTGAGCGTGAACTGGTCGAAGCGCACAGCGATCGGCGTCGTGCGTCCCGGACGGACCAGCTCCTGCATGCGCAGGGCCTTTTCGCGGCGACCCTCCTGTGCGAGGAACTCCTCGGGATCGTCGAACTCGAGTTTCGCCGTGGGGTTGAACTTGGGCTCGGCCTTTGCTTTTTTCTTAGCGGGTTGGGACATCTGCTTCCTTTCTAAAGTGCGAGTGCCATGGTATCTACGACATGTATACCATAGGGATACGCGCTTGCTCTAACGATTTCGCCCTGTCGCTCGCCGCCACGCGCGGCGCCAGAACCCCGGCTGAGGTCGGCGCCAGCGAGCGGGTGGGGGCACCGTGGCGCGTACCAAGGCCACCCAGTCATCCAACGGCAGCTCTCCGGAGATCAGTCGTCCCAACGCGGAAGTAACAGGCGCCCGCCCGCCCGCCCGCCCGCCCGCCGACTCGCCAGCCACGCCACCACCGTCGGCCCCAGTCTCGACACCTGCGCGCTCGAGCGCGCGAGCGAGCAGTGGCACCGACTCCAGCGACTCGACCGCCTGGCCGATACGAGCGGGGATCTCCGCAGCCGGCACGCCCGCTGCCAGGAGCTCGCCGGCGCGGCGGTTGCGGCTGTCTCGAGCCAGCGCCGTGGCCACCAGATCGCCGGCGCCGGCGAGACCGATCATCGACTCCGGCCGTGCGTCCAGGCTCGCGGCGTAGCGCCACACCTCGGCGAAAATGTGCCCCGCGGCCGCGCCCGCCGCGTTCAGGCCCTGCGCCTCCGTGGCCCCAGCCGCCAGCGCCGCGGCGTTCTTGGCGGCGCCCGCCAGCTCGACGCCGAGCGGGTCGTCGGACTGCTCGCAGACGACCCCCGCGCGCGCGAACACCTGCGCGAGCGCCCGCGTGAGCTCCTCGTCGCTGGAGGCGGCCACTAGGCCGGCTCCCTCGTTCACCATCTCCTGGGCATGCGCCGGCCCGCCCAGGCACGCGACCCGGCCGGGGCCGAACCTCGCGCTGAGCACGATCGTCGGCGGCAGCCCATCCGGTGGCACCAGGCCCTTCGCCACCGATACGACCGCCGCGCGCTTGTCCAGTCCCGCCGCCTCGAGCGTCGCGATCACCTCGTCCAAACCGCTCGAGGGCACGGCAAGGAACACGTAGTCGGCGCGCGCGACCCCGGCGGCGGCCGGCTCGATCCGTAGCTGGCCGGGCAACTCCACGCCAGGTAGGTAGACGCGGTTCTCGCGCTCCTGCTCCAAGTCGGTCGCTTGCTCAGCGGTGCGCGCCTGCAGCGTCGTGCGCAGCCCGCCCCGAGCGAGCAACACGGCCAACGCCGTTCCGAACGATCCAGCCCCGATCACGGTCGCGCGCTTGGCGCCCGGCGTGGGCAGCGAGCGCACGCGCGAGGCACGGACGGCTGGGCTCACGGCTGTGGTGACGTTCGCGGATGCGGCTGCGCTCGCCGGTGTGACGGTGTCCGGCGTACCCGGGGTCGCAGTAGGCTCGGGGTCGGTCATCTGATGAGCGAGCCTAACGATCCGCACGAGCGCGCCGTCGACTGGCACAACTGGGCCGGCGACGAGCGCTGCCGTCCTGCGGTCGTCGAGATCCCTGGCTCGATCGAGGAGATATCAGAGGTGATAACCCGCGCCGCCGCGCACGGCCGCCGCGTGCGCGTGGCCGGTGCCGGGCACTCATTCAGCGACATCGCCCTCACCAACGGCTCTCAGTTGCGCCTGGAGCGGCTCGCCGGCGTGCTCGACGTCGACCCCTCCTCTGGGCTGGTGCGCGTGCAGGGGGGGATTACAATCCGCGAGCTCAGTCGCCAGCTCGCCACGCACGGGCTGGCCATGGAGAACCTCGGCGACATCGACGTCCAGAGCATCGCCGGAGCGATCTCCACGGCAACGCACGGGACCGGCGCTCGCCTGCGCAACATCTCCGCGCAGGTGGCTGAGCTCACGCTCGTGCTCGCCGACGGCTCGACCCTGCGCTGCGCTGAGGAGGTCGACTCCGAGATCTTCCGCGCCGCGCGCGTCGGCCTCGGCGCGCTCGGCGTGATCGCCGAGGTCACCCTCCGTTGTGTCCCCGCCTTCACCCTGCGCGGCGTCGACGCTCCCGTACCACTGAACGACACGCTCGCGCGCTTGGAGGAACTGGCGCTCAGCAACGACCACTTTGAGTTCTTCGTCTTCCCGCACGCCGACACCGCGCTCACACGCACCAACAACCGGACCGAGCAGCCCCCGCGCCCGCGCGGCCGGGTCAGCGCCTACGCCAACGACGTGCTGCTCACCAACCACGCCTTCGAGCTGATCTGCCGCACTGGGCGTCGCTTCCCGCGGCGCATCCCTCAGCTCAATCGCCTCGTCACCCGTCTCGCCGGTGCCAGGACGCGGGTCGATCGCTCGGATCGAATCTTCGCCAGTCCGCGGTTGGTGCGCTTCACCGAGATGGAGTACGCGCTACCGCGCGCCGTCACACCCGAGGTGGTCAATCGCATCATGGCGCTCGTGGCTGGCGATGAGATGGGGGGTGGGTATGCCAGTGGCTTCGCGGTGCCGTTCCCGATCGAGGTGCGGACGGTCGCGCCCGACGACGCGCTGCTCAGCACCGCGGCCGGTCGCGACAGCGGCTTCGTCGCGGTCCACATGTATCGCGGAATGGCCTGGGAGCCATACTTCCGTGCTGTCGAGGCGATCATGGACGAGCTCGGCGGGCGGCCTCACTGGGGCAAGCGCCACTTCCAGACCGCCGCCACGCTACGCCCGCGCTATCCCGACTGGGACCGTTCCAGGCCGTCCGCGCCCGGCTCGACCCCGAGGGACGCTTTGCCAACGCTTGGACCGACCGAATCCTGGGACCCGTCCACTCTGTTCGACCCACCGCCTCTGCCGATGACTGACGCGACACACGGCCACACAGCGCGCGAGCACGCGGCATACGAACGCTTGGAGCATGCGAGCGCCGAGCTGGAGGCGCCGTTCGCAGTGGTCGATCTCGACGCACTGTGGGCCAACGCCGAGGATCTGGTACGCCGTGCTGTCCCCAAGCCGATTCGCTTGGCGAGCAAGTCAGTTCGCTGCCGCGCTCTACAGGAACGCGTGCTCGCCCGCCCAGGATTCGCCGGCACGCTCGCCTTTACGCTCCCGGAGGCGCTGTGGCTCGCCTCTCACGGCGCCGAGGACTTGGTTGTGGCCTATCCGACCGCCGACCGGCAGGCGCTCCGAGCGCTCGCAGCGCTCACCGCTGAACGAGGAGCGCCGCGCGTAACGGTGATGGTCGACAGCGTTGAGCAGCTCGACTTGATCGACCGTGTGCTCGCGCGCACGCACGGCAACCGCGCTGGCGCTGCGCTGCGTGTGTGCATCGATCTTGATGCCGGCTGGTGGACCCTCGGCGGCCGCGTGCGCGTCGGCACCAAGCGCTCGCCCGTCCACACTCCCGAGCAGGCCGTCGCGCTGGCGCGCGCGATTCTCGCCCGTGACGGCTTGGCGCTGGTGGGAATCATGTCCTACGAGGCACAGATCGCTGGCCTGGGCGACACGCCGCGCGGGCGAGGAATCGGTCCCCCGCTGCGTGCCCGCGCGATCCGCGCGATGCAGGCGCTCTCCGCACGCGAGCTGGCCGTGCGCCGCGCCGCCACGGTGGTCGAGGTGGAACAGACGATCGGGCGGGCGTCGTCGGCTTCGCTGGAGTTCGTCAACGGCGGTGGAACCGGCAGCCTCGAGTCGACGGCCGCGGAGGGGGTGGTCACCGAGGTGACGGCCGGCTCGGGTCTGTATGGACCCACCTTGTTCGACGCCTATCGCGCATTTACGCCCCGTCCCGCCGCGCTGTTCGCGCTGCCCGTCGTGCGCCGTCCCGGGCCCGGCGTGGTCACGGCGCTGGGAGGCGGCTACCTTGCCTCCGGCCCAGCCGATCGGGCCCGCCTGCCGCGACCGCACCTGCCGGCGGGGCTGCGCTTGGATTCCCAGGAGGGCGCCGGCGAGGTGCAGACGCCGCTGCTCGGCGCTGCCGTTGACACACTCGCGCTGGGCGACCGCGTCTATCTACGCCATGCCAAGGCCGGCGAGCTGTGCGAGCGCTTCGCCAGCCTGTACCTGCTCGAAGGCGAGCGGATCGTCGACGAGGTGCCGACCTACCGTGGCGAGGGACAATGCTTTCTGTGAACCCCATGGCATACATGCTGGAGGCTACCCTTCGATGCTTTCCGTGAGCCCCGCCGCAGATACGCTTGAGACAGCCCTGCGCGAGGTCGTGGAGGCGCTCGCCGTGATCGACCGGCCGCCCTGCTCACCGGGCGAGCGAGCGGCCGCGGAGTGGCTGGCGCAGCGACTGCGCGCGGTTACCGGGGTCGAGGTGGCGCTCGAGGATGAGCCCTCGTGGGGGATCTTTGCCCCGACCATCACTGGGCTCGGTGTGCTCGGTATGGTTGCCGCGGCACTGACCTTGCGCGGCCGGCGAGTGCTCGGCGCGCTGCTCGCCACGAGCACTCTCGCCGGCATCGTCGACGAGGCCCAGAACGGGCCGCGGCTCCTGCGGCGTTTGGTGCGCCGCCGGCGCATTACGGTCAACCTGATCGCGCGGGCCGGTGACCGGGACGGGGCCGGCACGCTTGTCGTGCTCGCCCACCACGACGCTCCGCAAACGGGGATGTTGTTCGACCAGACCCTGCAGCGGCGTCTCTACGAGCGCGCCCCGCAGGTGATCGAACGCTTCAAAACATCGACGCCGCAGTGGTGGCTGGGCCTCGCCGGACCGCTTGCCACGCTGCTCGCGGCGCTCCGCGGCCGTCGCGCGCCCGCGCGCGTCGGGCTGCTGCTCGGCGCTGTGGGCACCGCGCTGGTCGCCGACGTGTGGCGCAGCCCGACGGTGCCTGGCGCGAACGACAACCTCTCCGGCGTCGCCGCGCTCGTCGCCCTCGCCGAGCTGCTGCGCGAGCGACCCTTGCCGGGCCTGCGCGTGCTGCTGGTCTCCTGTGGGGCAGAGGAGACCCTCCAGGATGGCGTGCGCGCGTTCGTCGCCCGTCACCGTCACGAGCTCGATCCAGGGCGCACGTGGTTTGCGAACCTCGACACGGTCGGCTCGCCCCATCTGGTGTCGCTGGAGGCGGAGGGTCCGGTGTGGATGGAGAGCTACGCGGGCCCCTGGCTGCGCGAGCGGCTTGCCATCTGCGCCGAGCGGATCGACGTCGAGTTGCAGCGGGGCTTCCGCGCCCGCGCTTCGACCGACAGCGTGATCCCCAGCCGCGCTGGCTACCCGATTGTCACGCTCGTCTCGATGACCGATTGGCGCAGCCTGGCCAACTACCATCTGCCCAGTGACGTGCCTGCGAACCTCAACTTCGGCACGGTCGCCGACGCGACCCGCTTGGTCTACGAGCTGGCACGATCACTCGCCACCGACGCCGCGGCTCAGAGCACCTGAGCCAACCTCCTGCCCGCCGCAACGAGCGCCCGTCGGCGGCCAGCCTCAATGATGACCTGCAGGTCGAGGATGCGTGCGTCGAATCGGTCGAGCGCATTGGAGCCGGTCACCGCGTAGGCCGGCACGCCCGCCTGGCGAGCCCGCGTGGCGATCTCAAATGCCACGCTTCCCCTCAGCGTGCGCTCCTGGAGATGGGGCTCTCCCAAAATGACCGCGCGTGCTCGCCGCATACGCACGTCGAAGTCGAGCCCCTCGAGCAGCGCTCCCACATCCGATAGATGTCCCCGATCGACGGCGATCGGACACAGATCGGGCTGCGGCGCGCCGCGCTCGCACAAGCCCTGCGCGATGGCCAGCGCGACACGTTCGGCGCTCAACGCATCGCCAAACGGCCCAGACGCGATCAGCGCGGCTTGCGGGATCACCACGTCGGGCATCCTTACAGGAGATGTCAGAGGGCGACACGATCCACCACACGGCTCGCCGGATCCGCGCGGTGCTCGCCGGCCGCACGCCCGCTGAGATCCTCACACCACATCCGCGCCACGGCCCCGATCGCTGGCCGGAGCGGCTGGCCGAACGCGTCATTCGCGACGTGCATGCGCGTGGCAAGCACCTGCTCGTTTGCTTCGATGGAGACCTCGCGCTGCACTCGCACCTACGCATGACAGGCGCCTGGGGAGTGTACGAGCGCGGTCGTCCGTGGGATCGCGCCCCGCACAAAGCCTGGCTGGTGATACGCGCAGGGAAGTGGGAGGTTGTCCAGTTCGACGGCCCGGTGCTCGAGCTGATGAGCGAGCGGCGCATCCGCTCTGACCGGCGATTGATCGAGCTCGGTCCGGATGTGTTCGCAGAGGACTTCGAGGGGGCTCAGTTCCTGCGTCGTCTGCGCAATGACGATCCGAGTCGCCCGATCGGGGATGCCCTGCTCGATCAGCGCATCCTCGCCGGCATCGGCAACGTCTGGAAGGCCGAGGTGTGCTTCGCCGCTTCGCTGGATCCCTGGCGTCTTGTGAGCCAGGTGAGCGACGAGCAGGCGCTGGGGGTCGTCGGCTTCATCCGGGAGTACATGGCCCGCGCCGCGCGCGAGGGCAACGGAGCCCGGCCCAGCGCGGTGTACAAGCGGGCGGGCCAGCCCTGCCTGCGCTGCTCCGCGACCGTTCGCGCGCGCGGGCAGGGTGAGAACAACCGCATCACTTACTGGTGTCCTGGCTGCCAGCTTTGAGTCGATAGGGCATCCTTTGGAGCCATGGCGGCTGACAAGGAGCACGTCGTTCTCGTCCTCGACGGGCGCGAGCTGCGCGTGAGCAGCCCCTCAAAGCCATTCTTCCCCGAACGCGGCCTCACCAAGCTCGACCTCGTCAACTATTACCTCGAGTGTGCCCCGGCGGTGCTCCGCCATCTGCGCGAGCGCCCGACCGTGATGAAGCGCTGGGTCGATGGGGTGGGAGGCGAGCCGTTCTTTCAGAAGCGCGTGCCCAACACGGCGCCGGACTGGATCGAGACCGCGACCGTCACGTTCCCCAGTGGCCGCTCTGCTCGCGAGCTGGTGCCCAACGATGCCGCCCACCTTGTCTGGGGCGCGAATCTCGGGGTGATCGACTGGAACCCCTGGCCCGTCCGTCGTGCGGACCTCGACCACCCCGACGAGCTGCGCGTCGACCTCGACCCCGGACCCGAGGTGCCGTTCTCCGAGGTGCGCGAGGTGGCGCTCGGCGTGCGCGAGGTGCTCGACGAGCACGGCCTGCGCGGCTTCCCCAAGACCTCCGGCTCGCGCGGCATCCACATCTACGTGCGGATCGAGCCCGAGCACGACTTCACCGAGGTGCGCCGCGCCGCGCTCGCGCTGGCGCGGGCAGTCGAGCGGAACATGCCCGGCAGGGCAACGAGCCGCTGGTGGAAGGAGGAGCGCGAGGGCGTGTTCATCGACTACAACCAGAACGCGCGCGATCGCACGGTCGCCTCGGCCTACTCGGTCCGCGCCGTCGCGGACGCGCGCGTGTCCTGTCCGCTTGAGTGGGAGGAGGTCGCCGACGTCGATCCCGCCGAGTTGCGCCTCGACACGGTTCCCGCGCGGCTGCGCGAGCGCGGCGACCCTTCCGCGGATATCGACGAGCGCCCCGGCACGCTTGCATCATTGCTCGAGCTCGCGGCGCGCGACGAGCGTGAGGGCCTCGGCGACGCGCCCTGGCCGCCGCACTTCGCCAAGCAGAAGAACGAGCCGCGCCGCGTGCAACCAAGCCGGGCACGCAAGCCCAAGGCCGAGAAGTCGTGACGCTGCCGCTCGCGCCTCCGATCAAGCCCCAGCTGGCCCTCTCGCGCAATGCGCTGCCTGTCGGCGAGGACCTTTCCTATGAGATCAAGCTCGACGGCTTCCGCTGCCTGGCCTTCGTCGACGGTGAGGAGGTGTTCCTGCAGTCGCGCTCGGCCAAGCCACTCGGGCGCTATTTCCCCGAGCTGGTGCTCCCGCCAGGGCGCTACGTGCTCGACGGCGAGATCGTCGTCCGCGGGCAGGACGGCCACGAGGACTTCGACGCGCTCGGCCAGCGCATCCACCCGGCCATCTCCCGCATCGAGCGCCTGTCCGTCGAGACGCCCGCCGTCTACGTGGTCTTCGACCTGCTTGCCCGAGAGGACGAGTCGCTGCTGGAGCGGCCCCTGTCCGAGCGCCGCGCCGCGCTGCTGGAGTTGCTCGGGGACGGACTGTTCGCCGGTGCGCCGATCGAGCTGATGGAGACGGTCGCGACCGAGCAAGAGGCCCAGCGTTGGCTCGAGCACGCCGAGGGGGCGATCGCCAAGGAGCTCTCTGCCCCCTATCGCCCGGGTGAGCGCAAGGGCACGTTCAAGGTCAAGCGCGTGCGCACGATCGATGTCGTGCTCGTTGGCTGGCGTCCCGGCAAGGAGCCCGACACTGTCGGCGCGCTGATCCTCGGTCTATACGACGGTCCAGAGCTGCGCGTCGTCGGACACTGCTCCGGTTTGTCCGCCCCCGAGAAGCGGCGTTTGGTCGGCTTTTTCGCCCCGTATGAGTCGGGAGAGCGCGGCTCGGCCGACCCCAG
>Ga0302325_10025965_pt1 | contig 12171 bp, 9 predicted proteins | sample Palsa_T0_2_FD_201948 | JGI IMG/M metagenome (GOLD analysis project Ga0302325, IMG submission 201948) | Peat permafrost microbial communities from Stordalen Mire near Abisko, Sweden - Palsa_T0_2 | ecosystem: Environmental > Terrestrial > Soil > Palsa > Peat permafrost | place: Sweden: Abisko...
AAAAGAACCGATGGAACGATCAACAGCGCATGGAGGACCGTCTGGCCGAAGCCGTCACTGAAGAAGTAGAGGGGGAGACTGATCGGCTTCATGAGATCGGTTGCGATCGTACCTTCTCGAATTCTCTCGCTAATTGCTCGGGTTCCGTCGATTTCGAGGATCAGGCTCATCAAGAGCGCGACGGTCGCGTACGTGATCATGGCGTGAAGCGGAATGTCGGGCGGAGCGGCGTTTTGCGCGTAGAGCGCCGTCCAGAGCGAACGAAAAAGATAGACGCGCAACAGCAGCGAGCCGACGTTCGTAAAAACCTCGACCCGATAGGTCGCCTCGCGCGCAAACGCTTTGCGCGCGAACTCAACGTACGGTCCGGTCAACGCGCGATTTCGGCCGGCGGCGGAACGGCCCCATCGGGGTCCGAGTAGCCCTCGCGATAGATCCGCTTGATGATCGATTCTAAATCCGGCTCTTGCAGAGTAACGTCGTTGATGGCGTAGCTGTCCGCGACGCGCCTAATCAGCTGATCGGCGCTGATCTCGTTCCGGTCGAATTTCAATCTGACCGTGTTGCCCACCCGGGATTCGAACGTCGCCCCGCTCACGTGCACGTCCCGCTCGCCGTCGGAAAGTTCGACGACCAACGTCCGGTGCGTGCCGTATTCGGACTTGATCCGCTCGACCTCGCCGTCGTAGATGATCTTCCCCTCGTCGATCAGCACGATGCGCGGGCAGATTCGTTCGACGTCCGCCAGGTCGTGCGTCGTGAGGATGACCGTTGTCCCGCGTTCGGCGTTGACGCGGATGATGAAGTTCCGGATCGCTTCCTTGGCCACGACGTCGAGCCCGATTGTCGGCTCGTCGAGAAAGACGATCCGCGGGTCGTGCAGCATCGCTGCGGCGAAGTCACCGCGCATCCGTTGGCCCAGCGAAAGCTGCCGGACGGGCGTTCGCAGGAAGTCGCCCATTTCGAGCAGCTCGGTGAATTCCCGCAAGTTCTGCCGGTAGCGCTCCAGCGGTACGGCGTAGATCGCACGCAACAACTCGAACGACTCGATCAAAGGCAGGTCCCAATAAAGCTGGCTTCGCTGCCCGAAGACGACGCCGATGTTGCGAGCGTTTTTCTTGCGTTCCGCATACGGAACCAGCCCGTTCACGATGACCTGACCGGAGGTCGGGACCAGAATGCCCGTCAGCATCTTGATCGTCGTCGACTTCCCCGCGCCGTTTGGGCCGATGTAGCCGACCAGCTCGCCCGGTTCGAGCGACATCGTGACGTCCTCGACCGCGACGCGGTCGACGTACTCGCGCGAGAAGAGCGTGCGCAATGCACCGAGTGCGCCCGGAGTGCGCTTGACCGCGCGAAAGACCTTTCGCAGATCGCGCGTTTCGATGATCGGCATCGTTAGCTCGCGGCGAGCGCTTCCGCGGGTTCGAGTGCGAGCGAGGCGACACGGCGCGCGAGGGCCATGATCGTCAGCATCGGATTGACGCCGCTCGATTGCGGAAAGAGCGAAGCGTCCGCCACGAACACGTTCTCGTAACCCCAAACGCGCCCGCGCGCGTCGACGACAGAACGAGTCCGATCGGTGCCCATTGCGGCCGTCCCCATTTGGTGCGCGCTGAAGAGCGGCTGCCGGTTCGGAGCGACGCCGATCGCGCGCAAGCGTGCCGCGAATGCGCTGCGCGCCTCTGGATTCCAGTCCTTCGCGCGGAGTTCGAGCGGAGTGACATGCAGCGTCCGCACTTTTTGCGCGCCGGCAGCAAACGCCACGTCGACCGCACCTGCGAGCCCGGCCAATGCGTTCTCCGCATCGAACGGTGCGAGCGCGTAGCGAATCGCGGCTTCGTCGTCGAGATCGATGCTGCCCGGATCGCGATCGCGCGTCAGCGCGATCAGAATGGCCGAGCGCTGGAGTTCGTCCATAATGTGCGCGTGCGCGGCCGCACTCGTCCAGGGCAGCGTCGCTGCCGCGAAACCGGGATGGACGGGCGCGACCTCGAGTTTCGAACCGTAGTTCCCGCTGCGATAATTGAACGCGTCGGAGTACGCGGTCTGAATCGGGCCTTGCCATGGTTCGATCGGCTGCTCGAAGATCGCCGAGATCGCAAAGACCGGATGGACGAAGAGCCGCTTTCCGAGCAGAGGATGCGTGATTCCACTGCGAGCTAAAAGACCAGGCGTTCGCAAGGCCCCCGCGGCGCAGACGATCGTCGGCGCGCGGACGGTGAAGCGCCGCTCGGCGCCGTTCGCATCGGATTGGACGGCAGCGACGCCGGTCGCGCGCGCGCCCTCGATGAGAATACGTTCCGCGCGCGCGCCGGCGAAGATCGCGCCGCCGCTCGTCACGACCTCGGGCAAGAAACGTTTGAGCGTGGATTGCTTCTTGTCGTAGGCGCAACCCATCCCGCAATATCCGCAGCCTTCGCCGCAATCGGTAGGTGCGTTGCGCGGCATTTCGGCAGCGTGCAGACCGAGCGCACGGCAACCGTCGATCAGGACCGCGTTGTTCGGGTTGTGCCGGGAACAAGGCTGGACGTTCAGGTCGGTCTCGAGCGCGTCATAGTGCGGCGCGAGCTGCGCGCCCAGTCCCTCGATCCCGCTTTCCGCTTCCCACTCGCTCGCGATGCGCTCCGGCAAACGAAACGAGGTCGACCAGTTGACGGTCGTGCCGCCGCCGAGCACCGCGCCCGCCAAAATGCTCAGTCCAACGTCGTGCGATGCGGCCAGGCCGCCGTCGAGATACAGATTGGGAATCGAGGTTTCGCGTTGCGTGAAGTCGGCCGCGCCGTACGCGCCGCCGGCCTCTAGGATGACGACCCGGCGGCCGCTCCGCGCGAACGTCGCCGCCGCCACGCCGCCGCCCGCTCCGCTGCCGATGACGACGACGTCGGCGTCGAGCGTCTCGTCAGCGCGCGCCCACGCTAGCGCCGGCAGCGTCTGTTGCTTCGAGCGATCGTCGCGTGGACCAGGATATCCGATGCGTTGCCAGGTGCGATTCTCGCCCGAGGCCGCACCGTCGGAGTAGGCCGTAAACAGCGAGAGGCGCTTCAGCGTCGCGAAGCCGGAGCGAAGCTGCGCGACGGGCGAGCCGGCCATCGCGCCAAGGATGCGCGAGCGCGCTCCGAGCGGCAAGCGCATCGGCGCGTTCAGCAGATCGAGTAACATCTCGACTTCCGCGCGCCGCTTCGGACTCAGTTTCTCGATGCTCTCAAGCATCGCGGCGGTCACATGCTCCGGCTCGACGTCGGGCGGCACGAAGACCTCGACCGCTGCCAGCAGCGTACGTTTGCGTCCGGTTTTCATATGAGGAGCGCTTCGACGGCCTTCGGGATCGCACTGCCGCTCGAACGAGCCCGGCGGAGCGAGCGCGGCCCGGCTCGAAGGGCGCCCGGTGATCGTCACAATTTCGCGCGAATACGGCGCCGCCGGCTTGACCGTTGCCGACGCGGCGGCCCACGCGCTGGGCTACGAGCTCCTAACCGACGAGATCCCCAAGGCGGTCGCTGCTCGCTTGGGAACGTCGCCGGAAGAAGTCGCGTCACGCGATGGCGACCAGCCGTCGCTCACGGAGCGGATACTGGGGAGTCTGGAAGCCGGCTCGCCCGAGGCGATCTCCACCGATCCACCGTTGCCGGACGCTTTCGATGAATCGGTGCGCCGCGAGATCGAGCGAACGATTCGCGAGCGTTCCGCCGCGGGCAACATCGTCGTTTTGGGCCGCGTCGGTAGCGCCGTTCTTGCCGGCACGACAGACTTGCTGCGCGTCTTCTTGCGCGCGGATCGAGCCTGGCGGATCGAGCGGGTCGTCGAAAACTTCGGTCGCACGCCCGCGCAGGCAGCCGACGACATCGATCGGCTCGACGCTGCCCGGCGCAGATTTGCAAAGGAACGCTACAAGATCGCTTGGGGCGAGGCGCGTTCCTACGATCTCGTCATCGACGTGTCGCGCTTTGGAATCGCGGGCGCGTCCGGATTAGTGGTCGCGGCGGTCAGGACGCTCGAGAGCACATGAGCTTGGTCCGTCCAGCGGCCGTTCTCGAAGAGCCGGAGATCCCGCGCCGGCGCTCCACGCTGCTCCTGCCGTTTCGCTTTCGCGATTTTCGGTTGCTTTGGTTTGGCCTCACCGTCTCGAACCTCGGAACGTGGATGCAGTTCACGACGCTTGGCTATCTGGTCGTGAAGCTCTCTTCGTCACCTTCTCTGGCGGCGCTCAACGTCGGGGTGCTGGGTGCCGCCAACGCCGTGCCCGTCTTGCTGCTCTCGCCGATAGCAGGCGTCGTGGCCGACCGCTTTCCGCGACGCCGCGTGTTGTTGATTACGAACTTCATGACGTCCGCGATTGCGCTGACGCTCGCGCTGCTCGCAACCTTCCATGTGCTGTCGCTGTGGGAGATCTTCGTGCTGTCCGGAATGCGCGCGGCGAATCAGTCGTTCGACGCGCCGGCACGGCAGAGTTGGGTGCCGCTGCTCGTACCGCGCGAGTTGGTCGGCACCGCAGTTGGACTGAACTCGATCGCGTTCAACGCGCCGAGCGTCGTGGGCCCGCCGATCGCCGGACTCTTGATCCTGTGGGTCGGAGTTTCGGTTTCATTCTATCTGAATGCGGGTCTGACGCTCGCAGTCGTAGCGGCGCTCATCTTCATGCGACCCGCGCCGCCCAGTTCAACGGTGCGCGAGGGCATCTTCAGCTCGATCGTCGCCGGGCTACGGTTCTTGTTCGGACACCACGTTCTGCGCTACGTCGTCTTGATGCTGCTGATCATCTGCGTCTTGGTTCGTCCCTACGCGCAGCTCTTGCCGGCATATGCCGCCCACGTCGTGCACGTCGACGCACGCGGACTTGGACTGCTGCTCGCCGCGAGCGGCGTCGGCGCGATCTTCGGGTCGCTGCTCACCGCACTGGTTGGCAGCGGCCGTCGCGGGAAAGTGTGGTTCTTCAGCGCCGTGCTCATGTCGGTCGGCACGATCATTTTGGGCACCGTCCACATCTTCTGGGTCGCGCTCGTCGTTCTCGTCTTCATCGGGCTCGCCGTCCTCAGTTTCACCGGAAGCTCCAACGTGTTGCTGCAGACGCTCTCGCCTGACGACATGCGCGGCCGCGCGATCTCGGTTTTCTCGATGATCATCCTCGGCCTCGTGCCGCTGGGTTCGCTGTTGCTCGGGTCGCTCGCGTCCGTCATCGGTCTCTCGAAGGCAATCTCGGCCGGCGGCATCGTGTGTCTCGTCATCGCGATCGCGATCTACGTGAGCGATCCGGAACTCCGCGCGGTCTAGGCGCGTACTACTGTCGTCGTGAAGCGCGCTCTCGCGTCGTACCTCGGCACCGCGCTAGGCTGTGCGCTCCTAGCTGCATCGAGCCCGTGGGCCGCTGCGCAGACTGCGCCGGCTCGGCCGGCGACCTTGCCGCGTCCGGCCCACGTCGTCGTGGTGATCGAAGAGAACAAGACCTTAGCGCAGATCGTCGGCAGCGGGTCGGCGCCGTATTTGAACGCGATCGTACGCCGGAGCGCGCTTTTCACCGGCTCGCAGGGTGTCGGGCACCCCAGCCTGCCGAACTATTTCGCGCTCTTCGCCGGCCTCACGAACGATAACGGCAACGGATGCCCGGCGACGGGAATTTCGAAGACCGCGCCCAACCTCGGCAGCGAGTTGCTCGCGGCCCATCTCTCCTTTACGGGCTACGCCGAGGGGCTGCCGGCACCGGGCTTTACCGGCTGCTCGGCGGGCCAGTACGCTCGGAAACATGCGCCCTGGGTGCACTTCAGCAACGTCCCGCCACGCGACAGTCTCCCGCTTAGCGAGCTCCGATCGTTCGACCAGCTGCCAACCGTCGCGTTCATCGTCCCGGACCTGGACGACGACATGCACGACGGTTCTATAAAGGAGGGCGACGATTGGTTCGTCCGCCACGTCGGCCCGTTGCTGGCCTGGGCGAAGACGCATGACACCCTGGTGATCGTGACCTGGGACGAAGGCTTCGACCGGAACAACACGATCCCGACGATCTTCGCGGGGCCGATGGTCAAGGCGGGGCGCTACGCCGAGCCGGTCTCGCACTATCGCGTGCTGCGCACGATCGAAGCATTGTACGGTCTGCCGCCCAGCGGCCGGGCAGCCCAATTCGCGCCGATCGCGGACGCGTGGCGCTAGGGCGAGTTGCCGGCGACGTCCGCGAGCGCCTGATCGAAGCGCGTAAGTGCCGAATAGCGATGGATCATCAAGAGATTGTCCGAAGCGCCCGCCGCACCCCAGTCCTCGATGAACGCCATCTGATATCCATTGGCCGCCGCTAAGCGCGCGACGCGCTCGTCGTAGTTATCCTCGGGATAGACCAGCGCATACACCGGGTGACCGAGACGGTGTTCGAGCGAATAGCGCGAGAGCGTGAGCTCGTGGACGACGTCGGCATCGGAAAGTTGCCGGAGATCGGGCGGATGGTTCGCGGTGAGGCTTTGAACCTCGATCAAACCGCTGCGTTCCATCTCTTTGAGTTGATCCCAGGTGTTGTGCCGCTTCGACGTCGTCGTCCCGACGAAGTTCGTGTGCACGAAGAGCGTCGCCGGATAGTGGTACTTCACGAGCAAGGGAAACGCGTTGTCGTAGATGCCGTGACCGTTGTCGTCGAAGGTGAGCGCGAGCGGTTTCGAGGGGACGGGCTTTCCCGAGACGAGATGATCGCGCAGCATCGCGAGCGGGATCACGTGATATCCTCCGCGCCGGATCGCCTCGAGTTGCGCGCGAAAAGCCGGCAGCGGTGTGTCGAACCACACCTCGCGGTCGCCGGCGATAACGTCGTGCCATACAATGACCGCGAGATACGGTGCCTTGCCGCCCGGAGCAACCGTCGGCAGAGCGCTTTGCGAACCCGCCACGGCCGGAGCGAACAGCAGCGCCGCGCAGAAGGCGATTCGTCGTCGATTGACCATGCCGGAAGGTCTTGTTAGAGTCTCGAGGGAGAATCCCCGGTGGCCGATATGGAAGTCGCAACGAGCCTTCGATTTACGCGGAGCTCGACGCTCAAGCGCGTCGCCCCGCTCTTTTTGGCGGTTGTGGTCGCGGCGCTGCTCTTAGCCGTGGTCCTGCGCGATACGATCGAACGCGCCGTCGTCACCGGTATCTTGCAGCGGGCGACGGGACTTTCAATCGACGCGGGCGACGTCGCGAACGTTCCGGGCGGCGTCGCATTGACCGGCTTTCGCGGAAGCTCGGAGAAGGGCGACCTCACATTGGCCGCGCCGCGCCTCGTTCTCACTCGCAGCGCAAGTGGATACGACGTCGAGCTGGACGGCGCGGAAGCGTCTGCCGTCGAAGGCAGCTGGGCGCTTCCGCTGCAACGTGCCGATGAGTTCGCTCGCCGTTTCCTCGGCGGAGCAAATAGTTTGACGGTCCGTCTGCACAACTGTTCGCTGTCCCTTAGCGGCAGCGGCGCGCCGGCCTGGCAATTCGCGTTTCGCAACATCGAAGGCACACTGCGGCGCCAGGGACGCGCGACGAGCTACGACCTGAGCGGCGCTTTGGCAGACGATTCCGGCTCGTACCCATTTGCCGCGCGCTCCGAAGTGTTGGCCGACAGCGTTACGGATCGCTGGACCGCAGCCGCGCTTCCGCTCGGGCGACTTGGTCAGCTCATGCCCGAGGGGTCGCTGCACTTCTCGGGCGGGACGCTCGCCGGTATCGGCCTCACGCTGGTGCGTGATTCGCACGGCCTTCCGCTTTCGCTCAAGGCGAACGCACGCATCGAGAACGGGGAGGCCACTTTGAGCGGCGAGCGCCTTCATGGCGTGCGCGGTTTGCACGGCGCGATCTTCGTTTCCGGCGATGCTATCGCCGCACCGAAGATCGCCGGGCAGGTCGATGGCGTCCCGCTCGACGTCTCGGCGGAAATTGACGACTTCGTACCGCTAGCGAGCCGGCCGTCGAAGAGCGCGCGGGACTTCAATCAGCTTGCGCGGCTGCTCGGCGGCATCGCCGATCAAGCGAACTTGACCTCGATTCACATCGAGACGACCGCGCCGGGTGTCGCTTTCAGCCGGTACGGATTGACCACCGAGCACGGCCCACTGGCGGTACAGGTCATCGCCATCGATCCGCACGAGTCGACCCTGCGTTGGGATACCGCGCTCTCGGGCGATCGCATCATCTCGGGCGGCGAGCGGACCTCGGCAATGGGACTGCGGACCGGCGCGATCGCCGGGGTGAACGGCGACTACTTCGATATCGGGCGCACCTATCAACCCCAGGGTCTGCTAATTTCGCACGGCGAGATCTTGCGCGGGCCGACCGATCGCATGGCCCTCGTCATCCATCGCGACGGAAACGTCACGTTCGGGGAATTCCGCTTGCGCGGCACGCTGCGCACGCCACGCGGCGACTTTCCGGTCACGCAGCTCAATAACTGGCCCGCGGGCGACGTGACGGTCATTACGCCCGCTTTCGGCAAAGAGCTGCCCGCCGCCGAGGGCGTGACGTTTGCGGCGCTCGAGCCGCTGGGAACGGCCGGTTCCTACCGCGTCGAAAGCGCCACGCCGATGAGTGCGCCGGTTCCCGCGCGTTTCGGGCTCGCCTTCGGCCCGCTAGCGCGCGCGCAACTCCATCCCGGCGAAAAGGTGCATCTCACGTTCGCGCTCGACCCGCCGGCTGCCGATGCGGTCGCCGGAATCGGCGGCGGTCCGTTGCTTCTGCGCGACGGGCAGTGGTACGAAGATCCGCATGCACCCGCTCCCGACGAGCGGGACGTGCGCTGGCCGGTTGTTGCACTCGCGCGCCTCATCGACCAATCGCTGCTGCTCGTTGCGGTCGACGGGCGTCATCCGGAACGTTCGGTTGGGATGACGCGTCCCGAGTTCGCCGACTTGTTGCGTTCGTTCAAAGCGGTGGATGCGATGGCGCTCGATTCGGGTGGTTCGGTCACCATGGTTTCGCGCGCGCCCGGCGATTCCAAAGTAAGTCTGCGCAACGTGCCGTCCGACAACAGTGCCGAACGCTGGGTCTCTGACGGCCTCTTCCTGTACAGTTCCGCGCCCGCACCGGGGCTGCTTGGAGTTCCGGCCGCCTCCGCGCCAAGCTTGGATCCGTAGAACGTGTTCGTCCTGCCCGCCATCCTCGCGCCGCAACTTCCGCTCGGCCCGATCACCGTGCAATCGATGCGTGAGAGCTTCGTCGCTCCGGGCGTCGCGCGCGCGGTCTATCACCTCGAAACGGCAAACGGTCCGCTGGTCGTCAACGTGGTTGCGATCGATCCGCACGACCATCGGGTGCGCCTCGGAACGGTGCTCGCCAAAGATCGCTTGGTGTCGAGCGGCGAGACCGTCTCGTCGATGTCGTTACGCGGCGACGCGGTCGCGGGAATCAACGGCGACTACTTCGATATCGGAAACACGAACCAGCCGTTGAACGTGGTCGTGCAGGACGGGCGGCTCGTTCGCACGCCCTCGAAACGCTACGCACTCGACGTCGCAAAAGACGGAACGGTGCGCTTCGATACGTTTGCGTTCAGCGGTAGCGTCCGCTACGGTAGCGCGACGTTGCCGCTGACGACGATCAACGAGTGGCCGCCCGAAGGCGGCGTGACCTTGCTCACACCCGAGTACGGCCGACTCAAACCGGCGGCGGGCGTTGCGTTGCGCGCGCTCGTCCCCCAGCCCGGCGCGAACGCAGCGGATACGATCTTCTCGGCGGCGCCGTTCGACGCATCGGCTCCGCTCGACGTCCCGGGGCCGCTGCTCGGATTCGGACCGGCGGCGCTCGCACTCGCGCCGCCGCCGCAACCCGGCGATGTCGTCACGCTCGACGAGCAGGTCGTGCCGCCGCTCGACGGAATCGCGACCGCGATCGGCGGCGGTCCGCTGCTCGTTAAGAGCGGCGCGTCGTTCGAAGATCCTTTTGCGCCGGCACCGGAGGAGCGCGAGCGACGCTTCCCCGTCGCGGGCGCGGCGACGACGGCGGAAGGCGAACTGCTGCTGATTTCGGTCGACGGCCGGCAACCAGCGCTCTCCGTCGGCGTCACGCGTCCGGAGTTCGCGGCCTTGATGCTCGCACTCGGGGCGACCGATGGGATGGCGTTCGACAGCGGCGGGTCCGCCACGCTCGTCGCGCGCGTCTTAGGAGACGCGCATGCCAGCGTCCTCAACTCGCCGAGCGACGGTCGCGAACGTCCGGTTGCCGATGGGCTCTTCGTGTATAGCGAAGCGCCGGCCGGCTTGAACCCGCAACTGGTCGTGCGGCCCGATCGTATCATCGCTTTGCCCGGCGTCGAAGTACCGTTGAGCGGCGCGATCGTCGACGACGCCGGACACTTCATGCGCGCTGCGACGCTGTCGCCGCTGATCGTTCCGCAAGATTCGAGCGCGCGCACCGTGAGCGTGACGGAACGCAGTAGCGACTACTCCGCCGCGATCGACCTGCGCATCGTCAGGAGCGTCGCACGGCTCTCGGTCACCGCGCAACCGTCCAATCCTTTGCCCGGCGGGCGCGTCGTCTTGCACGCCACGGCCCTGGCGAGTGACGGCGAGCCGGTCGAAGTGGGAAATGCGGTTCGGTGGAGCGCCGACCGCGGGACCTTCGAGGGGCCCGGCATCCTGCGTGCGCCGGCGGACGACGCGACGATCGTTGCGTCGGCCGGCGGACAGCGCACGACGTTTGCCCTGCGCGTGGGACGACACGAGCGGACGCTAGGCTTGTTCGATCCGGCGACGGCCTGGGCTTTCGCGAGCGCACCGCGTGACGGCCCGGGCAGCGTCAACCTCGCCGGCGCCGGGCAACTCGATCTCTCCTACGATTTTACGGCCGGAGAACGAGCGGCCTATGCCAACGCCGTCGCCGGATTGCCGGGTGAGCCTATCGCATTTTCGGTCGACGTCCTCGGCGACGCCTCCGGAGTCGGGCTGCGGGCAGCGTTCCTCAACCGTTTCGGCGAACGGCAGGCGCTGACGCTTGCAGCTCACGTCGATTGGAAAGGCTGGCGCACCTGTTCGGTCACACTTCCGGCGGATCTCAACCCGCCGGTCACGTTGCTCTCGTTGTACGCCGTACCATCGCTCGGCGGCCCGGCGGCGCTCACGCGCGGAACGCTGAGTTTCCGCAACGTCTCCGTCACCTTGCCCGGTTCGCACTAGGTCCACTCCTTGCCGGCCTGGTCTCGTTCGCGAGCGGCGCGCCGGCGAGCGCGGATTGGAACGGCGTTCCCGTGCTCATGTACCATCGCGTCGACGCGGCGGTGCCGCACGATGCGGTCGGGCGCGATCTCACGGTCGAGCCGGCGAACTTCGAAGCGCAATTGAAACTGTTGCGCGATCGCGGGATTCGCACCGTGACTGCGGCCGAACTCATCGCCGCACTTCGTCGCGGCGAGCACCCGGAGAACACGGTCGTGCTGACCTTCGACGACGGATACGAAGACGCGGCCACGAGCGCCTTTCCGCTGTTGCGCAAATACGGCGCCCACGCAACGTTTTACGTCTCGGCCGGATTCGTCGGAACGGCACGTCACGTGAGTTGGCGCGAGATGCGCGCGATGCGTGCGGCCGGGATGGAGATCGCGTGTCACGGCACCGAACATCGCGATCTTGCCGGACTGGACCGTGCCGGGCAAGTATCTGAAGCGAGTCATTGCGTCAAGACCTTCGCGCGCTACATGAACGGCTGGAAGGCGCAGACGTATGCGTATCCGGCCGGCAAGTACGATGCGACGACCCTGCACCTCATGGCCGAACTCGGTCTGTGGGGAGCTTTTACCGAAAGACCCGGCACGGTGCGAAATCTCGCACGCCCCTACGAGTTGCCACGCCGCCGCATTCGCCACGACGATTCGGTCGAACGCTTCGCGGAGCTCATGCAGCCCTAACGGAGCGCCGGACCCAAAATGAAGACGGACCGTGCATCGGTGACACGGTCCGTCTTCGCTGGATTCAGACCGGAGTTAACCGGCCTTTTTTGCCACCTTGCGGCGAGCTTTCTTGCGAGCCTTCTTGCGAGGAGCGGCCTTGCGGACTGCTTTCTTCGCGGCTTTCTTCCGGGTCGCTTTCTTGCGGGTGGCTTTCTTGCGAGCCTTCTTGCGTGAGGCCTTCTTACGGGGCGCAGCCGCCTTCTTCACGGCTGATTTCTTACGTGTCGCTTTCTTACGGGTCGCTTTTTTTCTGACTGCCATTTGTTGGTAGTCATCCTTTCTGCGAACCG
>Ga0302325_10025967_pt1 | contig 12170 bp, 10 predicted proteins | sample Palsa_T0_2_FD_201948 | JGI IMG/M metagenome (GOLD analysis project Ga0302325, IMG submission 201948) | Peat permafrost microbial communities from Stordalen Mire near Abisko, Sweden - Palsa_T0_2 | ecosystem: Environmental > Terrestrial > Soil > Palsa > Peat permafrost | place: Sweden: Abisko...
GCCCCTCGACGGCCCCGACCCCGAGTGTGTCTTTGGCCACGGCACCGAGGCGCTGGCGGCGCTCCCATCGGCCGGACTGCCCAGGCCGGCCGCCGACCATTCCGCTCGAGCGGTCCCGGTCCGGCTTCTCTCTCGTGGCTGAATCGGCGGTCCCGGTCCCGACGTGGACCGAGCTCGCGTCGACGGGCGGGGACAGTCTTCTCGTGGTGCCGGTCGGTTCGTTCGAACAGCACGGGCCCCACCTGCCCCTCGACACCGACACCCGGGTGGCGACGGCCATCGTCGACGAGGTGGCGGAGCTGCCGTTCGTGATCGTCGCGCCGCCGCTCGCCTACGGCGCCAGCGGTGAGCACGCGGGGTTTGCCGGCACCCTGTCCATCGGGAGCGAGGTGTTGGCCGACGTGCTGGTCGAACTGGTGAGGTCTGCCCGTGGTTCGTGCGCCGGCGTGGTCTTCGTGTGTGCCCACGGGGGCAACGCGGACGGCCTCAGGCTGGCCAAGGAGCGGTCGCGGGGAGAAGGGGACAAGGTGTTCGTCTGGGGCGCGCGCGTCGACGGCGGGGACGCCCACGCCGGCCGGACCGAGACCTCGCTCATGATGGCGATCGCCCCCGAACACGTTCGTTGGGACGAGCTCACCCGGGGCCGCACCGAGCCCCTCGAGGAGCTCTGGCCCCAACTGCGTGAGGGCGGGGTCAGGTCGGTGTCCGCCAACGGCATTTTGGGCGACCCCACGCTGGCGACCGCGGCCGAGGGCCGGCTGCTGTTTGGTGCCCTGGTGGACGAGCTGTCGGGCGCCCTCGAGTCGTGGTGGAGCGAGCTGGCCGAGTCGGCGACCGCCGGGATTATCGAGTGAGTCGGGTCGCGGTCGTCACCGGTGCCGCCCGAGGGATCGGTGCCGCCACGGTCGACCGACTGGTCGCCGACGGGTGGTCGGTGGTGGCGGTCGACTCGTGTGCCGACGACCCGGCGATCGGCTATCCGCTCGGGACCCGCGACCAGCTCGACGCGCTGTCCTCCCGGCATGGTGAGCATGTCGAGGGGGTGGTCGGCGACGTGCGGAGCCAACCGGACATGGACGGGGCGGTCGCCGTCGCGCTCGACCGGTTCGGGGCACTCGACGCCGTGGTGGCTGCGGCCGGGGTCATCGCCGGGGGGTCGCCGGTCTGGGAGGCCGACGAGGGCGCCTGGAACACCCTGTTCGACGTGAACGTGGTCGGTGTGCGCCGTCTCGTCCAGGCGGCCGTCCCGACGCTGCTCGGCCGGGAGACGCCGCGGCACGGCAGGGTGGTGGCGGTTGCGTCGGCGGCCGGCCAGCTGGGTCTGCGGCGCCTGGGTGGGTATGTCGCGTCGAAGCACGCGGTGATCGGGCTGATGCGGGCCCTGGCGGCCGACCTGGCCGGGACCGGCATCACCGCCAACGCGGTCAGCCCCGGCTCCACCCGGACCCCGATCCTGGAGGCCTCGGCCCAGGTCTACGGCCTCGACTCGGTGGAGGAGTTCGCGGGGCGCCAGTTGCTGGAGCGCCTGCTCGAGCCCGAGGAGCCGGCCGCCCTGATCGCCTGGCTGTGCGGTCCCGACTCGAGTGGGATCACCGGGGCCGTCTTGGCGGCCGACGGGGGCATGACCGCGTTCTGATTTGGTCGCTCCGAGAGTGCGGTGGGCGCTTGATGACGGTAGCGTGGAAATCTCGGTCGAGGTCGTCACGCCATCGTCATGCCCGGGTGGGGAGTAGGGGTAGGCGAATGGACGGCGTACGGGTGGCCGGTCTTTGTGACTAGGGGGGAGAGCGCATGAACACCAAGCACCGATCCGCCGCGAGGTGGCCGAAGATCTTTGCGGTGGCCGCCGCCGGCACGGTGATACTCAGTTTCGTCATGGTGACGAACGTCATCGGTGCGGGGGGCGCGCCCACGGTGCCGGTGGCCAACCCGTTCGGCTACAAGTACGGGTACAAGGCCGCGCTGGCCGAGCTGCCCAAGCTCTACGTCGGGACGAGCACAAATGTGAACCCGACGCCGCGACCGGCGGCCAAGAACAAGTCGATCGTCATCATCAGCTCCGGCCAGGCCTCGATCTCGAGCTCGATCCCGGTCGACGCAGCCGAGCAGGCCGCCGAGGACATGGGTTGGAAGGTGACCATCCTCGACGAGAAGCTCATGCCGTCGAACGCACCCGGCCTGGTCGACCAGGCGATCGCCTTGAAGCCTTCAGGGATCATCCTCGACGCGACCGACTGCGACGAGGCCCGGGGCCCGCTGCTCACGGCCAAGGCCGACCACATCCCCGTCGTGGGGTTGTACTCCTATGACTGCAACGACCCGACCGAGGACGCCGGTAGTCCCCTGTTCACCGCGAACATCAACTTCAACAACCTCCCCGCGAAGGAGCTGGGTTACTTCGCCGAGTCCTACGGTCGGGGCCAGGCCGACTACATCATCGCGGCCTCGCACAACAAGGCCCGCGTCCTCGTGCTGAACGACCTAGAGGTCACGGTGCTCAAGTACACCGGGGCAGGCTTCGCCGACCAGATCGCCCACTCGGGCGGATCCCAGGTCGTCGCCACGCTCGACTTCTTGGCCGCGGACCTTGGCCCGAAGCTCCAGCAGGAGATCCAGGCCGAGCTCCTCCAGCACCCGAACATCAACTGGATCAAGAGCCCGTACACGTACGCCACGATCCTCGGGGTGGTGCCGGCGCTGACCGCCTACCCGAAGGGCAAGTACAACGTCATGGGTGGGGAAGGGTTCCAGCCCGAGCTCGCGGACATCCAGCAGGGCACGGTCACCGCGGCGATGGCGATCAGCTCGGCCTGGACCGGATGGGCGTCCGTCGACACGATGAACAGCCTCCTCACCCACAAGCCGGTAGAGCCGTCGGGCATCGGGTGGCAGCTGATCGACGCCACCCACAACATGCCGGCCAACCCCGCCGACTACGCCCCTCCGATCAACTTCGAGGCCGAGTACCTGAAGGCCTGGGGCATCAAGAAGTAGCGACGGCCGCACGGACGGACGAGGACGATCAGGGTGGCCTCGGACTCGATGGAGGATTCCGGCGTGGGGGCGAGCGACGCTCAACCCCACGCCGGGGACTCCACGTTGGCGGTCTCACCGGGCTCCTCACCCCCGGCGTTCGCGCTCCGGGTCGCCCACGTGTCGAAGAACTTTCCGGGGACGAAGGCCCTCGACGACGTGTCCATCGAAGTCGTCGGGGGCACCATCCACTGCCTGCTCGGCGCGAACGGATCGGGCAAGTCGAGCCTGATCAAGATCCTGGCCGGGGTGTACCAGGCTGATCCGGGAGGAACGGTCACCGTTGGCCCCAACACCATCGACGCAGACCGGACGTCCCCGGCGTGGGCCCGGTCGGCTGGCCTGCACTTCGTGCACCAGGACCTGGCGATCTTCACCTCGTTGTCGGTGGCCGAGAACCTGGCCATAGGGCGCGGGTTCCCGACGAACCGGTTGACCAAGGCGGTTCGCTGGCGGACCTTGGGGCGCCACGCCCGAACCGTGCTCAAGCGCTTCGACGTCGACGTCGATCCGAAGCGCCTCGTCGGCGACCTTCGGCCGGCCGGCCGCACCATGGTCGCGATCGCCCGGGCGTTGCAGGACCAGTCCGACGCCTCGGACGGTGTGTTGATCCTCGACGAGCCGACCGTGGCCCTGCCGGCCGTCGAGGTCGACGTCCTGTTCGACGCGCTCAAGCGGTATGCCAAGGCCGGCCAAACCATCGTGTACGTGACCCATCGCCTCGACGAGGTCACCCGGATCGCCGACCGGGTGACGGTGCTGCGCGACGGGCAGGTGGCCGCCACGTTGGAGGGGGCCGAGGTCACCAAGGACCGACTGGTCGAGCTGATCGTGGGTCGGGCCCTCGACCGCGAGGTGGCCTCCAGCTCGACGCTCGAGGGACAGGATCTGGTCCTTGAGGTCTCCGAGCTCTCGGGGGGCCCGATGCGGGGCGTGTCGTTCGGCCTGCGCCGCGGCGAGGTACTTGGGATCGCCGGCCTGGTCGGTTCCGGGCGGACGTCGATCCTCACGACGCTGTTCGGTCTTCAACGGCCCGCCTTCGGCACGGTGAAGCTCGACGGCGAGGTCGTGTCGTTCTCCGACGTCGACGACGCTATGGATGCCGGGTTCGGCTTCGTCCCCGAGGACCGAAGCGAGTCGGCCTTCGTGACCATGAGCCTCAAGGAGAACCTCTCGGCGGCCCAGGTGCCCAAGTATTGGCGCGGGATGCGGATGCGCGAACGAACCGAGGCCTCCGACGCACGCCAGTCGATCGTCGACTTCTCGATCAAGGCCGTCTCAGAACGCCAGCCCTTCGCGACGCTCTCGGGGGGGAACCAGCAGAAGGCCATCGTCGCCCGATGGCTTCGGCGCCGGCCGAAGATCCTCCTCCTCGACGAGCCCACCCAGGGCGTCGACGTCGAGGCCAGGGCCGAGATCTACCGGCTGGTCCGAGAGGCGGTGGCGTCTGGCACCTCGGTGGTGGTGGTCACCGCCGATCTGGAAGAGCTGGCCCGCGTGTCGGACCGTGTGGTCGTGTTGACGCATGGCCGGATCTCGGGCGAGGTCCGGGGCCCCGACATCGACCCGTCCAGCCTGACCAAGCTCGTCCTTTCCGCCGCCCCGGACTCCCGAGGACCCCAACTGGAGGCCAGTCACCCATGACCGTCGAGGGAACCGTCGAGACCGATCAGCCGGAGGGGACCGCGGCGCCCGCCGGGACGGGGGGGAACCGGATCGACGCCCGAGCCGGGATGCAGTCAACGTTGCTCTTCAACGTCGAACGATTCGCACTGCCGGCCCTCCTGATCATCGTTCTCATATTCTTCAGCCTCTGGGGGAAGACGGGCCACCTGTTCGCGACGTCGATCAACTTCCAAGAGGTCGGCTCCGACTACGTCTACATCGGGATGCTCGCGCTCGCCTCGCTTCTCCCCCTCGTCTGCGGCGAGTTCGACTTCTCGGTCGGCTCGAATGCCGGGTTCACCCAGATCGTCGTGGCCACCGCGATGGCGCGGTTCCACGTCCCGCTGCCGTTCGCCATCATGTTGGCCATCGCGGCTGGCGCCTTCATCGGCCTCGGAAACGGCAACACGGTGGCCCGGGTCGGGGTCAACTCGCTGATCGTGACCCTCGGCACCTCGGGAGTCCTACTGGGGGTGGTCGAGTGGTACACGGGCGCCCAGTCGATCAACAACGGGATCTCGAGCAAGCTTCTCAACTTCGGCTCGGAGAACACCCTCGGCATCCCCGACATGGTCTTCTTGCTCTTGGGGGTCGCACTCATCATCTACTACGTGATCCAGCACACCCCCTATGGCCGGTACCTGACCAGCGTCGGGTCCAACGCGCGGGCGGCCCGCCTGGTCGGCCTCCGGGTGGACCGCCTCAAGCTGTCGGCATTCGTGCTCGCGGGGGCGCTGGCCGGCCTGGCCGGGGTGCTGCTGGTGGCGAAGAACGGCAGCGCCACCCCCGAGGCCGGGAATGTGACCGATACCCTCCAGGCGCTTGCGGCCTGCTATCTCGGGGCCACCTCGATCCGGCCGGGTCGCTTCAACGTGCTCGGCGCCATGCTGGCCGTCTACTTCATCGCGTTCAGCGTGTCCGGGTTGGCCATTGCCGGCGTCCAGTCCTGGATCAGCCAGGTGTTCAGCGGGGCGGCCCTGTTTATCGCGGTGGTCCTGTCGACGGTGATCGGTCGCCGCCGGGCTGGCACCGGCTGACCCCAACCGGCCGAGCGCGCGAACGTTGGAACCGTGACCGTTGACCCCACCGCGCTCGCGGACCTGGCCCCGCTGATCGTCGTCGACCACCCGGTGGTGGCGGACCGGCTGGCCCAGCTGCGGGATCGCGAAACCGACAACTTCGCCTTCCGGCGCCTGACCGCCGAGTTGTCGGGGTTCGTCGCCTACGAGGCCCTGCGCGACCTCACGACCGAGATCGTCACCGTGGCCACGCCGGTCGGCGATGACACCGACGCTCGCCGGATCTCAGAGTCCCCGCTCCTGGTCCCGATCCTTCGGGCTGGCCTCGGCATGGTGCCGGCCATCGTCTCGATGCTCTCGGCGGTCGAGGTGGCCCACGTCGGGCTCCGCCGCGACGAGCAGACGCTGCGGTCCGCCCTCTACCTCGATGCCCTGCCTGCTTCGCTCACCGGCCGCCGGGTCGTGGTCTGTGACCCCATGCTCGCGACCGGCGGCACGCTGATCCAGGTGTGCGACCTCATCGCGGCCCGTGGCGCCGCGTCCATCGTGGTGCTCTGCCTGCTCGCCTCGGTGCCGGGGCTGCGGCGCTTCCGCGACGCCCATCCCGGCGTGCTCGTGGCGTGCACCGGCATCGACTCGACGTTGAACGACAACGGCTACATCGTGCCGGGGCTGGGCGACGCCGGTGACCGGCTCTTCGGCCGACCCGGCTGAACCCTGGCGCGGCTGAGGTCAGAGATCGGGTCCCCTCGCGCCATCAACGTTTGGGGAATCGGTCGTCCGGAGATTTGGAGGCGGCACGGTCTGCTCCGTCGGCTGGCTTTTCGTAGGTCGAGCGCAAGCAGCTAGGGTCCTCCGGATCGCTCTATCGGTACGTCCGAGTGCGAGGACCATTCACCAAAAAGAAAGGCCTGAGACATGCTCGGACGCCGATCTGTACCTGCCATCGGGACACTAATCTTGGGGGTCGCTCTGGCACTTTCGTCCATGACAGCGGCCTCGGCCGCTGCGCACAAGGGGACCAAGACACACAAGGCGGCAAAACACCACACGGGTGGCTCAACGGGGGCTGCCTCCGCAACGTGTCCCACTTCGGCGGAGCTCACTTCGATCGTGGGACAGTCACTACCGGCGCCAAACGAGTCCAAGGCCTCGGGGACCGTCCTATGCAATTACAACAATGCGACGACCGGCGCGAACGTGGTGATCGAGTTCGCCTCAGTATCGGGAGCCTCGGCAACCGCGAGCGCATTGAAAATAGCGGCGGACAGTCAAGCCACTGCCGAGAGCACGAAGGCTTCTGCGGTTTCTGGCCTGGGCAATGCGGCGTACATACTCACCCTCAAGGATGCCAGCTCCAATTCCGACGGCGTGGCCACGACAATCTTGGAGGTGCTCGTCGGCTCAAAGCTCATCGACATCACCGCCGAGAATTCCGTTGCCCAGGTCGAGGCGATCGCCCGCTATCTTCTCGCTCACTAGTTCTCGGGGATCTCTTCGAGTGAACCTCGGAGCCACCGCACGGCGCGGCACGGTGGCCAAAAGCCAGCGCGCTGGCCACCGACCGGCGCCGGATCAGATCTGCGCTCTGAACGGTGACCACCTCGAAGGAGGTTGACCTTCTCCACACGCGGCGGCGACCGCCTCCCGCCCGATTCGACGGTTTCTCGCCGCCCCAATCGTCACCGGCATGTCGGGTTCGGATCGCTCGGGTCGGCACCGCCGTGAGCCGTTTGGCGGATCCCGACGAGCAGGTCTCCCTGCTCTCTGCGATGTCCGTGCTCACCCACCAGGCCTTCAGCCCCCTGCTTTGGCTGCCGAGAGTGCCGAACACCCGCCTCGGGGTCCCCGGTCCTTCGGTTGGGCGGTTTCGTCGCGTCGCCGCGGTCGCTACGTTGGCCCTAGACGGTCGAACGCCCTCGGCGACCTGACACCGCAGATCCAGACAGATGGGCGTGGTCCTGCTCAGCAGGACGAAAGGAGCAAGCAATGCCGGCCAAGGGAAGTGCAGAGTGGAGGGGGGACGTTCCAACCGGTACCGGCACGTTCACCGCAGGCGACACCATCAGCGGGGGATACACCTTTAAGTCCCGCTTCGAGGACGGCCCCGGCTCGAACCCCGAACAGCTCATAGCAGCGGCACACGCGGCCTGCTTCTCCATGGCGCTGTCCAACATCCTGGCCCAAGCCGGAAACCCTCCGGACTCGGTGCACACCGACGCGACGGTCACCCTGAGACGGGTCGATGGCCTGCCGACCATCACCAAGATCGACCTGGTCACGGTCGGAGTTGTGCCCGGCCTCGACGAGGGGTCGTTTATCGAGCACGCCAAAAGCGCCAAGGCGGGGTGTCCGGTCAGCAGAGCCCTGGCCGGTGTGCCCGAGATCACCCTCGAAGCCTCCCTGGCTTCATGATCTCAGAGTCACCGCCCAGACCAGGCCCGCGCCCGGTGGCCTCGGAAACGATGTCTGCGTGGTCTCCGGGGAAGCGGAGATAGCCGCGTCGTGACCACCTCGCGCCGTCCCGAGGTCGACCCCGGCCCCGAGAATCCCGACGTTCGCCCCCTCCTCGGCGAGACCCAACTGAGCACCCTGCGCCGCTACGGGGTGGAGCACCGGGTGGTTGACGGAGAGGTCCTGTTCACGGACGGTGACCGGACGTACGACCTGATCGTCGTGCTCGAAGGTGGAGTCGAAATCGTCGAGCATCGCGGCCAACCGGACGAGGTCGTCATCATCACCTACGGGCCGCGCGAGTTCCTTGGCGAGATAAGCCTGCTCACCGGACAGAGCGTCTATCTGAGCGCGATCGCCACCTCCGACGGCCGGGTCCTGCGCATTCCCTCCGGCCAGGTCAAAGTCATCATGTCCGAGGAGCCGGACCTGAGCGAGTTGATCCTTCGGGCGTTCCTACTCAGACATTCACGACTCACCAACCTCGGGTCGGGACCCGTTCTGGTTGGCTCCCGATTCGACGCAGACACCCGCAGGCTCCTCGAAGTGTTCGCCCGTAATCGGCTCTCGTCGAGATGGTTGGAACTGGAGGGTTCATCGGAAGCCGAGTCGCTGATTCGTGAGCTACACGTGCCGGTCTCGGAACTGCCGATCGTCATCCTCCCCGGTGGCTCGCTCCTTCGCAATCCAACCAGCCTGGCCTTGCTCGACTCACTCGGGCTGGCCCAGGCACCAACGGAAGATCTGTCCGAGGTATGTGACCTCCTCGTGGTTGGTGGCGGACCGGCCGGACTGGCCGCCGCTGTCTACGGCGCCTCGGAAGGACTGACGACGACGCTCGCCGAGGGCACGGCGCTCGGAGGCCAAGCAGGCACCTCGACTCGGATCGAGAACTATCTCGGTTTCCCCGCCGGGCTGTCCGGCGAAGAGCTGGCCGCTCGAGCCGTGCTGCAAGCCCAGAAGTTTGGCGTCCGGGTCAAGCTGGGCACCAACGCCGTCGCGCTGTCATCAAGTGGGGGACTCCATCGCGTCCAATTCGATGATGGGGAGACGGTCACCGCAAACTCGGTCATCATCGCCACCGGGGCGCGCTACAACCGGTTACCACTGAATCGACTCTCCGACTTCGAAGGGGTCGGCGTCTACTACGCCGCCACGCAGATGGAAGCCAAGGCGTGTTCCGGAGGGCCCGTCGTCGTCGTTGGAGGTGGTAACTCGGCCGGACAGGCTGCGATGTACCTGGCCCGCAGGTGCACCGATGTTCGCATCGCCATCCGGGGTGAATCGCTCGCGAGCTCGATGTCTCGCTACCTCATCGACCAGATCGAGCAGCATCCCCAGATTCAGGTCTCGCCGCAAACGGAGGTTATCGGCCTGATCGGCGAGCAAAACCTCGAAGGCGTCGAGCTGCGCGACAACGCGAGCCAGGAGTTCTCTACCGTTCCGGTCTGCGGGCTGTTCGTCTTCATCGGCGCCAATCCCTGCACCGGGTGGCTCGGTGGCCAGCTCGCCGAGGACGATCACGGATTCCTACTCACCGGCACAGATGTCCCACTGAACCACCCCGAACGGGGGGATGCGGTGCCGCTGGTTCTCGAAACCAGCAGACCGGGCATCTTCTGCGTCGGCGACGCCCGTAGTCGCTCGATAAAGCGCGTCGCGACCGCCATCGGCGAGGGTTCGATGGCGGTGCGGTTGGTCTTTGACCGTGTGGAGACGACCGGCCTGGCGGTCGCCGACCCGGAACGAGTCGATGTCTGAGCCACGTCGATGTCTGAGTCACCACACGGTCGACCTGGAGGCAGACTCAGATGATTGGAGGTCGTGTGACCAATAGCCAGATTGATCCGTCTGCGGCGCCGAGTGGCACCGGCTGCGTCGAGTGCCTGGAAAGTGCGGGGTGGTGGTTTCACCTCCGCCGCTGCGCGCTCTGTGGTCACATCGGATGCTGCGACAGCTCTCCGAGCCAGCACGCCACGAGGCACGCCCGCCAGTCCGGGCACCCGGTGATCCAGAGCTTCGAGCCCGGGGAGGACTGGTTTTGGGACTACGGCACCGAGTCCGTGGTCGAGGGACCGGCGCTCACGCCTCCGCAACACCACCCCTTTGACCAACCGGTACCCGGCCCAGCCGGGAGCGTCCCCCGAGACTGGGAGCGGCATCTTCATTAGTCAGTGCCGGCTTCGTACTCGGTGCCGGCGCTTCGGAGTGACAGTTAGCGGTGGCCCCTAGCCCGTCCACGAGTCGGCGTAGCCACTGTTCTCAACCTCCTCGCAGAACGTCGTCGACGGACACGAGATCGAGTTGGCGTACAGCGGTCCGGTGCCGATCGGGCCACCAGCATTGGCGAAGTTCTGCGGCTTCGACCAGGAGGAGCCGTTGTAGGTGACCCAGCCATCCAGACCCCCGGCCATGCAGAACGAGGCGGTGGGGCACGACAGTGCATTGAACGATTGAGGGCCGAGGTTGGTGTTGAGGGCCAGCCCCGTCGACCACGAGGTGCCATTGAACGTGTTCAGATAGGCCACGTTGGCCCCGGTGGTGCCTCCCACTGCGCAGAATGTGGCGGTCGGGCAAGACACCACGGATACCGAGGCATTCGAATTGGACTTGCTTCCGGGAGGCAGCGGGAGAGTTTGCGGAGTGGACCATCCGCTCCCGTTGTAGGTGACCGATTGATCGTTGTAGACCGCCTCGCAGAAGGTTGCATTGGCGCACGACACCTCACCGATGACGAGCGAGTTCAAGGTGGTCGAGTTGATCACCTGGGGTTGGGACCAGGAGGTTCCGTTGTAGGTGTAGTAGTTGGTATTGCCGTCCACCGCCATGCAGAAAGAGGTCGTGGGGCAAGAGACGGAGAAGGACACGGACGGAGACATGTCAGACGGGTTCAGCTGGTCGACCGCTGACCAGGTCGAACCGTTGAACGTGTAGACGTCACTGAAATCGTCCCCGGCGACACAGAAGGACACCGAGGCACATGAAACCGAAGCCAACTCGTCGTTCGGGTTGGATGTGGTGTTCGAGTCGATGTCCACGCCGGCGGACCACACCTTTCCATTCCAGGTGAATGCGTCACCCGTGTCATCGACGGCGACACAGAAGCTGGTCGTGGGGCAGGACACGCTCGAGAAATCGGCGGTATGCGTCGCGATACCAGGACCGGAGCCCTCCTTGTTCGATGCCACCAGCGTTGCCAGCTTCCATCCGTGGCCCGCCACCGCGGCCTGTGCGGCCGGAGCGCCGCAATCCCACTGGCCCACGATCTTGAGCGTCTTGCCGCTTATCTGGCTCATGGAGGCGTCGATCGAACCCGCCTCACCCTTCACGGTCACAGTGCCACTGTGGGCAAAGAAGCTGTCTTGCGTACTTTTCTCGATGGACTTGGTGATGTTCTTGCCGCCGAGGTTCACGCTCAGTATGGCGGTCGGGGTTCGTGCCGTGAGGGAGTGGAATGAGTAGGTTCCGTTCTTCTTCACGGTCACGTCCAGACTCCAACTGACCACGCCTTTGATCCCCGAGACGGAGCCCACCAGATCGTTGAGCTCGACGAAGCCGCTGTTGTTGATCCCCCCGTAGGGACAGCCCGCTTCGGAACCGTCCTTCAATGTGCCGGAGACCGCTCCCGAGAGCTTGTAGGTGTTGGCAGCGCCACCTTTGGTCGATGCCGCCGCGGTACCTGTGGGCCCGGCTGCCACGACGACGACCATTGTCCCGGCGCACAGTGCCATGGCGGCCATGGCACTCACCCCATGGCCCCACCACTTCGGCGATGCTGTCATTTAGCCTCCCGGCCGCTCTCCCAGGGACGCTGTGGCACCCGTCGACCGTAGAGTTTTGCCCCCGACAACTTGTGCGACAAATCACTTCGACTGCTGTCCAGGGGCTCGTCTACGGCCTCGATCGTCGCAGCTCAGGGGGTCGCAGGTCGCCCGGCTCCCTCCGGATCGGGTGCTCGAACCGGACCGCTCACGCGAGGCCCGCTGCGTTGTCTCGATC
>Ga0302325_10025968_pt1 | contig 12170 bp, 12 predicted proteins | sample Palsa_T0_2_FD_201948 | JGI IMG/M metagenome (GOLD analysis project Ga0302325, IMG submission 201948) | Peat permafrost microbial communities from Stordalen Mire near Abisko, Sweden - Palsa_T0_2 | ecosystem: Environmental > Terrestrial > Soil > Palsa > Peat permafrost | place: Sweden: Abisko...
CGTTGTGGTAGCGCAGGGCGGTGACGGGCACACCCGTCTCGCGCGAGAACGAGAAGCACAGGTGCTCCTGGTGGAGCTTCGTCGCGGCGTACACGTTGCGCGGGTCAAGGCGCGCGTCCTCGGTGATCGACCGCGGCTCGAGCGCGACCTCGCAGTCGGGGCACATCGGATCGAAGCGGCCGGCTTCGAGGTCGGCTGGGCAGCGCGGCGGGGCGGGCGGCGTCGCCGCGCAGCCAGGGCACTGGTAGCTGCCCTCGCCGTAGACGACCATGCTGCTCGCGAGCACCACCCGTCCTTCGAACCGGGCCGCCGCGAGCTGGCCGAGCAGCACCGCCGTGCCGAGATCGTTGTTGGCGACGTAGTCGCAGATATCCGCGATATCGACGCCGAGCCCGACCATCGCGGCCTGGTGGCAGATCGCGTCGACGCCGTCGATCGCCGCGGCCACCGCCCGCGCGTCGGTGATGTCTCGCTCGATCAGCTCGGCTCCGGGCTCGAGGTAATCCGGGCATGCGTCGTGCGCCGCGAGCGAGTCGAGCACCCGGATCTCGTGGCCGTCCGCGTACAGCGCGTCGACGATGTGGGAGCCGATGAACCCGGCGCCCCCGGTGACGAGGATCCGCATGCTCGCCACCGTAACCGCGGTCGGTCGATTTTCCAGCGTTTCCGGGCCATTGTTTCGCGTCTTGTAATCGATGCCGTGAAACCTGTAGTGCGTGACCGACGTGATCCTCCCGGTGCTCGACGAGGCGCAGGCGCTGCCAGGAGTGCTGGCGCTGTTCCCCGCCGGCTTCGTGCCGCTCGTGGTCGACAACGGATCGTCCGACGGCTCTGGTGACGTCGCCCGCTCGCTCGGCGCTCGGGTCGTATGCGAGCCGCGGCGTGGCTTCGGCGCCGCCTGCTACGCGGGGCTGAGCGCCTCCTCCTCGGACGTCGTCTGCTTCATGGACTGCGACGGCTCGCTCGATCCGCGCGAGCTGCCACGCGTCTGCGATCCGGTCGCCGGGGGTGCGTTGGACCTCTGCCTCGGGGCGCGCGTCGTGGGCGGTTCCGGCGCCGGTGCGTGGCCGTGGCACGCGCGGCTCGCGAACCGGGCGCTCGCGTTCGAGCTGCGGCGGCGGTGTGGAGTGGCGGTCAGCGATCTGGGCCCGATGCGAGGCGCGAGGCGCGAGGCGCTGCTCGCGCTCGGGCTGCAGGACCGTGGCTTCGGCTGGCCGCTCGAGATGGTGCTGCGCGCCGCCGCCGCGGGCTGGCGCACGGGCGAGGTCGAGGTCTCCTACGGGCCACGTACAGGCGGCCGCTCGAAGGTCTCAGGCAGCGTCCGCGGCACCTACCGGGCCGTCCGCGACATGGGGGCGCTGCTGACGTGAGCGCTCTCGGACGTCTGCAACGGCGGTTGGCCGAACCCCCGCCTGGCCCGTTTCGCCCAGACTTCTGGCGCAGCCCGCTGCGCGGCCCGTGGCTGACCTCGCTGCTCGGCACCCTGTTGGCGCCGGCGATCGTGCTGATCGCGCTGACGGGCCTGATCTCGCACGACGCCTACCACCCCGAACTGCGGGGCAACGCGACGATCGACCCGGCGCACGACATCGGCGTCCTGCTGCAGTTCCCGACCTCGGGCCCCTCGTGGATCTACGCGCTGACCCAGGGGATCCACGTGACCGTCGGCTTGATCACGATCCCGCTGCTGCTGGCGAAGCTCTGGTCGGTGATCCCGAAGCTGTTCCAATGGCCGGCGGTACGGAGCGTCGCGAATGCGATCGAACGGCTGTCGCTGCTGTTGCTGGTCGGGGGCGCGCTGTTCGAGTTCGCGACCGGCGTGCTCAACATCCAGTACGACTACGCGTGGCATTTCAACTTCGTGACCGCCCATTACTGGGGGGCGTGGGTGTTCTTCGCCGCGTTCGCCGTGCACGTGTGCGTGAAGATGCCGGTCGTCGTCCGCTGCTACCGCGAGCGCGGGGTGCTGAAGCCCCTGCGCGATGATCTTCTCCACACCCGACCGGAGCCGGCTGAGCCGGGCGGGCTCGCCCCGACCGCTCCGGCGGCGCCGACGCTCAGCCGCCGCGGGCTGCTGGGCCTGGTCGGTGGCGCGTCGCTGACGATCCTCGTGCTCAACATCGGCGAGTCCGTCGGCGGCCCGCTGCGCCGCCTCGCGCTGCTGGCTCCGCGCGGCCGCGTGTTCGGCACCGGCCCCAACGACTTCCAGATAAACCGGACGGTTGCCTCGGCCGAGATCACCCGTGAGCTGATCGCCGCCGACTGGCGCCTGTCGGTGCGCGCCGGCACCCGTACCGTGTCGCTCTCGCGCAAGCAGCTGATGGCGCTGCCCCAGAGCACGCATGAGCTGACGATCGGCTGCGTCGAGGGCTGGTCGACGACGCAGCACTGGACCGGCGTGCGCCTCTCGGACCTGGCGGACCTCGTCGGCGCGCCGCCGGGCGCCACGGTCGCCGTTGAGTCGGTCCAGCCAGCCGGCCTGTACCGCTCGGCGACGCTTTCCAGCGAGCAGGCGAGCGACGAGCGCTCGCTGCTCGCGTTGTGCGTCAACGGCGTCGACCTGTCGCCCGACCATGGCTACCCCGCTCGCATCATCGCCCCCGGCGTGCCCGGGGTGCACTGCACGAAATGGGTGGGCAGCATGAGATTCGAGGCCGCATGATCGGCCATTTCAAGCGGCGCTACGGCGCCAACCCATTGCACCTGATCGCGCACCTGATCGGGTTCGCGATCGCCGCCTACGCGATCGTCCAGCTGCTCGACCAGCGGCGCTGGGTCAACTGGCTGGCCTGGTTCCTCGCCGCTGCGCTGCTGCACGACCTTGTCCTGCTGCCCGCTTACTCGATCCTCGATCGCGTTGGGCATGCGCTCTCGCGTCGCCTGCACGTCCGTTTGCCGGGAGGCGGCCCGCACGACCCGGCGCAGGTCCCGCTCGTCAACCACATACGCGCGCCCGCACTGATCTCGGGCCTGCTGCTGCTGATCTACTTTCCGCTGATCCTCGGTCCCGGCGGCCCCGCGTACTTCAGCGCGACGGGCCACCACCCATCCGGATACCTGCGCAACTGGCTGCTGATCACATTGGCTCTGTTCGCGGTCTCGGCCGTGATCTACGCGGCGCGGGTGCGCCGCGCGCGGGTGCGGGCGACGCGTTCGGGACGGAGGTCGTCGCCCGCGTGAGCACGCCGGAGCTGACACGGCGAGTGCTTGTGGGTCCCGAGCTCCAGGCGCGGCTCAGGGCGGCACTGCCATGGGCCGGCCTGGGGGGCGCCGGCATCGTCGTCGTCGCCGGCCTCTCGATCGGATCTCACAAGCTTGGGTTGCCGCTGCCCCCGTTCCTGATGTACTGGGGCCCGGCGGTCAACGCGCTCGCGGCCGTCTCGGTGGTGACGATCGTCGGCGCCGTTGCCGTGACGCCGGCGATCGTGGCTCGGGTCCGCCCCGGCGCGGTGTTTGCGGTGAGCATGTATGCGCTCGCGCTGGCGCTCGGGCTGTCGCTCAACCTCGCCCACGAGGGTGCCCGCGGCTGGTCGGCGGTGTTCCAGACAGGTCGCGGGGGGTCCGTCGAGGGGCCGTACGAATACCTGACCGGTTACGACGCGCTCGTCCACGGGATCCCGTACTACCTCGCGCACTTCGCGGCGGTGTTCCCGTACCTGCCGCTGCATGCGCAGGGCAACCCGCCGGGGCCCCTGATCGCGCTCGATCTGCTCGGCATCCGGACCGCCGGCGAGATGGCGGCGCTGTGCATCGGCCTCGGCGCGCTGACGGCGCCGCTCGCCTACGACCTCGGTCGCGTGCTCGGCGGCGAGCAGCGGGGAAGGGTCGCGGGTGTGCTGACGGCGTTCTCGCCATCGGTCCTGCTGTTCGGCGTCACCTCGGCGGACTACGCGTTCGCGGCGCTCGGGATGGCGGCCGCCTGCCTGCTCGTCCGGCCGGGGGTCCGGCCGCTGATCGCGGGAAGCATCGTGGCCGCGATCGCGTCCTTCTTTTCATGGCTGCTGCTTGCTATCCCGGCCTGGGCAGCGGCCGTCGCGGTGCGGCGCTACGGATGGCGCCGCGCCGCGATTCTTTGCTGCGCGTGTGCGGCGGCGCTGATCGCGTTCAACGGGCTGCTCGCGCTCGTCTTCGGGTACGACCCGTTCTCGGCACTGCGGGCGACGGCCAATGTCTATTACCACGGAACCTGGGTCTACCGGCCCTATTCGTTCTGGCTGTTCGGCTCGCCGACGGCGTGGGCGTTGATGCTCGGGCTGCCGATCACGTGGTTCGCGCTGCGGGCACTGAGCGCCGGGGACGCGGCTGCGATCGCCGTCTGGGCGATCGTCGCGGTCGCAGCCGTGCTCGGTACGACGGGCGGCGAGACCGAGCGCGTGTGGCTGCCGTTCGCGCCGCTCGCATGCGTGGCGGCGTCCGCAGCACTGCCGGCGAGGTGGCTGCGGCCCGTGCTCTGCGTCCTCGCGCTCCAGGCGCTCGTTGTTGAGCTGCTGTTCTTCACGGTCTGGTGAGCGGAGAAGGGGCTGCTCGCTACGGTGAAGGCGTGCCGCCGGTTCTCGTAGCGTCAGGGCTCACGAAGGCCGTGGGCGCCGGCCGAGCAGCGCGCCGGTTGCTCGACGGCGTCAGCCTGTCGGTCGATGCCGACGAGGTCGTCGCCGTGCTCGGGCGCTCGGGCAGCGGCAAGTCGACGCTGCTGAACCTGCTCGGTGGTCTCGACTCGCCGGAGGAGGGCACGATCGTGGTCGCCGGCGAGCAGCTGACGGGCCGGGGCGCCCGCCGGCTGCCGCGGATCCGCCTGCGCCACATCGGCTTCGTGTTCCAGCAGTTCCAGCTGATCGAGGAGCTGTCCGGAGCCGAGAACGTGCTGTTGCCGACGCGGCTGCCGGGCGCGCCGTCCGGCGGAGCGCGCCGGGCGGCGCGGCTGATCGACGAGCTTGGGCTCCGGTCCGTCGCCGCTCACCTGCCACATGAGCTCTCCGGCGGCGAGCAGCAGCGGTTCGCGATCGCCCGGGCGCTCGTCAACGACCCAGAGCTGTTGCTGGCCGACGAGCCGACCGGCAGCCTCGACGCCGACAACGGCGCGGGCGTGCTCGAGCTACTACGCGCGCTGAGCGGCCGCGCGGTCGTGATCGTCACCCACGAGCCCGACGCCGCCGCGATCGCCGACCGCGTGTTCAACCTCGTCGACGGGCAGCTGTTCGCGGCCGTTCCGGGACGCGCGCCGTGACCGCGTTCCGCGCGGCGATGATCGAGGCCCGGCACGGGCTCCGGGCACGCCGTCGTCGAGCGGTGCTGAGCGCGGTGGGGATCGCGCTTGCGGCCGCGATGCTGTCCGCCGCGGTCGTCGTGTCCTACGGGCTCGGTACCGGCTTCGATCGCGCGGCCAACGCCGCGTCGCTGCCCGACATCATCGTCCGCTTCAACAACAAGTCGGCATCGGATGTCGCCCGCCGGATCCGCGCGCTGCCGGACCTCGCCCGCTTCCAGCTGAGGCTCGAGCTGACCAACGTCGGGATCGGCTTCGAGGGCCGCAGCCGCGACGATGCGGTCGCGGAGGTGATCGATCCGGGCCCGCGCCGCGGGTACGCGGTCGTCGCTGGACACGACCTGAGCGACCGCGGCTCCCAGGTGTTGATCGAGAAGGCGTTCGCGGATGCTTGGGGGATCCACCTCGGCGATAGTTTCTACGTCCAGGGCCTCGGGCCGCAGCGCGTGGTCGGGTTCGTCGAGGCGCCCGACAACGTCGGCTATCCGCTCGCGAAACCGCGGTTCTACGTATCGCGGCCGGCGATCGAGGCGCGGTTCGGTCACGAGCCAAATCCGCAGGTCAACCTCGCGGAGATCTGGCTGCGCAACCCCGCCTACCTGAACGAGGTCCTCGTGCAGGCGCGCGCGACGAGCTTCGGGCTGAACTCGATCTCCTACGCGACGCGATCGGGCGTCCGGGTGTTATTGGACCAGGCCGCCGGAATCGTGATCGATCTGCTCGTGGCGCTGTCTCTGATTGCGTTGGTGACGGCGGGCGTGATGTTGGCGGCGTCGGCACGGGCCGAGGTGCAGCGGCGCCTGAGCGCGATCGGCGTCCGCCGGGCCGTCGGAACTTCGCGCGCCCAGGTGACGCTCACACAGGCGATCGAAGGTCTATTGGTCGCGGTGCCGGCGGCGACGGTTGGCGTGCTGGCTGGGGTGTTGGCGACGTACGGACCGTCCTCTTCGTTGCTTGAGCTGCTGAATGAGCCCGCACCGGGGGCCGCGCTGGTGCTGCCGCTGCTCGGAGCCTGGGTCCTCGGCGCGGGCGTGCCGGCGATGGGGGCGGCGTGGCCGGCCTGGCGCGCCGGAGGCGGGCCGGTGGTGGCGCTGTTGCGTGGGGGCGATGTGGCGCGGACGGGGCGGGGGCGCGGGCGGCGGCGGCGTCCGAGCCGCGGCGGCGGCGGCGCACGGCGCGCCGGTCTGACCGTGCTCGGGATGCGGCTGGTCGGCGCGCGCCGCGCCCGGCTAGCCGCGACGGCGCTCACGCTCGGCCTGTCCGCCGGGTTCGTGCTGCTGATCCTCGCCCTGGCGTCCGAGCTCAGCACGCTCGAGACCGACCCGGGCGCCCTCGGGGAGCGCTACGCGCTTGCCTCCTACGCCGCTCCCTCGCTTGCGCCGCGCGTCGCCCGGATCGCGGGTGTCGAGGCCGCCGCGCCGCGCTACGACGTCCAGGCGGCCGATTCCTACGAGCTCGACGAGACCGTCGACGTGATCGCCTATCCGGGCAATCACACCGTGTTCGAGGCGCCGCCGCTCGTCGCCGGTCGGCGCCTGCGCGGATCGCACCAGGCCGAGGTCGGCGAGGGGCTCGCGGAGGCACTCGGGCTGGCGCCCGGGTCGACGCTCGCGCTCGACTTCTCCTCCGGCAACGAGTTGCGGCTGCGCGTGTCCGGCGTGGTCAGCTCGCTCGACCATGACGGCCGCGTCGCCTACATCCCCGCCTCCGCGCTGCTGCCCGTCGATCCGAACCCGTCGTCGGAGATCGTCGTCGTGGTCAAGCCGAACGCGAACGTGGCGCGGATCGAGGCGGAGATGACGCGGGTCGGGGCGCCGCCGGTGCGCGCGAACACGGCGACCTCTCGGGGCGTCCCGCTCGTCAACGTGCTGCGGGAGATCCTCCGCGCCGTCGCGATCGTCGACGGGCTCGTATGCCTGTACGCCCTGATCCAGGCGTGCGCGTTGACCGTCCAGGAGCGACGGCGAACGGTCGCAGTGATACGCGCGTGCGGCGCGGGCGCGACCGCGGTCGGGCGACTGCTGGTCGGCGCCGCGCTCGCGCTCGTGATCCCCGCGGCGGCGATCGGGATCGTGCTCGAGCGGTTCGTCTTCGGTCCGGCGCTGTCCCACCTGGCCGAGAACTACGCGACGCTGCCGCTCGTCGCGACCGGCCTCGACGTGCTGCTCGTGGTCGCGGGTCTGCTGCTGGCGGCCGGCGTCGCGGTCGCGTGGGTCTCGCGCCAGGCTGTCAGGGAGTCGGTCGTATCGGGGCTCGCAGCATGAGCGGCGCGCGCCGGATCACGCGGCGGCGGGCCTTGGGCGAGGCGGCGATGGCGTTCGGCGGGCTGGCTGCGGGGTCGCTCGCGCTTGGAGGCTGTGGCGGCGGCGCTTCGTCGGGCTCGCCGACGGGCTCGACATTGCGCTCGACCTGGGTCGACCCGACCGGCGATGGGCAACTCCAGGTCGGCCCCGGCGAGCCGCTGCTCGACCGGCTCGAGCTCGGGGCACGCGCCCGTCCCGCGGGAGTGCTCGCGACGCTCGCCCATCTGACCGACGCGCACGTGCTCGACGCGTCATCACCGGCGCGGGTGACGTTCCTGAATCGGCTTGGCGCCCCGTTTCAGTCCACCTTCCGTCCCCACGAGACGCTCACCACCCAGGTGCTCGCCGGCGCGGTGGCGGCTGTGCGCGCGCTGGGACCGACGCTCGTGATCCAGGGCGGCGACCTGATCGACAACGACCAGAGCAACGAGCTCTCGCATGCGCTCGGTGTCCTGCGCGGAGGCGTCGTGCGACCAGGGAGCGGTGCGCGCGGGTACTACGGCGTCCAGCTGCCCTCCGACCCGGACCCGTTCTACTACCGCCCCGATATCGACGCTCCTCGGCACCCCGGCATGCTGCGCGAGGCGGTGCGACCGTTCGGGTGCGACCGGCTCCGGGCGCCCTGGTGCCCGGTGCTCGGCGACCACGATGCGCTCGTCGCGGGCGAGCTCGTACCGACGCCCGTGACCGCCTCACTCGCCGTCGGCGAACGGGCGCTGTGGGACCTCCCACAGGGCGTCACGCTCCCGCCGGGCGCCCGGTTGACGACCGGACCGGGCGGCTCCCCGGACGGACCGCCGCAGCCGCTGCTCGTCAATCAGCTCCTGACAGAGGCGCTCGGAGGTCCGACCGTGCGGGTGCCTGCCGATCCCTCGCGGCGCGAGATGTCGTTCGGCGAGGTGATCGCGCGGCTCCGTTCCGGGGCCCGATCCCCGGCCCCGGCCGGGGCGCTCCCCGGGGCGCTCAACTACTCGCTCGACCTCGGCTCGCGGCTGCGTCTGATCGTGCTCGACCTCGTCCGCCGCGACGGTGGTTCGGGCGGGCTCGTCGTCGATGGCCAGGCGAGCTGGCTCGGGCAGCAGCTCGCCGCCGCCGGCGATCGCTGGGTGATCGTCGTCACCCACCAGCCGCTGGTGTCCTCTGAGGGTGGCGAGGCGCTGCTCGCGCTGCTCGACGGCGCCCGCAGCGTGATCGCGACCCTCGCCGGCCACACGCACCGCAACCTGATCATCCCGCGTCCGACCGACGCCGGCGGCTACTGGCAGATCACGACCTCGTCGCTTGTCGACTATCCCCAGCAGGCGCGGGCGCTGCGCGTGCTCGAGACCGCGGGCGGCGGCGTCGCGATCCAGACGTGGATGCTCGACCACGTGTTCCCCGGCCCGCTCGGGACGATCTCGCGCGAGCTGTCCTACCTCGACGCCCAGGGCGGCCGGCCGCAGGGATTTACCGGTGGGCGGCTCGATCGGAACGTGACGCTGTACCGGCGCGCGTAGCCCTGAGTCCGGGCGGTCATCCCCTATGGTGGGGCCGGTGAGCGCAGACAGCCTGGGGACAGACGTCGCGATCAGCGTCCATGGGATGACGAAGTCGTTCGGCGACGTGCATGCGCTCGCCGGTGTCGACCTCGCCGTGGCGACCGGGACCGTGCTCGGACTGCTGGGGCCGAACGGCGCCGGCAAGACGACGCTGGTTCGGATCCTGACGACGCTGCTGAAACCGGACGCCGGCAGCGCGACCGTGGCGGGGTTCGACGTCGTCCGGGAGGCGACCGTCCTGCGGGAGCGGATCGGTCTCGCCGGGCAGTACGCCGCCGTCGACGAGAACCTCACCGGCCTTGAGAACCTGACGATGGTCGGGCGGCTCTACGGCATGCCGCGGCACGTCGCGAAGGCCCGGGGTAAGGAGTTGCTCGAGCGGTTCGACCTCGTCGACGCGGCTGGCCGCGTGATGAAGACGTACTCGGGCGGCATGCGCCGCCGGCTCGACCTCGCGGCGGCGCTCGTCGCAAAGCCGCCGGTGCTGTTCCTCGACGAGCCGACGACCGGGCTCGATCCGCGCAGCCGGCTGAGCCTGTGGGAGGTGATCGAGGGACTCGTCTCCGAGGGCACGACCGTGCTGCTGACGACGCAGTATCTCGACGAAGCCGATCGGCTCGCCGACACGATCGCCGTGATCGACCACGGGAAGGTGATCGCCGAGGGCACGTCCGACGAGTTGAAGGACCGTGTCGGCGGCGAGCGGCTCGAGGTCCGGCTCGACGAGGGGTCCGATCCGGCGATCGCGCTGGAGGCGCTGGCGCCGATGTCCGACGAGCCGCCGCAGATCGAAGACGGGCTCGTGAAGCTGAGCGTCCGCCACCGCAGCGGCACGATCGTCGAGGCAGTTCACCGGCTGAGCGAGGCCGGAGTCGGGGTCGACGACCTCGCGCTGCGCCGGCCGACACTCGATGACGTGTTCTTGGGGCTCACCGGTCACGTGGCCGAAGAGCGAGCCGATGACGAGGCGCAAGCGGACAGCGTGGCGGCATGAGAAGGTTAGTGTCCGACACGCTCGTGATCGCTGAGCGCAACCTTGTGCGGCTGCCGCGCGCGCCCGAGCTGCTGATCGCGTTCACTGTCCAGCCGATCATGTTCGTGCTGCTGTTCCGGTACGTGTTCGGCGGCGCGATCAAGGTTCCGAACGGCAGCTACGCGGATTTCCTGATCCCCGGGATCGTGGTCCAGAACATCGCCTTCGGTGGGTTCGTCACCGCCATCGGTCTCAACGAGGATGTGCACAAGGGGCTCATCGACCGCTTCCGCTCGCTGCCGATGGCCCGGCCCGCGGTGCTCGCCGGCCGGACGCTCGCCGACATCGTCACCAACTTCCTGTCGGTCATCGTGCTCGTCGTCACCGGCCTGATCATCGGCTTCTCGTTCCATACGAGCGTGCTCGACGCGATCGTTGGCGTCGCCCTGCTGCTGCTGTTCGGCTACGCGTTCTCATGGGTGTTCGCGTTCGTCGGTCTGCTTACCTCGAGTCCCGAGTCGGCGAACTCTGTGGCCTTCATCGCCGTGTTCCCGCTGACGTTCATCTCCTCGGCGTTCGTGCCCGTGAGCTCGATGCCGTCGGTGCTGCGCGCGTTCGCGAAGGTCAACCCGTTCACGATCACCGTCGACGCGGTCCGCCATCTCTGGATCGGGTACCCGGCGGCGGGCAACAACATCTGGGGCGCCGCGGTCTGGTCGGTCGTGATCATGGCCGTGTTCGCGCCGCTCGCGGTCGCGCGCTACCGGCGGATGGCGGCCCGCGGGGGGTAGGGGCGGTAGGACAGGGGGGCGAATCTCGGCCCTCGACGGCTCTGGGGTAGATGAGCTATCCCACCGACCACCCAGATGGCGACCTCCTCAGCACGATCGCGATGCAACTGCTGGGGATGACCGCGCTGATCAGCATCATCATCAACCAGATGGCCGAGCTCGACGCGTCAGAGCTGTCCGGGCCCGAGTTGCTCCAAGTCCACCACGACACGCGGTTTGCGATCCGCGAGATGCTCGACGAGCTCGGCGCCCGCCACCCGGCGGCGGAGATCGCGTCGGCCTCAGCGATCATCGACGATGTGATCGCGATGATCGCCGACAACGTCTTCATCGAAGACGGGAGGTGCCTCGAGTGCGAGTCGCGCCGGCACCCCCGTCGCCTCAATGCAAAACGGCATTGATCGCGAGCACCAGCAGCCCGAGCGCCACCCCGATCGCGATCTGACCGGCGAGCTCCCGCCCCTTGGCATCCGCCCGGACCGCGGCCACGATCTCGATCAGCGCGATCACAACCGCGGACGTCCACAGCCCCGCCTTGACCGCGGTTGACAGCTTCGCGCCGGCGACGCCGAACACCACGAGCGCGAGCAGCGGCACGGCGGCGCCGGCGAGCATCGGCAGCTCGTGCGCGAGGGCACGCGCGAACGCCTTCGCGGTTAGCGGCTGCTCGTCCCGCAGCCGCTTCGCCGCACTGCCCGCGTACGCGTGCGCCAGCCAGTAGAGCACCATCGCCAGCGCAACCGCGCCGATCGTCTCGGCGTAGGTCTCGCGCTGCGCGCTCTCGGCGGCGAGCAGCGCGCCGACCGTGATCGTGCCGTAGATCGCACCGGCGGAATTGGCACGCATGGCGGGCATTCTGGCGGGCCCGTGCGCAGCGGGTTCGGCGGCAGGCGAGCGGTCCTAGTGAGTCTCGAGCCCGAGCTTCGCATCCACCTCGCTGTAGTCATCGATATCGATCACCAGCACCAGCTTCGACTCCGACCAGAACAGGCGGATGCAGCCGTACCCGTACTCGACCCGGTCCGGTGGCGGCACCCCCTCTCGCTCAAGCATCTCGCGGGCCTTGGTCTCGACCTCGATCTTCTTCGGCAGCGTCGCCATGTGGACAGGATGCACCGAGATGCTGTAACGAAACAAGACGCATTTGCGCCAACTCTGCAACAAGTGTGGGGCGGGAATGCACGTCCCAGCGTGTCGAGATAGTCCGAAACCGGATAATCTGGCCGACGCCCGATCGCCGTAGTAACATCAAAGTCAAATGTCCGTCGTCACCGCAAGCCCAGCTACCGAGCGCAAGGATGA